>BNJS01003277.1_pt1 | contig 124313 bp, 130 predicted proteins | sample 8540461 | NCBI WGS metagenome assembly BNJS01 (sample SAMD00202454, study PRJDB9452) | human saliva metagenome | isolation source: human saliva | place: Japan | reverse complement strand
CAGTTACGTATTAAGCTGAAAAATCTTTCCTGCAGAGGAGTTGTAAACCCCATTACTTATCTGCTAAAGGCTTTGCTTCATAAGGATTTGCCCAATGAACTGGTCCGTGCCGTTTATGAGCTTGTGAGTCTTGCTTTTTAGAGGAGAATACAGCGAGTTTCCGCCCGTTCAGAAAGGCTGTGCATGATGCCTGGGAGCAGGCTGCCAGTCCTTTTGGTAGAAGTTATATACCTTACCTTTGGAAGAGGGAAGCTTACGATTTTTGTGAAAATGTGGAACTGCTACCCGGAAAGTTTCTCACAAAGCAATTTCACAGTTACCAAGATTTTAAACAGTTTAGTAGATAGTATGTATTTTTTGTGTAAAAAGGGATAGACTATAGATTGTTTAATTCATAACAAGTTCCAATAGATTGAGGAGAAAACTTATGGCAAAGAATTATACGATGGATACAATTGTTTCCTTGGCAAAGTCCAGAGGCTTTGTGTACCCGGATCTGAAATTTATGGCGGTCTGGCAACACTTGTATCACGCTGGAAACCGGTGTAGAGCCGAAAAATAACATCAAGAAGGCTTGGTGGTAGAAGTTTGTTCAGGAGTCCAAGTATAATGTCGGTATCGACTGTGCCATTTTGATGAATCCGCAGACATGGATTGCATCCGGACATTTGGCAGGCTTTTCCGATCCTCTTAAGGGATTGTAAAGGGGGCGGAGTTGCTCGTGCAGATAAGATTATCGAGACTTTAAGAGAAGAACGGAACCGCATTGGAAGGTTCTGTAGATGCCTGGTCCAAAGAGGAGATGGAGAACTGTGGTAGAAAAGTATTCTGTCCCGTTGTGAAAGCATAACTTCACGCCAATCCGTCAGTTTAATCTGATGTTTAAGACCCTTCAGGGTGTAATTGAAGATGCGAAGAATACAGTATACTCCGCCCGGAGACTGCCCAGGGTATTTTTGTGAACTTTAAAAAATGTACAGAGAACTTCGAGAAAAGAAGCTTCCTTCGGTATTGCCCAGATAGAAAGTCCTTCCTCGTAATGAGATTACCTCGGTAACTTTACTTTCCGTACCAGAGAGTTTGAGCAGATGGAACCGAGTTTTTCTGTGTCGGACACGATTTGAGTGGTTCCAATATTGAAAGATATTGCCAGAATTGGCTTTACAGCTAGGCATGAAGAAGGAAATGCTTCGTGCAAGAGACCATGAGCAGGCAGAACCTCCCTTCATTCCGGGCGTACCATTGCAGATCTGGAATTCTTTTCCCTTCGGTTGGGGCGGTTTTAACAGGACAGAACGAACTATGACCTGTCTCAGCATGCCAAGGTTTCCGGACCAGGATATGAGCTACTTTGATGATGAAACGGTGAGCACCATATCTGCATGTAGTAGAGCTCTTCCCTTGAGCAGACAGAGGACGCTGGCTTTTCCTCTGTGTAGCTTATGATGTTGAGGAACTGGAAGGAGGAGACGAGAGAACGGTTCTTCGTTTCCACCGCACTGGCTCCAATTAAGATCGGTGGCCTTCCCTCATCCAAGAAGCCCGAGGAAGGAGCGAGAAGATTTACGAGAGCTTAAGCAATTATATGTGTGAATATGACGATAGAGGAAATATCGGAAAGCGTTATAGAAGGTCAGGATGAAATGGCACACCGTTCTGTATCACCTTATGACTTTGATTCGAAACACCGATGCCGTAACCATAAGAGGAGAAAGAGACAGCATGGAGCAGGTACGTATTCCGATTTCGATTTGAAAAGTATTTTGATGAGAAGTTGGCGTTTGTTATCGATAATGATATCGCACGCTTTGCGCACGATACCGTTATGAATAAACGAAGTAGGGGCTGTAACTGCTCTCTACTTTTTATATTTTTTAAGCTTCACTATTGATTTTTCTCACCGCACTTAAAACATATTTAAGGATTTTTACACAAAGATAAGTTAGAGAAAATATTAACATACTTCACTTATAACACTAGGCTAATCTAGGCATGGAAACGATGGAGAGCATGACCATCACTTTAGAGTTGAGCATCTCGTTGATAAAGACTGGCTCATGGGATGTGGAAGCGACCTTATGTGGCTCGAAAAGCGGAGCCTCGACAGTTTGGTGATCGTGCAAAGCTTAGAGCTTGGAGAAAGAATTTCCTTAACCATCGCAGATTATGATAGAGAAGGAAACCATTACCATTGTATTCCAGGTAATCAGCGCATCTACGGAGAAGTTCAGTCATCTGAAGGCTGGAGATGCCCACTGACCTATCGTAGGTCCCTGGGCCGTCCTTCCGAGCTTATCGAGACGTCGAAGGAAGAACGAAAAGGAGAGCATCATCTTAGCTGCCGGCGGTGTAGGGCAGCTCCTCTGTTTATCCGCAGGTGAAGTGGTCCATGAACAGGGAATCAGCGGATGTTATTCTTGGCGCAAGAAACAAGGACCTTCTATTATGGAAGAGGATTCCGTGCTGTTGCAAAAATGTCTGCGTGACCACAGATGACGTGCCTTCTTACGGCGATATGTGGGTGTGGCTGGTACCGATGTGTTTTAAAGCCGTTTGGTAAACGAGAGGAAGGCAGTAAGAAATATACTCGTTGTAGTCGCTATCGGTCCGGGCATCGCGATGAAGTTCGCGGCATTAACGACCAAAGAATCCGCATCCCGGACCATTGTTTCCATGAATCCGATTATGATTGACGGAACGGGAATGTGCGGAGAGCTTGGTCGCCTGGTTGTTGGAGACCGTGGTGAAGTTTGGCCTGCGTAGACGGACCGGAGTTTGACGGACCATTTGCTGACTTAATCTGCACAAGAAGAGACAGAAGCAGACCCACAAGACGGAAGAGGGTAAGGCGCTTTCTGGAACTGTTGGAAGCTGGAGAAGTCCCACATGGTGGATGCGGAAATTGCAAACTAAGGGAGTGGCAATTATGCTGATATGATGAAAAGAGTTCCTGTCGCTGAGCAGGAGCCGACAGGTTCAAAAGTACTTTGAAGTATGTGTTTTAGATATACACCGAAAAAGAAGCAATGGAAGAGGCAGTGCGTTGCTTGAACTGTAGAAATCCAAAGTGCGTAGTAGGTTGTCCCGTTTCCATTCAGATTAATGACTTTATCCAGGAAGTTAAGGTAGGAAACTTTGAGAAGGCTGCAGAAATCACAGCATTAGTCTTCTGCTCTTCCTGCAGCTGCGGAAGAGCCCGCTCCACAGGAGCACACAGAAAAGAAGGTGTTTGCATCCGTGGTATTAAGGAGAGCCTGTTGGTTATCGGAAAGCTTGGAGCGTTTCGTGGCTGACTGGGCCAGAGAGCATGGCTTCCAGGCTGCAAAGGCAGGAAGCCCGAACGGAAAGAAAGTAGCGGTAATCGGTGCAGGCTCCGCAGGACTTACCTGCGCAGGAGACCTTGCGATGCTGGGCCATGCGAGGCAACCATTTTCGAAGTGCTTTCCATGAGCCGGGCGGAGCAAGTCAGTACGGTATTCCGGAGTTCCGTCTTCCAAAAGACTCAAGCGTAGTCGGACCGGAAATTGAAAATGGAAGAGGCTCGGTGTAAAAGATTACGACCAACGTTTTCGTGGGGCGTTCCATTACCGTTGATGAGCTTTTAAATGAAGAAGGCTTTGATGCCGTTTTCTTAGGAACCGGTGCAGGACTTCCGAAGTTTATGAATATCCCGGGAGAAAGTGCAAACGGCGTATTTTCTGCAAATGAATTCCTGGACAAGAAACAACCTGATGAAGGCGTATTCTTCCGGAATCGGGATACCCGATGCGATGCCGGAAATAAGGTGGTCGTCGCAGGCATGGCACGCTGCGGATGGACGCTGCAAGAACTGCACTTCGTCTTGGTGCAGAAGTGCATGTGGTATATCGTCGTTCTGAGGAAGAACTTCCTGCAAGAAAAGAGGAAGTGCATCATGCGAAGGAAGAAGGCATTATTTTCGACCTCTTACAGAATCCGGTAGAGATTCTTGTGGATGAAAATGATTGGGTAACCGGTGTGAAGATTGTAAAGATGGAACTGGGAGAGCCGACGCTTCCGGAAGAAGACACGGATTGAGATCCCGAATCTCGAGTATGTGATGGACTGTGATACCGCAATCATGTCTTTGGAACATCTCCAAAACCGCTGATCAGTGATACCACTGAGGGTCTGGATACCGATCGTGAAAGCTGGCATCATTGCAAAGAGGAAAATGGAGAAACCACTACGACTGCAAGTTTATGCGGGTGGCGACGTTGTTGCCATCGAGCAGCTACCGTTATCCTGCCATGGGTGCAGAAAGGCAGCAGCAAAGCGTATTCACGAGTATCTTCCAAGAAGCACTCCGAGTACTCTGATAGCAAAAAGTGATTTTCGATAGACTTCCGACAGCTTTGTCGAAGCTTTAAAGGTAGGCCAGCGGCGCACGTTTTCAACGGGTTAAAAGTCCCGGAATCCGGCCCGGTAGTGGGAAGGACATAGCCGAAGGCAAGGGTGTCGAGGGCGACCCTCGACGAAGGAAGCTGGATATGAGGAAGATACTAACTCATGGGCAAATCTCTGGTCTGACGAACAGAAATCTCATAGGAGGTTATGCATGAGGATAAGACTGCAGACACAAGCCAAAGTCCAATAACTACACGGAATCATGTATGATAAATGAGGCAGATATATGGAGAGGAAGAAACGTGGTGGTATCTAGGGAGGTCTCAGATAAGCTCGAAAGAGGTAACCATTGCTCAAAGAGCAATGCTGAACACACAGAAGTCAGCAGAGGTCATAGTAGTCGAGAGACAAAAGGACTGAATCAGTAGGAGTCTCTGCATGACTGAGAAAGGAGGAATGACTGGTTATGGCAGAAAACATTGAAACAATGGCTGTTCGCAGAGATAGTGTGAAACATGAAGGGTATGTGAGCGCGTAGGTCATTCAATCCGATATGGAGAAAGCAGGCAGGGCACAGCCAAGACTGATAAACAGTGGCTTTTACGATTTGTGCCATAGCATATCAGTCTGTGCATCGTCGTAACCGCTGAAAGCGCTGTGTATACGAGAACCGTACGCAGTGTTGTGGAGAGTGACGGCGGTTAGTCACCGCACCTCGATTCTCTATAGTTTCTGCATTTCTATAGTTTTCTACATTTCTATAGTTTTCTGTACTTTCTATAGTCGTATTTCTTAGACCAGATGGCCTCAGTGTACTTCTTCAAGAATTCTTCTCGTCTTCACTTTAAGGTGTGAGCTATTCTCCTCGTAAACCTCGTACGATAGTCATTTACAGTTTCTTTGTGTCTCTTCGCTCACTCATCAGCTGGATTAATAACAGCACAAGGTCGAAGCGATTAAGGTAATAGCCTCAGCAGAGATGAAACTGGCCATACTCATTTTTAGCGCTCTTCTTGCACAGGGAGAGTTCATTCTCCAAACGAATACCGTCGAGATCCTTCGATATAGAGACCCGGCTCGTCAGTGGCCAATCATGCCTTCCTCGGATTTCTCCACGTGCCGGCTCCATACTATAACGGAAAGTGCAGGACCCTCATGGATATTTAAGAGGTATCCTACACCGTGGCCTGTTCCGTGGTTAAAGTTCATATCTCTGTCCCAGAACGGCTTTTCTGGTAAGGATATCCAAAGTTAATCCGCTAGGATCCCTGAAGGAATTTTGCACTACCAAGCTGAAGTTACTGATGGGTTACCAAGGTAAAGTCATCCTTCATATTCTGAGGAACTTCTCCTAAAGCAAAGGTTCTTGTGGATATCGGTGGATCCTCGTAGAAGCCTGCGCCGGTATCGCTTAAGTACAATGTTCCCTCCTTAAACTCTACATCGGTCTCCGGAGAAGAGCAGTAGTGTACAATTGCGGAGTGAGGACCGAAAGAAGAAATCGGTTCAAAGCTGTCACGGATGAAGCGCCCATCTCTGGTGAACCCATCGAGCTTCGGAAGCGCTCATCTCTGTGATGCGAATCTTGCCAACATTCTCCTCTAACCACTTCATGAAACGAAGGTGCGCAATGCTGTCCTTGATCTGCGCCTTTTTGATATTTTCAATCTCTACCGGATTCTTTAAAGCTTTCATCAGAATAGCCGGATTTCTCTTGTTTACAACATTTACGGAAGCAGGGATGTTGTTATAGATAGCATAATTCAGCTTGGACTTGTCTACCATAACTGTTGTGCCTGCAGGCAACTGCTTTACATCTTCATAAATGGCATTGTAGGGGTGAAGATTTACGCCGTCCTTCTTTAAGAGAGCCTTTAAATTGTCATCGAGCTTTCTCTCATCAATGTAGAGCTCAAAGCTGTCCTTCTTGATGATGGCATAGGAGAGGACAAGGGGGAAGAACTCGATGTCGTTTCCACGAATGTTCAAAGTCCAGCAGGTATCATCAAGGGTAGATACGATATGGGTATCGCAGCCGGCCTCTTCCATTTCCTTACGAATACGTGCCAACTTGGAAGCGGTGCTTTCTCCTGTGTACTTTTCTTCCAAGAAAAATGCGGGCTCTTCGGAAAGAGGAGGACGATCGGTCCAGATTTCGTCGATTAAATCTTCCTGATAATCAACCTTTGCGCTCTTTTTCTTACAGCGACATCAGCATACTTCCATCACCCCCTTCCAACGGAAACAACAATACGTCCAGTCAAAGGAAAGGAGTCTCGACCTGCCTGCAAAATATCTTCCAGATATTCATTGACGCTCGAAACACCGGCTCAAACATCTTCATCAGGGTATAATCGGCAGGTGGGCCTCCCAAATCCGCTCTGCAGCCCGGACAGCAACGTCCGTCTGTCCACAACTTTGCATCATTTAAAGTGATTACCGCCGTCTCGCAGATCCGGAGAAGTCGGTATAATAAACTTTCTTTGCCTTAAAATGTTCCCCCAACATACCACTTTTGATGGAAATCTGCAGCTCGGTACTCTACATACTACGTCATCATGCTGTCTCGCATCAGCTACGCAATGCAGATAGTCTCTCTGGTACCGTCACACATCCTCCTTGAATGAACGAGCCGTGATGGACAGGGGTATATAGTCATAAGGAAATATAGTCATAAAAGGCTTAGGATTAGCTCAATTTGGTTTCCTATATTTGGAAAAATCGACTGTATAAAACCCTGCTTCCGTCAGTACTCCTAACCTCATTGTACCGCAAAAACAATCTCACGAGAAAAGTGCGATTTTCCGCAAAATAGACAGAAAATCTAAGAAAAATGACCTCTGGTGCTTCAGTAGAAAAATGACTTTTGCATTGTAAAGCGAGACCTTGCATTGTAAGAAAGACTTAGATTTTTTCGTTTTCCTTCTCTGCAAGAATTAATTCTTTGGCATAAGGAAGCGATTTGATCCAATCACAGAAACTATGCCATTCCTGTAACTTATGTCCCTTTCTTGAGAAATACATATTGATGAGGTTTTCGTAGTTCATCGTGCAGGTACGCATCTGATTGTAAGAAGAAGGGAGAAGCTGAATCAAGGTATACCAGTCTTCCCTGTTTTTCTCTTCCACAAACTTTAGACGAATACGCTCTAAATCGGAGATGGTTCTTTTTAGGATTTCCATTCCCTCACTTGTCAAATGATCATGAGAAAAATCATCCAAAGAAAATGCTTTGGAGTGAATTTTGTGCATGGTGGAAGTGGAGTTTGCAACAGTATGCACTTTATAGGTATCATATTCTTTCCACCAGTATAGCGGAGCGGTAATATCGACAGAAACAAAGACTTGACGGATATATTTTCTATGGTCCGGTCCCGCAAGGCGAAGTCTTTTGGCAAGGGACAAATCGTTTGGTCCTAAAATATACTGCCCATTTTCATCGTATTAGGAATCTCCTTTTTCCCAGGAGCTCATGGGATTTCTTGCTCCGCGAATTGCATTTTCAAAGTTCATCACGCTGCTTCGTTCTAATTGAATCATGGTAGTCCTTTCTAAAAATACAAATCATATATAGTATGATTCATTTTATATAGAATCTTTTACATAGAGTCATTTTATATAGAATCATTTTATATAGAGTCATTTTATGTGAATCATCTTATTGCATCATGTTCCATTCCGCAATCATGAAAAAGCAATGTATATTCAGCATAAAAGCCAAGTTTATGGGGATAATCTGCCTTGAGCCCCGCTTCATTGTATGAGGAAAAGCTTATTTGAAAGCTAAGTCTAAAAGAGAAGCCGGAAAGCGAAAAAGACTATACAATCATCCTCGAAGATGCTTAATATGTTGCCATAGTAAAAGGCAAGGTTTATTTGCTTGATTTTATTCTTTTCATTCTTTTTGCATTTCGCTTTCATTTATTTTTACTCATTTTCAATACTCACTTTTATTTTCCGATTTTAGTTTTGTAGTCTGCATTTTGATTTTTTTCTTCGCAAAATATTTTCTGCATCACGAGAAATTTTCCTCTTCTTAATGTCTACTTCTTGTGATGGAAGCACACTTATTCGCGATTTTCCTCGTCTTCTTTTCTCATCTTTTCTCGAAATATACACACTTTGTTAATCATTATTTTCGACGAAAATCCACTTTATTGCTCCATTCCATTTCCTGCATGGCTGGAGCCACTTTGGCATTTATAGAAAGGAGCACTCATGTATCCATTATCAGTCTTCAAAAGATTTCAACACTGAATATCCTGAATATCCTGAACATCTTGAACATTCGGAACATCCTGAAGATTTTCGCCATTCTCGGGAGAAATATATATAGAAAGGGGAAAATTACTTATCCTTCTTTTCTTTTTGCGACTTCCCGGTATTCTTTTCTTTTCTTGCTATTAAAGATTGCGAGAAGCCAAGATAATTTATGAAGGCAGTGGGCAGTGAGAGGGGAAAATCGAGCAAAGAAGAGAATCGCGAAGTACAAGATAAAGCAACGAGCTTTTGAAGAGCAAGATAATGAAAGAACAAGACACAAAGAACAAGACAATAAAGAACAAGATAATAAAAGAACAAGATAATGAAGAAAAAGATAATGAAGAAAAACAAGATCGAGCAGAAAGAAAAGCGAATTTTTGCAGAAGACAACAAAGCTTTTAAAGAGGAGATACGGCTGAAAAGCGAAGGTATTTCCCGCTTCTAAATCAATATTAATACGGCAACAGCAAAGAATTGAAAGTCTGAAAGGATTGACCGCTACCGCAAAAATATTATTTCCCACCGAGGAATATGGGGATTTTCCAGCATTGAGGAAACTCACGAATGTAAAACGGATAGAGAGAAGACTTTTGCAAAGATTCAAGCATCAGATCCGTGAATAAGATTGTAAAAGAAAACTGGGGATTCAATCAAGGCTTTGTATTCCTTTACATACAAAAGCGAGGAAAGGAGGAAAAGAGAATGAAAGAGAAGAAAGAGAAGAAAGAGAAGAAAGAGAAGGGGAATCCTGTCTGTAAATGTATAGAATATTGTAAGCTCCTTGTACTTTTTGCATCTGCCCTTTATCATTCTTAATATCTGAATATCAAGAAGTATCAATTTTAGGGATTGTTATAGCTCAATCAGAGAGAACTGGCAATTCCGTTTTAAGAGAAGTTGAGGGAGAAATGAAATTTAGGGAGATAGAGCTGAATCCATCGAAGGAGTTAAAATAATAAAAAGGCTTTTTGTTTTGAAAAGAAAGATATATCGCAGAAGTCTTGCGATGCTTGTAAGTCTGTCTCTCTTTGCCCTTTGTTTCCATGGGCGAAGAAAGGGTATATGGAATTTCGGATTATGGTCCGGTTTCTGTAAATGGAAACGGAGTTGGAAGAGGAAATGATCCAAGCTATCAATACATCGAAGACTTAATATACGGAAACAAAGCAAATACCCCATCTCCCAATACTAATGCAACGGGAAATCCAAGCGGAAATACAACGTCGGCTCCTTCTGTGAATCCGCTGCTCAGCCCGGAACTTCGGTAATTCAGGAGCCTGCCAAGGTGGGAACTCTTCAAAATCTGGCCCAACTATCTAATAATTCTTCGACAAGAACTTTATCGTCGGAAATTGATGCAAATTATGCAGTGGTCTATGATTTGGATAATGGAAGTATTTTGGCAGAAAAAAATGCCTCCCAGTCCATGTATCCAGCATCCATGACGAAAGTCATGAGTCTTTTGGTTTTTGCGGAAAATCTTCCGGATATGAATAAAAAACTGACCATTACCCAGGATATTGTCAGCTTCGTCCAGGCCAGAGGGGCAAGTAACTGTGGATTTGTTGTGGGAGAACAGGTAACGGTAAAGGATTTGCTTTACGGCGTGATTTTGCCCTCAGGGGCAGATGCTGTACTGGCACTGTGCAAGGAGGTTTCCGGTTCGGAAGCGGCTTTTGCGGAACGTATGAATAAGCGGGCAAGGGAGATGGGGCTGTCCGGATACTGTAACTTCCAAAATGCAACGGGTCTTTTCCATAGTACGCATCGTATGACTGTGAAGGATATGGCACAGATTATGGCGGTAGCGATGCAAAACCCGAGGGCGAGAGAGGTTCTTATGACGGAGAATTATCAGACCGCTCCAACAAACAAACATGAACAAGGTTTAAAGTTTACCAATCTTTTCTTGCAAAGGATAAAGACACAAGACAGTGGCGGTGCAACGGTACAGATGGCAAAAACAGGTTATGTGAGCCAGTCCAAGTTCTGTGTGGTAACGGCTGGAAAGGGAAGAAGCGGAAAGAATCTTTTGATTGTAACAGGACAGAGTTCGAGCACGTGGCAGGCAATAAAAGATCAGGCTGCTTTATATAAGATTTTTGGAGCGTAAAGCGACAAAGGGTGTTACAGAAACCATATAGGAATGAGAGAAAAAAGCAGAGGAGTAGGAGAGTATTATGCCCATTAAGGTACAAAACAATTTACCCGCAAAATACATTCTGGAGTCGGAAATATATTTCGTAATGGACGAAAACAGGGCACTTCCCTGAAAATGTTCGTCCCTTAAAAGATTGTGATTTTAAATCTGATGCCCTTAAAAGAGGATACATGGAGCTGGATTTACTTCGTGTGCTCTCCAATTTTCCGATTCAAACAGAAATTACTTTTATGAAAGTCTCAAGCTATAAGTCCACCCATACCAGTTCAAGTCATTTGAATAAGTTTTATGTGGAATTTAAAGATATAGAGAAGAATTACTTCGATGGTTTAATTATCACCGGGGCTCCGGTAGAAAAAATGGAGTTTTCAGAGGTGGATTATTGGGATGAACTCTGCCAAATTATGGACTGGTCCAAACCATGTTTTTCGACCTATCATCTCGCTGTTGGAGCACAGCATGGGCCTCTACCATCACTATGGTATAGTTCTGTTAGAGAAGAAGTTAAGCGGGATATATAAGCATCGCATTTTACATCGCAAAAAAATGCTGATGCGGGGGATGGATGATGAGTTTTTTGTGCCGCAGTCTCGTTACACCGGTATGGATGAGGAAGCCTTACGGAGCAATAAAGAGCTTTATGTTGTGGCAGATAGTGAGGAGTGCGGAAGCTATCTGATTTTAGCTTGTTCCTCCAGGCAGATTTTTGTTACCGGACATTCCGAGTATGATCGATATGATTTGGACAAAGAGTATAAGAGAGATTTGGGAAAGGGCTTAAATCCGGATATCCCGGTTAATTATTACCCTGATAATGACCCGGAAAAGACACCGATTCTTTCCTGGCGTTCCGGATCGAACTGCATTTACAGCAACTGGTTAAACTTTGTTTACCAGGAGACGCCTTTCGTTCTGGAAGAGATGCGACCGGTAGGAGAGGATAGTTACTTGAGAGAAGATCATAGCAGTGAGCGTGACAGTACGATCAGCAGCAGGAGAAACTAAAATCTAATAATAAGCAAAGAAAGGAAAAACTATGGACGCAGTAGAACGCTTAATTTCGTATTTGAAGATTGACACCGAGTCGATGCCTGATCAGGATCATATTCCTTCCAGTGAGAAGCAATTTGATTTGGCAAGGCTTTTGGAGAAAGACTTGAAGGAACTTGGAGTATCGGATGTTCGCCTGACAGAGCATTGCTATGTGTACGGTAAGATTCCTTCCAATCTTTCTGCAGAAGAAGATGCAAAGACTCCGGCGCTTGGCTTTATTGCCCACATGGATACTTCACCCTCTGCAAGAGGAAAGAATGTAAAGCCCAGGATAATCGAAAACTATGACGGAAAAGATATCATTTTAAATGAAACAGAAAAGCTTTCCACGCAGGTTTTTCCAAGACTTTTGGATGCGGTAGGGGACGATCTTATGGTTACAGACGGAACAACGCTTCTTGGAGCAGATGATAAGGCCGGTGTCGGTGAGATTATGGCAATGGCTGAGTATCTTCTGACTCATCAAGACGTAAAGCACGGTGATATCTGTATCGGTTTCACTCCGGACGAAGAAGTAGGATGCGGTGCGGATATTTTTGACATCCCCGGCTTTGGAGCGGAGATTGCCTATACTGTAGACGGAGGAACTCTCGGAGAAGTGGAATATGAGAACTTCAATGCCGCTTCCGGAAAGTTAAAGATACACGGTGTGAATGTTCATCCCGGATCTGCCAAGGATAAGATGCTAAATGCGGTACTTTTGGCAATGGAATTTAACAGTCTGCTTCCACCCTGTACTCCGGCAAATACGGAGGGCTATGAAGGCTTTTTCCATCTTTGCGATATGTCCGGTGAAGAGAGTCATGCAGAGATGAACTATATTATCCGTGATCATGATAAGGTAAAATTCGAAGAGAAGAAGAAAATCTTTTCCGAAGCTGCTGATAAGCTCAATCAGAAATACGGTCCTAAGGGCGCATCCTTTGAAGCGACTGTCAAGGACAGCTACTTCAACATGAAGGAAAAGCTGAAAGACCATATGTATATTGTGGAAGTGGCAAAGACCGCTTTTGAAAAAGAAGGGGTAAAACCGATTGTTACACCTATTCGTGGTGGAACGGACGGTGCAAGCCTTTCCTATAAAGGTCTCCCTTGCCCGAATCTTTCTACCGGAGGAGATAACTTCCATGGTATTTATGAGTACCTGAATCTCAACTCCTTTAGGAAGATGATTGATGTACTGATCAGAATCACACAGGAGATGGTTGGGAAGAAACAGTAAACGAGATACTGTACGCTTTGTGAGCGATACTCGTTATGAATAAAAGCTGTAGCGTTTACCCGCTACAGCTTTTTACCTTCCTATATGAGTTTAACTATTTCATCATCACTCATTCCATATTCAATTTTATAAAGTAGCCATTGGTTTATACCACCTTTTTTATTTCAGCCTTTTTATATTTTAAAATGGACTCGCACCATAGATTTTCTAAAATACAAATGGTTGATGGGGTATCTCTTTATTCTCTTTTTGGGGAACACCTTCGATTCTTCGAAAATAAGAAGAAAGTCTTCTGCAAACTGATAGCTCTTTTCGCACGCAAATATTCGTTTTCTTTTTATCTTAGGTTCGTCTCCAAAAAGAAGCACATTTCTGGGTCCATGGGACTGCACCTCTCTTTCGTATTATGAGTTCGCAAGTTCTTTTGACTTGCACTTTGCTTAGCTATCCTCCTTTATCTTCAGAGAAAAAGCTTTTTGCATTTCTTTTTATTTCTTGACCAAAAGCTTAACATAGAAAATTTCTTTTGTAAATAGTTTTTAGAAAATATTATTTTTATTTATAACAAAACATTTAGGGAAAAATAGCTTTGGGTCTTGCGTTGATTATATGGGGCTTAAATAGAATCTTACAAATACTGTAGCGGGAGGATTGTCTTAGAGAAATACTATTTGCTACAATGAGACCAAAGGAGGAGAAGATATGTTTCCGTTTTTTGAAAATAAAGTAGAAGAAAAGAAAAAACTGCGGTCGAAGTGCAAAGTCTCCGAGGAAAACTGAGCAGAGGAGATTGCAAGAGCGGATGAAGAAATTCAGCTTCGACTTCTGCAACTGCCGTACTTTCTCTCTGCAGAAAGTATTTTTACCTATGTCAGTATGGAGAGAGAGCCGGACACAAAAGAAATCATCGATACTGCCTTAGTGATGGGGAAAAAGAATATTTGTTCCTCGTTGCCTGCCCGGAAAGGAAAGGATTATGGAAGCGGTGGAGATATCCTCTCGGGAGGATCTTCTGCCGGGGACTATGGGGATCATGGAGCCTAAAAATGAGATAGCAGGAACGGAAACAACAGTATTTTCCTTATGATGATCATTCCCTGTGTTTCGGCTGACAGAAGAGGGGGAGGCTGGGACACGGTGCAGGTTATTATGACCGCTTTTTAGAGAAGACTGCAGGGAGTAAGCTTTGCTTATGCTATGCTTCTTTGCTTTCTAAAAAGATTCCGATGGATAAGCGGGATATTTTTATGGACTATTTGCTTACGGAAGAAGAGTTAATCCCCTGTAGAAGAAACAGATAAAGGAGAAAAACTTTATACAAAAGAGGAATAGCTATCAAGAAATAACTATCAAGAAATAACTTTATACTAGGGCTTCCAAAAGCGCCTCCATATCTTTTGGGAGAGGAATCTCGAATTGCATTTTTTTTCCGCTTTCCGGATGGGTGAATTCAATGGAACTGGAATGGAGTGCCTGCCTGTCTATCCGGGGACTGTAGGCAGTACCGCCGTATAAGCTGTCACCCAGTAAGGGACAGCCGATATAGGAGAGGTGTACTCGAATCTGATGCGTTCTTCCTGTCTCTAGGCGAAGTTTTATACGAGAAAAGTCCTTTTCAGGAAAATATTCTACGGAAAGGATATTTGTTATGGCTTCCTGCCCATTTTGAAAATGAACTTCCCGAAGCATTATTTCATTTTCCACTCTTTGTATTGGTGCGGAACTACGAAGAATCTCTCCCGTTTTTTCAAAAGCGTCTGCGGGATTTCCATGACAAAATGCGGTATAGCATCGCTCTATTCTTCCTTCACGCATCTCTTGGTTTAAGAGGGAGGCGGAAAATTTGTTTTTCCCAAGCAAAATAAGACCGCTTGTATCCAAGTCCAGGCGATGAATCATGCGGCAAACAAAGGGGGAAATTCCCTTTTCCTCTTTATAATAATAAGAAACTGCTCCGGCGAGCGTGCCTTCATAATGCCCCGGAGAGGGATGAGAAGGGATTCCTGCCGGCTTATTTAGGAGAAGTATATCTTCATCTTCATAAACAATATCTAAGGGAAGGGGGTAGAGTGCTGCAGATTCCTCATTTTCCATTTCTAAAAAAGAGATGCTTAAGAGATCTCCTTCTGCCAAGGGATCAATGGTAAAAGCCCATTTACCGTTTTTTTCTCATGCCGTAGTGAATTTCTCCATCTTCCTCATACTTTACTTTTTAAGCCGGAAATCATCCGCGAGTATACTTTCATGATGTAAAAAGCTTCTATGGTAATGCCATGGAAGCTCTTTTCTACCGCATAGTTCAGTTTTCGGATATTTTTCCTCATTAGAATGCGAAGGTATCCTTTAAAGGAAGCCAAAGCTCATCCTTCTCGGAAAGCAGAAGGGGGCTGCCATCTTCCATGTGGTAGCCGTCTTTGTGTGCATTTCCCTGATATTCTCCATAGAGTTCCGGCCACTTGATGTCGATAGCGGGATCATTCCAGGCGAGGCCTCCCTCATCACCGGGATGATAGAAATCAGTTACTTTGTAGGCAAACTCTGCAAAGTCGGAGAGTACCAGGAAGCCATGGGCAAAGCCCTCCGGAATATAAAACATTTTTTTATTCTCCTCAGTAAGAATAATCCCGAAGTGTTTTCCATAACTTGGGCTGGACTTTCTTAAATCCACAGCAACGTCATAGACTCTTCCCTTCAAGACACGAACCAATTTTCCCTGTGGGAATTCTTTTTGAAAATGCAGTCCGCGTAAAACGCCTTTTTGGGACATGCTTTGATTGTCTTGTACGAAAGTCAAATGGAGTCCCGCCTCTTTGAAATCTCTTTCATTATAGCTTTCCATAAAATAGCCCCGACTGTCCTTGTGTACGGTGGGGGTGATAATACACAAACCTTCAATATCGGTTTTTTCTACATGAATCTGTCCCATAATTGACCCTTTCTGAAGCTGTCTTTTTTCATCAGTTCATAGCATACCATAAAGAAAAAAGAATGAGAAATTTTTTTGAAAAATACCTTGACAAAAATGAAAGTCTTTATTATATTATTCAATGTTGATAGTGATTATCAATTTTGTTTTATTTGACTAACTAAGAATAAAGCAAATGTTTGAAGAAAGGGAAAGCCAATGAACTATTCCAGACAGCGAGCAGAAGTCTTGGATCAGATTCGTGGACATAAGGATCATCCCACGGCTGACACGATTTTTGCAGAACTAAGAACAAAGGATCCCAGCATCAGCTTGGCAACGGTGTATCGGAATTTAAAGCTTCTCTCGGATTTAGGAGAAATTCGCAGACTCAGTTTTGTTTCCGGAGCAGATCGTTTTGATCCCACTGTGAAAGCACATTATCATTTTATCTGTGAGAAGTGCGGAAGGGTCTATGATGTCCCGATGAAAGCTGCTGAAGTATTGGATACGGATGTTCTGGATACCGAAGTGGAGACGTACGTTCCGGGAGTAATTACAAGTCATGACTTGGTTTTCCATGGAATATGCGATGAGTGTGGAGCTGTGGAGGGTTCAGCACTTAGAGCAAACGCGTAAAGAAGTTTCATTTGTCAGGGATGATACTTCGAGTTGAGTGAATATTACTGCATGAGGCAGTGATGTTAAGTTGAGTGAGCCGGTAAGGCAGAAAAGGAGAAAAGGTTATGAAGACATGGGTTTGTTCAGTTTGTGGTTATGTTCATGAGGGAGCAACAGCTCCGGAGCAGTGTCCGGTATGTAAGGCAGGTTCCGATAAGTTCGTAGAGCAGAGCGGAGAGCTTACATGGGCTGCAGAGCACGTAATCGGTGTTGCTAAGGATGTTCCTGAAGACATCAAGAAGGATTTGAGAGCTAACTTTGAGGGTGAGTGCTGTGAGGTTGGTATGTATCTTGCTATGAGTAGAGCAGCTTACAGAGAGGGATATCCTGAGGTTGGTGACTACTACAGACAGGCTGCATTTGAAGAGGCGGATCACGCTTCCCGTTTCGCAGAGCTCTTGGGAGAGGTTGTTTCCGCATCCACCAAGGAGAACTTAGAGGCTCGTGTAAAGGCTGAGAACGGTGCTACTGCAGGTAAGGTTGACCTTGCTAAGAGAGCAAAGGCTTTGGATCTTGATGCTATTCATGATACTGTTCACGAGATGGCTAGAGACGAGGCTAGACACGGTAAAGCTTTCTACGGTCTTTTAAAGAGATATTTCAATAAGTAAAATTCGGATTGAAATTATCTTTTACAATTTCATAATATATCATTATAGGCATTCGAGATGAATCTAAGAAATAGAGGAAGAGTACTTCCTCTATTTCTACTTATGAAGACGTGTTGCTATGAACTGCTTTGACAATGCATTGATTTCATAAGAGTCGGTTTATGAACGCTTTTGTTTCTTGGCGAGTGATACAGCCACAGCTGTACTGCTTCGTTATTACTTAAGTCATGTAAAAAGCATGGCGGTATAGTTTAGAGGAGGATTATTTATGGCAAACTACAAGGGTACGGAAACAGAGAAGAATTTATGGACAGCATTTGCAGGAGAGTCTCAGGCGAGGAATAAGTATACCTACTATGCTTCTCAAGCGAGAAAAGACGGGTATCAGCAGATTGCGGCGATTCTTGAAGAGACTGCTGCAAACGAAGAGTATCACGGAAAGATGTGGTTCAAGGAGCTTGCCGGTCTTGGCGGCGGAATCGGAACCACGGCAGAGAACTTAAAGGCAGCCGCTGAAGGAGAGCATTACGAGTGGACCGAGATGTATAAAAACTTCGCAGAAGTTGCGGAGAAAGAGGGATTCCCTGAGCTTGCGGCTAAGTTCCGTCTGGTAGGAGAGGTAGAGAAGGAGCATGATGCTCGCTATCAGGAACTCTTACAGGGAATTTTGGACAATACTACCTTCAAAGAGGATAAGCCCACTCTTTGGCATTGCAGAAACTGCGGATTTATTTATGAGGGTGAAGAAGCACCGGAGGTATGTCCTTGCTGTAATCATCCGAAGGCTTACTTCGAGAGAAAGGCTGATAATTACTAAAGCGTACGATACATTTGTGACAAAATATCCTTTAAAGAATATAGGATAAATGAATTTATAACGGATCTTGTGCGTATAGCGATAGATAAGTCGTTTGTGTAAAGCATGACTGCATTGTGAGAAGATTGCAATGCAGTCTATTTTTTTACAAGCTTTTATTCTTCTAAGAATTGACGGAAAGCACAGTTTGGGATAGACTTTTTAAGTGTTTTAGCTTTTATTTTTTGAAAAGTTTTACTCAGATACGGAAAGAGAGGATATAGATGAAGAAACCTACAGTTTTATTGATTCTTGACGGCTATGGAGAAAGAAAAGAGAAGGAAGGAAATGCCATCGCCCTTGCTAAGACTCCGGTTATGGACAGACTGAAGAAGGAATTTCCCTATGTGGAGGGACAGGCCTCCGGTCTTTTTGTAGGACTTCCTGACGGCCAGATGGGAAACTCCGAGGTAGGGCATATGAATATGGGTGCCGGAAGAATCGTTTATCAGGAATTAACCCGAATCACAAAGTCTATTCAGGATGGTGATTTTTTTGAAAATAAGGCTTTAAAGGATGCGGTAGAGCATTGTAAGAAAGAGGATTCCGCCCTGCACTTTATGGGACTGGTTTCCGACGGGGGAGTACACTCCCATATTGAGCATATTTACGGCCTTTTGGAGCTTGCTAAGAGAGCAGGCTTAAAGAAGGTTTACCTGCATGCCTTTTTAGATGGTAGAGACACGCCTCCCGATTCCGGAAAATCCTTCCTTCTCGCTGTAGAAAAGAAGATGCAGGAGCTTCATGTAGGAGAAATCGCAACGATTTCCGGAAGATACTATGCCATGGATAGAGATAAGAACTACGACAGAGTGGAAAAGGCATATCGAGCCATGGTGGACGGCACGGGTGAAAAGGCGGGTTCTGTGGAAGAAGCAATCGATGCATCCTATGCGAATAAGGTTTACGACGAATTTGTGCTTCCCACTGTGATTGAGAAGAATGGAGTGCATACTGTTTCCGACGGTGATGCGATGATTTTCTTTAACTTCCGTCCGGATAGAGCAAGAGAGATCTGTCACGCTTTCTGTGATGATGATTTCAGCTTCTTTGCAAGAGGGGCAAGAAAGAATATCTTCTTTGCCTGCTTTACGGATTATGATCCTACGATTCCGAATAAGCATGTGGCTTTTGAAAAGGAAGAGATTCATAACACCTTGGGAGAAGTGGTTTCCAACTTGGGAAAGAATCAGCTTCGTATTGCGGAGACCGAGAAGTATGCCCATGTTACCTTTTTCTTTAACGGAGGGAAAGAGGAGCCTTATGAAAATGAGGACAGAATTCTGGTTCCCTCTCCAAAGGAGGTTCCGACCTATGATTTAAAGCCGGAGATGAGCTGCTACACGGTAACGGAGAAGCTGACCGAGGCAATTCGTTCCGGAAAATATGATTTGGTGGTAGCTAACTTTGCTAATCCCGACATGGTGGGACACACCGGTGTTCTTCCTGCAGCAATCAAGGCGATTGAGGTAGTAGATGAGTGCGTGGGAAAGGTTGTTGAAGCCGTAGAGTCCATGCATGGAAATCTCTTCATTTTGGCGGATCACGGTAATGCGGACATCATGAAGGACGAAAAGACGGGAGAGCCGTACACGGCACATACCACGAATCCGTGCACTTTTATCTTGGTCAGTGAAGGAAAGCATGCTTTAAGAGAGGGTGGATGCCTTGCAGATGTTGCACTCGACTCTTTTAGAACTCATGGCTATCCCGCAGCCAAAGGAAATGACAGGAAAGAGCCTTCTGAAAAAGTAGAAAACCGGATTAAAAAATACCGGAAAAGCTAAGGATGCGAGGGAAGCAAGTGTTTTGTTTCCTTTAAAATAGAGAGGAGTAGGCATGAAAATCGGAATCTGTACCGACTCGGGTTCGGGAATTACCCCGGAGGAGGGACGAGAGCTGGGAATCAAGGTGGTTCCCATGCCCTTTCGAATGGGGGAAGAAGAATATTTTGAAGACATCAATATGAGCCGGGAAGAGTTCTTTCAGAGACTTCTTTCGGGGGAACTGGTTTCCACTTCCCAACCATCCATGGAGAGTGTTATGGAGGCTTGGGACGAACTCCTTAAAGAGTATGATGAACTTGTGCATATTCCTCTAAGCTCCGGACTTTCCGGATCTACGCAAACCGCTATCATGCTCTCGCAGGATGAGCCGTATCTTGGAAGAGTTTTTGTGCCGGATAGCCGTGGAGTTTCCGTAACACAGCGTATGCACTGCATTTTTGCAAAAAAATTGGGGGAAAAGGGCTATAACGGGAAAGCGATACAGGAGCTTCTAAACCATTCTACCGGAGAAAACGGGATCTATATCGGTGTACAAAACTTAAGCTACTTAAAAAGAGGAGGAAGAATTACCCCGATGGCGGCTGCAATCGGTACTTTGCTCCAGATTAAGCCGGTGCTTGCCATTAACGAAGGCGGAAAGCTGGATTCCTATAAAAAAGTGAGAACGGAAAAGCAGGTTAGGGAAGCCATTATCGAGGGCTTACATCAGACCCTTGAGCGCTTGGGAGATCCGGAGGCGAAAGATTGCCATATTGCGATTGCTTATCACGGACAACAAGACACAGGCGGAGAATTTCAAAGAACAGCTTAAGGCGGAGTTTCCGAATCGCTTTGAAGAGGAAATCGTTGTGCGCCCGCTATCTCTTCTCATTTCCTGCCATATCGGAGAAAACGGTCTTGGAGCGGCAGTTGTTAAGAGGCCGAAGGAACTGAACTAGTCTACCAGGGCTGTAAAAATCACTTTATTATTTTTGATTTTTTACAGCCCCTTTCTTTTAGCTTACGGATAAAGCGAGGAGGTATCTCGTTTGATAGCTTCCTGTGCGTATTAGCTCTCAGGCATTTCTGCAGGGAGCGATGAACTTACCCGGCAGGGGGCTACGATTTCATATTTTTTTCCGTCGGTTTTGATTTGGATTTCCCCAACTTTCGCCGTTTCCAAGGGAATGAGGCGGAAGTAGGAACATTTTTCCAAAGTGCTTTTATGCGGATGGCCATAACGATTGTTCTTTCCGTAGGAAAAGAGCGCGAACTTTCCTTTTGTTTCTGAAAGAAAAATTGGAGAAGAGGAAGTTTTCGATCCGTGGTGCGCGAGTTTTACGATATCCACAGAGGGGCTTTGCCCCTCTTTTTTGATGGCTGAAAGCATTGCCTCTTCGGCATCTTCCGGCATATCACCGGTAAATACCATGGAGAAATCTCCGTATCGTAAGATACAACCTAAGGAGTGAGCATTTGCTTCTTCCATGGGGGCATCTGTGAGCGGGTAGTAGCAGCGGAGGGTAAGATTTGTACTACCATACTCTATACTGTCTCCATTTTTCCAATATAAAACTCTAGCACCATGCTTCCCTGCAAGGCGCTTCAAAAGGTCATAACGATAATCTTCTTTAGCTTGCGCGGGGAGAATCAGATTTTCTATTTGGAGTTCAAACTTTGTATTTCTCTCCAAAACAGCTTGAATCCCGCTTGTGTGATCCACATCAGAGTGAGTAATCAAGGCATATTGTATTCGTTTGATTCGTTTTGCCCTGCAGTAGGGAAGCAGGGTATTTTCTGCAAAATTCTTATCGGAGGAAGAGCCGTTATCGATGGTTATGACAAAATCTCCCTTTCGAATAAGGAAGCCGTCGCCTTGCCCTACATAGAGGGCTGTGATTTCCGGATTTTTGGGAGGAGAGGGCAGAAAGAGCGGGATAGAGCAGAGGAAAAGTAGGGAAAGAGCGTATTTTAAGCGAAGAATTATTCCTCTTTTTTGATAATCCCAATGCTTTATCTTTCTCCTTAAAACAGTTTTTAAAGGAAAGAGAAAGAGGATAAAAAAGAGGCAAAGGTAAAGAAAAAGTGAACTGAGAGATATTTTTCCCAATAGAAGAGAAGAAAAAGGGAGCTGTAGACTAAAGCGAATCAGTGTAAGAAAAAGGCTTAAAAGGAGGGAGAGAGTTTTAGAAAGAGATTTTGTTAGAAGAAAAAAGATAGGGAAAGAAGGAAGATGAGAAAGAATAGAAACTAAAGGAGAAGAAAGATAATAGGCAGTAGAGGAGGAGAAGAAGATTTAATAGCGGTGCATAGAGGGGAGAGAGAATTGAAGAAAGGAAAAGATGGGGAATAAGCCAAGATAAAAGAGAAAAAGCTCTTTTCCGCCTTGTCCTATCTTCTTAGGGAGAAGATGGAAAAGCTGAGCATATTTTTTCTTTCGCTTTGCTCTTTCCCATTTTTTAGAAAAGGCTTTTCGCTCCTCCTTTCCGTCACGAGAGGAGAGAAGAAGCAAGAGAAAAAGCGTGAAAAAGAGCACTGAAAGCCGACAGAGTAGAGAAAGAGAGGTTGCAGGAAAAGAAGCAGGAGTACAGCAAGACAGAGGGAAGAAATTTTATCTGGCCCTCTTCCGAGGTTTTTACCAAGAAAATGGATTAGCAGCATGATGCCGGCACGGAGAGTGGAGCCGGTAGCACCGGTAAAGAGCGCAAAGGAAAAGATAAAAAAGGAAGAAAGGATGGAGGCGTGATAAGTTCCATTCTAAAAAGGCGGAGGAGTGCAAAACAAGTACCGCCGACTAAAGAAAGATGTAAGCCGGAAACTGCGAGGATATGGGCGATTCCGCTTCCTGATAGAGACTTTCTCTTCTTTTGAGAGGGCTGATTTTTCTCCGAGAAAAAGGCTTTTTAGGAAAGCGCTTTGGTCCTTAGGATAAAGGCTTTCCAGATCGAAGGAGACTTCTCTTCTCAGCTTATAGAGGAGTTTCAGAAAGGGAGCAGAGCCCATTTCTTGGACCTTTGCTTTATCGGCAAGAAAAAATCCTTCGATTCCCTCTCCTTTACAATACTGCAAGAAAGAGAATTCTCCTTCATTCATTGCAGGGTTAAGCTCCATGAATTTTTCCACGAAAACCACCCCATCCCCGGGATAGTAAAGAGACTCGAGTTCTTCCTCTGCGGTTTTTACCTGTATTTTTGAAAAGGCTACATTGTTTTCGGCTTCCCGCTTCTCTTCCAGCTCTTTACTGAGATCCTTCGGCTTTTTTCCTAAGGAACTATTGACTATACAATTTTTCAGAAAGATTCTATAGGCTGTTTCATTTTCCGAAATGTAGGAAATCGTGCCCTCCACAGTACAGTTTAAGGGGAGGACTCTTTCTACACATTCCTGCTGTTTTTGAAAATGGCCAAGCGCGTTTTGAAAATGAAGAGAAGAAAGAAAAAAGAGAAAGAGGGAAAGAAGCAGAATTTTTTGCTTGTTCTTTCGAAAAAGAAGGCTTAAATAGAAAAGATAAAATAGAAGAAGGATGAAGCGGAGGGAGAGAGGAAGCTCGGGGCAGAAGAGCATTTCCCCGAAAAGCACGGAGAGTGCCAAAGAAAACAAGGGACGAGAAATAAACATGGGAGACTCCTTGAAATGGAAATAGAAAGATAGAAATATAGAAAACAGAAATAGAAATCGGAAATAGAAAGATAGAAAACAGAAATAGAAAGATAGGAAAAATAGATATGAGATGCTGTAAAACTTAGTTCGTATCGAGTAAAATATTTAAGCTAATAATGGGGATATGAAAGTAGGAAAGAATTCCGTACAGGAAAAGTACAAGGAATAGACCCAGAATGACTAATCCTATGGTAAGGAGCTTGTGCTTTTTCACAAATTCGTACTCCATAGGGTCGGACAAACTTGTCTTTGTGAAGATTGTAAAGAATATCACAAAAAACAAACAGTGCATAAGATAAGCAGATATAAAAATGTCCATAGGCGTAAAAATGAAGATACTCCAAAAGTGTTTTTAAAATAGTATCTATATTGTTACTGTATAAGTCTAGCACAAGTGGAAATGAATTGAACTAGATGCAGAAAAATTATAAAAAAACAATCCCCCTGCAAAGGAACTTAGAAATGCTTAAGTCCGTCTGCAGGGGGATTTAGATTTTCAAGTTATAAATAATGGAGTTATCCTTCGCCCTTTTTCTTTAATATCTCTTTTCTCCATCCGGCGTTTCAATCACCACACTGGATTTCTTCCATCGAACAAGCACCATATAGAGCCAAAGTAAAACGCCTACTCCAAGGTATACGCCAAAGGACATCCAAGATCCGATTCCCTGTCCCAAAGTACAGAAAGAAGGCAATGAGGAGCATGATAATCATCGCAAGATAGGTAAAGAGATTTCCATGCTTTAGAGCATTCGGGCTCTTCCAATGCGGGTATTTCTGCCTGATTCTGGTAGCCGAAACCATTGTTAAGGCATAAGCACAGGCACAACCGAAGGACATTAAATTAAAGAAGTCGTTCATAAAGGTTGTTGCATTCATAAGCAAAATAAAAATCAAACTGATTGCCAGTAAGAAAATATTCGGAAGAATCGGTTGCTTATGTTTATTCAGCTTCTTAAAGGCAGCCGGAAGAAAATTCTTTTCCGACATGGAATAGAGCATTCTTACAGTAGACATCCAAAATCCCATGATGGATGCACCGAGTCCCATAAATACGGAGAAAAATCCGTAAAGTACCGGCCAAACTGTCCAGCCGAGTGTTCTCTGCATATTAGTAATGGTCAGGAAACCGTCTTTCGCAGTGCCTTCCGTGAGGTTTTGGAAGGAATCCAGTCCCGCTACACAGAAGTAGAAGAAAACATAAATCAGTCCGCAGGTAATTACAGAACCGCAGATAGCCTTCTTCGTATCCTTAATCGGAAAATCTCCCTCCTCTACCATTTGGGGAACCGTTTCAAAGCCGAAGTAAGGTGTAATGAGAAGAGCCATTCCGATAATCCAGCCGGGAATGCCCAGTGACGGACTAATCGTTGTCTTAAGCAAACCGTCGGTAATATTGGAAAAGCTCCAATGCCCCGAGAATAAAATTAAAATACCGGTAATCAAGGTGGAAACAATATTTACAAATAAACATAAGGCCTGGGCCTTAACCAAAACATTGACGTCCTGCAAGGACAAAAGAAAAACGAGTACCAGGATGCATATGCCGATTAACATAATGGCATTAAAGCCTAAAACCAAGCCGAATGTACGACTCACCCAAGTGGCTATAGCCATAACCACAGCCGGCGGGACAGCAATCCAAGCTGCCATAATAAGCCAAGACGCAAAAAATCCGACATGCTTGTTCATTCCGACAGTGTTGTAAATCAGTTCTCCGCCGGAGGTGTGAAATAAAGGTGCCAGTTCCGAATATACCAAGGCTGTCGGTAAAATCGCCAAGGTCATAAGACCGAAAGCAAGCCAAGTTCCGGAACCGCAATAACCGAAGAAGACGGAATCCCAATAGCTTACCCATGTGAAAATGGAACCGGTCGCAACAGTGTAGACAAAAATCAGTTGTAAGCTTTTTTGCAAGCCGCTATCTTTTTTTTCTTCTGACATACCGCCCCTCTTTCTAAGACGAACAAATCTCTTTGAGCAAAAATTTGTAGAATGCAAACTCCTACTCGTTAAGCATAAAACTGAACAAGAAGAAATTCCCCGTCTGAATCAAAAAACAACAATTCCATATAGTTCCACTCATTTAATATTGTATTACAGCCCTTTAAATAGTCAATAATTTAACAATATCTTGAATTTATCTTTATTTTAAATTCTATTTCTATTTTTAAGTGATTAATTTGTTATTTTTTGTGAATTTTTTCTCAATAGTGCTAAGATGTAAGTGGTAGTTCCACTCAAGTATTCTGTTGACGATATGCATTAGATTATGGAGGGAATCATGAAAAAATTAGAAGGAAAAGTAGCATTGATTACCGGTGCAGCGGTTGGTTTAGGGGAAGGCATCAGTACCGTTTATGCCAATTACGGTGCTAAACTCATTATGGTTGATTTGGATCCTAATGTGGAGAAAACCGCAGAGAGATTAAGAAAAGAGTACAATGCGGAGATTATCACCGTGGTAGCCAATGTTGCCCATAAGGATGAAATGATTGCTGCCGTAAAGAAAGGAATCGAAGCTTTCGGAGAGATCAACATTGCCTGCTGTAATGCGGGAGTTTGTCGTTTAGCTCCCTTTGAAGAGTTTACGGACGAAATGCGTGACTTCCATATCGATGTCAATATCAAGGGCGTATGGAACAGCTGTCAGGCTGTCATTCCGGAAATGCTAAAGCAGGGAAAGGGAAGCATCGTGATTGCCTCCTCCGTTACCGGAGACATCGTGGCCGATGCCGGAGAAGCTGCTTACGCTATGACAAAGTCCGCTTTAGTCGGTCTGACCAAATGTTTAGCGGTTGAGTATGCAAATCGCAATATTCGTGTGAACTGTTCACAGCTCGGCTATGCTCGTACCCCGATGGTAGAGAAAATGGCCGTAGAGTCCAATCCGGAAGATCCCGAATCCGCAATTCAGAGCATTGCTGTCGGCGTTCCCATGAAGCGTCTTGCAAAGCCGACCGAGGTTGGTGAGCTCTTTGCCTTCCTGGGAAGTGACGAATCCAGCTACTTAACCGGATCCCAGATTGTCATCGATGGCGGATCCACCTTACCGGAAACCATGTCCATCGGAACAAATTAATTTTGAAAATCGAAGAAAAACTTAGCATCCGGGAGATAGAACTAAATCTCTTGTTTTAAGAAAAAGAATTTTAAAAGGCGTTTAGAAAAAAGGGGCTGTAAAATGCTCTAAAAGAAAAAAAGTGCTCATTTGAGCACTTTTTTTCATAAGAAAAATTTTATGGCAAAAAAAGAGTGCCATAGAAAATCTATAGCACTCATGTTGATTTTTTTAAAAAGTCTTACGCCATCTTATTTACAGCGTTGTAAAGCTGAGCAGTCTTACGAGAAGCGTTGTTTGCCTTGTAAACACCCTTGCTGCGAGCCATAGCAATCTTCTTCTGAGCCTTTACCAGCATAGTGTTAGCAGTTTCCTTGTCTCCTGCTTCACAAGCTACGAAAACCTTCTTCATATAGGTCTTAACCTCGGAACGGATAGCCTTGTTTCTCTCGTTTCTCTGTGCTGCAACTTGGATTCTCTTCTTTGCAGATTTGATATTTGCCATTTTTACACCTTTCTTCTCATAAAATCTTCCAGCCGCGGAATTCCGACTTTATGAAACCCTTATTTATATGCGTTTAGTCATTTTCAAAAGCTTGCTTTCAAATATCTGGACACGGACAGTTTGAAAACATACACGGAGATAATAACGGAAAAGCGTTCTCCTGTCAAGAAGCTGAGTCTCTAAACATATTGATTCGGAAACGAGAAACATTAAATAGTGCAATATCTTGCTTACAATTAATAAGCATGCTATTCTGAAATAGTTATCTTTATTGGATTATAAAAATAGGGTATAGGAAAGGGGAGAAATGAGGCATAGAGTAAAATCAGCACTGGCATTCATTCTGACATTATCTTGTATTTGCTCTACGGTTGTTTCGGCAACGACTTTGACAGAAAAGTCAGTACAGCCTGACGGGATAGAATATAGTTTTTCCGAAGAACAGAGTGAACCGTTTTCGGATGGAGAATCTGTAGAGAAACAGGAAAGTCAGGAAAAAACAATTGCAGAGGCAGTCGATTCCCTACGAGAGCCGGAATCGATAGAAGAGATTGAGCCCGAGAAAGAGCCGGCATTTTATGCTGAAAAAGAGCTTTCCGGTGTGCTTGTTACGGTGCAGGCAGATGAAGGGGTATTTCCAATCGGCGCGACTTTGCGAGTAAGAAAACTCTCAAGAGTAGAGGAGCAGCATGTTGATTCTGCTGTGAAAGAGAAGGTAGAAGAAGATAATCAAGATCTTTTACAATCTATCATTTTTGATATCACTGTGCTGGATAGGGATGGAGCTGAAGTGCAGCCGGATACCACAAAGGGAGAAGTAAGGGTCAACTTTTCCAAGCTTCCCTTTTTAAAGGAAAATGCAGGACAGCAGATTTCTGTATTTCACTTAAATGAGCTTGGGGCAGAAGTAGAAAAGCTGAAAGAATCGGAAATCGATGAGGAAGAAAATGCTGTGGAAGTCAAGGCTGAGCATTTTTCCTTGTTTGTGCTTACCTTGGCGAGTACAACGCAATATTTTACTGAAACAGTAGCCTTGGAAATGGGGGAAACAAGGCTTCTCTCTGATCTTATTGGAGGAAAAGAAGAATTACTTCCTGTGGAGGCAAAAGCAGAATCCAAAAATCCTGCTATTCTTTCTGTGAAAAGAAATGCGGAGGGAGCATTTGTCGTAGAGGCTCTTCAGGAAGGAACAACTGAGCTATATGTGAAGAGAATCCATCGTCGTAGCAATCAGTTTTCGGAGGAAAGCTTTAGGATTACTGTGCAAAAAGCGTACACTAAAGGCAGAGTGGGAAATCAAATGGAGTATCTTTTAAGCGGAACAGGCAACGCAATGACCTTAACACTTCGGGGAAAAGGAGAAACAGATTTCTTTAAAGTGGCACCATGGGCGCCATATAAGGATAAGATTCGTAAACTTGTTATTGAAGAAGGGATAGAAAAACTGAATATCGAAAATGAAGCCTTTGGAAGTATGGAGAATCTTGAGACGGTCAGTTTCCCATCTAGCTTAAGGGAAATACCGAGCTATGCATTTTATCGTTCGGAGAAGCTAGCGGATGTCACAATTCCATCTTCCGTACAGAAGATAGGCTGGGGAGCATTTTTAAAGGAAGAAGGAAATGAAAAGAAGAATACCATTACCAATCTTTCTTCGTTGTTTTTGAAAAATACAGGAAGCGCCAAGCACTATGACACAAGGTTTACTACTGTGCAACAAACTGCCGTTCCGGAAGAAAAATCAACTACAAAGCGTTCGGTAAATTTGCAGAATGTGCATTTTTATACCCTTCCGGAAATTAATAAATGCTTTCTTGAGCTGGAAGCTTCCGGAAATCAATATGCAGAGTATTATCTATATAAGACGGAGAATGCAAACGAGCGTATTACGATAGATCATTTTAAAGAGTCGGGAGATAAGCTAAAGACGGCCTTGCGTTTAAGTAGGGCAACGCAGACTCCCGCGTGGACTGTTCCCGAAACAAGCAAAAGTTTTACCTATTTTTTACAGGACTATGATAGCCGAACTACGGGTGCTTTTTTGAAGGGAAAGAAATACTATTGCAGCTTTTTAGTAAATCCCGGAGGAGGCACTAGACTTAGCAAGGATGCCTATATTTTTGAAACGGTAATTGAGCCTACGGAGCAGGATGGTTTTCCTCATGAAGACGGGAATTTTCACTGGAATATTATTCAGAGAAAAGATATGCCTACACGCTACGTTTAGAGGGGAGCGGAAGGATGCAAGGCCTAGATGCAAATGGGGAACTTCGCTTATGGAATAAGCTGCTAAATGCCATTGGAAGAAGTGCCGATTTGGAATTAAGGGGAAATATTACCGCATTGGACAAGTATGCTTTGCAGGGACTTGTTTATATTTATGGAGACTTAAAATTACCGGATTCGATTGAAGAAATTGGCGATTTTACCTTCAGCGGAATAACTGTATTTGGAAAGCTAAGTCTTCCGTCACATTTAAAGAAGATCGGATATTTTGCCTTTCGCCATTTTTCCTGTGAGGGAGATCTAATTTTACCAAGCGGTTTAGAGAGTATTGGGGAAAATGCTTTCCGTGATTTAAAAAGCAATTCTTCTATCACGATTCCTTCTTCTGTAAAGCATATTGGCTTGGGAGCCTTTTATAAGGAAGAGATGGATTCACGGGGGAAGAATAGTATTCAAAATTATTCATCTGTGAAACTTAGTGCACGTTATGCAAACCCTTACTTCACGAATTTTGTATTAGACGATTCAGGAGAAGCACCGATTCCGTCTTTTTCCGGAAGGGGCAGCGGCTCCGGTAGAGGCGGCAGCGGCGGTTCCGGTGGAGGAAGCGGTTCAGGCGGAAGCGGAGGCTCCGGCGGGACGCCGATGGTTTTAGGGGCAGACCGCAATCTGCTGTCCAATGTAAACTGGCAAAGAGATGCAAAGGGATGGTGGATTCAGAATCCCGATGGAACGTATCCCAAGGCACAGTGGCTTCTTTTGAACAATCGCTGGTACTATTTTAATCAGGAAGGCTATATGCTCACAGGCTGGCTTTTCTATAACAATGCCTGGTATTATTTTGAAGAAAAGGAAGGCGGAGAACAGGGAAAGATGAGCGTCGGCTGGAAAGAGATTCTCGGCTTCTGGTATTACTTTAGCGAAGAAGTGGGAGCGGAAAATGGAAAGATGCGTACCGGCTGGCAGGAAGTGAAGGGCAAGTGGTACTATCTGAATCCAGAGTCCGGCGCGGAGAACGGAAAGATGCTTTTCAACACCAAGGTGGACGGCTATATTCTTGGCACAGATGGTGCTTGGCAGAAAATATAGAAAAAGTTTCTCTTCTTATGGTATAGTTCCGAAAGATTGTTTGCTTGGAAATACCTGTAAGCAGGACTACTCCTGAATACAGTTTGTTCCATTTTAAGGAGTAGAATATAGGAGCTATGATGGAGAAGATACAGCAGGACAGAATTCGAAATTTTTGTATTATTGCGCATATTGATCACGGAAAGTCCACTCTCGCGGACCGCATCATCGAGAAGACGGGAACCTTGACGGAGAGGGAAATGCAGTCTCAGGTTCTCGATAACATGGACATCGAGCGGGAAAGGGGAATTACGATTAAGTCCCAGACCGTTCGAATCGTCTATAAGGCGGAGGACGGAGAGGAGTATATTTTCAACCTGATTGATACGCCGGGCCATGTGGACTTTAACTATGAGGTTAGCCGCGCCCTTGCGGCCTGTGACGGAGCTATTCTTGTCGTGGATGCGACACAGGGGATTCAGGCACAGACTCTGGCCAATACTTATCTTGCACTGGACCATGACCTTGAAATCATTCCCGTTATCAATAAGGTGGATCTGCCGTCTGCAGACCCGGAATTGGTTGCGCATGAAATCGAGGATGTGATCGGGATTGAAGCAATGGATGCACCGCAGATTTCCGCAAAAACGGGGCTCAATGTAGAAGAAGTGTTGGAAGCGGTGGTGCATCGTCTTCCCGCGCCTGAAGGGTAATCCTGAGAATCCCCTGCAGGCGCTGGTTTTCGATTCACTCTACGACAGCTACCGCGGTGTTATCATTTTTATGAGGGTTAAAGAGGGAAGAATCAAGAAGGGAACATCGATTCGCTTTATGGCAACAGGCGCGGAATTTACCGTAACCGAGGTCGGGAACCTTTCGCTCCCGGGACAGTTTATTCCGGGAGAGGAGCTTTCCGCCGGCATGGTAGGCTTATCTTACCGCTTCCATTAAAAATATCCGTGACGCTCGAGTGGGGGATACGGTGACTACAGTGGAGAACCCTGCAAAGGAAGCGCTTCCCGGCTATAAAAAGGTGCTTTCCATGGTGTACTGCGGAATTTACCCGTCAGACAGCCAGAAGTACCCGGATTTACGGGACGCCTTAGAGAAATTGCAGTTAAATGACGCGGCTCTCCAGTATGAGCCGGAGACCTCTGCAGCACTCGGCTTCGGCTTCCGCTGCGGATTCCTTGGTTTACTCCATCTCGATGTGGTGCAGGAAAGACTGGAGAGAGAATACGACCTTGACCTCGTAACGACTGCGCCCTCCGTTATTTACCATGTGTATAAGACGGACGGCTCGATGATTGAACTTACAAATCCGTCCAATCTTCCGGATCCGGCGGAGATTCTTCGCATGGAAGAGCCGATTGTAGAAGCGGAAGTAATGGTAACCTCCGAGTTTGTGGGGGCGATTATGACCCTTTGTCAGGAAAGGCGCGGTGTGTATAAGAGCACGGAGTATATTGATAAGACAAGGGCACTTCTGAAATATGATTTACCCTTAAATGAAATCATCTATGACTTCTTTGACGCCTTAAAGTCCAGGAGTAAAGGTTACGCAAGCTTTGACTATACGCTGAAAGGCTATCAGGAAGGAAAAATGGTAAAGCTCGATATTCTGGTGAACAAGCAGCAGATTGATGCACTGTCCTTTATCGTTCATGCGGATTCCGCGTATGAGCGCGGAAAGAAGATGTGCGAAAAGCTGAAAAATGAGATTCCGAGGCAGCTCTTTGAGATTCCGATTCAGGCAGCTATCGGCGGTCATATTGTGGCAAGAGAAACGATTAAAGCGCTTCGGAAGGATGTGCTTGCGAAGTGCTATGGCGGAGACGTATCCCGTAAAAAGAAGCTTCTTGAAAAACAGAAAGAAGGAAAGAAACGAATGCGTCAGTTCGGAAATGTAGAGATTCCGCAGAGCGCCTTCATGTCCGTGCTGAAGCTGGATGAAGACTAAAAAAGAGATTGTAGATAAAAAGTCACAACTTGTCTGTTTCTTTTTATCTACAATCTCTTTTCCATCCTCTCTTTTTTATTCTACTTGTACTTGTAGAAGCCCTCTCCGGCGCTGATTCCGGTCTTACCTTGATCGATCTTCTCCTTTAAAGTTCCGGCAATCTTTCCCTGTACGCTGTTCGGATCCTTTGCGGCAGGGTTTAAGATAACGATGTTGTAAGCGGTCGTTAAGCCTACGATATCCAGAATCTGGAATGGACCGTAGGGAGAGCCTGTTCCAAGCTTCCAGGTTTTATCGATGGTCTCAAAGTCCGCAACGCCGAGTGCTAGTAAAGATTCCGCAGCGGTTAAGAAGGGAACCAGCATGGAATTTAAGATATAGCCCGGCTGTTCTTTTAAAACCTTGAGCGGAACCATGTTGATTTCTTCTGCAAAAGAAACGACCTCATCATAATATTTCTGCTCCGTACCGGCGTGCCCCATGACCTCCGCAGTATTACTCTTATAGATATTGTTTGCAAAATGCAGTGCCAGGAATTTCTCCGGGCGTCCGGTGAAGCTTGCGAAGGTGCTCGGAAGAAGGGTGGAAGAGTTCGTAACCAGAACCGTCTTCTCCGGTAAATATTTTGCAAGCTCCGTATAGAACTCCTTCTTTTCTTCAATATTCTCGGCTATAGCCTCAATTACAAGATCTGCGTCCTTTGCAGCCTCTTCATAAGAGGTAGTCAGAACAATATTTTTGTAAGCCTCCTCTACCTTGCTCTTGTATTCCTCGATTTCCTCGGCGGAAAGCGGATATTTCTTGGAAAGCCCTCTTGCATAGGCGGAAGGGTCCGTCTTCATGGCCTCCAAAATTCCCAGATAAATCGCCTTTAGTCGGTCAAGCTTCGGCTGACAACGGGCAATGGATTCCTCGCTTCTTAACCAAATTTTTACATTAAAACCGCAGTAGGCTGTCTGAAAAGCAATCTGACTTCCCAAAACGCCGCCACCGGCAACAGTTACATTTTTAAATCCCATCACATTCTCCTTTTCTTAGAGCAAGAAAATTCTCGCTTCTATGATTCTAATTTTTTCTAGCAGATATAAACTGCATGAATGGCTTAAATATCGATAATCATTATCGATATTATGATTATATTCCTTTTTATTAGAAAAGCAAGAGAAATATATTGTTTACAATCTTTTTGTGCTTTCGTGATAGATTTCGAAGAAAGTGCAGATAAAAAAGGATAAGAGGAGGTCTATGTTTTTCTCCTTTCTTTCGAAGTATAGAATTCTTTTTGGAAGACAGGTATACTGTTGGAATCAAAGGTATAGTTCATGAATTTGCATAGGAAATGGATCTATATTTTCGACTATATGACTCATGAATAGGGGATAGAGTTCCTGTATAGGATTGTGTATATGGGCCATGAATGAAAAAGAACGATTTTGCTATAGAAGTAGGAGGGAATCAAATGGTAGAGAAAGTAGACTATAATAATCTGGGTTTTGCTTACCATACACCGGAAAAACGCTATGTTGCAAACTTTAAGAACGGTGCATGGGATGAGGGAGGCTTAAGCAGCGATAGCAATGTAGTGCTGAATGAGTCTGCCGGGGTTTTACAATACTGCCAGCAGGTTTTTGAGGGACTGAAGGCTTATCGTTGGAAGGATGGCTCCATCGTATGCTTTCGTCCGGACTTAAATGCGGAGAGAATGTTTCAGTCTGCTGCCTTTTTAGAGATGCCGAGTTTTCCGGTGAATCGTTTTCTTTCCGCACTGGATGAGGTGGTAAGAGCCAATGCCGATTCCGTTCCGCCCTATGGTACAGGGGGAAGTCTTTATATTCGGCCCTACCTTTTTGCATCAGGTATCGTAATCGGTGTACAGCCTGCGGAGGAATACCAGTTCCGCATTTTTACAACACCGGTTGGGCCCTATTTTAAAGGAGGAGCAACTCCAATAGCGCTTATGGTTTCCGACTTTGACCGTGCGGCGCCACATGGAACGGGGGCAATAAAGGCAGGCTTAAACTATGCAATGAGCCTACATGCGCATGAAATTGCGAAGAATAAAGGCTTTGCGGAAAATATTTACCTCGATGCGGCAAGGCGGGAATTTGTGGAAGAAACCGGAGGGGCGAACCTCCTCTTTGTGGATAAGGAAGACCGCCTGATTGTTCCGAAGTCGGATTCGATTCTGCCCTCCATTACAAGGCGTTCCCTCCTTTATGTTGCGGAAGAAATCCTGCACATTCCGGTAGAGGAAAGACCGGTTCGCTTCTCGGAAGTACCTGACTTTAAGGAGTGTGGACTCTGCGGAACTGCTGCCGTGATTTCTCCGGTCGGAAAGATTCAGGATCATGACAGAGAAATTCTTTTCCCAAGCGGTATGGAAAAGCCCGGGAAGATTATGGCGAAGCTTTACGAAACCCTATCCGGAATGCAAAACGGGGAGATTCCCGCACCGGAGGGTTGGATTAGAAAGATTTTGTAAAAATTATGTTTTGATTATTTAATTTTTGCGGATATGGAAATAAGGGGCAATCTGAGCCCGTCGGTGCTTGCTGAGAGCTAGCAGTAGCGACGCTCGAAGCTAGTATCCGCTACTGAAGGACAAACTTTTCATCAGAAAAGTTGTCCTGTACAAGACCAGATTCTTTTTAGAATCTGCTTTGCACAGCAAAGTGAGCAATGGGCTTCCAAGCCCATGCTCAGTCAGGCGAAGTTAGCGAGAGCTGTGCCCCTATTTCCATATCTACAAAACGCAAAGAATCAATAGGTATATTTTTATACTGTCTTTTCCTTTATAAAAACCGCAGCAATAGCTGATTTGAGAGATCCAAGCCCTCCGGTGTGAAGAAATACCTTGCGTTCTTATGAATCAGGTAGCCTTCTTCGACGAGTTTGGAAAGCGTTTCTCCGTAAAGCTTATGAATGTCTACGGAAAAGCGAGCGACAAAGTCCATTTCGCTGATGCCTTCGGTTCGGCGAAGGCCCAAAAAGAAAAATTCTTCCATTTGCTCCTCCTTACTTAAGATATGCTTGTCTTCGGTAAGGAGTTTTTCTATAGTCTGCGCTTCTGTAAAGAGGGATTCCGAAGGCTTCTTAGCATTTTCAGAAGAGGATGCTTTGACTTTTGCTTCGCCGGTTTCTTTATCAAAAGGAATTTCCATATATTTCGCCAAGGAATTCAAGTTTTTCCAGCGTGTTTTTTGAAAATAGGAAGAGGCACCGAGCCCGAATCCAAGGTAAGGAACATCGGACCAGTAATTATAATTGTGAATGGAAGCAAAGCCTTCTCTTTGGCATATTACTGATTTCATAGCGTTCCATGCCCATTTTCTTCGTCCATTCGAGACTGAGTGCATCCATTTCCAAAAGATCTTCTTCACTTGGAAGGGGGAGTTTTCCATCCTCCTGCATACGAAAAAAGCGGGTTCCTTTCTCTACAATCAGGTTATAGATAGAAAGATGTTCCGGTCGAAGCATACTGATATTCTTTAAAGTCCGCTGAAAGGACTTAGCAGTCTGTAAAGGAATTCCGTTCATTAAATCCACGCTGATATTGTTAAACCCGGAGAGTCTTGCATCCTCGTAGGCCTTCAAAAAGTCGATGTAGCGGTGCGTTCTTCCTAAAAAGGCGAGCTCTTCATCATTTGCGGATTGCAGTCCAAAGGAAATGCGATTCAATCCGGCTCTTTTATAGGAGAGGAGTGCCAGATTCATGGTGGAGGAGGGATTGCATTCGATGGTGATTTCCGCATCCTTTGCGACAGGAAAATGAGTATGAATGAGCTCCATGGTTTTCGCTATTTCCGAAAACGGGACAAAGCTGGGGGTCCCTCCGCCAAAAAAAATAGAAACAATTTCATAGGGAGATTTAAGGAGAGGCTGACTGTCCTCCTCTATACCCGATGGCTTTACAGCGCGAAAAAGCAGTTCATTCCTGAGCTGCTCCATATAACTGCGCATCTTAGTCTCTTCCGAGGGAAAGGAGAGAAAATCGCAGTAAGCGCATTTTCTTGCGCAAAAGGGAATGTGTATATATAATGCAAGTGGTTTTTTCTCCCGTGCTGCGAGAGAATCCATATAGATTTTATATTGTTCCATGGGAGAAATCCTTTTCGTTTTTCCCACACTTTACCACAGAGATTTTTTTTCGGCAAGGAGAGCGAAATGGCGACAAAACAGGAGGAAAGAGAAGAATTTTCCAAAGTACAGAAGATTCTCATCGAAGAAATGAAAAGAGGGGTATTTCGACCTCTCTATCTTTTCTATGGGGATGAGCCCTATTTACTTTCCTATTATAAAAAAAGCTTTGTGAAGGCCTTTTCCGATAACGAAGAAATCAATATCCATAGGGTGGGGGAGGACCTGGAAACAAAGAACTTAAAAGATATTGCGGAAACTCTACCCTTTTTTGCCCCTTACCGCCTGATGCTCTTTGACGGCAAAGTTTTTGGGAAGAAGAAAGTGTCAGATGATTTTATTCAGTATTTAAAGACAAGCCCGGATTCTACTGTAATGGCATTTTTTGAGGAAAAGCCGGATAAACGAAGCAGCTTCTATAAGATTGTGAAGGAGAGAGGATTGATTCTTCCTTGTGTGGAACAGGATTCCGTATTTTTACAGAAGTTTGCATTGGGAATTTTAAAAAAAGAGGGGAAAGAGATTGCAAGACCGGAGATGCAGGAGCTTTTACAGCGCACCGGCAGCAATATGTTTCGAATTCAGACGGAATGTCAAAAGCTTGCTGCATTTCTTGGAGAAGAAAGAATAGTTAGCAGGGAAAGTATAGAAATCTGTTTAAAAAAGCTTCCCGAAGATCGGATATTTGACCTGATAGAAGCGATGGGGAGAGGAAACCGAGACGAGCTCTTTCACTATTATGGGGACTTGTTACAGTTAGAGGAAAGTCCGACGAAGATTCGGAGTCTCATCAAGACCAATGTGGAAAAATTGCTTCTGGTTCGGGAGAAGCTGACTGAGGGACTTTCCGAGCGAGATATTGCAAGGGAACTTTCGATGGAGCCATGGCGAGTGAAGAAATATACCGGAGAAGCAAGAACGTATACTTTGCAGGCTTACGGGATCTTTTTCATGCTCTGCTTCGTCTGGAAGAAGAAATTCGAAAAGGAAAAATCAAAGAACAGCTTGCTTTAGAGCTTCTTTTACTTGGGGAGGAAAAGGCATATTTCAGATAAACATTTGTTCTGAAAAACACCAATATGTTTATAGGAACGTAAGAGAAATGAAATACATTTTCTTAAAAACTGTGCTAGAATCCGAAAAATAAGGAGGTTATCTATGCTGAAAAATTGGAAAAAAAAGCTAAGCTTGCTTTTTGCTCTAGCTTTGGTAATCTGTTCCTTTCCTATGGCAGCCATAGCTGAAGAGGCAACGGCACCGGTTGGAAAAGGAGAAATCCTGGAGTATTCTTTGGATCCGGATAGCGCAGTAGCGGAAGAACCGAAGACGGTGACACAAGGATATACTAAGGGTGCATCACTTGGAACATTTCAGATTGTTGGATACAGTGGAGGAGGATTGACTTACTCCGGAGCGCCTACGCGGGCAAAGCACACAATAGCGGCGGACCTTACCGTACTTCCTTTAGGTACAAAGGTTTTTGTCGGAGATACGGTATACACTGTAGAGGATATCGGATCCGGTGTTAAGGGAAAGATGATTGACATTTATTTTGACACAATGGATGAGGCAAGAGCCTTGACTCGTGCCGGAAGAGTGTACAGCGAGGTTTTTGTTGCTGTACCGACGAAGTAATAAACGTATAGGGTAAATTTTACAAAAACGGTAGCTTTTGTAAAGAAAGAAGGATTTGTATAGTGTACATTGAAAAAAGAAAGATTGTTATGGGTGGTTTTTTGGCACTCGCTCTCTGCCTGTTTTCCTTAGGGACACCGGCAAGGGCGGAAAGTATTATCGGTAGCTACATTAGTGACAGCCTTGGAGATGTTTTGTATTTTTCTGCAGACGGCAAAGAAAAAACGGAAGTAGAGAAGCAGGCGGAAAAGGCCGTTTTGGAAGCGGAAAAACCTGTAGAAGCAGCAACTGTACAGGGAGGAATCACTCCTCTTGGAAGCTTTAGACTTACCGGTTACTGCTCTTGCAGAATCTGTTCTGAGGGCTATGGAAGAAAAACAGCCTCAGGAAAACTCGCTACTGCAGGAAGAACTGTTGCAGTGGATACAAGGGTGATACCGTTAGGTACAAAACTACTCATCGAGGGTAAAGAGTATATTGCAGAAGATATCGGCGGTGCAGTAAAGCACAACCATATCGACATTTACTTTGACACACATCGACAGGCACAATCTGTATATCGCTATGCGGAAGTATATCGCATAGGATAAACTATCTTTACCAATAAGGGACATTGCAAGGAATCCGGAGCTTTTTTGCTCCGGATTTTTTAATGTTTACAAAGTTGTGCGTCGAAGGAATGAATAAAAATTTACTATATAGTCAATAAGAACATATAAAGATGAAAAATTAAAAAACACAAATTATTATTATATTTTAAAATGAATTGACCGAAGAATGCCTTAGTATGTATTTCACGTGAAGGTAGGAGGATAAGGAATGGATAAGGTACAGGGAAGTACAGATGGCAGTGAGACTTTGGAAGTAAAGTCAAGTGAACTTGGGGCGGAGAAAGATACAATCAAGAAAGATAAATTCGAGAAAGATACAATCAAGAAAGATACAATCAAGAAAGATCAAACCGAATCAAAAGAAATCAAGAAAAAACACCATAAAACGGTTAAAATATCTCTTAAGTTGTCCTTTGTATTGGGGTTAATGGCCACAGTTGTATTGACATTTTTAAATACTGTAGCCATAAAAACGACAAAGAAATATTATCTAAGTGCGATAGATAGAAATATGTACGATAAGGCTGAAGCATCTTCGGAAGAGTTGTCCGCTTTGATATCCAAGATGGATGCCATTTCGACAATCATTTATAATGGGATGAATTTCAATGAAAATGCGACTTCCACTCACTGGAATGTGGAAGACTTGGAAGGAAAAAAAGATTCTGGTTTCTCCTATGAAGGAGGGAATAGAATTTCGTTCCCGCGTTCTGAATGAAAGCTTGAATATAGCGCAATATAACAGCGAAGCCGTTCTTTTAGATTCTTTAAATGCGCTAATTGAAACGGATGAAAATGTGCTTGGTGCCGGTGTACTTTTTGAGCCGAACGGATTTATTGACGGGGTAAAAGACTATGCACCTTACCTTAATCGGGAGGGACAGAAAAGTAAGACGCTGACCAACTCCCCATATGAACAGTATAGTGAAAAAGAATATTATACTGAGGCAAGAGAAAAGCAGCAAACCATTATCACCGATGTCTATGAGGACTTGTTTACCGGGGATAAAATAGTGAGTGTTTCCAGACCCTTGATTTTTGATTCTAAATTCATGGGGGTAGTTCTCTTGGATATTGATATCCATCTTTTCTCTTCCGTCCAACAGGAAGACAACCGCTTTCCCAGTCTTAGCACCCATATCTTGGATGAACACGGAAATATCATTTATTCTGCAGATATAAATCAAGTAGGAGAGTCTATCTCGGCATTTCTTTCGGAAAAGCAGTTTAGTGATATAAAGGCGCAAATGGAGAAGGGAAAAACATTTTCCAGAGAAGAGAAGATTGCAAACAAAGAAGTAAAAAATTATTATTTTGCACCGACAAATGTCCTCGGAAATACCTGGTGGATTACCATGTCCCTTAGCAAGAAAGAGTACTATGCTCCGATTGTTTATCTCATTATCTTTGCATCAAGCCTTACTACGATTATGGTTCTAGGTATGGCAACCATTATGTTCTTGTTGGTTACGAAGTCCCTTAAGCCTCTTGAACGGATGGCGAAGCTGAGCAGTATGGTAAGAAAGGGTGATTTTAGCGGAAATGTAAATTATTTGAAGAACGATGAAATCGGTAAAATCGGCAAGGGATTACAAGCTATTATGGAAATGATTCGGGATATCACAGCTGATTTAAGTGAGAAGCTGGATAGAATTTCCAATGGAGATTTTCAGGTGGATTTCTCTAACGAAGAGCTTTATCAGGGGGATTTTCATCCGATGTTGGAATCCATGCGACATATCAGTTGCACTTTGAGTAACACGATGCAGGAAATAAAGGAGGCCTCAGAACAGGTAAGCAGTTCATCGGATTTGGTCTCCGGAGGTGCACAGTCTCTTTCGCAAGGAGCTACGGAGCAGGCTTCTTCCATAGAAGAGCTTTCCGCAAGCTTAAATGAAATTGCAGATTCGATTAAGAGCACGACTCATAAGGCGGAAGACGCGAAGAATCTCTCGGAAATGGCCGGAGAAGCGGTAAGATGCAGCAATGAAAAAGATGGATGAGATGTCTCGTGCTATGGAAGAGATAACCATTAAATCCAATGAAATCAGTAAAATCATAAAGACGATAGATGATATTGCTTTCCAGACCAATATTCTTTCCTTAAATGCGGCGATTGAAGCAGCAAGGGCAGGTGAAGCCGGAAAGGGATTTGCCGTGGTGGCGGATGAAGTTGGAAACCTTGCTCAAAAATCGGCTAAAGCAGCGAAAAATACCAGTAGCCTGATTGAAGAGAGTAAGGATGCGGTAGAGAAAGGCGCGAAAATCACAAAAGAAACCAGTGAAGCCTTATCAACGGTTTACGAGAGGGCAGGAAAGATAAACTCTATGATTTTGGAAATCAGTGCAGAGACACTAAGAGAAGCGGATAATATGCGTCAGCTTACCATAGGCATGGACCAGATTTCTTCTGTGGTACAGAATAACTCCGCAACGGCGGAAGAGTCAGCTGCGGCTTCCGAAGAACTATCCGGACAAGCCAATATCTTGGATGATCTTGTTTCCAGGTTTAAGCTTCGTTCCTCATAATTGCAGCTTTGAGAGAATTTATAAATGGGGCTCGCAAAAAGAAATTTCTGAAAAAACATCAGATTCTTTTTGTAGGCTCTTTTTATATATCTATTTCGCACTCTCGTTTTATATTTCCTTTTATATATCCGTTTCGCACTCCTTTTTAAGCTGTCTCTTTTGTACGCTTTTTGTATTCGAAAACTCTCTCTTTTTTTCTATTTTTCTTAGTTCTATTTGTGTTATATTAGCTATAGTTTTTTGGTGACTTAACAAAGGGGAATCTTTGGATTGGAGTTTTGCTTTACCGGGAATTAGAGAGTAGAAAGGGTGGAAATGGGATTTACGGAGGCACAAAAAAGCGCAATAGAGTCCGGGGCAAGGGCTGTTCTTGTTGTGGCAGGACCGGGCTCGGGAAAGACCACTGTGCTTACGGAACGTCTCATTTATCTCTTGAAAAATGGGGTAGAACCAAGGTCCTGTCTGCTCCTTTCTTTTACCAGAGCATCCAGTAAGGAAATGGCAGTTCGCTTTGCAAAACGAGGACTCCCCGGAAGAAGCCCTCAGTTTTCCACCATTCATGCACTCTGTCTTTCTCTTCTTCGGGAGGGAAAGGGCGTAGAGAAGGAAGGGCTCGTCAATCTTTATGAAAAAATGGATTGGCTCTCTGCCTATTTTGTGGAAAAGGGTATTGCCAGAGAGGAAGTGGAGGAACTGCTCCTGACATATTCTAATCAGATTTCTTATTTTAAGTCCATTACGGAAGAAGAAAGGCTTCGTTTTCTTCATGCAGAGAAAAATGAGGATTTTCTTCCTCTCTTTCAGTTTTATGAAAAAATGAGAAAGTCGAGGGAGAAACTTGATTTTGAGGATCTCCTGATAGAGGTCCTCTTGGAATTACAGAAAAATACAGCTCTTTCCGAGAAATGGAAAAGTCGTTATAAGCACATCTTGGTAGATGAGTTTCAGGACCTCTCACTAATTCAATATGCCATTCTAAAATCTCTTTCCGAGAAGGGAGCCTCACTTTTTGTGGTAGGAGATGAGGATCAGAGCATTTATAGCTTTCAGGGCAAGCCCCGATATTCTCTTTCGATTTGCAAGAGAGTTTCCGTCCTCTGAAAGAATCTTCCTTAGCGATAATTTCCGATCGAAAGAAGAAATCGTGGAGCTTTCGAAGCGTCTCATCGGGAAGAATAAGGAGCGTTTTCAGAAGCCTTTAACGGGAAGACGAGGAAGAGGCGGAAAAAGCAAAATATTTCGTAGTAGAAACGGGAGTTGAGGAGGCGGTGCTTCTTGTAGGGCATGTGGAAAAAGTTTTACAGGAGAGATGTCCGGCAGAGGAAATGGCGGTACTTTGCCGAAGTAAGATGCAGATCAGCCCGCTTCTTCCGGAGTTTATGGAACGAGGTATCCCGATTGTTGTTATGGAAGAGCTGAGCAATGTTTTTCAGCATTTTATCGGAAAGGACATCTTGGCCTATCTTAGACTTGCCAAGAATAAGGAGAGCAGAGCGAGCTTGTGCAGATACTTTCCAAGCCCTATAGGGGGCTTCGGAGGAGAAGATTCTCCATGAAAATGCAGGACTTGGCGACTTGAAAAAGCTGCAAAATCAGTTCGGGAGCGTGCAGAAACGAATAAACTGGAAAAGCATTTGGATACACTTTCGAAGCTTTCTCCTAAGGAAGCCATTCTCTTTATCCGAAAGGAAATCGGGTATGAAAAGTATCTGGAGGACTTTGCCAAAAAGAAGAACAAGGACTTTACAGAGTGGTGGGAGAGCTTTAGAAGAAATAACGGCAATGAGCGAAAGCTATTCGGATCTCGATGCCTTTTTCCGTTTTGTTACGGAGTTTAACCGAAGAGCGCTGGAAAGACGAAAACCGGAGGAAGAAAAGGGGCTTCGCTTTATGACCTATCACAGTGCAAAGGGTCTGGAGTTTGATGAAGTCTTTCTTCCGGATTGCGTAGAGGGAATCATACCGGACGGGAGGGCGAAGAGTCCGGCAGAGCTTGAGGAAGAGCGAAGAAGCTTTTACGTGGCACTTACCAGAGCAAGAAAAGGAATTCACATCTATGTCACAAAGACGAGGTACAGTAAGAAAGTAACAGCTTCCCGCTTTATTCCGGAGCTGTTGGAGGGAAGCTGAACAGAGGGAGAAAACGATGGAAAAACTGAAAATTTTGGTAGTGGATGATGAAGAGAGGATGCGGAAGCTCTTACAGGATTTTTTGAAATTGAAGGATTATGAGGTTCTTCTTGCCGCCGATGGAGAAGAGGCGATTGATATATTCTTTCAAAAGAAAGACATTGCCCTCGTTATTTTAGATGTCATGATGCCGAAGATGGACGGCTGGGAAGTTTTAAAGACGATTAGGGAACATTCCAAGGTGCCCGTGATTATGCTCACGGCACGCTCTGAGGAAAGTGATGAGCTGAAAGGCTTTGACTATGGAGCCGATGAGTACATTTCCAAACCCTTTTCCCCGAAAATTCTTGTTGCAAGAGTGGAGGCTCTCCTTCGCCGTACCGGAGTGCAGAAAGAAGAAGTTCTCGAAGTGGGCGGAATTCGCATGGATGAGACGGCACACAGCGTGACTGTGGACGGGAAGGAAATTGAGCTCAGTTTTAAAGAATATGAGCTTTTGCAGTATTTTATTGAAAATAAGGGAATAGCTCTTTCTCGAGAGAAAATTCTCAACAATGTCTGGAACTATGACTATTTTGGCGATGCGAGAACCATTGACACCCATGTAAAAAAACTTCGCGCAAAGTTGGAAGGTCGTGGGGATTATATTAAAACTGTATGGGAATGGGCTACAAATTCGAGGTAGAGTAAAGATGAAGAAGCAGTATTTAAGGAGAAAGTTTGCCCTGCTTTTTGCGGGCGTCTTCTTTGCTTTAATCATGATTATGCTGATAGGCAATACCTTTTTTCTGGAACGTTTTTATGAGTACAGAAAAGAGAGAGTTTTACAAAGTGCCTATCAGGAAATGAATCGCTATTTGGAAGAGGGGGGAGGCTTTTCCGGCATTTTTCCGGAAGAAGACAGGGAGAGTCAGGAAGAGAACAATGCCACTCGCTATATAGGGAATCTCACGGAAACGGAGAATATTTCGGTTATTATTATAGATAACATGAGTTCTCGTTCCTACACTTCTTCAGCCAATCCCAATGCACTTTTGCAGCGTCTTTCCTCTTATATCTTGGGAAAAAGCGCGAAGGAACGGAAACTTCTCTTTAAAGGAGAGAATTACACCATTGTGAAGTCTGTGGGAAAGGGAGAAGAGGACGGATACTTGGAGTCTTGGGGCTATTTTTCGGATAACAGTACCTCTTTTATCATGTCGATGCCCCTTTCGAGCTTAAGCGGAGCCGTTTCTGTCTTTAACACCTTTTTATTGCTTCTCGGCGGAACCACCCTCGGCCTTGGCGTGATAGCTGTCTATATTGCGTGCTACGAGGTGACAAAACCGATACAGGAGTTGGCAAAGCTTTCGGAGAAGATGAGTAAGCTGGACTTCTCCGCCCGCTTTGAGGGAGATTCCACGGATGAAATTGCGACTCTCGGAAACTCCATGAATATTCTTTCGGAGAGACTGGAAGAGACGATTTGTGATTTAAAGAAGGCGAACAATGAGCTTTTAAGCGATATTGAAAATAAAACCCTGATTGACCGGAGAAGACAGGAGTTTGTCGCGAATGTTTCTCATGAATTAAAGACACCGATAGCCCTCATAATGGGCTATGCAGAGGGACTTGCGGAGGGACTTTGTGAAGACGAAGAAAGCCGTGCGTATTACAGTGCTGTCATCGTAGACGAAGCAAAACGCATGAATCACATGGTAAAAGACTTAATGAATCTTTCCGCCATTGAGCAGGGAAAGGATCTTCCCGATTTCACACTCTTGGACTTTCCGAAGCTTTTACAGGGAGTCCTTGCCAATATGGATATTTTCCTAAAGCAGGAGGAGATACAGCTCGAAGTGGAGATACCCAAAGAACTTTACCTTTACGGTGATGAGTTTAAAATCGAAGAAGTGCTTATGAACTACCTGCAAAATGCGATTCACCATGTGAAAGATCCGAAACAAATCACGATTTACACGGAGAATCGAGGGAAAAATCTGGTGGAGGTCCATGTCCGGAATACGGGAAATCCCATTCCGAAAGAAGACCTTTCGAAGATTTTTGAAAAGTTCTATAAGGTGGATAAGGCGCATACCCGTGCTTACGGAGGATCCGGTCTCGGCTTAAGTATTGTAAAAGCGATTATGGACAGTCACCACCAGGAATGCGGTGTGAAAAATACCCTGACCGGTGTGGATTTCTGGTTCACCCTGGAAAAGAGAGAAAAATTATTTTAATGTAAAAAAAGCAAATCTATGATAAAATACTTTGAACGCTTTATGGATTTGGAAAGGAGCTACTATATGAATGAGTGGAATGAAATGAATAATACAGAAAACAATGGCGCTGTATCCGAGTTTATGCAGGGAACACTTTCTGCAACTGCCTATAACATTGCTATCGGTGTACATCTTTTGGTGGGACTGGTTATTACTTATGGTCTTGCCCTAAGAATGCCTTATGTTTTCCCGCAGATTTACTCTGTGCACCCGATTGTATTCTCTCTGGGCTTTTTGGCTTTGGGATTCATCGGCGGACACATTGCGGCAAGAGGGAACTATATTTTATCTCTCATCGGATACGGCTTGAATATCTTGGCCTTTGGTACTTTACTGTCATTGGTGACGGTGTTATATCCGGTGCAGTACATTGTATTGGCTGCGATTTTAACCACCGTGGTAGTACTGACCATGACAGTTGCTGCCGTGATTTTCCCCAATGCCTTTCTTTCCATGGGAAAAACGATTTTCATTGCTTTAATCGGTCTTGTTGTTGCTGAAGTTGTGAGCTTGATTCTTGGAGTTTTCTACCCGAATATTTTCGCGATTATCGGCATTTTTATCTTCTCTCTCTATGTCGGCTATGATTGGGCAAGAGGACAGAAGTATCCGAGTACGGCAAGCTATGCCTGCTTTACGGCATTACAGCTTTACATGGATATCATCAACATTTTCATCAGAATCTTAAGAATATTGGGAAGCAGAAGAAGATAAAAGATAGAGAGCCGGCTTGAAATATTGCGAAGCGTATTTGCTTTTTCTCGATAAAACATTCGCAAAAGTACCATGAAGGCTTATTACACTTGATTCTGAAGAAGAGGATGCGGAAAAGCAAGGTTTTCCCATCCTCTTTTGTGAGGAAAAGGGATGGAAGACTTAAAGGCGGAAATACGATTAAGAAATGAAATACGAGAAATCATGCAGGAAATGCTTCTGAAGAAGAATCTGTCTTCGGACGAGGAATTTCAGCATTGGTGGATTGACGAAGGAAACGAAAGAAGATATTTTGCACTGCAGGGACGCTTGGAAGAATTGGAGGAAGAGGAGAGAAGAAAAAGACTTCTTTCTTCCTACTATATGAATGCAATAGAAGATTTGGAATGGTCTTCTGAAGAGGAAGAAAAAAATGATATGTAAGCATTGTGGGAAAGAGATTCAAGACAATGAAAAAAGATGTCCCTACTGTAATACACCGGTAATCCGCATAAAAGTCAAGAGAATTTGCGCATACTGTAAAATGGAAATCAAAAAAGGGGATAAGGCTTGTCCGGGTTGTGGAAGAAGGGTGCCGGAAAAGATTCAGGAGATCTTGGAGAAAGATAGTGAGGAAAGTGAAATAGGACAGTTTTTATATCCGGAAACAGAGGATACAGAACAGAATGGATGGGGGACTTTGGATTTTAAACTTTTGATGCTCAGTATTTTCCCCCCGCTTTTGGTTATCTTTTTTCAGATTCTATTTGCAAAGACAGGATTTTTACCGGAATATATGAGTTCCGTGATGGTTTATTTTATTAGCGCCATGTTAATCAGCTATTTTTTGGATCCGCTTTTATCGGAAGCATGGATGGAAGAAAAAGGGACTAAGCTATCCGATCCGATGCGTTGCCTGTTTTATCTTTGCCCGCCATATACCTTGTATTTTCTTTTAAAGGGAAGAAATAAAACAGACCATCCGTTGTTGTTTTTCTGTGTTTTACATCTGTCTTTAGTGGGGATATGCTTTTTTCTATAAAGAGAGTGATATGGTAAATTGGAAAGAAATCGAATTCCCGGAGGCAATTGCTCTGGATAAAATTATTTATAGCGGACAGTGCTTTCGTCCGCTGCAAATAGACGGAATCTATCGTTTTATTACGAAAGATTCAGTACTGTATCTTAAGCAAGTTTCTGCAAGGAAGCTTGCTTTTTATATCAACGATGCTTTGGGCAAAGAAGATTCTTTGGGCAAAGAAGATTCTGTATCGGATAAGCATTATGATTTTTCTTTGGACTTTTCTTCGAATACGCAGCAAACAAGAAGCTTGGAAGGTGCGGAAGATACGTGGAAGAAGATTTGGCTCCCCTATTTCGATGGCAAAAGGAAGTACAAAAAAATAGAAAAAAACAGTCAAGGAGACCTGCATTTACAAAAGTGCATCGACTTTGGGAAAGGCTTAAGAATCTTAAGACAGGATCCCTTTGAAACGCTGATTACCTTTATCTTATCGCAAAGAAAGTCCATCCCCGCTATCCGTTCTTCCGTAGAAAAGCTTTGTGAACAGTTTGGAGAAAAATGTTATAGTAAAGTAGAAGAGAAAGAGATAAATTTATTTCCAAGTGCAAAATCACTCTACCATGCCGATTTATCGCACTGCTCTTTAGGTTATAGAGCTCCCTTTGTACAGGATGCGGTAGAAAGAGTGGTGGAAGAGAGATTGAATTTGGAAGCTTTGGAAAAACTTCCTACTGATGCTCTTCTGGATGCCCTTATGGAGGTGCATGGCGTGGGGATTAAGGTGGCGTCCTGCGTTGCTCTTTTCGCCTACTCCCGAATGGACATCATCCCGGAGGATGTTTGGATGAAGCGCATTTGGGAAATGAATTATCAGGGGGAGAATCCGTATAAGGAGGATGCCGACGGAGGCATCCTCCAGCAGTATCTTTTTCACTATGCCATACATCACAAGGAGGAATACTAGTGTCTTACTCATACTTTGCACTTTTATCCAGAATGAAATATATCAACCGCTGGGCTCTGATGCGAAATGCCAGGGAGGAAAATCTCTCCGAGCATTGCCTGGAGGTTTCGATTTTAACCCATGCGCTTTGTGTAATCGGCAATCAAAAATGGAATAAAAACTTATCGGTAGAAAAGGCGGTGCTTAGAGCACTTTATCATGATGCGGCAGAGATTCTTACCGGAGATATGCCGACTCCCGTTAAGTACCGAAAGGAAGAGTTGAAAACTGCCTATAAGAAGGTGGAAAAAGAGGCGGAGGAACGCCTGCTTTCCACTTTGCCCTCCTATCTTAAAGAGGAGTTCGGAAAGGTATTTTTTCCGGAAAACTATGAAACTTTAAGCTATGAAAATAAATTGATTAAGGCGGCGGATAAACTCTCTGCTTTAATTAAGTGCGAGGAAGAGCTTCGTAGCGGAAACCAGGAATTCTCCACAGCGGCTCTATCCATTAGGAAGAAGGTGGAGGAGATGGCGGAAGAACTTCCGGAATTAAAATGCTTTTTGGAGGATTTTCTTCCGGAGTATGGAAAGACCTTGGACGAACTGACAGAGGGATAGAAAGAAACGAATCTCCGGACATGGAATTAAAAATAAACGGAATAGAGATATAGGTAGAGAAAGGGGATTCAGGCGAAGCTAAGTCGGAGGGAGGAAATGTTTTTATTTGAAGAAATCGAGAGAAGGGGAGAAAGAGGCTTTTTGCTTACAGCTTACTCCGGACATACCCGGACTTTATCCGTTCCGGAATACTGGGAAAATGAAGCAGGAGAGAGGCTCCCTGTGCTGGAAGTAGCGGCCCATGCTTTTGACGGGAGAGAGGACTTGGAAAAAGTGGAGCTTCCGAAAACACTTCGCGTCTTAAGGGCATTTTCTTTCTTTAATTGTAAAGCTCTTAAAGAATTTCTTCTTTGGGACAGCATTGAGGATTACTATGACGGTACACTTCGGCAATGTCTTGCCCTTTCGCATATCACCGTTCATTTTGCAGAGGAAGAAAACTATCAGATTGTCCGGGATATTCTGGGGGATAGTGACAGGAGACTGCAGTTTCATTTGTATTTACCGAATAAAAAAGAACTTTCGCTTCTCTTTCCGGGCTACGTGGATAAGGTGCGGGAAGACACCATGGCAAGGCAGATTCATGACACGATTGACGGCTGTGGCTACAGCTATCGGCAGACGGTCGGAAGAAGACAGATTGACCTAAGGCTTTATGACAAGCTCTTTTTACGAGCGATTCACGATACGAAAGGAGCAGCGGTTTATATTGCTCTTGGACGCCTGCGCTACCCTGCTGAACTCCTTGATAAAGCGAGGGAGGACTATCTTGCTTTTCTTAGCGAGGAGGATAGCTTTTCCTTAAGTCTTCTCATTTCTGATGAAGAATGGGAATGGATAGAGTTTTATATGGATTTACAGATTTTTTCGGAAGAAGCGGTAAAAACAGCATTGAAGCTTTTGGCAAAATACCGGAATGCGGAGCTTGCGGCAAGGTTTTTGGATTATCAGGACAGGCATTTTGAAAAGGAAAGAAAAAAGTCCGGCTTTGACTTAGATGAACTGTAGTGCATAAAAAACTGAAGTGCATAAAAAACTGAAGTGCATAGACAAACTGTAAAGTATAGAAAAAAAGTTCTAAAAAAATGTTTTTCGGGAATTAGGGTAATTGGTTCTTGTCAAAGTACGAATTGGAGAAGAATGGGAGAAAGAAGAAAAACGGCGCAGGGCGCATTAAACAGTCTTGGGCTTCGGATTTTAAATCAGGCGAAAATAGAACTAAGTTTATCCATGCGCTATCTTAGTCGTGCTTTGGATAAGCTTTCTTTTCAGATGGATTTTAATACGATGAGAATCGGAACGGAGGGAGAGAAAATTCATTTTCACCCTGAGTTTATTTTTCAGCTTTATGTAGAAAGTCCGCAAAGCTCTATCGCCTCTATATGCATAGTCTTCTTCATTGTCTTTTTCGACATATGTTTAAAACAGAGGAAAAGGACCCGGAATTATGGAATCTGGCGGCGGATATTCACGTAGAGTATGTTTTAGATTCTATGGATATTCCCTTGCTTTATAGGCCTGCCTTTCCTTTCCGGGAAAATTATTTTCAGAAGCTGGAAAAAGAAGTCAAAAGCCTTTCTGCAGAGAGAATTTATGCTCATCTTTTGAAGCAGGATTTAAGCTATGAAGAAAAAGAGCGTTTGGAGTCGGAATTTGTAAAGGATGACCACCGCTTTTGGGAGAAACTTGGAGAGGAAGAAAGAGAAATAGACGGAGAAGACGGAGAAGAAGCGGATTGTGCGGATGGCGCCGAGGGAACTGAGGGCATTGAATCTACTGAAGAAAACAAATCCTCAGAAGACAGAGAGGCTACCAAAGACGCAGAAGCTAAGGAAGATACAGAAGCTAAGGAAGATACAGAAGCTAAGGAAGATACAGAAGCTAAGGAAGATACAAGAGGAAGAGATGCGGCAGAAGACGGAGAATCTGACAAAGTAAAAGGTAAAGACGGTCAGCATGAAAAGCATAAAGAAGGAGACGGTCAGTCTGATAGAGTAAAGGATGGAGAAGAGCGTGAAAAGGAGAATAGAGGAGAGCAAGGCGTAGGAGCATCCAAGGAGGGAGAAGAGAAAAAGCAGTCCACTAAGGGAAAGGCAAGTCCCGATGAAGACAAAGAACCGCGTGAGGAAAAAAGAAGAGCCTTAGATAAGGACTGGGAGGATATCGGAAAGCGCACGGAAGAGGAAATGAAGGACAAGAAAGCAGAGGAGAAGAGTGAAAAACTTTCCTGGTTTCTACATTTAGAGCATAAGAGCTATACTCCTTTTCAGGAATTTCTTCGGAAATTCTCCGTAGACCGGGAAGAGTTGAAGACCGACCCGGAGTCCTTTGACTATGGCTATTATTACTTCGGGCTTTCCCAGTATGGCAATATGCCGCTGATTGAAGAAAATGAGTATCGGGAGAAGAGAAAGATACCGGAGCTCGTTATTGCGATAGATACTTCCTATTCCACTAAGGGAGAAATGGTAAAGCATTTCTTAGAGGAGGCACTGGCAATTTTAACGGAAAAAGAGGCATTCTTCCGTAAATGCAGGGTGCACCTTATCGAGTGTGATGACAGAATTCGAAAGGATATCCTTATAGAAGATGCAGAGGAAATGGAGCTCTACCGAGAAAGATTTGAGGTGAGTGGTGGCTACGGAACGGATTTTCGCCCCGTTTTTCGCTATATTGAAGACTTACAAAAAAAGGGTGAGCTAAAGGAGTTAAAAGCTCTACTTTACTTTACGGATGGGCGAGGAAGATATCCGAAAAATGCGCCGGCTTATACAGCAGCTTTTATTTTCCCGAAAGGGGAAGACATCGATGATGAAAATGCCCCGTTCTGGGCGTTGAAGCTATATATTTAAAGTGCTTAAACGCGGTATAATTAAAGTAATCAAATGCTTGGAATAGAAAATAAGCTAGAAAATAAGCTAGAAAATAAGCTATAGAAAATAAGTTATAGAAAATAGCATATAAAACACTGCTTTTAGAAAAAAGCTGTTTATGGAGTAGAAGAAAATGAACATACAAGAAGCAAAGGAAGAAATAAAAAGAACAGTGGAAGCGTATCACAAGAGAGATGCGGACGGAAGCTATAAGATTCCGGTCGAGAAGCAAAGACCGCTCTTTCTTATGGGACCTCCCGGAATCGGAAAGACGGCAATTGTGGAGCAGGTGGCAGAGGAACTCGGTATCAACCTGATTTCCTATACCATTACTCACCATACCAGGCAGTCTGCGATCGGTCTCCCTTTTATTTCCAAAAAATTCTTTGGAGAAAAGGAGTATTCGGTTACGGAGTATACCATGTCGGAGATTGTGGCATCCGTCTATGAGCAGATTGAGCGGACCGGCATTGAAGAGGGGATTTTATTCCTTGATGAAATCAATGCTGTCTCCGAAACACTTTCCCCGACCATGCTGCAATTCTTGCAGTACAAAACTTTCGGTATGCACCGTGTGCCGGAGGGCTTTATCATTGTGACAGCAGGAAATCCTTCCGAGTTTAACAAGTCTGTGCGCGACTTCGATATTGCGACCTTGGACAGACTGAGGAAAATAGACATTGAAGAGGATTTTCAGAGCTTTAAAAGCTATGCCTACCAGGCGGGGGTGCATAGCGCCATTACCTCCTATCTGGAAATAAAGAAAGACCGCTTTTACTTTGTAAAGCAGGATATGGAAGGGAAGCGCTATGTGACGGCGCGTTCTTGGGAGGACCTTTCCAAGATGATTCAGGTGTATGAGGAACTGCATTATCCCTTGGAAAGGGAGCTTTGTCAGGAATATCTTGCGGATCCGGAGGTAGCGGAGGACTTTACGCTCTATTACAGTCTTTATCAGAAATATAGAGAAATATATCATGTGCCGGATATCTTGGAGGGAGCAGAAATTAAGGAAACGAGACTTTTCCTGGAAGCACCCTTTGATGAAAAGCTGAGCTTACTTTCTCTTCTTACCGATGCTCTTCAAAATGCCTTTACAAACTATGTGAAAGAGAAAGAATTGCTTTCTCGTGTCTTCCGTTTTTTAAAAAATACCAAGGAATTTGGTGAATATCTCTGTTGACAAGGCGTTGGAAGAGGAGATAAAGAGACAGCGGAAGAGGATGGCAACCTTAAAGGAAGCGAGAATGTTATCCAAGAAAGAGGAGAGCCTTCGTTTAGGGGTGATTCAAATTTTAGGAGACTTTTACTCTGCCTTAAAAGAGGAAAATTCTATTTTCGAAGAGGAGAAGAATAGCACTGCGAACGAACGGAATTTTTCCTTTATCAAAGACTGCTTTAAGAAAAAAGAAGAAGAGCGGCAGCAGGAGGTGGAGAAGACCGGCGCAATGCTCAGTAATGCTTTAAATTTCCTCGGAAACACCTTTGGAGAAGGGCAGGAACTCCTTTTGTTCCTGTCAGAGCTTACGAAGAGTCGCTATGCGCTTAGTTTTCTTTCCGATGTGGGAAATGAAACCTATTCCCGCTATAACCGGTATCTTCTCTTAAAGGATAAGCAGAAAGCCTTGCAGGAAGAAGCGGAGGAGGCTCTGAAGAGATAGATTTTTTAGCCATTTACTATCGTTCTAATCTTCCTTCTTTCAAGGAGGATTAGAACGTATTGTCGTGCGCCTAGCGGCGCACGTTTCTAACGGGTTAAAGTCCCGAATCCGCCCGGTAGTGGGAAGGATATAGCCGAAGGCAAGGGTGTCGAGGGCGACCTCGAATCTGAAGGAAGCTGGATATGAGGAAGATACCAACTCATGGGCAAATCTCTGGTCTGACGAACAGAAATCTCATATGAGGTTATGCATGAGGATAAAACTGCGACACAAGCCAAAGTCCAATAACTACACGGAATCATGCATGATAGATGAGGCAGATATATGGAGAGGAAGAAACGTGTGGTACCTAGGGAGGTCTGTGTGATATGCCTCGAAAGAGGTAACCATTGTCCAAAGCAATGCTGAACACACAGAAGTCAGCAGAGGTCATAGTAGTCGAGAGACAAAGGACCGAATCAGTAGGAGTCTCAAGTATGACTGAGAAAGGAGGAATGACTGGTTATGGCAGAAAACATTGAAAACAATGGCTGTTCGCAAAGAGATAGTGCGGAACATGAAGGGTATGTGAAAGCGCGTAGGTCATTCAATCTGATATGGAAAGAAAGAGACAGTGCACAGCCGAAGCTCTTAGAAGCGATACTGCATAAAGATAACTTTAACAGAGCGTATAAGAGAGTGAAGGCAAACAAGGGAGCACCTGGAATTGATGGAATGACCATCGAAGAGGCACTTCCTTATCTTAAGGAACATCAACAGGAGTTAACTAACCGTATCCATCGTGGAAAGTATACTCCGTCTCCAGTAAGACGAGTTGAGATTCCTAAACCAGATGGTGGTGTGCGAAAGCTTGGCATACCAACAGTGATAGACCGTACACTTCAACAGGCGATAACACAACAGTTAGTTCCAATCTATGAGCCACTTTTTACAGACGGCAGTTGCGGTTACCGTCCAAACAGAGACGCAAAAGGAGCAATACTTAAGGTTAAGGAGTACGCTGAACTGGGCTACACATATGCGGTAGTTCTAGACTTATCGAAATATTTCGATACAATCAACCACGAGATTCTTATCAACCTTCTGAGGAAAAATGTAAAAGATGAACGTGTGGTGCAACTTATCAAGAGGTATCTGAAAAGTGGCGTAATGGAAAATGGAGTGGTTATTGAAACAGAGGAAGGGTCGCCACAAGGAGGGAATCTATCCCCTTTGCTTGCGAATATCTACTCAATGAGTTCGACTGGGAGTTTTTGAAAAGAGGTGTCCCATGCATAAGGTATGCAGATGACATAGTGCTTCTTGCGAAAAGCAGGAAGGCATCAGAGAGACTCTTAGAGAGCAGTACGAGGTATCTTGAGGAGAAACTGAAACTCACAGTGAATCGAGAGAAAAGCCGTACTGTCAGTGTATTTGCAATCCGAAATTTTAAATTCCTTGGCTTTGCACTGGGAAGGAACAGAAGTGGCATATATGTCCGAGTTCATGCAAAGTCTTGGGAGAAGTTTAAGTCGAAACTGAAAGAGCTTTCTTCCCGTAAGCGCTGTCAGTCAATCAAGCCGAGCCTAGAAAGAATCAAGGTATACGCAAGAGGGTGGCTTAACTACTATGGAATAGCAAGTATGAAGAGAAACATGAATGAGGTCAACGGATGGCTCTATCACAGAATACGTATGTGTATATGGAAACAATGGAAATGTGTGCGAACCAGGTACCGAAACCTGAGGGTCATGGGAGTTCCTCAAGACCTAGGGTGGAAAACGGCAAACAGCAGACGAGGCTATTGGTTTACAACACATACAGTTGTCATGAACATGGCAATGACAAAAGAAAGACTGATAAACAGTGGCTTTTACGATTTAGCCTCAGCCTATCAGTCTGTGCACGTCAACTATTGAAAGCGCTGTATACGAGAACCGTACGTACAGTGCTGTGAGAGGACGGCGGTTAGTCACCGCCTCCTACTCGATCGGTACTTTTGTTTCTTGAATAAAAGGGTTGAAGAATAAAAAAGTATAATTTTTACAAAAAAAATCGTCGCTTCGAAAAATCCGAAACGACGATTTTTGATTCATAACGAGTATTGTACGCAAAGCGTGCGATATCTCGTTTTATTTTTTACTCTCCTTGTTTCTCTTCTTTTGAATGAGTACAAAAGATAAAGCGGTAAGAGAGAGGAGGAAGAAGCTGAGATACAGATATACAGCACTGCTATCGGCTGTTTTGGTCCATCCTCTTCCCTGGTCAAGTGCCTTTCTATCCACACCAAGTACCTGAGGGGCAAGCTTTGTTTCGCCGGAGGAAGAAGTTCTATCCGCCCCTAAAACTTCACCGGGAGTTTCTACAGTGGGGGGAGTTGTTCCGCCTGCAGGAGGTCTTTCCACCACTCTTGGAGGAGTACTTCCGCCACCGCCGGGATTTCCGGGAGTATTACCGCCCCCACTCGGGGTAGGAGGATTGCCTCCGTTATCATTTGGTTTAGGAGGAGTATTCTCATTGGTACCGGGAGTGGGAGGATTGTCATTTCCCTTTGGCGGCTCCGGGGTATTTTCTTCTTCAGGAGGGGTGTTACGGGTGTTTGTTATGATGAAGCCTCGCTTGGAATTCAAACGATTCTCTATCGTACTGGTATAGCCTTCTACTTGTACTTCTTTCACTTGATACTCTATTTTTTCCCCGTTCTTTTCTCTCAGTACAAAGAAATTGTGCTGCCAATCGTTTACGGCACTTAAAGTAGCTGAGTCAAGGTATGAACCATTTCCCCAAAGCTCAACAACAATCTCTTTCGGATGCTTTCCTTTCCCTTCCCAAATCTTGGTCACCGGGATAACGAAGCTGTCGTCTTTATCATAGTAGTTGGTAATAGTGAATTTTGTGTCTTGCGTACCGGATATAGCAGCTTTATATCCCTTTACCGGCTCTTCCTTAACACTATAAACAATGTCCTCTCCGTTTTCGTCCTTTCTTGGCATTTCTTCAAAGGTATGCTGCCAATCGTTATCATCGGAAAGGATTGCGGAAAGCTCCTCTTTCTTTTCATTGTTCACCAGAAGATAAACCTTAACCCTACTGGTGTCTGAAGTGAAATTATCCATCAGGACATCAAGAGCATTTGCAGCAATATTTTCACGATCATCGGATAAAACATCATGAGAATCGAAATCTTGAGTGTCTCTTAAAAGACTGTCATGCAAGGAATCATCGACTAAAGGAAGTTTTCCGCTTAAATAATCATCCAGTAGAGAAGCGGGAGAGGGAGTACCGGGTTTTACGGTTAGAGCCCACTTCTTTTCTACGATAATATCTCGAGTATTCGGATTTATTTTTTTGTTTGTAAGATCTAAGGGATATACCGCTTTATTGTCTGTCTCCGTTATAGTTACATTGTGTACCGTCTTATCTAACTTATAACCGAATGGGGGATCTACTTCGACAATCTCATACTCACCGTCTGTCAGCCTGTCGATAATCACTTCTCCGTTATACTCGGTGGTAACCATCATACTGTAATTGGAGTATTTCTTTGTGAGCATGAATTCCGCACCGTGTAAAGCTTCTCCGCTCGTTTCATCCGTCTTTTTAATCTTGATACTATGCTTTTTCCCTTGGAATGCATTCAAATTTTGCTTTACAGTGTAAGTGCTATTAATTTCTTTGGTATCGATTCCTACGAGTTTAGCAAGGTTGTTGTAGGAGGAACCGTTCTCCGGGAACTCGTGGAGCTCTACAAAGTAGCGTAATTCAAAGCCTTCATTCGGAGCAATATGATCCAAATTGCATGTAAAACCGACAGGGTTATCTTTTCCGTCATGCACAAAATCCGGATAGATGGTTTCTTCTTCAGCAGGCTTCAAGCCTTCGGCATCGGATCTTAAGGAATAGACGGATCCGGGATTGGCATCATCTCTTGCAGGTTCAAAATATTTTTTTCCATTTTGAGCCACTTTCCATTCACCGCTTCTCCATACGCCTCTTCGTAGAACGGGCTGGTATAAGGAGCCATCATCAATGGAATATCCCGCATAAAAGCTGTACGGCATAAAATAGCCGAAGTTGCTTGCTCCTAAACGGTCCACAAACTGAACGGAATCATAACCGTTCTCATTATGTGTTCCTTCGAAGCTTTTTGCATCGAAACGAACACGATATTCCATAATATAATGAAAGTTTCCGTCATAATCTTGGATTTCCTGCACTTCTCCGCGAACGGATTTGGAAAAACCTTGTGCAGAGGGATAAGCATAAGTGGTATCTTCTTCTTGCCTATCATCAGAGAGAAGGGAGATACCCGAATTGGTATCGGAAAGTAGCTCCGCATCAGTGACGTTGACTCCATTTTCTGTAAACTCGGAAAATTCATCGGAAGCCACTCTACTATCCGAAGTCTCCCTTTCGGATAACTCTTCAGAGCTGCTCAAGTTTTCCCTTGCACGTTCTTCTGTTTCTACTGTTTCTGCATTTTCTGCACTGCTTTCTTCGATAAACAAGGGCATTTCCACTTCCCCTGCCGCCTTTGCAAAGGAGTAGCCCTGCCAAACCATAAGTACAGAAAAAAGAAAGGCTATAATTCTTCTTTTTGTTTTCAAACCTGTATCCCTCCATTATAACATAATTAAAAAAATAAAAATTAAAGTACTGGCTGAATAGATTTACCATAGATTCCCTTTTGAACAAGATGACAATGAAAAATTTTTATAATTGCAATAAAAATGAAATTATTGAGTGGTGTGAAAAATATATAATATATAGCTGTACAAATATATCGTTTGTGCTATACTGCTTTTTAAGCAGAAAGAGGTGATTAAATGGCGATAACGGAAGCACAGGCGAGAGCTACAGCAAAGTACAAGGCAAAGAATTACAAGCGTGTACCGTTTGACTTAAGAAAAGAAGAGTATGACGCGTTGAAGGAGCAAGCGGAAAGTATGCCTATGAATACCTTCATTAAGAGAGCCTTAAACTCCTACACGGGGCAAGAGATATTTAAGGTGTAGGGGGCAAGCATGGAAGACAAAAAAGATGAAATCCACTTTGAGTGGGATGATAGAAAAAATGAAATCAACATCAAAAAGCATGGGGTTAGCTTTTTAGAAGCGGAAGAAGCATTTTTTGATGATTGCGCCGTCAGGTTTGATGACCCTGAGCACTCCATAGGAGAAGAAAGATTTTTGCTTATAGGAGCGACTGCAAGAGGTTTATTAATGGTTTGCCATTGTTATAGAGAAGAGGGCGATGTTATTAGGTTGATATCCGCAAGGAAGGCGACAAAGAACGAGCGACTAATTTATATAAAGGAGAATGAATAATGAGAGAAGAATATAACATCGAAGAATTGAACCCGAAAAAGAATCCGTATGCTAAAAAGTTAAAAGAGCAATCGACTATACAGGTAAGCCCTATAGTGATGAATTATTTCCAAAAACAAGCAGAAAGGCTTGATGTTTCATCGCAAACATTAATTAATATGTGCTTACTTGATATAGTGAACAACAATAAAAAAATCGAGTGGAATTAATTAAACTGAATATTTTACTAAATGAGAGATATCATCCCTTTTTCGTTTGAAAAGTGAAAAAGGCACGAGGAGAAGGATTCGACTATGTCGGTGAAGATGGATACTATGACGCACTACGGCCAGCCCTTCCATTTCGTGACAAGAATTACATCGAGATAGCCGAATAAGCCTAGAAAACATAGGTGTTTATGAGCCCAATTCCGTGACAACTTTCGTGACAACTTTGTACGGTTTTTTGGAAAAAGCCATAGGTTTATAGAAATACTTTTAAGTAAAATACAAGGGAAAAAGTATCAAAAAAGCACGATTTTAAGCCATTTCCTAGGGGTTAAGGTTTAAAAACGTGCTTTAAGTTTTTGCATAAAAAAATCGAGGTGACAAGATTCGAACTTGCGACCCCCTGGTCCCAAACCAGGTGCTCTACCAAACTGAGCCACACCTCGGAAGTTTCTCGATATTTGGCGAAAAACTTACTGATTAACTATACAGAGAAGACCCTTCCTTGTCAAGAAAAAATTGATTGACTTTTGGCCTCAACTAGCCTATAGTGTTCTAGCGAGCAAAAAGCTCGTCTTTCTTTATGTATACCTATAAGCAGGGTGGTCACATAAAGAAGAATAAAAATTATAGGAAAGGAGACCAAAATGCCAACATTTAACCAGCTCGTTAGAAAGGGCAGAGAAACTTCCAAGAAGAAGTCCACAGCCCCTGCTCTTCAGAAAGGATTCAACTCCTTAAAGAAGAGAGCAACTACGAACAGCGCTCCACAGAAGCGAGGTGTATGTACAGCAGTGAAGACTGCTACACCGAAGAAGCCGAACTCAGCTCTTCGTAAGATCGCCAGAGTTCGTCTTTCCAACGGAATCGAAGTTACATCTTACATTCCCGGAGAAGGACACAATCTTCAGGAGCACTCTGTTGTTATGATCCGTGGCGGCCGTGTTAAGGATTTACCCGGTACAAGATACCATATTATCCGTGGAACACTGGATACCGCAGGCGTAGCAAACCGTATGCAGGCTCGTTCCAAGTACGGTGCAAAGAGACCTAAGGCAAAGAAAGCCTAAGTCGTAGTTGAAGCGGCGCGTCGCAGTTGCGACAGCGTAAAACATGGTTTAGACATGGTTATGACGGAAGCATTTGGTCACAATTTCTTTTCAATAAAGTAGATGTGTCCAATTCCGCATGAACTCAAACGGATTAAGCCGAAAGAGAGTACCGTTGATCTAAATGAAATATTTAAGGAGGGAAGTAACGTGCCACGTAAAGGACATACTCTACACAGAGATGTGCTCGCAGACCCGATTTACAATTCCAAGCTTGTTACTAAGCTTGTCAATTCCATCATGTTAGACGGAAAAAAGGGTGTAGCACAGAAAATCGTTTATGGTGCATTTGAGCGAGTAACTGCTAAGGCGGAGAAAGATGCACTGGAAGTATTTGATGAGGCAATGAACAACATCATGCCGGTACTGGAAGTAAAGGCAAAGAGAGTTGGTGGTGCAACTTATCAGGTACCTATGGAAGTAAAGCCGGAAAGACGCCAGACCTTGGCTCTTCGTTGGCTGACAGAGTTCTCCAGAAAGCGTTCTGAGAAGACACAGGCTGAGAGACTTGCAAATGAAATTATGGATGCGGCAAACAATACAGGTGCCGCAGTAAAGCGTAAAGAGGAGATGCATAGAATGGCTGAGGCTAATAAGGCATTTGCTCATTACAGATTCTAATAGGAGGAAAGACATTGGCTGAAAGACAGTATTCCCTTGAGCATACAAGAATATTGGTATTATGGCGCATATCGACGCAGGTAAAACAACACTTTCCGAGCGTATCCTCTTTTACACCGGTGTAAATCACAAAATCGGAGAAACCCACGAAGGTAGTGCTACCATGGACTGGATGGCACAGGAGCAGGAGAGAGGTATCACTATTACTTCCGCCGCTACAACCTGTCACTGGATTCCGGAGAAAGAACACAAGAAGGTTGCCGGTGCACCTGAGTACAGAATCAACCTGATTGATACTCCGGGACACGTAGACTTTACCGTTGAGGTTGAGCGTTCTCTTCGTGTATTGGACGGAGCTGTAGGTGTATTTGATGCGAAGAGTGGTGTTGAGCCGCAGTCTGAGAATGTATGGCGTCAGGCAGATACCTATCATGTACCTCGTATCGCTTTTATCAACAAAATGGACGTAGTGGGAGCGGATTTCTTCCACTCCGTACAGACCATCGTTGATCGTTTAGGAAAAAATTGTATTATTACCCAGGTTCCGATGGGTAGAGAAGATACCTTTGTGGGAGTAATCGATCTCTTTGAGATGAGGGCTTATTTCTACAAGGATGATAAGGGTGAGGTAATTGAGATTACCGATGTGCCCGATGAGTTTAAGGATCTTGCTGAAGAGTACAGAGAGAAGCTTGTAGAGTCTATCTCCGAGCTTGACGATGATCTTATGGAGAAGTATCTGGAGGGAGAGGTTCCGACAGAAGAAGAGCTGAAGAAGGCACTTCGTAAGGGAACCATCGAAGGTTCTGCAATTCCTTGCCTTTGCGGAACTGCATATCGTAACAAAGGTGTGCAAAAGCTCCTTGATGCGGTTATTGAGTTCTTACCGGCTCCGACAGATATCCCTGATATTCAGGGTACCGATATGGATGGAGAGCCGGATAGCAGACCCTCTTCCGATTCTGCACCATTCTCCGCATTGGCATTTAAGATCATGACTGACCCCTTCGTAGGAAAGTTAGCTTATTTCCGTGTGTACTCCGGTGTTTTGAAGACCGGGTCATATGTACTGAACTCTACCAAGAATAAGAAGGAAAGAGTTGGTCGTCTTCTCCAGATGCATGCAAACAAGCGTCAGGAGTTGGATGAGGTTTTCTCCGGTGATATCGCGGCAGCGGTAGGATTTAAGACTACTTCTACCGGTGACACAATCTGTGACGAACAGCACCCGATTATTCTGGAATCCATGGAGTTCCCGGAGCCCGTTATCTCCGTTGCTATCGAGCCGAAGACCAAGGTTTCTCAGGGGAAGATGAGTGATGCTTTAGCAAAGCTTGCTGAAGAAGATCCAACCTTCCGTGTAAAAACAAATGAGGAAACCGGACAGACTATCATTTCCGGAATGGGTGAGTTGCATCTGGAAATCATTGTTGACCGTCTTCTCCGTGAGTTTAAGGTAGAGGCAAACGTTGGTGCTCCCGAGGTTGCTTACAAAGAGACCTTTACGAAGCCCGTTGAAGTGGAAGGAAAGTACATTCACCAGTCCGGTGGTTCCGGTATGTACGGACACTGTAAGGTTAAGTTCGAGCCGATGGATCCGAACGGAGAAGAGACCTTCAAGTTCCAGTCCACTGTTGTGGGTGGATCTATTCCGAAGGAGTATATCCCTGCTATTGAAAAGGGTATCCGTGATGCAGCAAACTCCGGCGTTCTTGCAGGCTATCCTGTACTCGGCGTAAACGCAAATGTTTACGACGGATCTTATCACGAGGTTGACTCTAACGAGCGTGCCTTCGAGTTCGCAGGTTCCATTGCATTCAAGAATGCTATGCAGAAGGCTGATCCGATTCTTCTTGAGCCGATCATGAAGGTCGAGATTACCACTCCGGAAGAGTATATGGGAAATGTTATCGGTGATGTTAACTCCCGTAGAGGTAAGATTGAGAGCATGGATGACATCCCATCCGGTAAGCAGATCAATGCTTATGTACCTCTTGCAGAGATGTTCGGATATGCAACAGACCTTCGTTCCAAGACACAGGGTAGAGCAAACTACTCCATGTTCTTTGAGAGATACGAGAAGTGCCCGAAGAATATTCAGGAGAAGGTATTATCTGAGGCAAAGAAGTAATTTTACCGAACTTTTAGGAAGAGAAATTCGCGAAATGCGTTTTCTCTTCCATTAGGAAATAAAGTTCATTAAAAGGCTTTTAATTTGGAGAAAAGATGCAAATCATGACTCTACAAAAGGCTTGCTTAATGAATAAACTGATGATAAAATCATGAATACTGGGTTCGTTTTTCAGGGACTTGGGATGTACTGCAATTCGCATGCTATGCATGCGTTGGTGCTTGGCATGATTTTTGTTGTATTACATTTATTAGGAGGGTATTGAAATGGCAAAGGCGCATTTTGAGCGAACCAAACCACACGCTAACATCGGAACTATCGGACACGTTGACCACGGTAAGACTACTCTTACAGCCGCTATCACAAAGGTTTTAGCTGACCGTGTTGCTGGTAACCACGCAACAGATTTTGCTAACATCGATAAGGCTCCCGGAAGAGAGAGAAAGAGGAATTACCATCAACACCTCTCACGTTGAGTATGAGACTGAGAAGAGACACTATGCTCACGTTGACTGCCCGGGCCACGCTGACTATGTTAAGAACATGATCACCGGTGCTGCACAGATGGATGGAGCTATCCTTGTAGTTGCTGCTACTGACGGTGTTATGGCACAGACAAGAGAGCACATCCTTCTTGCTCGTCAGGTAGGTGTTCCTGCTATCGTTGTATTCCTGAACAAGTGTGACATGGTTGATGATCCTGAGCTTCTTGAGCTTGTTGAGATGGAAGTTAGAGAGCTTCTTTCCGAGTATGAGTTCCCTGGAGATGACATCCCTGTAATCAAGGGTTCCGCTTTAAAGGCTCTTGAGGATCCGAAGTCCGAGTGGGGCGATAAGATTATGGAGCTTATGGATGCAGTAGATAACTACATTCCTGAGCCTGCTCGTGAGACAGATAAGCCGTTCCTTATGCCTGTTGAGGATATCTTCACCATCACAGGACGTGGAACTGTTGCTACAGGTAGAGTAGAGCGTGGTGTTCTTCATGTATCCGACGAAGTTGAAATCGTTGGTATCAATGAAGAGACACAGAAGTCTGTTATTACCGGAATCGAGATGTTCCGTAAGCAGCTTGATGAGGCTATGGCAGGTGATAACGTTGGTCTTCTTCTTCGTGGTATCAACCGTGATCAGATTGAAAGAGGACAGGTTATCTGTAAAGCCGGGTTCTGTAAAGTGCCATAAGAAGTTTACCGCTCAGGTTTACGTTTTAACTAAGGATGAAGGTGGACGTCATACTCCTTTCTTCACAAACTATCGTCCGCAGTTCTATTTCAGAACAACTGACGTTACCGGTATCTGCATGCTTCCGAATGGTGTAGAGATGGTTATGCCCGGCGATAACACAGAGATGGAAGTTGATCTTATCCATCCGATCGCTATGGAAGAGGGTCTTCGTTTCGCTATCCGTGAGGGTGGTAGAACTGTAGGTTCCGGAAGAGTTGTTAAGATTCTTGAGTAATCCTATATAGACTTTTAAAAAGCTGCTTGCTTTGCAAGCGGCTTTTTTGTATGAAAAGAAGATTTGTGCTAGAATGGATGGCAAAGAATAAGAACGAGAATAAGAATTAAGAAAAAGTATTCTCTGAAAGTACTCGATAAAAGCCAAAAAAATAGGTAATTTGCAATACCGAATTAACTCTTGAGTTAAAGTCTTATAGTAAAACAGATAAATATGATAATTAAAAAGATTGATTTTTGTAATTAGAATATTAGAAAAAGAGGAGAGACGTATGAACGGATTTGAAGAAGTCATGGAAAATCTTACAGAGCAGAATATCGAAGTACAGCTTGTGGAGCATGAAGCTGTTTTTACGATGGAGGATGCCGATAGAGTGATTGAAGGTATTCCGGGAGTAAGAACCAAGACTTTGTTCCTGATGAACAAAAAGAAAACGAAGTTCTACCTCCTCATAATGGATGAAGATAAGCGTTTAGATATGGCTGCTTTTAAAGATCTTGTTGATGACCGTCAGCTTAAGATGGCGTCCGAAGAAATGCTCTATGAAAAATTAGGCCTACAACCGGGGGGTGTATCTCCTTTTGGACTTTTAAATAATAAAGATGGAGATGTGGAGGTCTTTGTAGATCAGGATATAGCGGGAGAAGAGCGTATGAGCTTCCACCCGAATACGAATGAGAAGACAATCTTTATCAAGACTGTGGACTTGTATTCCTTTTTGGAAAATATAGGACATCCGGTGAAAACAGTAATTTTATAGCTATTGGACTTTAATTTCGGATAAAAAGTTCTCCGTAATAAGTAATATCACTTATTCTTAGAATATCGGAATATATTTTTGCAAGAGATATTAGATTGAAATAAAAAAGGATTCAAGTTAAGATAAAAAGCAGGAGTTATATACTCTTGCTTCTTTCATTTTTATTTCTTTGTGCAGTGAATAATGGAAAAGAAAAAAATCAATAGTAATAATTTTTGTTAGATGCAAAATTTACAGGAGTTATAAAAACATCCTTTTTAATAATAAGATATATGGTAGCATAGGATAATATAAATATATAATGAGCAAGTAAATTTGAAAAAAATAAATATTATACTAGTAGTGCTAAAGTGGAAGTTTAGTTACCAAAATCTACTCCATACATATTGAAATGTGACTCAATGCGACGTTTTGCATCAAAAAGTACAGTTGTTGTTTCCTGTATTTTTTGTTCGGAAAAACGAAAAGTAGGAATAGAAACACTTATTGCGGCGACAGGAATATTATGAAGATTAAGAGATACTGCAATACAATTAATCATTAAATTGGTTTCTTCTCTTTCTAAAGCATATCCACGTTTTCTCGTGATTTTCAGTTCGGTTAATAATTCGTCAACACTTTTAATCGTATTGGCAGTATACGATTTAAGGGGAGTTGTAAACATATTTCGAATCTCTTCTTCGGATTTATAAGCCAAAAGAGCTCTGCCAAGGCTAGTACAATAGAGTGGAAGTTGCTTTCCGACAGATGAAATCAATCTAATTGGCTGTGAAGATTCCATTTTTGCAATATATAAAATCATATTTCTTGATTGGATTCCTAATTGACAAGTTTCTTTGCAAATTGATGAAATATGCTCCATTTCTTGCTTAATAAATTGTAAAGATGTTTGATGATTGTTATACGATACACCGATGGTGTAAGCGGCTACTCCGATAGAATATCGAAGAGTATCGGATTGCATAAAAATAAAATTACGAGCACGCATCGTATGAACAAGAGGCATAATGCTACTCTTTGGGGCATCTAGTGCTTTCGCTAGCTCAGTAAGTGTCATGCCACTTTCAGAGTTTGAGAGGAGTTCAAGAATATCGAGTACCCGTTCGGTAGGGCGATGATCTTTAGTAGACAAAAATACAATCTCCTTTAAGTAAAAATCAATTTCTATAAAAAGTATAACAGATTATAATTGTATGCGCCACTTCGACATATTAAAATTTGATTATCTGGTTTATGCAGAATGCACAAAAATATTTAAAAATATAAAAAAATATATTGACAAATACAGGATTGGATTATATATTGTTGTCATAATAGTATGTAATTACATACCGCGTACGTAAATAGGAACCAAATATTAAAGCCACAGAAATTTACAAATCAAAGGAGAGAAAAACATGATTATGAAATTTTTGAAACGGGTACCGGCAGGAATGATGATAGTTCCTCTTCTCATTGGGGCATTTTTTAAATACTTTTTTGTTCCTCTGTACTACAGATTGGATCCTTAACAACTGCAACTTTTTCAAATGCCGGGGCAGCCACAGCAATGGGAATACAGCTAGTTTGTCTTGGAACGACACTTAGATTTAAAGAAGTAGGTAGTGTGGTTAAGAGAGGAGGTGTACTTTTAATAGCCAAGTTTGCAATTGGCGCAACCATAGGTATTATAGTAGGTAAAATTTTTGGAACAAATGGATTCCTAGGATTATCTGCACTTGCTATTATTTGTGCGGTAACAAATAGCAATGGATCTGTGTATCTTTCTCTTATGCAGGAATATGGTGATGAGATTGACTGTGGTGCCATGGCATTACTTGCATTAAATGATGGGCCTTTCTTTACATTGGTTGCGATGGGGGCATCTGGACTAGCAAACATTCCTTTTATGTCTATTATTGCAGCTATAACACCTATTATTATTGGAATGATTCTTGGAAATATTGATGAGTCATTTTCGAAATTTGTGGCTCCAGCGGGCCCAATCATGATTCCTTTTGTTGGACTTACACTTGGCGCTGGAATTAATTTATCAGCTGTTGTAAAGGGGGGACCGTCTGGCATTATTTTGGGACTTATAACTTTATTTATAGGTGGTACATTTATTTCTTTCTGCGATAGAAAGGTCTCTAAGCGCCCTGGATATGCTGGCTGGTCAGTAGCAACAACTGCTGGAAACGCAGTTGCTGTTCCTGCAGTTGTAGGACTTGCGGATAAGAGTCTTGAAGCATTTGTTCCACAGGCGACAGCTCAAGTTGCTGCTTCTGTTGTAATCACAGCGATTCTTGCGCCAATTATGACGAACTGGTGGGCTAATAAATACGGGTGTCCAAAGCGTCCGAAGGAGGAAAAAAACTAATTAGTTGTCGGAATATACAACAATATAATATTTTGGCCGATCCTAAAATAGGAGCGGTTATGGTTTTTGGGAATAACAGGAGATGAAATTATGGCTGAAAAACTAAATGCAGCAATCATTGATCAAAGAGATACAGTTGTTGTGGCAATTGAACAGATTAGTGCTGGAGAGACTGTGTCTTGGAGGGATTGCTTAGGAAATGAACAGCATATTGTGGCAAAAACAGATGTTCCAATCTTCCATAAGGTAGCAATAACCGATATGGTCCAAGGTAGTGAAGTTGTGAAGTATGGTGAGCATATTGGACTTGCGGCTTGTGATATCCATGTGGGTGAGCATGTACATGTTCATAACGTTCAGAATCATAGAGAACAGTTGTAGAGCATGTGTAATAAATAATTCAGGAGGAAATTTATCATGGATAAAATGACATTTTGGGGATATAGAAGACCTGATGGAAAAGTTGGAATTAGAAATAAAATATTGATTTTACCTGCTAACGTATGTGCTTCTGATACCACTAGAATCATAGCTTCTCAGGTGGAATCAGCAATTACGTTTAACAATCAAAATGGATGTTCTCAAGTACCTTCAGACCAGCAATTTACAATGGATGTTATGGCAGGGTATGCTGCAAATCCCAATGTTTATGGAACCGTTGTGATTTCCCTCGGGTGCGAAAATTGTCAGATGGATCTTGTGCTTGATGCGATTAAAGAAAGGACTAATAAGCCGATTCGACATTTTATTATTCAGGAAAATGGCGGAACCATTTCAACCATAGAAAAGGCTGTCCGTGCTGCAAAGGAAATGACTCAGGAGGCTTCCCTACTGCATAAAGAAGAATTTGATTTTTCAGAGCTGATTATAGGAACTGAGTGTGGGGGGTCAGATCCAACTTCTGGATTAGCTGCAAATGTGCTCATAGGAGAAATGAGTGATCGTATGGTAGACCTTGGTGGAACATCGATTCTTTCTGAGACGACGGAGTTTATTGGTGGAGAACATATACTTGCAAAGAGGGGAAAGACACAGGAAATCAGTAAGCGTATCTATGAAATTGTTCATAACTACGAAAAGGCGATTCAACTAGTTGGGCATGATGTGAGAGAAGGAAATCCATCTCCGGGAAATATGGCTGGGGGATTAACTACACTTGAAGAAAAGTCACTAGGTTGTATTCATAAGGGAGGACATGCTGAGATTTCTGCTGTCTATGATTATGCAAAGCAAGTAGAAGCTAAAAAGGGGCTTGTTATCATGGACACTCCTGGTAATGATCCATCATCTGTAGCTGGAATGGTTGCTGGAGGATGTCAGATTGTGGTTTTTTCAACGGGCCGAGGTACACCAACAGGTAATCCTATTGCTCCAGTTATTAAAATCACAGGAAATAAAGTTACTTTTGCTAATATGTCTGATAATATTGATATTGATGCTAGTCCGTATATTTACGGCACCAAGACGATGTCTGAACTAGGTGATGAACTAATGAAGGAAATTAAGGAAGTTGCGGATGGAAAATTGACAAAAGCAGAGTCTTTGGGATATACAGAGATGGCTATTGCAAGAGTATGTAATTATATGTAACGGAGTAAATACTATATCTAAGAGGCGAAAAATGCGATATATTAGAGCTAAAGATAAAGTTGGAGAAACTCATTTAGGCGCATTGGATTCACGGAATCATGTTTATTTCTTGGATGAACTTTTTCCGGAATTAAGAGGCAAAACGCTAATTGATTTTATTTGCATGGTAAATGGAGATGTGGATGTAGCCGAAAAAATTAATTTATAGTAAATCAGGCAAGTCCTATCTATTGGAAGAACTTCGGATTTGTTCGCCCATAGAATATACCGTTCATGATATCTTGTGTGTTGGTGTTAATTACAAAGATCATTTAGAAGAAACCAGGGAGCATATGGCAGATGCTCTTTCCGAAAAGATTTCAAAAACTATTTATTTTGGAAAGAGGGCTAATCGAATTCTTGGACCAGAAGAGCAGATTCATGGACGGTATGACTTGGATGAAAAGATAGATTACGAGGTGGAATTAGCTGTACTCATTGGGAGAAAAGGAAGAAACATACCCGAAGAAAATGCTGAGGAATATATTTTTGGGTATTCTGTATTTAATGATTTGTCATCAAGAACTTTGCAAACAAATCATGGTCAATGGTTGATCGGAAAAAGTTTGGATGAATATACCAGTATGGGACCAATGATTGTTGATCGCCATGAACTTCCAATGCCTTTAGAATTAGAAATAAGAAGTTATGTTAATGATGAGCTGAGACAAAACTCTAATACCAAGAATTTGATCAAAAAGATTCCTGCATTAATTGCGGAATTGTCTAGAGGTATTACATTAGTACCAGGAGATATTATTGCAACAGGAACACCCTCAGGTGTGGGTATGGGATTTGAGCCACCACGATTTTTAAAAAAGGGCGATAAGGTATGTTGTGAAATAAGTAAAATAGGTAATCTTACAAATTATATTGTTTGATTAGGAAAGAGAAAGAAGGGAAAGATTATGTGTAAAATTGTAACTCCGGTGGTGACAGCTTTTGATCAAAATGAAAAGCCTGATTATGAGATGAATAAGAGAATTATTGATTTTTTGATCAAAGGGGGTGTAGATGGCATTCTTGTACTTGGCTCATCAGGAGAATTTACAGGGCTTAGCAAGCAGGAAAAACATGATTTCTTTCAGTTCTATATTGATTATGTGGCAGGTCGAACGAAACTTTATGCAGGTACTGGAAGTCTTAATTTTGATGATACGGTAGATTTGTCTAATGAAACTATCAAGATGGGATATGAGGGTGCTTTGGTTATTGGTCCTTGCTACTATGCTCTAGATCAAGAAAAAATATATATCTACTATGATAAACTTGCCAAATCTGTAAAAGGAAACGTTTACATCTATAACTTCCCTGCAAGAACAGGTCATTCCATAAATCCAGATACTCTGAAAAGGTTGGTTGATATGAATCCAAATATCAAGGGACTTAAAGATTCTGTTTCAGAACCAGGGCATACCAATCTTCTGATGCTTGCGGTAGAAGGTCATGAGTTTGAAATGTTTTCCGGTTTTGATGATCAGTATCTGTATAATCTTAATTCTGGTGGGGCTGGGTGCATTGGCGCGCTTTCTAACATTGTGCCGGATATTTGGAGTGATCTCATTTGTGCAACAAGAAGTAAAGACTATGACAGAACGATGAAGTTGTCATCACTAATTCATAAGTTAATGCCATTATATAATATGGATTCAAATTTCTCCTTACTTTTTAAAAAGCTGATGAAGTATAGGGGAGTGGATGTTCCGATAGGGCAATTTTTCCCATATAACCAAATGGGAGAACAAACTTATAAGGATGCAGATCCTTGAAAAATGTTCCTTGTGAATATATATGAATTAATTTATATTTACTTAAAAAGAAAGAATTTTTTATGTTTAGATGAGAAAGCGGGTCATTAGACCTGCTCTCTTTGTATCTGAAAGAGATATCGTATATAGAGCGCATAATATCCCTTTTGAGATTATCCTTTAAGGAATAAATAAGATTAATTACGATATAGTTTATGATATGAATTTCTTTTCAAATTGAGGAAGTATAACTTTGCATCTATATGAAAAAATAAGGTAATATATAGAAGAAGTTCATAGCAAACGAGAGATTGCACGCTACCCGTAGGATACTGTTAAGAATAAAAATCCCATTCGCAGAATTCCCTAACACAGAATTGCGAATGGGGAAAAATCTCTTGATTCAATTCTTTATTAAATCTTTCCAATCTAAGTCAATTCCGGGCTTTAAGGTCTTTTTCTCCCGGTGTCCATCTTGCAGGGCAAACTTCATTGCCATGCTCTGCTACAAACTGGCAGGCCTGAACCTTACGAAGAAGCCTCATCCGGCATTTCTTCCGGATATTTCCGGCACTTACTCATAGGTTACAATCTTTCCTTCCGGATTCACAATGAAACTTCCTCTTTCTGCAAGGCTTCCGTTCTCCGGAAATACTTTCAAAAAGCCTTGGAAAGCGCTATGGCTGGGATCGGAGAGCATCGGAAAGCTTAATTTTCCAATCTTGAAGATGCATCGTGCCAAGCCTTATGCACGAAATGGGTATCGGTAGATACGGAATAGATTTCACAACCAATCTTCTGAAACTCCGCATACTTGTTCTGCAAATCTTCCAGCTCTGTAGGACAAACAAAGCTAAAATCTGCGGGATAGAAAAAGAATACAGACCACTTTCCTAAAATGTCCTTCTTCTCACAGTGCAAAAAGCTGTCCTTGTGGTAAGCGTTAACGGAAAAATCCTCCACTTCCTTGTTTAATAATGACATACTACCTCCTTTTTCTATAAGCTGTTACTACTATTAAGTAACAGAAGTTTTAAAATAATAATTATTATTGTTATTCTATAGGAGCATTCTATCATTGTCAATGCAAAAATACAGCCGACTTTTTATTTTTTTGCTGTTGCTCTTAATTTTTAAATATAAAGTCGAGAAATCATAATTTGATATTATTAAATAAATAAATTTTTGAACAAGGCGAAGGAAAATATTCCTTGGTCTTGTTTTATGAATATTGTTACGAAGTATGCCATACCTTGGGGAACTGTCATACAGAGAATAAAGAAGTACTGACATCTTTTTAAGCTATAGTCATACATCTATATTTTTAGAAAAATAAGGTAAGATATATCGGTTAAATAAAACAGTAAAGGATAGTTTTATGGGAAAAAACGTAGATAATTTAGATGATGTGGCAAATCTTCTTTCCAAAAAATCCGAACAGAAAATTATATTAAAGAAGAGAAACCAAAGCCAACGCATTTTGAGAAATAAAAGAAAAAAGAGAGAAGTCAATGAGGACAGAAAGATTATGGTGATTCCTGTCCTTATTCTGCTGCTGATTTCAATCATTAAGTTTTTGGAATTTCTTGGTATGGGCGGTTCCTCTCCACTTAATTTAAAATTACCGGTTTCGACTTCAGAACTGGGATCACCATCCAATATTCCCGAGGAGGCAACAGAGCCTGTTTTAAAGGAATACAACGACGACGTTCTGGAGAAGTTTTTCCAGGAGTATTTTCAGGCTAAGCTTTCTGCCGATGTAGATACCCTGTATCGTTTAAGTGGTGTTACAAACCAAAGTACAGAACAAAGAAATAAATTGCAGAGTCAGCTAAAAACACAGTCCGGTTATATTGAGTCTTATGAGGACATCAAGACTTACGCTGTTCCCGGTATAGGGGAGAATGAGAAACTCGTTTTCTTGCAATACAAGGTGCGTTTTCGTAGAGCAAAAACACCGGCTCCCGCAATTATGTACTGCTATATGCGGGTAAATGAGGCGAATGCTTTTGAACTCGTGGAAAATAAAACCCCGGAGCAGACAAAATTTGTCCATGAATATATTCAGACTCATGATGAGGTAAAAGATTTAATCCAAGCTGTAGATTCTCAGCTTTTAGAGGCACTTTCTTCCGACTCTCGTCTTGCCGTACTTTATGATGCATTTCAAACCGGGAGAATATATACGGAAGATCAGGCTTCCATTGATTCCGAGGTATCTCTCATTGAGATGGATGATAACGGTCCGACGGAAGAGACAAGTGCAAGTGTTCCGGAAACAACCGATGGAGGGAAGTACCGGGAGAGTACGGAGAGCCCTGCTACTGAAGCATCCGGCGGGCAGGAAGGGGAAACGGCTCCGTCAGAGTCAAACGAAGGAGCATAACTGTTCAGAGTTTTATGCCTCCCTGAAAAAATATTGCAGGGAGCGGAAAGAGATAAGATGAATACAAAGGATTTTTATTATGATTTACCGGAGGAGCTGATTGCACAGGATCCCTTGTTAAAACGTTCGGCTTCCCGGCTTCTTGTGATGGATAGAAAAAGTGGAGCAATCGAGCATAAGCATTTCGAGGACGTGCTTTCTTATCTAAGAGAAGGAGATTGTCTGGTTTTTGAACAATACGAAAGTTATCCCTGCACGTCTACATGGTGTAAAGGCGGAAACCGGTGCCCATGCGGAGGTTTTACTGCTGACAAGACTTACAGATAAGAATTGGGAATGCATTGTTCGACCGGGAAAGAAACTTCGTAGCGGTGCTGAAATTATCTTTGCGGAGAATTTGCTATCGGGAACGGTTATCGAGTGTAAGGAAGACGGGAATCGTGTTATAGAGTTCCATTTTGAGGGGATTTTCGAGGAGATTTTGGATAAGCTCGGAGAAATGCCGCTTCCTCCCTATATCACAAAGCAACTGGAAGATAAGTCAAGATACAATACCGTCTATGCAAAGGAAGAGGGATCTGCGGCGGCACCGACTGCGGGACTTCACTGGACAAAGGAGCTTCTTGAAAAGGTGCAGGAGAAGGGAGTAAAAATTGCCTATGTCACGCTCCATGTGGGGCTTGGAACATTCCGCCCGGTAAAGGTGGAGGATGTGGAAAAGCATCACATGCACTCGGAGCTTTATATTGTCGATAAGGAAACGGCAGTCTTAATCAACGGCACAAAGAAAGCCGGTGGCAGAATCATTTGTACGGGAACCACCTCCTGCCGAACGATAGAGTCCAATGCGGATGAAAATGGAGTTCTACATCCGGGCAGTGCCTGGACAGATATTTTCATCTACCCGGGATACCGTTTTAAGATTATGGATGGGCTGATTACCAACTTCCATTTACCGGAATCCACTCTCATTATGCTTGTTTCCGCCTTTTCCAATCGGGAAAATGTCTTGCATTCCTATGAAGAAGCGGTAAAGGAAAAATACAGATTTTTTAGTTTTGGGGATACCATGCTCATAATTTGACACAAAATTCGTGTTTCAAAGAAAAAGAATCAATAACTAATAAGTTATTGATTCTTTTTCTTTATTGTTGTATAGTAATAACAAAGGAGAATCGTTACATGGGAAGATGATAGCTTTTGTTTTACTACATCATTTTCAGAAGAAAAACGCAGAAGACACCTAGGGAGAGAAATTGAGCAAGCTCTTAGAGAGATAGAGGATTTAAAGAAAAGAGGTTTATAATGAAAAATAGTGCTGTTTCGATTTTACATGGAGATGTGCAAAAAGAGTTTTATACAGCGGAAGAAATTGCCGAGAGCGATTTAAGAGTCGCTCTGATTGGGGAACTTATCAAAGCCAGAAACGAAAAAGGCATCAGTCAAAAGAGACTGGAAGAGCTAAGTGGAGTGAAGCAACCCATGATAGCAAGAATTGAAAGCGGAAAAACCCTTCCGCAAGTAAATACTTTGATTAAGTTGCTTGTGCCGTTAGGAAAGACACTTGCCATAGTTCCGAACAAATAAAATGTAGTGGATAGAATCGAGAGGGGGCCCCTCTCTTTTTGCTTTTTGGAGCAAAGGAATAAGACGCCGGATTCAGTTCATTTCTTAAAATTTTTTCATTTCTTTTTCTCCCCGTTTCGACATGGATGATTGAAATGAGTCTTCCCTCTACGCACGATTGAAAACTGCCTTTCCTCTATGCTATCATTAGGAGCGTTATAAGAGAAGATCAAGAGAAGATCAAGAGAAGATTAAGAGAAGATCAAGAGTACATAAAGGGAACATAAAGGGAATATACAGAGAACATACAGATATAATTGGAGAGAAAAATGCGAATCAATAAATGGCTCTCGGCAATGGGCATTTGCTCCAGAAGAGAGGCTGACCGCCTGATTGCGGAGGGGAAAATAAAAATAAACGGAAATCTCGCGAGCCTTGGCCAGGAAATCAGCGGTGAGGAAGAGATAGAACTCTCCGGGAAGCGCATTTCCGGAAAAGGAGAGAAGCGAGAAGCCGAAAGAAGTGCTCCTTGCGTATTACAAGCCGCGGGGAATCATTTGCACAACAGGAGAAAAGGATAGGGGGAAAAATGTTATTGAGGATATCCGCTATCCTGAGCGCATTTACCCGATAGGGCGACTGGATAAGGATTCCGAAGGCCTCCTTCTTCTTACGAATCAGGGGGAGCTTGTAAATCAAATCAACAAGTCAAAAAGCGAAAAAGAGAAGGAATATATCGTGACGGTGGAAGAAGATATCACGAAGCATTTTTTGCGGGAGATGAGTGAAGGCGTCTATCTTAAGGAACTGGAGAGAACAACGAAGCCCTGCCTTGTTTTTCAGGAGGAAAATATCCCTGTTATGCAAAGAAAGAGGCAGTTTCATATCATCTTAACGGAGGGACTAAACCGACAGATTCGGAGAATGTGTGAAACGCTGGGCTATACGGTGAAGCGTCTGAAGAGAGTTCGAATCATGAATCTTACTTTGGATGGTCTTAAACCCGGAGAGTACAGAGAGATAAGAAGAGAAGATTTGGGATTGGAGTAAATTGTTTTTTTGATAGCTTATTTATTTTGATAAACAGAAAGAGAATGTATGGAAAAAAGAAAACGGATTGAGGAGCTTGTTCAGCTTTTAAATGAGGCAGGGAAAGCCTATTATCAGGAGGGACGAGAAATCATTTCCAACCTGGAATATGACAAGGCTTACGATGAACTCATCAGCTTGGAAAAAGAAACCGGTATCGTGCTTTCCGGAAGCCCCAGTCAAAATGTAGGGTACAGTGTTGCGACTGCACTGCCGAAAGAAGCGCACGAAAGCCCCATGCTGTCTTTAGATAAAACAAAGTCCGTGGAGACACTTAGAGAATTCCTTGGTGAGCAGGAGGGGATTCTTTCCTGGAAACTCGACGGTCTTACGGTAGTGATGACCTATGAGGGCGGAGAGCTTGTTAAAGCTATTACGCGCGGAAACGGGAGAATCGGGGAGATTGTTACGGAAAATGCAAAACGCTTCCGAAATCTTCCTTTGCAGATTCCCTTTAAGGGAAGACTGGTGCTTCGAGGTGAGGCTTTGATTCGCTATTCGGACTTTAATGCCATTAACGAAGAAATACCGGAAGAGGGGGCAAAGTACAAAAATCCGAGAAACCTCTGCTCCGGCTCCGTCCGGCAACTGGATCCGAAAATTACTTGGGAGAGAAGAGTGCAGTTCTGCCCCTTCTCCTTGGTTTCTGCTGAAATGGAAGGAAATCTCGACTTTCAAAACAGCCATATGAAGGAGTTTCAGTTCCTTAGAGATCAGGGTTTCTCCGTTGTGGACTATCTCCCTGTGAAGGCCGCAAATCTTTCCGAAGCAGTACAGGACTTTGCCAAGAAAGTGAAAGAAAATGATTTTCCCTCCGACGGTCTTGTGCTTCTTATGGATGACATACGTTATGGAAATAGCCTCGGGACAACGGCAAAGTTTCCGCGAAATGCCATTGCCTTTAAGTGGGAGGATGAGGAAGAAAAAACCGTTCTCCGGGAAGTGGAATGGTCTCCGAGTAGAACGGGGCTTATCAATCCGGTAGCGATCTTTGATCCGGTGGAGCTGAAGGGGACGGTAGTCAGTCGTGCAAGTCTTCATAATATCAGCTATCTGGAAGACTTGAAGCTTGGAATCGGGGACGAGATTACCGTCTATAAGGCCAATATGATTATCCCGCAGATTGGGGAGAATCTCACGAAGTCGGGGCAGCTTCCGATTCCGGACAGCTGCCCTGCCTGTCATGAGAAAACGAAAATTTTGCAGGATAAGGAAGCGAAGATGCTCTACTGCGAAAATCCCCATTGTCCGGCAAAGCGCATAAAGCAGTTTGCACTTTTTGTGAGTCGTGATGCCCTAAACATCGAGGGACTTTCCGAGATGACTTTGGAAAAGTTTATCGGAAAAGGCTTTATTCAGGAATTCCCGGACCTCTTTTCCTTAAATGAGCATAAGGAGGAGATTATAGAGATGGAGGGCTTTGGACTAAAGTCCTATGAGAAGCTTATTGAAAATGCGGAGAAGGCAAGGAAAACGAGCCTCGCAAGACTCCTTTACGGCTTAGGCATAGGAGGCATCGGCGCAAGCAATGCGAGAGTTCTTTCCGAGGCCTTTCATGAGGACGCCGAGGAGCTTCTTAAGGCGGAACTCAGCGAGGTGCTTTCCATTAAAGGAATAGGACCGATTCTTGGAGAGAGCATAGTCCGCTATTTTAAAGAGGAAGAGAATATCAGGCTCTTCCGAAAGCTCTTATCACTTCTTCAACTACAGAAAGAGGAGAAAGAGGAAAATGCCGCACTTTCCGGAAAGGTCTTTGTGATTACAGGCTCTTTAGAACATTTTCAGAATCGAAAGGAACTGGAGGAAGAAATTCGGAAGGCGGGGGCAAGTACAGCCGGCTCCGTTTCCAAGAATACCTCTTATCTTATCAACAATGACAAGAATTCTTCCAGCAGTAAAAATAAGAAAGCGCAGGAACTTGGAATTCCGATTCTTTCGGAAGAAGATTTTTTAAGACTTTTAAAGGGAGAGTAAGGAGAAAGCATGAATTTTCAGGACTATGATTTATATTTTCCGTATCTGCAAATCGGTATCAAGCATCTTGTGAACCATATCAGCCCGTTCGGCTTTACGATTGCCTTTTACGGCATCATTATCGGAATCGGCATGCTTCTGGGGATGCTCGTTGCAAGTAAAGAGTATGTGCGGAGCGGTTATAAGGCGGACGACATCCAGGACTTTGCACTCTTTGTGATTATCCTGGGTGTCATCGGCGCGAGACTGTACTATGTTATCTTTGAGTGGGACTATTATTCTCAAAACCTTTTGGAAATACCGAATATCCGGCAGGGTGGGCTTGCTATCTATGGAGGAGTTCTCACGGCTATTGCGACCTGCATCGTCTATTGTAAAAAAAAGAAGCTGGACTTCTTTCCCATGGCGGATGCGGGAGTGCTTGGGCTCATACTCGGACAGGCCATCGGACGCTGGGGTAATTTCTTCAATGCGGAGGCATTCGGAGGGTATAGCAACTCCCTTTTTGCCATGCGCATAAAGGAAACAATTGTAAACCCTTCGATGATCAATGAGAATGTGGCTCAGCATTTACAGATCATAGACGGAATAAGCTATGTGCAGGTGCATCCTACCTTTCTTTATGAAAGTGTGTGGAACCTCTGTGTTTTCTTCTTCCTTTTATGGTACCCAAGAGGAAGAAGTTTAAGGGACAGATTTTCTTCCTCTATCTTGGGCTTTATGGACTGGGACGCTTCTTTATCGAAGGACTCCGTGCAGATTCTTTGATGCTTTTTGGGACGGGAATTGCGGTTTCACAGGCACTTTCTCTTGTCCTTGTTATTGTGAGTATTGTCTTGCAGTATCTTTTTTTAAAAAGGGCTAGGGTCAAGGAAAAGAAGGAATAGAAAAATCGTCAATAGAAGAGAAAAAAAGGGGCTGTGAAAAATCAAAATAATAAAGAAATTTTCGGCAATACAGGTCTGAATGCCGGGGTAGTCTGAGCCCGTCGGTACTTGCGAAAAACAAGAGAAACGCAGTTTTTCGCTTAGTATCCGCAACGTGGCGAAGCTAGCGAGAGCGTGCCCCAAGTTCAGACCTGTATTGTTTTGAAAATCATTTTGATTTTTCACAGCCCCTTAAATATCTGTCACTTGTGGCGAGCTGTGGCTCAATATCTTCTTAGTCCTCGTTTTCTATTACCTGAAACTTGGCTACCAACTCATTCATAATATTAGCCTGTTCGGACAGCTCCTTTGATGCTGCGGCGGACTCCCGTGCAGTAGCGGAGTTATTTTGCACCACTGCGGAAATCTGCTCTGCACCGATGGTTAACTGGTGGATTCCCTCTGCTTCTTCTTCGGAAGCCTTAGTAATTTTTTCGATTATTTCAGAAATGCTTTTTGCCTTCGCTTTTACCAATGCCATGGAATCAACCGTTTCCTGACTGATTTTGGCACCTCTTTCCACGGCGTCAATCGTCTCTTCAATCAAGTTGCCGGTATTTTGTGCCGCCTTTGCGGATTTTTGTGCCAAGTTTCCTACCTCATCCGCTACTACGGCAAAGCCTTTTCCTGCTTCTCCGGCACGGGCTGCTTCAATAGCTGCATTTAAAGAGAGAATATTGGTCTGGAAAGCAATGTCATCGATGGTTTTGATAATCTTACTGATTTCGTTGGATTTATCGGTGATTTCCTGCATGGCAAGAGACATCTCTTCCATTTTCTTATTACTTTGTTCGACGGCTTTTCCTGCATCGATTGCGAGCCGGTTGGCAGCTACAGATTGTTCTGCAGTTCCTTTTATCTGTTCGGAAATATCACTCATGGTGGCGCCGAGTTCTTCGATGGAAGAGGCCTGTTCAGAAGCTCCCTGTGATAAAATCTGTGCACCGCCGGAAACCTGTTCCGCTTCGGAATTGACCTCCTCTGCTGAATTCTTGATTTCTCTCATAGTGTGAGACAAGTCCTTTGTGATTTCCCGCAAGCTGAGAATCAGAGGCTTGTAATCCCCTGCATAGAGTCTTTCATCGGAAAGGTCCACACGAAAATCACCTTGGGCGATGGCATTTAGTTTATTGCTCAAATCTCCGATGATTTCTTTAATCTGAACAGTTACATTTTTTAGAGCCAGTGCAAGATGCCCGACTTCGTCCTGCTTCTTATAATGTATCACTACATCAAGGTCACCATTTACTACCTTGTCACTTACGACTGTCATCATCTTTAGCGGAGTCAGCATCTTTTTAATCAGCAAATAGGTGCAAAGAACTAAGAGGAACTCTCCGGAGAGCCCGATAGTCCATGCTAAGAAGACCAAACGATCCGTTACCTTTTGGTACTCCTGTCTGGCAATGCTCATCAGACTCCACCAGGTGGTATTTCCAAATTGGTTCGGGGCCAAATAAACTCTTCTCCTTATGCCGGCATTGTTTTTGACCACGACATGGAAGGGCTTTCCCTCCTTCATCTTTTCCTGTATGGTTTTAAGGTCTTCTTCTATAAATGCGTCAGAGAGAGTTTTTCCTTTTAGTGCTTCATCGGATGCATACATGAATTTGCCTTCATTATCAATGACCGAAGTGAAGAGAGTGGGAAAACGAACGTCCTCATGATTTAAAACATTAAAAGCTTCAAGGTCAAGTTCAATAGTTACGACTCCTTTGAAGTCATTGTCCGCCATGATGGGATCACAGATAGAGATGACAGTCTTGGAGGGATCGTCATCCAAAGCATAGGTTTCCGTAATAGAGGGTTTTAAGGTCTCCTTGGCTTCCAGATAATAATATTTGTCCTTATAATAGTCATAGGGGTAGTTAACAATATCTCGTGTTTCTGTACCTTTTGCAGTCAAATACGGACCATAATTTTTCTCTCCGTCAATGACCTTTCTTGCTTCAAAGAAATATCCTGCCCCGGTTATATACGGGTTATTTGTGATTGTGGCATACATGGAATCCATCATCACAACTTCCATATTGTAGCGACTGGCAGGCACTGCTCTGTCCAAAATACGAGAACGGAAAGTGGTGCCGGACATCTGGGTAATATGCTGTTCTACCAGCTTATCGTCCCGCTTAAAGTGGATGGTCCAGGGGTTAGCCGCTATCCCTCCAACGGCATCTTCTTGTGACCAGACAAAGTTGATGGATTCTTTCATACTTCCCGTCAGAGTAGTCGCTTGCTTTAAAATATCACTGGTTTTTTCTCCGGTAAGAGCCAGTAAATCATCCATATTTCTATCCAGATTTTTTTTCGTGGATTGGCTTCCCAAGTCTACAATAAAATAGCTTAATCCCAGTAAGATAAAAATGACAGAATACTGAGAATAATGGATATACGAGTACTTAGACTTTGTGTCTTTAATTTCTTTGATAATTGCTTCGCATCCTTCGCTTTCATACAGAAATCCTTCCTTGTTCTGAAAAAGTCTAACCAGTCTCTACAAAGAAACTCCCGGGGAGTAAGATTTATATCATCTTATAATTAAACATACCTAAGTCATTCATCGACGTATTTTACTTGCTTATAATATGGAAATTTCTCTGTTTTATTCTAAAAATATTAATAATTTCTCTCATGGATAAATATATTGAAACTGTGTTATACTCTTTTTACCGAAAATATCCTAAAAAGATAAGAAAACGGTTGTGATTTTGGACTATTTGCTGAAAATAGTCCGGGGGTAGTTGGAGAGTCCGGAAAAGTAAGCTAAAAACGAGATATTCTATGCTTTTTGAGGGATACTCGATATCAAGCAAAGCGGAAATGAACGGAATCTCGGAAAGCAAAAGGAGGAATTTATGAAAAAAGTTCTAGGTGTAGTACTGTCCGCCCTTATGGCGGCATCTCTTATGGCTTGTGGAGGAGGGACTGCTAAGGAGACAGAGGCAAAGACAGCTTCCACAGAGGCGGTAAGTGAAGCTAAAGAAGCTGCAGAGACAGAGAAAGCTAAAGAAAAAGCAGAAGCCGCTGCAACATTTTCTTTAGAGGGTAAGACGGTCGGCTTTGCCCAGACAGACAGCATGTCTGCATGGAGAACAACCGAGACAGACAGCATTAAAAAGGCTGTAGAAGAAGCCGGCGGAAAGCTTGTCGTAAAGGATGCAGGCGGAGATATTGCAACACAGGAGTCCGATATTCGTGATCTGGTTGCTGCAAAGGTTGATTATCTTGTAGTTGCTCCTTTAGAGAACAACGGTTTGCAGGGGGCCTTGGAAGAAGCTATGGAAGCCGGTATTCCGGTTATCTTGGTGGACCGTGCTATTGATGGGGAAGCAGGAAAATATTTCACTACGTCTATCCGTTCCGACTTCGTTTGGGAGGGAGAGCAGTGCGCTAAAGCTTTAGAGGCTGCTTTACCGGATGGCGGAAATATTGTCGTTATTAACGGTGGTTACGATTCTTCCACCTCTACAGACAGACAGGACGGTTTTGTGAATAACTGGATTCTTCCAAGTATAAGCTTGTTGCGGAGCAGGACGGACAGTGGCTTATGGATAAGGCACAGGCTGTTATGGAAAACATCCTTCAGGCACAGGGCGGAGAAAATATCAATGCAGTTTACTGTGTAACAGATGATATGGCACAGGGGGCTATGAAGGCCATTGAAGCAGCAGGACTGACTCCCGGAAAGGATATTTTAATTCTTGGTATTGACGGAACCAAGGCGGCATTTAAGGACATTGAGGCCGGAAGACAGTTGGCTTCCTGCACCTGCTCTCCTTATTTTGGACCGATCGTAGTGGAAACTATCGGAAAGATTGCGAATGGCGAGACTGTACCGGAGAACATTACAAATGAGGATACACTGTATACTAAGGACAATGTACAGGTTGATTTAGGATTCTAAAGAAGTACTTAGGGCTGTGAAAAGAAGAGGATTATGCCTTCGGAATTTTGAACCATAGTTTTCGGCTTTTCACAGCTCTTTTTTTCCGGAAAAGGAAATGGATTGCAAGAGGCCCAAAATTAAAGAAAAAAATATCTGTTCAATACCGGCTAAAAAAAGCAGTGGATTTTCCGGAAAAGAGAGTAAGGAGGAAGCATGAGTGTGCTGTTAAGCATGGAAGGGATTGAAAAATCCTTTCCCGGAGTAAAAGCTTTAAAGGGAATATCCTTGCAGGTTGAGGAGGGGGAAGTTCATGCTCTTATGGGGGAAAACGGAGCAGGAAAGTCCACTCTGATTAAGGTTTTGACAGGAGTATATGGGAAAGATCAGGGGAAGATATTTTTTGCGGGAGAAGAAATTTATTGTAAATCTCCTGCGGAAGCAGGGGAACTCGGGATTTCCACGATTTATCAGGAATTAAATCTCATCCCCTACCAGACGGTTTATGAAAATATGTTTTTGGGAAGAGAGCGGAAAAAGAACGCTTTTTTTCTGGATCGAAAGTCCATGCAGGAAGAGGCGAAAAAGGCCTTGGAAGAGCTGGGACTTCACATTGATGTAAAAAAGAGTCTCAATCAATATTCTACGGCAATTCAGCAAATGGTAGCCATTGCCAGGGCGGTACGTTCCAAGGCGCGTCTTGTGATTATGGATGAGCCGACTTCATCCTTGGACCAAAAATGAGGTACAGGTGCTTTTTCGCATTATCCGACAATTAAAAGAGAAGAAAATCAGCGTTTTATTTATCAGCCACAAATTAGATGAAGTGTATGAAATCTGCGACAGCATGACCATTTTCCGAGATGGAGAGACGGTGGGTAGCTTCGCAGTGAAGGATATAGATCAGTATAAGCTCATTTCCTTAATGATTGGAAAAGAATGGAAGGAAAGAGTAAGAGAAGAGAAGCAGAGCTTTTCTTCTGCGGAAACGATTCTTTCCGTGAAAGAGGCAAAGCTTGCGATGCGCCTTTCCGGGGTAAATCTTTCGATCAAAAAGGGAGAAATTCTCGGGCTTGCCGGACTTCTCGGTTCGGGAAGAACGGAGCTTGCCGAGTTACTTTTTGGAACGGAGAAGGCGGGAGAGGGTGAAGTCTTTTGGATGGATGAAGCCTATTTTCAGAGAAATCCGTCTAAATCCATAGAAAAAGGGATGGGATTTTGCACTGAGGATCGTAAGACCGAGGGTATCCTCCCGAATCTTTCCGTGGAAGAAAATATGACGATTGCCATGCTGCCGAACTTGCAGAAAAATGGCTTTATTGACTTTGCAAAACAGAGAGAATTGGCAAAACGTTATGTAGAACTTTTGCGTATCAAGACGCCTCTCTTTCTCAAAAATTCGAAATTTAAGCGGAGGAAATCAGCAAAAGGTCCTCCTTGCTCGATGGATGTGTATGAACTGAAACTCATGATTTTGGGATGAGCCGATCAAGAGGAATCGACATCGGGGCGAAAGAAGAGATAGAAAAAGCTGATTCAGGGACTTTCTAAGGAAGGAATCTCCGTATTGATGATTTCTTCGGAACTCAGTGAGCTTGCAAGAAACTGCCATAGGGTAGTGGTGCTCCGTGACGGAAAGGTCCGGGGAGAAATGGAGGGAGAGGAAATTTCCGAGGATGCCATCATGGCTATGATTGCAGAAGACGGAAAAGGAAGGAGGAAGTGAAAATGCTGGAAAATTAAACAGAAGAGCTTTTCGGACTATGCTTCCTCTTGCCCTTCTCTTACTGGCCATAATATTCTTTTACACCGAATTTCTTTAAGCTTGGCACTTTACAAAACTCCATCACCCAGATTTGCCCTACTATACTTTGCGGAATGGGGATGACCTTGGTGATTTCCACCGGAGGAATAGATATTTCGGTAGGCTCTCTGATGGCTCTTTCCGGAGTCCTGATGGCAAAAAGCATGGAAAGTATCGGTATCTTTCCGGGAATTCTTCTTGCTGTATTTTTCTCGGTATTAGTGGGGGCATTTACCGGCGCTATGGTAGGAAAATTAAAGTTGCAGGCGATGGTTATCACCTTGGGACTCATGCTCGGTGTCCGTGGTGTGGCACAGGTGCTTTGTGACGGACGGGATATTTATTTTAATACTCTGGGGGAGAAAGGAGAGTTACTTTCCGCCTTCGGTACGATGAAATTCTTCGGATTTATCCCGGTACAGTTTATCCCTATCGTTTTATCCGTCCTTTTGATTTGGATTCTCATTAAAAAAACAGCGCTTGGTGTACAGATTCAAGCGGTAGGAGACAGTATTAAATCCAGCAATCTCGTAGGTATCCACAGTGACAGAGTCTTTATCTTTGTGTACGGATTAAGTGCATTTTTTTGCGGCAATTGCAGGCGTTATGCAGGCTTCCAAGGTTTCCGTTGCAGCAGGCAGTTCCTTAGGGCAGTTGGCGGAGCTTGACGCCATTGCGGCGGTTGTTATAGGTGGAACGCCCATGAGCGGTGGAAGAGCTCGTGTACTCGGAACCGTACTGGGAGCGATGATTATGCAATGTATTACGCTGACCTGTGTTATGAACAATATACCGGATCAGTATGCACAGGTGGTAAAGGCGATGATGATTGTCTTTGCCGTGTATATTCAAAGGGAAAGGAGCTAGAGATGGAAGAGAAAAATCAGGCAGTATCCGCTTCTCGACCGGCGAGTATTTTTGCTAAAATGCCGACAATCAATAAGACTTTCCTCGCCTTTTTGTTTTTATTTGTTTTGAGTAGTCTGCTATTTCGTGACAAACACTTTCTATCCGTAGAAAACAGCATGAATATTCTTCTGAAAGCCTCTAAAAATGGAGGTCTTTTGGCTTTGGGTATGAGCTTTGTCATCCTTAGCGGAGAAATTGACCTCTCCGTAGGGGCGGTTTTTGCTTTAAGTGGGGTAGTAATGGGTCTGATCGGAGAGCAAAATCCCTATCTTGGGATTTTTGCCGGAATTATGGTCGGTGTGCTGACCGGGGCAATGATTTCTTTCATGGTATGCAAGATGCGAATTTCTTCGTGGATTGCCTCTCTTTCCATGCTTTTTGCACTGCGAGGGGATGGTGCAGATTTTGGCAAGAAAGTCCGTGGCAATTAAGAATCCTGTTCTGCTTTTTGCTAAGGCAAAGCTTTTTTCCAATTTGATTCCCGGCTTTTCGGGGGGGATATCCCTTTTGGTTTTGTTTTTCTTTGTCTTTTTTTTCCTCTGTAAATACCTTGCTGAGAATACGAAGTTCGGTATGCGTCTCTATGCAAGCGGGGGAAATGCGGAAGCGGCAAAACTGATGGGAATTGAAGTAAAGAAGGTGAAAACCCTGTCCTTCCTTCTTTCCGGTTTTATTGCGGCTTTATCCGGTGTCTTCTTGGCTTCCAGCAGCGGAAGTGCGACGCTGAGTGCAGGAAATCTTTATGAAACCTATGCCATTGCCATGTGTGCTATCGGGGGGATACAGCTGAGTGGCGGACAGGGAAAATTGACCGGGACTTTTTTCGGGATTTTGATTTATTATATTATCAATACCTTATTTACGTACTTACCCTCCAACATATCGGTACATTGGCAGTCCATTATTATGGGAATCTTGGTTATTCTTTCGGTAGCAATGCAGTCGGAGATTTTTCATAAAAAGAAGTAGGAGAACACAAAATGACTAAGCTGAAAAACAGATTATCTTCGGTCTTTGGAGAAAGATTGGATAGGACAAAGCCGCTTCCGGAATATCCCCTGTCCTCAATTTAAAAGAGAGAACTTTGAGATTTTAAATGGAGAATGGACTTACAGGGTTCTCAAAAAAGAAGATAGTAAGGAGCTTTATCGTGGAAAAATCCTTGTCCCCTTTTCTCCTGAAACGGAACTTTCCGCTGTGGAACGAATGCTGAATCCGGATGAGGTTTTTGAATATAGGAGACGTATTTCTTCGGATTTTCAAAAGGAGAAGGAAAGGCTTCTCTTACATTTCGGAGCGGTGGATCAAGAGTGTGAGGTCTTTGTAAATGGAGAAAAAGTAGGAGAACACAAGGGGGGATACACAGGCTTTACTTGTGATATTTCCGAATACTGTACGGAAGAAAGCAATGTGCTGTTGGTACGAGGAACAGATGCTACAGAGCTTCTTCCCCATGCCAGAGGAAAGCAAAGGTGGAAGAAGAATTGTCGTTATTCCTCCATTTTCTATACCGGGCAGAGTGGTATCTGGAAGTCCGTGTGGCTGGAAAAAGTACCGAAGTCATACTTGACGGATGTGAAGATTACACCGGACTTCGATGAAACTGCGGTGCATTTCCGTTTTTCGGTAAATGCAGACTTACCGAAGGAAGACAGGAAAACGGTACGGATTCAGATTTTTGAGCCGCAGATTTTTGCCGAATCGGCACAGAAGATAGGGGAAGACACCCCAACTCAAGATTGTAAGAAGGAAGTGAAAAAGAGTACAGTCCTTAGCGGGAAGACGGAAGAAAAGTCTATTCATACGGAGGGAATGAAATTACTCCATGAAGCAGAGGGAATACCGGGAGAGGATTTTTGTTGTAAACTTGAGCGTCTACAGCCGTGGACAACAGAAAGTCCTTATCTCTATCCTGTTCTTTTCCGGTATGGAGAGGACAGGGTAGAATCTTATTTTGCGATGCGAAAGCTTTCCGTCGGAAAGGATAAGGCCGGTATTTTGCGCTTCTTCTTAAACAATGAACCGCTACTTTTTAATGGACTTTTGGACCAAGGGTATTGGCCGGAGAGCCTTATGACGGCGCCATCTGATGAGGCTTTACTTTATGATATCGTAAAGACAAAGGATTTCGGTTTTAATACCATTCGAAAACATATGAAAGTCGAGCCGGATCGTTTTTATTACCACTGTGACAGAGAAGGAGTCTTCGTTTGGCAGGATATGCCTTGTGGAGGAGCTGCCTATAATCATCTCTTTGTAACAGAATTTCCCAATGTTTGGGACAGGGGGGGCAAGAAAGATTAAGGATAAAAATTATAAGCTCTTTGCCAGATCCGATAAGGCGGGGAGAGAGCAGTATTATAAGGACCTGGAAGAAATGGTCAAAGAACTCTATAATCACCCCTCCATTGTGCTTTGGACTCCTTTTAATGAAGGATGGGGACAGTTTGATGCGTCTGTAGCGACCGCAATGCTCCGCAAATGGGATGAGACAAGATTGATTAATGAGGCCTGTGGCTGGTTTGACCAGGGAGGCGGGGACCTCTATTCCATTCACAATTACCGCTATGCTTTAAAGATTAAGCCTCAGAAGGACAGAGTAGTGGCATTGACCGAGTATGGCGGCTATGCTTTTCCGGTAAAAGAGCATTTATGGAGCAGAAAGGAGTTCGGCTATAAGTTCTTCTCTTCGAAGGAGGAGGTCTCTGCGGCTTATGAGAAGCTGTGGGAGAGAGACATTTTCCCCAATGTGGAAAAGGGCCTTAGTGCGACGATATATACTCAAACCACCGATATAGAGGAGGAAATCAACGGACTTATGACTTACGACAGAAAAGGTCGATAAGCTGAGAGTCGATACGTTAAGAAAGCTAAGTCAAAGGCTGATGGAAATATATCTGACTTGCTTTTAAAAAAGGAAAAAGGAGGGATAGCTATGAAGAATTTCTGGAAGATGGATGAAAGCTCTGGAAAGAAGCTTACCTATGCCTATATGGACCTCGACCGTTATCTTGCGGATGATATTTTTTTGGAAAAAGAAATCGAAGTAAAGTTTCTTCGGGAAATGGTACGGGGGGATTCTCCTTATCGGATTGTGTTTTGTAAGGTAAAAAGAGAGGATGCGGAAGCTTTCGAAGAAGCCTTAAAACTGCTTGAAGACAAGATGCTTCTTCTTGGTCATTCGGATTATCTGGCGGTTTGTGCAGAGTTGGAAAAGCAGCTGGAAGAAGGATAAAGAAGTCAGATATGTTTTGTACTTTTTCCAAAGAAAAAAATATGCTTTTAAAAAAATGGAGGAAATCATGGGTGAAATCAATATGAATGAACAATACAAGGCTGAAAAAAGGTCTGATGTGCATCTTGTTGATGCGGTGAATCTTTCTTCTTTGGAAGAAGAGGCATATCTGCTTTCTAAGGAATTTATTGAAAAAGCAAAGCTGAAAAAGGACAGCTCTTTGTTGTGGGATGTTCTACTTCGGAGGTTTTGGGAGAGAAAATCGGAACTGCTTCCAGCTATTCTACAGCAAAGGCCCTTTTTAAAGGAATTTCTCATGCCGCAAGGGAAGCCGGAGTTTTTCTCGCGACCCAGTGCTGTGAGCACTTAAACCGTGCCCTCATCACGGAAAGAGAGGCTGCTTCAGTGCACGGCCTTATGCCTTATCAGGTAAATGTGATACCTAAGGAAAAGGCGGGCGGTTCCTTTTCAACAGTGGCTTACGAAAGCTTCACAGAGCCTGTCGCCTTGGAAAAACTTCGAGCTGATGGCGGAATCGATATCGGAGATACCTTTATAGGCATGCACTTAAAGGAAGTTGCGGTGCCGCTTCGCTTAAGCAAAAAAATGCTCGGCTCCGCCCATTTGACCGCGGCGAGGGTACGGCCGAAGTTTGTAGGGGGGAGCAGAGCGGTGTATGATGAAAGTTTACTCTAGGAATATATTCTGTTATTGCATTACATAGATATGGAACCAGGGGCACGCTCTCGCTAACTTCGCCACGTAGTAGTACTAAGCTTCAAGCATCGCATGCTCGCTTTCAGCAAGTACTAACGAGCTCAGATTGCCCCTTATTTCCATATCTACGTAAATGCAAACAGTGAATAAAACCTAGATATGAATTACATCTGAACGATTCATATGTAGGAGACTGTCATGCCGGAGGCAGCTTCCATGTATACTGTTTTCTCTCTTGAGCATAAATAACGGAAGAAGGAATGTTTTAAAAAAGTAGCAAAGTATCCATATTATCAAAGCTTCCGGTCTGAGGTCTTGGAAATAGAAAAGGTAGCCTTCCAAAAAAAGGCCGGCATTTAATGCAATATTAAATAAAGTAGCTATGCTTCCAAAGAAAAGATTCGTGGGCATTTCCGCACGGTAATATTTTACGGCAAAGAGAGAAAGAAGCGAGATGTTATACACACAGATCGGCTTCTTTTCTTTTCGATAGAAGACAATGGACTTTCGGTTATAAAGAAAGACGCCTCCTTTTTTTATGAGACATGCCTCGGAAATCCAGACATGGCTTACAGCGGTAATCTCCTCCCAGGGTACAAACAGCTTGATGCCGTTAAGATAAATGCCATCCTTTCCTATTTTTAGTTTTTATAAAAGGGATAGAGACGAGGACCGAAATGCCGTTTCCGTAGAGGGCAAACTTTACAGGGCTTAATTGCAGTTTAACAAACGAGAGATCCAGATTTAAAGTTTCCAAGCCCTGTCTTTTTCCGACGGTGTAAAAAAACAAAATGAGAAGGGCGAAGATAAAGGTAAAATAGCGATAATAAATGCTGTGAAAGGAAATGCCGCCCTTCCACTGTTCTGCACTGTTATTCCTTTCCCTTATATTGCTTTTCATCTGTTTTCCTCTTTGTTTCCCTCTCTTTTTTTCCTATATCTTTTTTTTCTTTGCAATGCACTTACAGATCGGATTGCCCTTTGCGGAGAACTTCTCCTCGTATTCCGTCATGATATTTCCTTTGGAAAGCAGTTCATCATGGTGGAGGTCAAAACTTCTTGCAAGAATCACCCAGTCATTTTCCTGAAAACTTTCCAAGGAATAGTCGAACAAGTCCCGGTTGTCCGTTTTGAATTCGATATGTCCGTTCTCGGAGAGAACTTCCTCGTAGAGTTTTAAAAAGACCGGACTGGTCAGTCTTCGGTTCGCCTGCCTTTTCTTTGGCCAGGGGTCGGAAAAGTTTAGATAAACGGTATCCACTTCTCCCTTGGCAAAAACCTCGGTAAGGAGCCGGGCATCCATACTCATATAGTAGAGGTTCTTTAAGATGTTTCCATTTTCTTCTTCTTTTTCACGTCGCTTAATGGCTTTAAACAGTACACTGTCATAGCGCTCTATTCCGATGAAGTTGATTTCCGGATTTTCTTTTGCCATTTCGTAAATAAACTGTCCCTTTCCCATGCCGATTTCCAGGCAAAGAGGATTCTTGTTTAAAAAGAGCCTTGCAGAAAAGTGTCCTTTAATTCCTCTTTATTCTGAATCACATAAAGGGAATCGGATACAAATTCCTCTGAACCGGCAATATGTCTTAATCGCATAATTCTCCTTTGAAAAATATTCTCAATCAGCTTAAATCAGCCAAAAACAAAAGCTTTCTTTTTCCCTTAAAGTCCGCTTAATTTCAAAAATAAGTGCATCGATACTTCTCCTATGCCTGAAAATACTGTAAAAAATGAACCTGCAATTTTAAGATTTTCTTTATAGGATGAGAAACGCTCTTATGTTATCATAGATGCGCTATTTTAACTAGAATTATATCGAAAAGGCTATAAATTTCATTTTGCCTTTTTCATTCATAACAAGTATCGCTCGCAAAACGTGCGGTACCTCGTTTACCGGAGATTTGGATGAATAAAAATAAATCAATAAAGAATAAAAACAATAAAAATCGAACAATAAAAATAGAATGATAAAAAGAGGAATTTCTCTTCTGCTTCTTTCTTCCATAGTGGGCTTATCTGCCTGTGAGAAAAAGCTTGGAGCAGAGCAGGAGGTAGCCGCCGCATCCGGATCGAATATCGTACTGACTACCGAGGACAGTGGGGAGGAGTCCGTTGCGATTGCGGCGCTGGGACTCAATGCCAATGTGCTTCCTTCCATTGAGGGAGTGACCATTGATGGGCAGGCGGAAGAGCTCGCGCCGGTGAATCTTACAGTTGGGGTTATCAATTCCGTTGTAAAGGATTTGCAGGAACGACTCATGCAGCTTGGCTACATGGAAGATGATGAACCGACCACCTATTATGGAGATGCGACTTCCAAGGCGGTACAGTATTTCCAAAGACAGAGCGGAAGAACCATGGACGGAATTACCGGAGTGGATACTTGGGATGCTCTTATGTCGGAAAATGCACCGCACTATGCGGCAAAGCTGGGATTTCAGGGTGACGATATAACAAAAATCCAGTATCGTTTGTATAACCTGGGTTATCTTACGGAGAGCGGACAGATTAACGGCACCTTCGACGAGGCTACGGATACTGCAGTAAAGAAGATGCAGGAGGTAAACCATCTAACTATAGACGGTACTGTAGGGCAGGCAACAACCAACCTACTGTATTCCGATGAAGTGAAAGCCAATATCATTGCGCTTGGAGAGCATAGCGATATTGTAAAGAAATATCAGTCGAGACTCATTGCGCTTGGCTATCTTTCCGGGGAGGCGGATGGAAATTTCGGTTTAAGTACCCAAAATGCAATTCGTGCTTTCCAGTCCAGAAATGATCAGGTCGTAGACGGATATCTCGGACCGGATACCAGAACTGTGCTGGAATCCGATTCGGCAAAACCTTTCGGTATGCGTCTTGGAGAGCAGAGCAGTGATGTGCAGAATATGCAGAAGCTTTTAGTAAAGTATGGATATTTGTCGAGCGATAAGGCCTCGGGTTATTTCGGAGAGCTTACCAAAGATGCAGTGCTTGCCTTCCAGAGAACAAACGGACTGACCGCAGACGGTACAGCAGGAGCAAAGACCTTGCAGGTTCTGCAATCCGGTTCTGCAAAGTCTAAACCGAGGCAAAGCACAAATAGAAACAGAAATAACGGAAATGCAGCTGCGGGAAACACAGGTGGTGGAAATGCACCTGCACAGCCCAATGTTTCTTCCGGTTTAGGCGGAGCAACCGTATCCGGATCGGCATCGTCACTGATTTCCATTGCTTCATCCAAGATTGGATCTCCTTATGTATGGGGATCGAAGGGACCCAACGCCTTTGACTGTTCCGGTTTTGTTTACTGGTGTTTGAACCAGGCAGGTGTCGGAACTTCCTATATGACTTCTTCCGGTTGGGAGAAATCCGGGACGGTTTTGAGTAGGTAGCTTCGAATTGCAGGCGGTGATATCGTTGTGGTAAGCGGCCACGTCGGTATCTATGCCGGTGGCGGAACAGTTATCGATGCATCTTCCTCTAACGGCAGAGTGGTTCATAGAAGCTTCTCCGGATGGTGGTCCAGAAACTTTATTACCGCATGGAGAATATTTAGTTAAAAAATGGCTTTTTGAAGGAGAGCAAAGAAATGAAAAAGACAGCATTGATTGTTATGGCAGCGGGAATCGGATCACGCTATGGTGCAGGAATTAAGCAGTTGGCAAAGATCGGACCCTCCGGGGAAATTATCATGGACTATTCCGTACATGATGCTTTGGAAGCAGGCTTTGACAAGCTGGTTTTTGTAATTCGAAAGGATATTGAAGCGGAATTTCGCGATATTATCGGAAAGAGAATTGAGAAAATTGCCGATGTGCACTATGCTTTCCAGGAGCTGGATGTTTTACCGCAGGGCTATGCTCTTCCGGATGGCAGAACAAAGCCGTGGGGAACTGCCCATGCTCTTATGCAGGCGAGAAAATATGTGGACTGCCCCTTTGCGGTCATCAATGCAGATGATTTTTACGGAAAAGAGGGCTATCAATTACTCCACGGATTTTTAACAGAGGATAGAGAACAGGGGAAGATGCTCGAAATGTGCATGGCGGGTTACCATCTGACCAATACTCTATCCAAGCATGACTCTGTAAACCGCGGAATCTGTAAGGTTTCCAAGGACGGATATCTTGAGTCTATTGAAGAAATCTTCGAGATTAAGAGAGAAGAGGATGGTATTTTACGAGGCTTAAATCAGGGAAAAGATACGATTGTATTGGCGGAAGATGCCATTGCTTCCATGAATATGTTCGGTCTTCCGGAGGAGTTTTTGGATATTGTCACGGAGAACTTCCCGGCATGGCTTGACCAATACGGTAAGGAAATGAAGTCCGAGTATCTTCTTCCTAGAGAGATCAACAATCTTATGGAAGAAGGAAGAGGAAGTGTTAAGGTGCTTCCGGATCATGATAAGTGGTTCGGTGTAACCTATCACGAAGATAAGGCTCTTGCGGAAGAGGCATTGAGAGAGTGTATAGCTGCAGGGCTTTACCCTGAGAAACTCTATGATTAAGGGATAGTAAAATATAGCATTCTGTTTTAAAATAGAGGGAAATTCATTTCCCTCTATTTTTTATTCTTCATGCCTATCGTTTAGCTGTGTTGAAGAGGGGCTTATTGATTTTTAAAATGGGATAAATCCATTGTAAATAACAGAACACTTACACAGTCTGTAGAATTTATTTCAATCTGTATAGAGATAGAGAGGTTACTTAGGTGTCGGATCAGGAAAGAGAATCTCGGAAAAGAAAGCTGAAAGAAAGAGTTATTCCGGGAGAACTGGAGGAAAAGGATAGAGAGGAACAGCCGAATAGAGCGGGGAGGAGGATTGCCCTTCCCCGGCACTTTTTACTGCCTCTGACTTTCCTTTTGCTCTTTACCTTAGGTCTTCTGTTCTTTTTTTATAACAGAAGACGATATAGTCGTTTAACGAGCAAATGGTCAGTGGATTTTTCCGAGAAAGGGGAATCCGGCGGTGAGTATTATGCTTTTTCCGACGGTATCGTAAAGGTATCGAAGGACGGTGCATCCTACCTGTCTTCTTCCGGAAAACTACTCTGGAATCAGGCCTATGAGATGGCGACCCTCTTGGTTGCCATTAACGGAGACTATATGGTCATCGGAGAAGAAAACGGATCGAAGCTTTTCATTCTTTCATCAGAAGGTCTGAAAGGGCAGGGAGAAAGCTCTCTTCCCATATTAAAGCTTTCCATTTCGGAAAAGGGTGTGGTTTATGCCCTCCTTGCCGATGGAGAAAGCAGTTATATCACCGTGTTTTCCAAGGAGGGAAAGAATCTGGATATCGGGATCAAGTCAGTCCTTAGCGGAGACGGTTTTCCGGTGGATTTTTCCACATCGAAGGACGGGGAAGAGCTTTTAGTGGCTTTCTCCTATTTGGATAAGACGGTTCTTAAGAGTCGAGTGGTCTTTTACAATTTCTCGGCTCTTGGAAAAAATGCAGGGGCAAACCGTGTAGTTGGAGGTTTTACCGATAATTTTTCCGGAAAAATGGTTGGCAGGGTGCATTTCTTTAACAATGACGAAAGCTTTGCAGCTTATAACGGGGGAGTCAGCTTTTTCTCAACCAGGGTAAAGACCAGTCCGGAAGAAAAGAAGAATGTTGAAATCCCGGGAACAATTCGGATGATAAGCTATAATAATCAATATCTTGTCTTGCTCACGGATAATACCAAAGAGAAAGAAGAAGAAAACTATCGCCTTCTGCTCTTTAGGAAGAATGGCGAAAAGCTCTTCGATAAAGCATTGAGCTTTATAGGCAATAAGATGGAAATCAGCGGAGACAAGATTATACTTTATCAAGAGAAAAACTATAAAGTCTATGATTTTAGCGGTCGCTACGCTATAATGGGGAGACAGAAAGAAAGCTGCTCTACCTTCGTTCCATGACGGATTTTAAAATGAACGGTACTGAGCTTATGCTCTGCTTTCCAAACAAGGTGGAAAGAGTGACTTTGCAATAGAGGGAGAACAAGATGAATCAATATTGTGTGGGAATTGATGTAGGGGGTACGACCGTAAAGTGCGGTATTTTCACCTATAACGGAGTGCTTTTGGATAAATGGGAAGTTATGACCAGAAAGGCGGAAAACGGAAAGTATATTCTGCCCGACGTAGCGGAAGAACTGAAAAAGCACCTGGATGAAAAGACTATTGCCTACGAAGATATTGCAGGCATCGGAATCGGGGTTCCCGGACCGGTAGAGCCGGACGGACATGTGCGCATTGCCGTTAACTTGGGCTGGAAAGACATTTATCCGGCAAAAGTGATGCGGGAGCTTATGGGAGGCAGGATTCCCTGTGCTGTAGGAAATGATGCCAATGTGGCGGCTCTCGGTGAGATGTGGCAGGGTGGCGGAAGAGGCTTTCAAAATATGATGATGGTGACTCTCGGAACGGGAGTAGGCGGCGGTCTTATTTTAAATGGAAAAATCGTGGCAGGTGCGCACGGTGCCGGAGCGGAAATCGGACATATTCATGTGCGGGAAGTAGAGGGAGAGCGTTGTGCCTGTGGCGGTATGGGCTGTCTTGAGCAGGTGGCATCCGCAACCGGAATTGTAAAAGAAGCGGAGCGCTTTTTAAGGATGTTTAAGGAGCCGTCTTCTCTTCGTATCTACGGAAAGGCGCTAACCGCTAAAATTGTTTGTGATGCGGCGAAGGAAGGAGATCAGCTTGCATACCTGAGTCTGGACTTAAGTATGCGTTCTCTGGGCATTGTTTTGGCACAGGTGTCCATGGTCGCCGATCCGGAAATCTTCGTTATCGGAGGCGGTGTGTCTAAGGCGGGAAGCTTCCTTCTCGATCTTATCCGGAAACATTATGAGGAATACACTCCGATTTTGGAGAAAAAAGCGGAGCTGGTTCTTGCGACTCTCGGAAATGATGCCGGAATCTACGGTTGCGCAAGACTCATGTTGGAAAAGGATTAGAAAGTCAGGAAGATGAATCAAAAGGTTCTGAAAACAATTGAATATACGAAGATTATTGCCATGCTGAAGGAGGAAGCCGACTCTTCTCTTGGAAAGGAGATTGTGGAAGCCCTTCTTCCTTCTTCCGATCCGGAAGAGGTCAGAAAGACTCTTTTAGAGACGGAAGATGCAGAGAATCGGATTCGTTTAAAGGGGCCTCTTTCCTTTAGGGGAATGTCGGATATTCGCCTTTATTTTCCGAGGATTCAACTGGGAGCTTCCCTCTCGATAGCAGAGCTTTTACATGTGGAAAAAATTCTGGAATTTGCGGAGAAGGCAAGAGACTGGGCGGGAGAAACGGAAGATTCTCTCTCGCTTTATTTTCAGGACTTGTCTCCTTTGGAGGAAATCAGAAGAGAGTTTCAGCGCTCCATTGAGTCTGAGGAAAGACTAAGTGATGATGCCGGTAAGGAGCTTTCTGAAATTCGCCGGAAAGAAAAAGGAATAGAAGGAAAGATCAGCGATGAGCTGAACAGGACTTTAAACGATAAGCGCTCCATGTTGCAGGAGGGAGTCATCACCCTCCGAAACGGTCGCCATGTTTTTCCGGTAAAGGCGGAATACAAAAATGCCTTTCACGGGATTGTGCATGATGAAAGCAGTACCGGGGTTACGCTCTTTATGGAGCCTTTAAGTATAGTGCAACTGGAAAACAGTTTAACGGAACTCCTTGCCTTGGAGAGACGGGAAGTGGAGAAGATTCTCCTTGCTCTGACTCTTCGTTTACAGCCGGAGCTTTCCGCCTTGCAGCAAAATGTGGAGCGTATTGCTCATCTGGACTTTGTTTTTGCCAAGGCAAAGCTTGGGAAGAAAATGGAAGGAATCCGTCCGACGGTTCTGGAAGAGCACAAAGTTAAGCTTATTGATGCGAGACACCCCTTAATCCCCCGGGAAAAAGTGGTTCCCATTTCTATCCATATCGGGGAAGATTTTAACCTTCTTGTGATTACCGGTCCAAATACGGGCGGAAAAACAGTCTGCTTGAAAACGCTGGGACTCTTGCAGCTTATGGGGCAGGCGGGACTTTTGATTCCTGCCTTTCAGGGATCTTCCATTACCGTTTTCAGGGAAATATTTGCGGATATCGGAGACGAGCAAAGTATTGAGCAAAGCCTTTCTACTTTTTCCTCTCATATGACCAATACGGTAAAGATTTTGGCTGAAGCGGATGCGGATAGCCTTTGCCTTTTTGATGAGCTTGGTGCAGGAACGGACCCGACAGAGGGAGCTGCTTTGGCACTGGGGATTTTGCATGACCTATTCCAAAGAAAAGTAACAACCGTTGCGACAACCCACTATGCGGAAATCAAGCTCTACGCTCTTTCGGAAGAAGGGGTGGAAAACGCTGCCTGTGAGTTTGATGTGGAAAGTCTTCGCCCGACCTATCGTCTGCTTATCGGCGTACCGGGAAAGTCCAATGCCTTTGCCATTGCAAAGAAGCTGGGCTTAAGTGATAAAATTATAGAAGATGCAAGAGGGAGAATCGGAGAGGAAGATCTCCACTTTGAGGACCTGATTGCGGATTTAGAGGATACCAGACGCCTTGCAGAACGCGAAAAGCTGGAGATTGAGCAGTACAAAGAAGAGGTGGAGAGGCTGAAAGCGAGAGCCAGAGAATCCACCAAGGGAATCGAAAAGGGGAAAGATAAGATTTTAAACCGGGCACGGGAGGAAGCGGCGAGGATTCTTGCCGAGGCAAAGGAAACCGCGGATGAAATCATTAAGGAAATCAAGAAGAAAGAAAGCGGCGGTTCCGGTTCTTTAGAAGCGGAGCAGCTTAGAACAAAGCTTCGGAAGAAGCTGGAAGAAAACCAATCCGCCTTGGGAGCACAAAGCGTGAAAGGTCCTTCACAGACGATTTCCTTGAAAAATCTGGCTCTGGGAGATAAGGTGAGGCTTCTGAATATGCACGGTGTAGTAGGAACCGTCACGGAACTTCCCGATAAGAGCGGGATGTTCACCGTCAGTGCGGGAATCCTCCGTACTAAGGTGTCTGCCAAAGAGGTGGAATTTATCCAGCACAAGGAGAAAGAAGCGCCTGTTCGCAATCAGGGAAAGACAGCGGGACTGGGAAGAGCAAAGGCGATGGGCATTTCCCCGGAAATCAATCTTATCGGGAAAATGACTGCAGATGCCCTGCCGGAGTTAAATAAATATCTGGATGATGCCTTTCTTGCAAAGCTTCCACAGGTACGGGTTGTACATGGAAGAGGTACAGGGGCACTTCGGAAAATGGTGCATGAATGTGCCAAGAAGAACAAGCATATCGAGTCCTTCCGTCTGGGAGAATATGGAGAAGGCTCCGACGGTGTGACTATTGTTTATTTTAAAAAGTAATTTAGAAAATGGAGGAATTGTGGCGGAAAAACAAAGAATACTTATAGTAGATGATGACAGTTCCATAGCAGAGCTGATTTCTCTGTACTTGGAAAAGGAGTGCTTTTCCACAACGATTGCGGAGGATGGAGAAGAAGCGCTGAATCTCTATGAAAAAGAGGGAGCCGATCTTTTGATTCTGGATCTGATGCTTCCCGGGATTGACGGATATGAAGTCTGTAGACGCCTTCGGGCGACCTCGGATGTGCCGATTATCATGCTTTCCGCAAAAGGAGAGACCTTTGATAAGGTGCTTGGTTTGGAGCTTGGAGCGGACGATTATATTTTAAAGCCCTTTGATACCAAGGAGCTTGTTGCCAGAGTAAAGGCTGTACTTCGTCGCTTTCAACCGGGAAGAAAGCAGGGGAGCTATGAGCTTTCGGAGTCTGCCGAGAGTGAAGAACAGCTTCAAAAAGGGAAGTATATTGCCTACCCCGACTTGGTTGTCAATTTGAGTAACTATGCGGTGCATTATAAGGGGAAATCCATTGATATGCCACCCAAAGAGCTGGAGCTTTTGTACTTTTTGGCAAGCTCCCCCAATCAGGTATTTACCAGAGAACAGCTTCTCGACAATATCTGGGGTTATGAGTTTGCGGGGGATTCCCGTACTGTGGATGTGCACATCAAGCGCCTTAGGGAAAAGCTTCCCGAGGGAGCGGACTGGGAGATTTCCACGGTTTGGGGAATAGCTATAAGTTCAGGGTAGGGTGAAGAGCTTGAGAAAGCATTTATTTATTAAATTTTTACTCGTCTATGTCGCTTTCTTTATTCTGGCTTTCGCCTTTGTTTCCCTTTATGGAGGCTCTACAGTTCAACGTTACTTTTACAATATGGAGGGAAATGCGCTCTACAAAGAAGTAACGAGAATTGCCAACTACTACTCACAGGAAGAAAACGGGAGCCTATCGATAAGCGGACTGAGCAGCGAGATGGAAGGAAATATCCACAATAAGGCCTGGGGCTGGACTCTCATCAGCCCAAAGGGGGAGATTCTTTTGCACTATGGTCCGGAAAAAATCAAGGGAGAAGCAATAGCCGACTTTAATGTCGCGGAAATTGGGGATAAAACCTATTACAGCGGAGATTTGCAGGGAATGCTTACAGAACAGCAGCTCATCAGCAAGGCGCCGATACGCAGAAACTTTCAAAATCTTGCCTATCTTTATCTTCACATTCCCCTTTCGGAAATCGAAGCAAAAAAAGAGGGCACAATGGAAATCTTGTTTGAGGTTTTTGCTCTGACTTTCATTTTGTCCTTTTCCGTTTTTCTTGTTTTCTATATCTTTGTGTATCGCCCGCTTCGGAAAATCACGGCAGGGGCGGTGCGTTATGCGGCAGGAGAGTATCTTTACCGCATACAGGTTTCTTCGGAAGACGAAATGGGATATCTGGCGGATACACTGAACTTTATGGCGGAAGAGATTCAAAAGTCGGATGATTACCAAAGGCAGTTCGTTGCGAATGTCTCTCATGATTTCCGATCACCCTTAACGTCCATAAAGGGCTACTTGGAAGCGATGCTTGACGGTACGATTCCAAGAGATAAAGAAGAAAAGTATCTGGAACGCCTGATTATGGAAACGGACAGATTAAGTAGAATGACGCAGTCCATGTTAAGTCTAAATAAACTGGATGAGGGAGGAAATCTCAGCCGCAGCAACTTCGATATCAATCGCATGATTCGAGAGGTCTGTAGTAGCTTTGAGATGCAGTGTGCCAAGAAAAAATTGCAATTTTCTCTTGTTTTTGCGGAGAAAAAAGAAATGGTCTACGGAGACTATCCGAAGATTCAGCAGGTGCTTTACAATCTCTTGGACAATGCGGTGAAATTTTCCAAAGAAGGAACAGAGGTTAGTGTCAGAACGGAGAGAAGAGGATCAAAGGTCTTCATCTCGGTTAAGGACCAGGGAATCGGGATTCCAAAGAAAGATTTACAGAAAATATGGGAGCGCTTTTACAAGACGGACCTCTCCAGAGGAAGAGATAAGCGGGGAACCGGTCTGGGGCTCAGCATTGTGAAGAGCATTATCACAGCCCATAATGAACATATCGATTGCATATCCACGGAGGGAGTGGGCACGGAATTCAGCTTTGCACTCCCCATGTCTTTAAAGGAGGAGGCATAATCCTTGGAAGAGAAAGACTTTATTAAAGAGAAAATAGTGGGACAAAAGGGAAGTTGGAAAAAGAGAGGAAAAAAAGCAATTCTGCTTTTTCTTTCCGGTATGATCTTTTCCCTTGGGGCATTTTTGACGGCGGCATTTCTCTTTCCTCTTCTTCCGAAGACGGAAAAACAGAAGGAGAAGGAAACGGTAGCCTTCTCGGAAACGGAAACTACGGAAGTAGAAAGCAGTACGGAGGAGACCGAAGCCATTGAAGATGTGGTTCAGTCGGAAATCCAGAAGTTTGACTTTCCAATTTCCGCCTACGACAGCATGATGGGAAATCTAAAAAATATCATTCAAGAGGGAGAAAAGTCCCTTGTGGATGTGGAAATTTCCAGCGGAGGAGCAGATTTACTCACAAAGGAAAAACGGCAGGGAAACGGGATTATTCTGGAAAAAACCCGTGACTCTCTTTTCATCTTGTTTCTCGGAGAGGTGAAGAGGGGAGAGGAATACCGGGTTCGTTTTTTTCGCGATAAGGTAGTGGAAGGAACAAAGGTTTCAGAGAGTAAAAAGGACGGAATCTTGATTTTGTCCGTGCCTCTGAGTGTATTTGACGAAAAAGAGTTGGAGAAGCTGAGTTTGATTCCCAGGGGAAATTCCCGCCTTCTACAAAGGGAGAGACCTTGATCGGGATCGGTGCTCCGAGCGGGAAACTCTATTCCACAGCTTATTCCTATGTTTCCTATCTTTCTTATGAGGAGCCGGCGATAGACGGTGTTCTGGAAGAAATTGCGGTACAGATGCCGGAAAAAGGAGAGGGAAATATTTTTTTCCTAAACACCGCCGGACAACTGGTCGGCTTTACAAGCGGAAATCAAGAGGCTTATCCGCGGATTACGGGCTTATCCGATTATCTGGAATATCTGGAACATTTAAGTAACGGTAATGCCTTACCCTATCTGGGACTTAAGCTGCAAAACACAACAAAGAACATGATAGAATTGGGAATTCCGGAGGGAATCTATATCTCGGGAGTAGAAGAGGGAAGCCCGGCTTATAATGCCGGCATTCAGCCCGGAGATGTTTTGAAGAAAGGAAACGGAGTAGAGCTGAGCAGTGTAAAAAGTTTTCAGGAAGCCCTGCTCGGACAAATTCCCGGAGAGATTTACCGAATTGCGGTTCTCCGCTATAATGGGAAAGAATATGTGGAACTGGAGTTTTCCTGTCCGCTTGGGACAAGGTAGGAAGGAATGTATATGAGTGAAAATATCCCTAACCCTAATCGTTTTATCGAGAATTTTAGGGATGGCACAAGAGTGAACAATGTGTATCTGGTGAAAATGAAGAACACGGCACTCACAAAAAACGGAAAGGAATACCTGAATGTAACCTTGCAGGATAGGACGGGAACGATTGATGCCAAGGTTTGGGATCCCTATTCTCCCGGCATTACGGAGTTCTCTGCTTTGGACTATGTCTATGTGGAGGGAAATGTCGCAATTTATAACGGCGTAAATCAGCTAAGCATCCAGAGGCTTTCTGTTGCAACAGAGGGAAGCTTTTATCCGGAGGATTTTCTTCCTGTATCCAAGAGAGACAGGGAGGAGATGAAGAAGGAGCTCTTTGCTATGATTTCCGCTCTGGAAAACCCTTTCTTAAAAAAGCTTTTAGAGAGCATTTTTGTGGAAGATAAGGAGTTTTTACAGGAGTTTTCTTTCCATTCTGCCGCAAAAAGCGTACACCACAGCTATGTGGGAGGGCTTTTGGAGCATACTCTATCGGTGGCGAAGCTCTGCCGTTTCTATGCGGAGCATTATCAGGACCTCAATAAAGATATTTTTGATCTCTGCAGCACTTTGCCATGACATCGGGAAAATGAAGGAACTCAGTGAATTTCCGAGAAATGATTACTCGGATGAGGGACAGCTTCTTGGCCATATCATGATCGGCTATACCATGCTTTCCGAGAAAATTGCTTTGATTCCCGATTTTCCGACTACACTTCGTTCGGAGTTTTTGCACTGTATTCTTTCTCACCACGGGGAGTTGGAGTTCGGCTCTCCGAAGAAGCCTGCCACCATGGAGGCTCTTGCTCTTTCCTTTGCGGACAATACCGATGCAAAGCTCCAGACCATGAGAGAGTTTATCGATCAGGGAGAAAAGTCCGGGAAAGCTAGGGAAGGAAATGGCTGGATAGGATATAATAAGCTCTTGGAGAGCAATGTGCGGAAGAGTATGTTCTAAGCTCCCCTTGTCCACTGCCATGTACTCATAGATGCAATAATAGAAAAAGTATTATAGTATTTTCATAAAGACGCTCTCGCTCGATTCCGACGCAGCGGTACTAAGCATCAAACTTCGCGGTGCTCGTTTTCTGCAAGTACCGGCGTCTCCATACGCTTTATTCCAATACTATCAATACTTTTTTGCTTAAAATACATTAATATTCATTCATGCATTAGAAAGGACATTGCTTTGATTCAGATTTTCTTAGATGAGGCTTTGTTTCCGTTTGAGAGTGATATTCGGGAGCTTTGTAAGGCTTTTCTACCCCGGGAGGATTTTCAGCTCCATACGCCGGAGGGGGTTCGGCTTATGGAGACGACCCAAGAGGAGAAAAATGCCTTAAAGCGTGCCAAGGAGCAAGGGGCTGCCGTTCCTGTAAACAGGAAGAGTTTAAAACGGAAAGATACGGAAAAACAAAATCGAATTCTGACGGAGGAGGGGATTTCTGACCCTTCTCTTTTCTGTCTTTCTCTGGATTTACGAGGAGCAGGGCTTTCCTTTAGTGGAAAGCGGACGAAAGATAAGTCGATTGTGAAAGCGTATCTTTATCGGATTTTAGAGGAAAAATGCGGACGAAGTCTTCCTTGGGGAGATTTAACGGGAATTCGACCGGTCTCTCTTGCGGGGAAACTCCTGGAGGAGTTGGAAGAATTGACAGAGCCGGAAGAAAATCAGGAAAAGACGGAAGAAGAACGCTTTTATACTGCCCTAAAGGACGAATACTGCTTGGAGGGAGAAAAGGCAGAACTCTTGCATTTTCTTGCTATACGAGAAAGGAAGATTTTACAGAGAGCAGAGGAGAAAAGCGGAGTAAAGATAAAAGACGGCTTCAGCATTTACATTCATATCCCCTTTTGCCCAAGTAAATGTGCATACTGCTCCTTTCTTTCTTCCCCGATTGGACCTTTTTCCGACCGCATTCCGGAGTATCTCGATAAGATTTCCGAAGAGCTGGATTTTGCACTCTATGAAATGGGAGAAAAACGCGGAAAAACACTGCAAAGCATCTATATCGGCGGAGGTACACCGACTGCCCTTCCTCCGAAAGAATTGGAAGCCTTACTTCTTTTAGTGGAGAAAAAACTGTTGAGCTCGCCGTTTTCCAAGGTACTGGAATACACGGTAGAGGCAGGTAGGCCTGACTCTTTAACGGAGAATAAGCTCGCCCTCTTAAAGGCACACAGCGTGGACCGCATTTCCATTAACCCGCAGACTTTCCGACAGGAAACTTTGGATTTAATCGGAAGAAAGCACAGTGTCGAGTCTGTGGTGGAGCGTTTTTATGAAGCAAGAGCTCTGGGCTTTGACAACATTAACATGGATCTCATTCTGGGGCTTCCCTCGGAGAGACTTTCCGATGTGGAGGAGAGCCTTCGAAGGATTCATGCACTTTCTCCGGACAATCTCACCGTGCACTCCCTTGCGGTGAAGCGTGCCGCAAAGTTAAAAACGGAGGAAAACAAGTACAGGGGTGCTTATCAGGCAGGGGCGTCTTCCGAGGAATTTCCATTGAATAGAGATTTTTCTCTATCCTATATCCCTTCTTGGAAGAAACGAGAGAGCCGGAGCGAAATGGAGTGGATGATGCTTTCCGCCATGCAGACCGCAGAGGAACTGTCTTTATATCCGTATTATCTTTACCGGCAAAAAAATATGGCGGGAAATTTGGAAAATATCGGCTTTAGTAAGGAGGGAAAGGAATGCCTCTACAATATCTTCATGATGGAAGAAAAGCATACAGTCTTTGGCGTCGGGGCAGGAAGCTCCTCGAAAATTCTCTTTGGAAACGGAAGACTGGAAAGAGTGGATAACGGAAAAGACTTCCGCTCTTATATGGAGCATTTTTCGGAGTATCAGGAAAAGAAGCGGAAAGTCTTGGAAGAACTTAGCCTGTATGAAAAGAAAAACAAGATTGATAAAAACTTAACTAGCATTTTGTAGATACTTAGTCTATACTAACTCTTGACAGAAACATTTCTATGGAGAGTTTTTTGGATAAGACGAAATTAAGGAAATAGAGAAAAAGGGATGAAAGGGAAGGAGAAGAGATGAATATTCAAGAGAGAAAAGTGGGCGTTATCGGCTGCGGTTTTGTGGGTTCCAGTTCTGCGTTTGCCCTCATGCAAAGCGGTCTTTTTTCAGAAATCGTTTTAAATGATGTAGATAGAGAAAGAGCGGAGGGAGAGGCACTCGATATCAGTCACGGACTTCCTTTTGCTAAGCCGATGAAGATTTATGCCGGAGACTATGATGATTTAATGGACTGCTCCATTATCGTAATCACTGCCGGTGCAGGGCAGAAGCCGGGAGAGACAAGACTTGACCTCGTAAAGAAAAATGTAGGGATTTTTAAGAGTATTATCCCGGAGATTGCGAAGAGAAAATATGAGGGAATCTTACTTATTGTGGCAAATCCCGTGGACATTTTAACTTATGCGGCAGTGAAAATAAGCGGTTTCCCGGAGAATAGAGTCTTCGGCTCCGGAACGGTACTCGATACCGCAAGACTGAAGTATCTTTTAGGTGAGCACCTCTCCATTGATAACCGTTCCGTTCACGCCTTTATTATCGGAGAGCACGGAGATAGCGAAATTGCCGCCTGGAGCAGTGCAAATGTCTCCGGTATTCCTTTAAATGATTTTTGCGAGCTTCGCGGTCACCTGGAGCATGATGCCTCCATGAAGCGAATTGCAGAGGATGTGAAGAACAGTGCCTACGAGATTATTGCGAAGAAAAAAGCAACCTATTACGGAATCGCGATGTCCGTTCGAAGAATCTGTGAGGCGATTATCCGTGACGAGAAGTCTATCCTGCCCGTTTCCAGCATGCAGCATGGAGAGTATGGGATATCCGACGTCTCCTTAAGCGTTCCGGCGATTGTCGGAAGACAGGGTGTGGAGAGAGTGGTGTCAATTGATTTAAGTGAAGAAGAGAAAGAGGCTCTTCAAGCTTCTGCCAATACCTTAAAGAAGGTTATAGAGGATGCGTTTAGCTAAGTGTATAAATTAAGAAAATAAAAAAGGAAGATGCAGCTTTTGGAGAAGAATCCGCTAGCTGCATTTTTGTTCTTAACGGGTATTGTTTGCAAAGTTTGCAATATCTCGTTTAACAAGTAACACAGGTGAAGTCGGAGAGCTTGCCGGCCTTCCAAAGCGGTGTAGCAATCAAAAGCATAAAGATGCGTTTTTTCTAAGAGTATAGGATTTGTAAATTCTGCAAACTAATTTTATAGGGCAAGAAAAAAATAATCATTAAAAAGAGATAATATATATATATGACGAGAATAATAAGTAAGTACGACATAGCTTGAAATGAATTTTTCGTTGCATTTTAATTTCTACTGAAAGAGTTCGGGATAGATGAGGAAGGAAACTAAAAGAGTGTATTTTAGGGAGTCAAGGAGGAGAAGATGAAAATAGCAGGAACGGAGTATTTTACCGGAGTATATAACAGACGGATAGAAGCGAAACAGGGGATTAATCTTAAAAAATCGTATGATAAAGAGATAGAAAAGATTTTGGAAAGAGGACAAAAAAGTTGTAGATTCCTTGCTTCTTTCTGATGAAGGGAAGAAATTTTCCGCTGAGAAAGCACAGAAAGGGACTGTGGGTAACGGAGAGGGAAAGAAGGAAGATGGTTCCATTGATTTTCCTGAATCCGGAAAAATGGATATTTATGAGATTCTCTTAAGACAGCAGAAAGAGGTGGCGGCAGGGAAAGAAGCAACAGATGAGTTTTGGGAAAATCCGACCAATCAATGGTTGAATTTTACAAAATATTTGGATCAGCACGGTTTTTATGAAAATAGGAGTGATGAGGATGTAAAAAAATTTGAAAATTTGCTTTCGGAAATTACGAATGGGATGGACTTTTTGACCGGTCTTCAGTTTAATACGGGATTTATTGGTGTAAGAGGATCATTTCATTTCGGATCAAGACCCTATATGTCTAAGGCGGAGGCGATTGCTTCTTTAGAAAGTTCTACAAATGCCTTATCTTATCTTGCGGAAAAATTGCTTCCAAATGAGCAAAAAGAAGGCTTTAGTAAACTGATAGACTTATATAAAAGTCACAATGAAAAGATAATTGAGGATTACAAAAATCCATTTGAAGGAATAGAAAGAGCGATTGAGCTTAGCATAGAAAAAAGGAAAGATTACTTTGGAACTTCTTTAAAGCCGGTAGAAGAAGCAAAATATCAAAGTATGAAAGCCAAAATCACAAAAACAGACAAGGCGTATAAGGACTATTGGAAAGCCATTTCAGAGGAATTTAGACGATATAATGAGAGTCAGGACGATACTATTTTAAAGTCTGTAAAAGAGATATATCTGAATTTTGTGACGGATAATACGAAGGATGTGAACTTCAGAAATTATATGATGAAGAAGGCTGAAAGTACATTTTCCCATATCGAACATTGCTGGAAGAGAATATTGGAAAATTTTTCGTAAGCTTTTTTTGCTTGACAGCTCTTGTACTTCCGTGTAAAATCCGTTCTCAACAACTGAATATTGAAAACCGTTGAGGTGGAGATAACGGCAACGATGCCTTTACAGAGAACCCGCGATGCTGAGAATCGGGTAAGAAACAACTTGTCAAATGGACCACTGAGGGTGCAGGGAAACGGATTTTTCCGGAGTATTCTGCAACGTGTAGGGATACGTGAGTTCCCGGGGATATGTTGGTATCCTGCTAAGCGGCGCAGCGTAAGCTGTGAATCAAGGTGGCACCGCGGATAGATTATTTGTTTATTCGTCCTTGGCAAAGAAACTTTCTTTGCCGGGGACTTTTTTGTATTCATAGCAAGTGGCTAAGGCGAAGCCTGAGACATCTTGTTTACCGAGACGGAAAAGTTTACGATGTTCTGTAAGCTTGCTTACATGAACATCGCAGACTTTTATGGATCGCCCCTGACATGAGCACGAAGAAGCACAGATGTGCTTTGGGAGTGCGAATGGCAGGCAGGAATCGTAAAAGCACGCAGTGCGAACGATTCCGTAAATACTATCATCTCCTTGGTAAAGAACATCACATTTACCGACCCCGGAGAAAAAGGCGGGAAAAGAAAAAGGAGGAAAGAATTATGCAACTTAACAATGTGGATTTTTGAGACTTATTTGAAGAACTACCCGGATGCAAACGGTTATTTTGGAAAGTACGGCGGAGCCTATATTCCTGAAGAATTAAAGAAGGCTATGGAGGAAATCAACCATGCCTATGAAACCATTTCCAAGTCCAGAAAGTTTATTGCGGAGTTAAGAAGAATCCGTAAGGAATTTCAGGGGAGACCAACTCCCATCTCTCACTTGGAGAGACTTTCCGAGAAGATTAATACCGGTGTACAGCTTTATGTGAAGCGGGAGGACTTAAATCATACCGGTGCCCATAAGTTAAATCACTGCATGGGTGAGGTACTTCTTGCGAAATACATGGGAAAGAAGAAGGTTATTGCAGAGACCGGTGCCGGACAGCACGGTGTGGCTCTGGCTACCGCAGCAGCATACTTTGGTATGGAATGCGACATTTACATGGGTGCGGTAGACATTAAGAAGCAGGCACCGAATGTAGCCAGAATGAAGATTCTCGGTGCAAGAGTAGTAGAAGTAAATGAGGGTCTCGCCACGCTGAAAGAGGCAGTGGATGCCGCATTCCTCGCGTACATGAAGGAATACAAGGATGCCATTTACTGCATCGGCTCCGTAGTGGGACCGCACCCCTTCCCCATGATGGTGAGAGATTTCCAAAGTGTAGTGGGAATCGAGGCAAGAGAGCAGTTCCTTGATATGACGGGAGAGCTTCCGGATGCTATCGTAGCCTGCGTGGGAGGCGGATCGAACGCCATGGGACTGTTCTCTGGATTCTTAAATGATCCGGTGACGATTTACGGCGTAGAACCCTTGGGAAGAGGAACCACACTCGGAGACCATGCGGCAAGCCTTACCTACGGAGAGGAAGGGATTATGCACGGCTTTAACAGCATTATGTTAAAGGATGAAAAGGGAGAGCCGGCACCGGTCTATTCCGTAGCGAGCGGTCTCGATTATCCGTCCTCCGGGCCGGAGCATGCCTTCTTGCATGATCTAGGAAGAGTAAAGTATGATGTGGTAAATGATGACGAGACCATTGATGCATTCTTTACCCTTTCCAGAATGGAAGGCATCATTCCGGCAATAGAAAGCTCTCATGCAGTGGCATACGGCATGAAGCTTGCAAAGAAGATGAACAAGGGCTCCATTCTCATTAACCTCTCCGGAAGAGGAGACAAGGATATGGACTATATCATCGAGAAGTACGGGATCAGAGAGTAAGAAGAGAAATATAGGAATGAAGCTCGAACGGTAAGTATAGAGCTTGGAAAAAAAGAGACTGTAAAATATTAAAAGCACTTTATGCCATGTAGGCTCGCCGCAGGACACGCTCTCGCTAACTTCGCCCCGTAGGGGATACTAAGCGAAAAACTGCATTTCATTTGTTTTTCGCAAGTACCCACGGGCTCAGATTGTCCCGCAGCGAACCTGCATAGCAATAAATAGCACTGCTTTAATTTTTACAGGCTCTTTTTTATTCATAACAACAATCGCTCGTATAGCGTAATCTCTCGTTATAAACCGATTGCGTAAGTTCTATTGTTTCGATTTTTCATCTATTCCCCTTTAAGCTGTAATACAAAAAATTTTTCGAAGTTAGAAAAAAGCTATTGACTATAACGTAATGTAATAGTTTATAGTCTTCCTTGTAGGAGGTGCCTAGATGTATTTGATCAAATATGTTAGTGAAATTAGTGGTGTATCGGTGCGCACTTTACATCATTATGATGAGATTGGTTTGCTGTCTCCTCAAAAAAAAGAAAATGGTTACAGGTATTATACCGAAGAGGATATGACATTCCTGCAAATGATATTGTTCTATAAATACCTTGGGATTTTCCTTAAAGACGATAAAAGAATTGTTAAAAAAGGGGGATGGGGAAGTACTATATCATCTAAAGGCACAGCTCAAATTAATGCAAAAAGAAAAACAAAAACTCCTAACTTTGATAGAAACATTGGAAAAGACAATAGAATCAAAAGAAAGGAAGGTTTCCATGTCAACAAAAGAGAAATTTAAAGGGTTTACCTATCAAGATAATCAAAAATATAAGCAAGCTGCTATAGACCTCTATGGCCGAGAAGTGATTGAAGAGGCGATCCAAAAGCAAAAAGGAAAAGAACAAGAATTAACCAATGGATTTAATAGACTATTCTTTGCTTTTTCTGAAAATAAGTCAAATGGATTGAGTTCCACAGCGCAAGAAAATATACAATTAGCGGAAGAACTTCATAAACATTTATGCAGATATGCATTTGATTGCCCAATGGATGTATTTTCAAGCATCGCTTATGGGTATGTTCAGAATAAAGAATTCAAAAACAACTTGGATCAGTTTGGGGATGGAACAGCACAATATGTATGCGATGCCGTCCAACAATATGTAAAAGAGCAATAGGATTAAAAACTCCTTTTCACTCCTTCAAATTGCGGCACTCCTCTTGAAGAATAAATACGGTATAATACTCTATAGATTAGGAAAAGAATAGCTGACTTTAAGATACAGGAAAAAAGGAATGTAAAACTTTGATTACATTCGACAGGAATAAAAGGAAAGCGATGATGGCTCGTACACAAACAACACAATCAACACATAACTTTATTCTTCTCTTGCTAGCGGACTTCATCTCCTCCTTTGGCTCCGGCATGAGCAATGTTGCTCTGACCTTATTTATCTATGGAAATACGAAAAACCTGATGAGCTCGGCGCTTTTTGCGGTTGTTACACTATTGCCTGAGCTTCTGCTTGCTCCTTTTCTTGGTAAAATGAAATTCCATGGCAGCTTTCGCTTTATTTTTGCTCTGGGGGAATTCTTATGTGTCATTCCCATGTGTATTTTGCTTTTTATCGATAATATACTGTTAATCTATCTTGTATTCTTCCTATATTCCGCGATTTTCTTTATTTTGGAGTGCTTAAGAGCGGAATATTTAAAGCGGATTACGAAGGATGAAGACATGCAGAAGCGACAGAGTGCATCAAGAACGGTAAATATCCTCGTGACCGTTGTGAGTCCCCTCGTGGGAGCCGCGATTCTTACGTGTTTTGGGGTAAAGAGTATTTATATTTGGACATTGTAAGCTATATTCTGGCAGCCCTGATCATCCTCTTCTTAAAGGGGAAGGAAAAGCCGTCGCCTCCGGAAATGACTCGTACCGGAGGGACAGATATCATAGGAAGTATCCGAAAGAACAAAGAACTCTTTACAGGCTGCCTCATTTTATGCTTTGTAGGCGGTGCAGTTTCCATTTTGACCTTGGAATATATCTATAAAGTGCTGCATGCCGATGCTATGCAATATTCCATGCTCATGTCCGCTATGGCATTCGGAGGGCTAGTAGGAAGTATCATAGGAGGGATGCCCTTTACACAGATTCATCTTAGGAAAGTATCTTTTATTTGTACAATGATGATGGGAGGGCTCCTTTTGGCTGTTGTTCTAAAGCCTGTTTTTGGGATGTTACTCGTTATTCTGCTGTTCAGCGGTATACTCAGTGCGCTTGTTATGCTTTATTATTCGGTAGAATTGTTTAACAGGAGTGTGGAGGGAGAAATTCGGGGACAGTATGCCATCTTTCAAAATATCTCGGATGCCTCTTCGTTAGTGTCAAAACCTTTTGGTGGGGTGTTGAATCAGCTGGTAGGCTGCGTGAGAGCAATCTCTTCCCTAGGAATCGTTTTTCTTCTTTTTGGTATATATTCCTTTGTAAAAACATTGAATTTAACGAGAATGGAGAGCACTAAAACATAATGTGTAGTGAAAAATACCACAAAGCGATGAAAAACAAGGCTTTGTGGTATTTTTTAGAAATTTATCTGTTAACAGTACATTTCTTCTATAGAAATCAGTTTACAGTTTTTGGCGTTTTCTTTTACATAATCGGTAAAGCCGTGGAGGGAGAAAATGTAAAGTAATGGCTGATTGGCAGGAATAAACTTTATTTTATCCATCAGCTTTTCATATTCGGACTTATCAAAGGGAGAGTTCTTAAACTTGCATTCTCCAAGGAGCAAAATATTCTTTCCGCATTTTCCTAGAAGATCTATTTCTATAGGGACTAGCTTTTTTTCTTCATTTTTTACCGTGTCCTGAAAATCGGTTATTTCTGTGAGGATTGGAAAATTATTTTGTCCGGCGTGGAGCATCAGATATTCTTTGGCCATTTTTTCAAATATTTTTCCCATAAAATCATGGAGATTGTTTTTTACATTGGCATAATAATAGGATGAACCATTTCCTGCATTAATCAAGCTTGTAGCACGGTTGACATAACGGAACCAAAATTCAGTCATACTGTCATTTAAAACATAGTAAGGTCTCTTGGCTATTCTTTTTTCCAGAATCTCGGCATTGCAAAGAACTTTCAGCGGATAATTTACCTCTTCATTACCCACAAAGTTTCTGATTTCGTTGTGCTTTGTATGTCCTGTTGCTACAGCGGAAATAATGGAATTGTATATGCCCGGACTTTGTCTTTCGCTACTTACAATAGTCTTAATCTGTTCTTCGGAAAAATATCCGCCAATAGAGTAAAACTGTTCCAGAATATTTTCTTCCAAGGATAATGAGGTATCAAATTGCTCTATGTATTTTGCAACTCCATTCGTTAGTCCATAAGCAATTGCTTTCTCTTCTAAGCTATATCCTTCTAAAAATTCTGCGGTTTCCAGGTAATTGAAGGGCTTGAGCTTTAGTTCCAGATTACTCCTTCCGTGTAAAGGCGCGGATTCCGCCAGAACTTCATCTTTCATGAAGCTTACAAGAGATCCGCAAAGGATAAAGAAGAGTTTTGTGGATTTCCATTGCGTGTCGATTATCTTTTGCAGGACGGACTGGATATAAGGGCATTGCTTGGCAAGATAGGGATATTCATCAATGAAGAAGATAATTCGTTCATTCTTGGCTTGCTTTCCAATAAACTCAAAAAGTGTTTCAAAGCTGTTAAAGCTGATGCTTCCAAGAAGTTCAGGAGATAGGGAGGTAAGAACGGCCTCCGTCATTAAAGAAAGTAATTCCGTTTCACCTCGTTCTACAGAAGTAAAAGAAATACTTTTACAATTCTGTTCATGCATAAATTTGTTAATGAGCATCGTTTTTCCGATTCTTCTTCTACCGTAAAGAACGGTCATGATAAAAGCGTTTTGTTTAAACTTTTTATCGAGTATTTTTAGTTCAGCTCGTCTTCCCTCGAAAAATATCCTGCATAGTACCTCCTCAATTTTCTTTTCCAAGAGCAAAAACAGTAAGATTGATTTTTGTTTGATTGCAATCACTTATAGTTAAAAATAATTTTAGTTAAATCGATTTAAGTTAAATCGATTTCAGTAGAAATGATTTCAGTCAAATTGATTTTCGGTAAAATCAATTTCTGTAAAATCTATTTTAGATATAATCTGTGGAAAATGCAAGAGTATGTTTTTAGAAGGAGAGTCCTTTTTCTTTAGATAGGAACTCCTTTTCTTGCACATTTTCCGAACTTTCTATATACTCTACAAAATAAAAATGAGAGGAGTAAGGAGCTATGGGATTTACACTGCTACATCGATTACCGTCTGCGGATGAGGTTAGAAAAGAGTATCCCCTGTCAGAAAAGCTTACAGAGATAAAAGCAAAAAGGGATGAGGAAATTAAGGCGATTTTTAGAGGAGAAAGTAAGAAGTTTTCTCCTCGTTATCGGTCCCTGCTCCGCGGATCATGAGGATCCTGTCCTCGAGTATTGTCACAGATTAAAGGAAGTGGCAAAGGATGTGGAAGATCGGATTTTTATCGTGCCGCGAATTTATACGAATAAACCCAGAACCACGGGTGAGGGCTATAAGGGGATGCTCCACCAGCCTGACCCGGAAAAGCAATCCAATCTGACGGAGGGCATTTATGCCATTCGAAGACTCCATATGAAGGTTTTGGAAGAGACCGGTTTTTCTACGGCGGACGAGATGCTTTATCCGGATAATCTTACTTACCTTTCCGATATGATGAGCTATATTGCAGTCGGTGCACGCTCGGTGGAGAACCAACAGCATAGACTCGTGGCGTCCGGTATCGATGTGCCGGTGGGGATGAAGAATCCGACCTCGGGAGACCTCGGTGTTATGCTGAATTCCATCTATGCCGGACAGCACGGCTATGAGTTTATTTTCCGCGAATGGGAAGTGAAGACAAGCGGGAACCCCTATACCCACGCGATTATGCGTGGCTCACAGAATAAGCACGGACAAATGCTTGCGAACTATCATTATGAGGACTTAAAGCTCCTGCATTCCCTCTATGAGAAAAAGGAACTCCAGCATCCTGCCGTGATTGTGGATACAAACCATTGCAATTCCGGAAAGAAGATAAGGAACAGCTTCGTATTGCCCAGGAACCTATGCACCCAGGAAATACTCTGAGGCTAGCATTTGTACAAAGGGGTCATGGTAGAGTCTTATCTTTTGGAGGGTTCTGCCAAGGTGGAAGAGCATATTTTAGGAAAATCCATTACCGACCCCTGTATCGGTTGGGACGACACCCTACGACTCATTTCTAATATTTATGATTACCAGAGTCAGACGAAGTATTGATTTGTCCCTTTCTTGCGCTTTTATTTTTCTTCCTTTATACTCTAGTAGTTAAATAGGAAGGGGAGTATGGGATTTTCATTCTTAAATCAGTTGCCGACAACAGAAGAAGTGAAGAAGCAGTATCCCTTGTCTCCGGACTTACAAGAGAGGAAAGCGAAGAGGGATGCGGAGCTTAAGTCCATTTTCAAAGGAGAAAGCAAGAAGTTTCTTCTTGTTATAGGTCCCTGCTCTGCCGAGCATGAGGACCCTGTAGTGGAATATTGCCATAGATTAAAGGAAGTGGCGAAAGATGTGGAGGACCAAATCTTCATTGTGCCGCGAATTTATACCAATAAACCGAGAACTACGGGTGAAGGGTATAAGGGGATGCTTCATCAGCCGGATCCGGAAAAGCACTCGGATCTTGCGGAGGGAATTTATGCAATTCGTCGTTTCCATCTCAGGGTGCTGGAAGAGTGCGGATTTTCTACTGCGGATGAGATGCTTTACCCCGATAATCACAATTATCTCGATGATGGACTTTCCTATGTTGCGGTAGGGGCACGTTCCGTGGAAAATCAGCAACACAGGATGGTGGCTTCAGGAGTAGACATCCCGGTAGGAATGAAGAATCCGACTTCAGGGGATCTCGGTGTTATGTTAAATTCCATTTATGCCGGACAGCACGGACACAACTTCATTTACCGGGGCTGGGAAGTGGAAACGGCAGGAAATCTCTATACGCACGCGATTATGCGTGGCTCACAAAGTAAGCACGGGCAGATGATTCCGAACTATCACTATGAGGATTTAAAACTTCTCCATTCCTTGTATGAGAAAAAGGAGCTTCCCAATCCTGCTGTGGTAGTGGATACCAACCATTGCAATTCCGGAAAGAGGTATAAGGAACAGCTTCGGATTGCACAGGAAATCATGCATTTTAGAAAGTATTCCGAGGAACTGAGAAGCTTTGTGAAGGGGCTTATGGTGGAGTCCTATCTTTTGGAAGGCTCCGCAAAGGTGGAAGAGCATATTTTAGGGAAAAGTATTACGGATCCCTGTATCGGCTGGGAAGATACGCTGCGTCTCATTTCCGGTGTTTATGAGTATCAGGTAAGGCTTCCTTACTAATTCGTTCATAATAAGGAAGTGCAGAAAAAGCTGAGTATAAACGGACAAGTAAAAACTGTTGAGCAAAAGCTGCTCAGAAAAAGCTACTCAGTATAAAACAACCGAGCATATTGCTTGTTTCAGCGAATTTATAAATAAGATAGAGCACTGATTATTTGGAGGAAAATATGGGTGATATACGAGGAATTGCAGGATAGAGGCTTAGTGCACAAGTTACTGATGAGAGAAGAAGTCCGTGAGAGATGGTCAACAGGCGGTAAGCGATATATATCGGCTATAGAGCCCGACTGCGGATTCTCTTCATGTAGGGCACTTTGTATGGCACTTTGCCTGATGAAAAGGTTGCAGATGGCGGGAAACCGAGCCGATTTGCCTTAATGTGGAGGCGGAACCGGTATGATTGGAGGGCCTTCCGGAAGGAGCCGATCTTCGAAAAGGTGCTGCAGCCGTGGAGGAAATCGACAGAGCATTGCCTGCTTTAAGGGCAGATGAGCTGTTTTATCCGATTTCTCGAGGAAAAGCCATATGGTAAACAACGGGGACCGGCTTCGAAACTAAATCTCATGGGTTCTTACGGGAGAGGTAGAGGACCGCGTTTTCCGTAAATGATGGATCTTGCTGAGAGCCCCGCTGCTATGTGAATCAGCTCTCGCAAACGGACTTCTTCGTTCACTGGAATTTTCCTATATGCTCATGCAGACACTACGATTTCTACCGTCTCGTCGAGGACCTGGCATTGCAATAAGCGGGAGTTCGGTGGGGGACGACGTGGAGCAAGATGCTTTGCCGGAACGGAGCTCATCAGAAAAGAAGCTTGGAAAAGATGCCCATGCGATGACCCATTTACCTCCTTACCAATAAAGAAGGAAGAAAATGGGAAAGACTGCAAGCGGTGCGGTTTGGCTGGATCCGAAAAACGACTCTACGAGTTCTATCAGTACTGGAGAAATGGATGATCAGGATGTGGAAAGGTGCCTTCGCCTTCTCACCTTTTATTTCGATGGAAATCCGGAAATAGACAAGTGGGGAAGGGGCGGAGAACTCAACGCGCGAGCAATTCTTGCCTTCCATTGAACAGCTTGTACACGGCACGGAGGAAGCAAAAGAAGGCGGAAAGCGGCAGACAGTCCTTTTCGCCGGATCCGGTGCTTCTGCGAATGTGCCAAGCTATACCTTTTGCGAAGGAAGAATATGCGGACAGCGTGGATGCTTTTAACCCTTTTATGGTTCTCACGGGTTCTTGCGCCTTCAAGGAGAGGCGAGAAGAAAGTGTGCAGCAGGGCGGTGTAAGCTTTAGTGGAGAGAAGGTTACGGATATTGGAAAGAGTCTTCAGTTCGGAAGAGCTTTTCCGGAGAGCCCTGCACAGAGAGGAAAGAAGACTTTGTGAAGATTTTATTCTAAACAGGTTATTGAAAGCTTTGAGGGCAACAAATATTAAAAATTAAATATTTTGCAAAAAGAAAATATATATAACATCTTCTTACGATATATTTACAATATACCTTATAAGACTGGTCCTTACTTAGCAGTAAAAAATATAGTTATAATTTTACCGGAGTTGTCGAGAGGCTACCCGAAGTTTTTATTATGCGAGTCAGTCTTTCAGAGTAAAATGAAGCAGAATAGTGCTTTTGATTTAATAGGAAAGAATAGAGAGTGTACATTCCAATTTCGGGAGTTCTTATGTTTAGAAAATTAGTTTTATCTTTACTTGCACTTATGGTGCTTTCTTCCAGCCTGATTGTTTATGCGGGAGAAAAGAAAACAATTGAAATCGATGTGCCCTATGTAGAGGGAAAAGTAAACGATCCGGTTAGCAAGTCTGCAAGAACAGCTTATATCGTTACGGAGAATCCGACATTATATTTTTCATTGGAAAATGGGAAAAAGCTGGAGGTTTTGAGTTATTGCAATGAATACCTCAAGAGCGAAGATAGAGGAATCCGTAATCGTCTGATGAAGAAGACCCTTACAGATGCAGAGAAGTTTACTCTCCTTCCGGAAGAAGAGTACGAAAGTGCCAAGAACAACGGCAGTCTTTACAATACGGCAGACCGTTGCTACGTTCTTCGAATTTATGAAGAAGGCTCGGAAAACTACGAAGAAGTGTACTTTGCTATCGTGGAAGAAGATATCTTCAAGGACTACCAGGAAAAGGCGAGAGAGAAAGAGACCTTGCTACAGAAGAGAATCAGAGAGCTTGGACCGGCAGCAGCAAGAAAGAACTAAGATTTCGAAAATCCGTTACATGGAGAAAGATTGCATCTTGATTTTGCCAAGAGAAACTTGAATATGGACTAGGAAGAGCAGAGGGAAACCCTCTGCTTTTTTGTAAGATGCATCCGTGTTGAAGATGGGATTTAAACAATCTGGTTTACGAATCCTCTATACGTTCACTCTGCATTTTGTTAAGATAGAATAAAAAGAAAAGTATGGGGGAAAAGGATGGAAGAACTAAAGAATTCTGCATTTTTGAGTAATTTGGGAAACTATAGTATTTTTCAATTTCGGGAAGATACCATTCGTTTTATGACTTCTTCTCGATTAGAAAAATATCAGAAAATTGTAGAATGGGATAACGGCTATCTGGTAGTACTTGCAAAATATAAGGATTTAGCAGAAATGGAAGAATATATAGATTTAGTTCCCATTCTTGAGGACCTTTCATATGATGTTGATTCCTTTCTATCTAATATTAAGGAGGTCAAGATTCGTGAAACTACAAGATAAAAAGATAATTGCAGATGAAGCTGACATGATTATTAACGGATACTCCTTCACTAAAAAAGAGGAAAAAGTTTTTGTTGTCAATTTAGAAGCTTTGCATCGTGTTGCGGTAATTTATCGTGATAATATTATTGAAAACCAATATGGACGAAATTGAAAAGCCAAATCATTTTGGATTATTACTGCAAAAATAAAGAATTCTGGAGGATAACAATGCCGAAGTATTTTTAGTTATAAAATTCATAACTATTATCTTTACTACACGGCATCTTGTGTTATTGAAGCAATGCATGTTCATGCCAGTGACAAGCGACTCACAGAAGCAGGCTCTGCGAAATTTTTTGTAAAAGAAAATGGAGATACCATAGTAGCGCATCGTGGCATTCTCTCTCAGAGAGACATTCGTCTTATTCAAAATTTTATCAAAAAGAATTATAAGGAAATGTATTTAACATGGCGTGAATTATCAGATAACAGTTTTTATGAAAAATAGATTCTTCACTTATTGTGTGAGAATTCATTATTAACTAGAGAGAATGATTGAGAAAACAGGAGGTTAGCAATGCAAAACTTTGATTATCAGACACCGACAAGACTTATTTTTGGAAAAGGCGTGATTGAAGAGCTTCCGGAAGTGATGGAGCAGTTCGGAAAAAGGATTCTCCTTAGCTACGGAAGCGGAAGCATCAAAAAGATAGGTCTTTATGACAAGGTAAAGGCGTTGCTAAAGGACTATGAGATTTATGAGCTTCCCGATATTCAACCGAATCCGAAGTATGACCCGAGCGTTCTTGACGGAGTAAAAATCTGCAAAGAAAAGGATATTGATGTGATTCTTGCAGTAGGTGGCGGAAGTGTACTGGACTGCACCAAAGCGATTGCTGCAGGAGCAAAGTATGAAGGAGATCCTTGGGATTTGATTACCTATAAGGTGAAGGCAAAGGCCGCCCTCCCGATAGTGGATATCATTACCCTTTCCGCAACGGGAAGTGAGTATGATGCGGGAGGGGTAATTTCCAGAACGGAGACCAATGATAAGACGGGCTACAGCGATCCGCTTCTTTATCCTGCGGTTTCTTTCCTGGACCCGACCTATACCTTCAGTGTTTCCAAGAAGCAGACGGCAGCAGGGTGCGCGGATGCCATGAATCACATTATGGAGCAGTATTTCTGTGAAGATTCTACTCTCTTAAACGACGGTTTCATGGAGGCTGCCTTAAAGAGCTTGATGATTAACACAAGGAAATGTCTGGAAAATCCGAAAGACTATACCGCGAGGGCGGAGATGACGCTCTGTTGTACCTACGGCTGTAACGGCATTTATTCCCTCGGTAACAGTGAGTCCGGCTGGCCTTGCCACGGGATGGAACATGCGCTTTCGGCCTACTATGACATTACTCATGGTGAGGGCTTGGCCATTATTACCCCGAGATGGATGAAGCATATCTTAAATGACAAGACAGTAGATCGCTTTATGAAATATGGGGTAAATGTATTCGGAATCGATGAAAAGCAGGATAAGTTTTCGATTGCGGAGCAGGCAATTGATGCAACCTACAAGTTCTTCGAGTCCATTAACATTCCTATGCATCTTAGAGATGTGGGAATTGATGAGAAGAGAATTGACGAAATGGCAAAGCATGTTGCGGAAAATGAGGGGCTGGAAGAGTCTTGGGCTCCCCTTTTAGAGAAGGATATTGCAGAGATTTTCAGGGATTCCCTGTAAGGAGAATATTTTATGAAAGTATTGATTCTTAACGGAAGTCCTCGCATCGGAGGCAATACAAGTATTGCCCTCGCGGAGATGATTAAGGTATTTGAGCAGGAAAATATAGAAGTAGAAGTGGCACAGATTGGAACCAAAGATATACGAGGCTGTATTTCCTGTGGATATTGTTATAAAAATGGAAAATGTGTCTTCAATGACCCTGTAAATGAGCTGGCAGAGAAGTTTGAAGCCGCAGATGCTTTAGTAGTGGCATCCCCGGTTTATTACGCTTCTGCAAATGCCACCCTGATTGCCTGCCTGGACAGACTATTTTACAGCACGCATTTTGATAAGACTATGAAGGTGGGAGCCAGTGTGGTTGTGGCAAGACGAGGCGGTTTATCTGCTACCTTTGATGAATTGAACAAGTATTTTACAATCTGCGGAATGCCGGTGGCCTCCAGCCAGTACTGGAACAGCGTGCATGGATGCGAAAAAGGAGAGGCGAAGGAAGATTTGGAAGGCCTGCAAACCATGAGAACTCTAGCCAGAAATATGGCCTTTCTGATGAAGAGCATTGCTCTGGGAAAAGAAAAATACGGTTTACCGGAGCAAGAAGAGGGGGTAGCTACCAATTTTATCCGATAGGGAGAACATTTATCCGTAAGGTATCAATGCTTTGAAATCATTTGTATATCAATAAAATAGAAAAATGATTGCAAATGAAAGTACATACACGATACACTTGTCTAAAAATGAGGAGGTGTAGCTATGAGCACAGGCAATGAGTTAATTTTCGAATGGATGAAACATTAAAAGAGAAAAATGGAAAAACATGTAAGGATATGGGATTATCTGTAACTGCTGCATATACCATGTTCGCTACAAAAGTCACTAGAGAGCAGAGGATACCTTTTGAAGTCAATGCAGATCCATTTTTTAGTGAAGAAAATATGGAGCGGTTAAGAAGAAATAAGGCACAAATGGAGAAGACCGGCGGTACTGTTCATGAGGTGAATTTGGATGATTAAATGCTGGACTGATGATGCAAAGATAAGTAACATTGCTTTTTCGAATACTTCCGTGTATTGTATGCTATTGTGCTGAAAATTTGAAAATGCTATAATTGCTAATGAAATTTATAAATGAATTGTACCAAAAAAAGTGCTCGGATTTTTGGCCTGAGCATTTTTTCTTTTGGGGCGTTTTTACGACCCCTTTATATATTAATCATGATAATTGGTATAAATTATCGTGCTAGGCGGAAAATATGAAATTAGAATTATTACAAGAGGAACCAAAACTTGTCTTGACCTATCCTCATAAGTCTAACTTTAATAGGGTAGTTTGCTTATCCATGGTAATACTATCTTTTATTGTTATGTGGGTACTGAATCATCTTATGCATTATCATACTGATTTTTCAGATAAAATGATTATGGCCATTGTGCTGATTGTCACTCCACTCCTTGTATGGTTTATGGGATATTATCTCTTCATAAATGGAGTAAAATTAGAAATTTATGAAAACAAAGTTGTTCAATACTATACTTATGTAAGTAGAGGAGGGAGTGTATTACATTTTTAAATTTAAACTCGAAGATATAGAAGAAATAAAAAAATGAAGAAGCTTCCGTTTCATTGTCTGAAGATGACCATAAAAATTAGGAATCCCATTTTTTGTGGTTTGCATGAGAAGAAACTAAATAAGCTGGAGAATGTAAGCATCATCCTAGATAGAAAAATCGGATTGTTTTTATGCAAGAGATAGAACAATTTCACAGAATGAAAATTAATGATCAGGTTTAGCGGGAGCTTCATTTTATGCTCCTTATATTAAAACTTATATTATGCCGATATAAAAATTCAGGCGTATATTGGTGAAAACCATATATATTTTAAGACTTTTACCGATTCATCTGCCATGTAACACAAATAGTAACAGCTTCTTGAAGCTTAGATACGGAGTAATGAATGTGACGTTTTATTTAGTGTATTGTTTTATTTAGCGCGTTCTTTCCAGAGTATGTAAGGCTATTCTGTACTACGTTTTTATGGTGATGAGAAACGTAGGAGGTAGGAAGAAAAATATGAAAAACGTAAAACTCGTAACTGCTTTGTTTGCTGCAACTGTGCTTGTATCTGCAAATGCTTTTGCAGGGAATTGGGTACAGACAGGCAACACTTGGGAATACCATGATAACGGAAGAAGAACTGCTAACACATGGGTTAAAGCCTCCGATGGACATTCATGGTTCTGGATTAATGATGCCGGAAAAATGTCTGTAAATGAATGGTTTATTCATAATGGACAGTGGTATTTCACTAAGGCAGACGGCATAATGAGCGATAATGAATGGATTCAGTCTCCTCATTCCGGCAGGTGGTATTATCTTAACCAAGGCGGCGCAATGGCGGAAAATCAATGGCTTGATTATAATGGTCGGTGGTACTACCTTGGCAGTGATGGAGGAATGGTTACAAATGGAACGGTGGATGGTTATTATATAGACAGTTCCGGTGTATGGTCTGATGATAGCAGTGAAATTGTAAATAATGCAAATGCTGCGATATCTTCCGGCGGCGGTAGCTTCTCCGGTTCATCCTCTGGCGGTAGTTCCTCATCCGGTAGCACTTCATCCGGTGGTGGTAGTTCCTATAGTGATTCCGATAATTCCTCTAACACGGGAAGCACAAACTCTAAGTGGAACCCCTTCGACGGAACCTTTCACTTGAAGTTTAGCGATAACCTTCAAGAAGCAAACAAGAAAGATGAGTGGTCTAATGCAAAACTCAGAGGATTGCTTTCCAAGTGGGACACAAGCAATATGTCCCAGTTAGAAAAGGCCATGGTTGCACTCGTTGTTACACAGAACGCAATCGACTATAAGATTAACGACGACTTGATCCGAAGCTACCCGTGGGGTATACACAGACTTCGTATACAAGACACTTAAGGAAGGTACCGGCCAGTGCCACCACTACGTAATTCTGTACCAGCGTACCTGCGAGCTTCTCGGACTAAAGGCGGTTTACATGAACGAACGGTCATACCTTCACGTTGTTGCCGGTGTAGAAATTGACGGTGAGTGGTACATGGTTGACCCAACGAACGCCATTTTAAGAGCCACCGGTTCTGATGGTGCGCAAGGTGCCTTGGACATAATTCCGGATTCACTAATCAATGCAAGTGTTGTAGATTACATCAGACAATACAAGACTGACCCATCTCAGTCCTATCAAGCCCAGACTTTTGCTAAGCCTGACATTTCCGAGTTTACTAAAAGAAAGTCTATCACTCCGGAAATGCTTCGAAACGCACTTTCCAAGGTTTTGACAGGAAAGACGCTCGATGAGATTGCCGCCGACGAAGCCGAAGCTAAGCGTAAAGCTTTGGAAGAAATCGAAAAGCGAGAAGAAGCACAACGACTTGTTGACGAAGCCAAAGCGCCGGCCTTTGCCGATAAAAAGCGGGCTGAAGGCTGGACTGTCGTTATGACATCCTCTGAGGGCGTAACCAGTCAAGCAGAAGCTGGACGGCGTGGAACCATCGAAGAAAATAAAATTATAGCCGAAAATGCTGAAGCTTGGGCTAATCATAAAATCGAAATTAACTCAAAGCCTTTTGGCTACATCTACGTAATTTACTACAGAATCAACAACTAATCATCGATTAGAACTTAGGAACAAGGGCTGTAAATAATTAAAATAATAAAGAGATTCTTTGCAATATAGGTCTGAATGCGGGGCAGTCTGAGCCCCCAAGTTCAGACCTATATGCTTAGAAAAATTATTTTAATTTTTACAGCCCCTTGTTTTTCTAATATCACGATATCTATTAAGAAAAAGATGCTCGCTGACAAAAAAGAATTGAAGAGAAGAAAATCGACGAAACAGCAAAGTGTATCGTGGAAACGAGGCTCTCAGCGAAGTTTTGTAGGGTTCGTTATATTGTGCTATCTGAGCTGAAAAACCTTGAAAATGCTAGTAATAGCTCGGATTTATGAAGAATATGGGAGTTTCCTGATCGATGGAATTCGAAAATGCACAATAGAAAATAAGGAGTATAC
>BNJS01001791.1_pt1 | contig 124448 bp, 145 predicted proteins | sample 8540461 | NCBI WGS metagenome assembly BNJS01 (sample SAMD00202454, study PRJDB9452) | human saliva metagenome | isolation source: human saliva | place: Japan | reverse complement strand
ATCATAATCGTCATAATCATCTTTCATTTTGTAGGGATACAAAAGAATTGCTTTTGATAAGAATAAAACTATTAGCAATACCAAAACAAGAATTATACCGGTTAAAATAAGGCTAGCATTTCCTTTTAACAATTTTATTATTTCTGAATATTAAAATCTGGTTCTCCAAAGACTAAAGCCCAATAATATCCTCACTTTAGTAGCTTTCAGTCTCTGCTTGTTTTGGCAGCCATTGCAAAAGCGGCGAAAAGTACCATTTGATTAATTCGTTTTGATACTTTTCCATTATTGCTTATTTTGAAAACGAAAAAGCAAAGATACAATGCTGATTACTTTTATCTTTTCGATATCCCTTGATCAATTTCAGGGATAATTTAAATTAAATGAACTGTATATATATTTCGTATGCCTCTCCATTTGATTTCTTTATGTTTGCAATCGAAAGCAATCATCAAAGCGGTCATAATCCAGGTTTGGTCCTTTACTTGAAACGCTTGTTTACATTATCAGAAAATTAGATAAACCAAAGGTATCGATAATCAACGTGTTAGAATAGAGAGGAAATAGAGCTCCTATAATTACAATTGCTAAGGCGTTGTTGATTTCTGCTCCTGCAGAAGCAATAGCGAGCAATCATACCTGTACCATCGCAATAGTTGTCATCAAAATAGGACGGAAACGAGCGTGGCTGGTTTGACATCAAAGCCGTAACAGTATCTTCTCCTTCTTCCTTACGGTGGTTAGCCAAATCTACAATCATAATCGCATTCCTTTGGCCACTAACCTGAGCCAGCATATATGTACCCAAAAGCGTAAAGATATTCAGACATATCAGCTAAAAGCTAATTTTGCACCAGCTCCAATGAACGATAAAAGGAATAGAGAATAATACAATAAACGGACATTGAAAAACTGTCATAGCGCACCACCCATCACCGTACATACACAAAGCAATATAGCTGCTATAAAGAATGCTAAAGTGTTCCCAAAACCTTCGTCTCTGCTTCTCTTGTTCTCCCTGTAAAGGGTAAAATGTACATTGGCAGGTTTTTGCCAAATACTGCTAATTTTCCTTTTCCATTTCTGGAAACGATAGAACCTGTTGGGCGACACCACCGATTGTGCTTGTACTGCCTAAACCGATGGAGATTTGTCATAACGTTCTTAACTGACGGGTCCTGAGGGCATGACTTTATCGTCGCGAAATTGTGATAATAATAGTCTGTTGTCCTCATCGAGTTGATAAACATCATATTTCTCAATATCTGCAATTGATTGACGACTTCCGTCCTCAACACAATATTGATATTATATTCAGAATCTCCCAGTGCGGAATTTGCTACTATCATTACCATTGAAGGCTACACGCATAGTAGTACCAACAGTAGCCACATTGAGACCCAAACGTCATCGTCATCTTATCACGGTCTATTTGTACGAGTTTCGGGTTTGTCAGCCTCTGAAGTGAGCTTAACCTCTGCAGCCCCAGTACATTTTGAGCAATTGAGCTTTTTCAGCATATTCTTGGGCTAATTCTACATTATCAGAAGTAACTACTAAGGCTATAGGTGCTTGTTCTGGCTCCCATCATTCACTACTGGAACGGTTTTTACCTTAGCATCTACTTGGCACTCACTTAATCACGTTTTAACTTACTGCAACAGTAGTAGATTCTATCTCGTGCCTTTTTATCAACAAGCGTGATATTTGATTTTCATAAAGCTGTAGCTTGTGAAGCTCATACCGCTAGTCGATTGCCCTACTGTGGTAATCATACTTTCGATTAATGGCTTTTCCAGTACCTTTTACTTTTAAATTTTTAAGATAATTTTCAGCTTTTTGAGTGATAAAGTTGGTCTGTTCCAAAGAGGCATCTTTGTGAGCTCAAAATTGTACTAAGAACTACTCTGTCCATTACTAGAGCATAAATTCTGTACGATGAAAGCCTGTAGGAATCAGTGAGCAAGAACCCACAAAGAGGAAGAGCACCAAGACGAAAGTTTTCCATTTATGCTTGAAATGACCAAACCAATAAGGTCTGAAAAGAGATGCGTCATACGCTTAATGAATCCTTCAAAATTGGTGGAAAGTTTTACCCATAAAAAGTATCAGGGATTAGGATGTTCCAATTTCCCAAAGCGAGAATATCCAGGCACCACAGTAAAGGACATCAATAAAGAGAGCATCGTAGCAATAGCCACAGTTAAACAGAACTCTTTTACGATTTTTACCACGATAGAATTCCTATGAAATCGGAACGAATACCACTACAATTACCAAAGTAATTGCCATAACGGTTAAAACAATTTCTTTTAGAACCGTCATAAGCGGCACGTACTTTATTTTTCCCATTTCCATATGGCGGTGAATACGTTCTCCAAAACCACAATAGCATCATCTACCAATATACCAACCACCAAAGAAAGAGCAACAAGGCTCATCAGGTTCAGTGTAAAAGCCAAAGAAAGTACATACCTATAAAAAGGCAGCAATAAGCGAAGTCAGGGATAGAGACCATCACAATGAGCGCATTACGCAAAGCTGTGGAGGAAAAAAAGAACATCACCACAGCCACCAAAACAATCGCCAAGATAAAGGTCAAACATCACCGAGTTGAGCTGCTAAAGTGTAAATTCGCTGGTATCCTCAGCTAATTGTAACTTTACATTTCTCATTTTGTACATGTGTTTTTCTATCTGAGCCATCTTTTGGCACGCACTTGCTCACTTACTGATACCGCATTAGCATCGGTTTGCTTAAGTACTTGTAGTAGAAGTGTATTTTTCTTGATTTGATACGTGCTATTTTAGTAGCATCTTCTTCAGTATCTTGTACATCGGCTACGTCAGAGAGGCGTATTTCAATACCGTTTCTGAGAAGCAAGCGAAGGTTTCGCAGTTGTTGCTACATCGTCCTGAATCTTACCCTAGTAAACGGATAGAAGTGCTATTCTCACGAGTTTTGAGTTTACCAGCAGGGAATTTCTAAATTGAGGCAGCTATAAGTTGTTGTATTTGCAATGGAAAGCCCATATCCTTCAAGCTTTTTGAGCATCTACATTTCACTCGAATTTCCCTCTGGCGACCACCAATGATATTGACCTGCGCAACTCCTGACACACGAGAAAGCTCTGGTTGTATTTTTATCTACCAAATCATAGAGTTCAGAAGAAGATAAGTTTGAAGTAACTCCAATTGAAATAATAGGCAAATCAGAAAGTGAGAATTTGCTTAAAGAAGGTTCTTTGGCATCATCGGGCAAATCAGCCTTGATAGCATTAATTTTTCGTTGCGCCTCATTCAAAGTATTATCTACATTAGCATCATTGGTAAGTTGCACAACCACTACCGAAAGGCTTTCATAAGAATAAGATTGTATTTTTCTTAATATTCTCCAAAGAAGATACTGCATCTTCAATTTTCTTAGTTACGGTACTCTCAATTTCTGAAGGGGATGCTCCTGCATATGGTAGAATAGTTATCACATTGATCTCAAACTTTAGGAATGAGTTCGTAGTTTAATAATTTGTAAGAATAAAAAGCCACCCAATAACAATAAAGAGAGCATCACAATCAGGACGCTGGGTCGCTTGATGAAAGTTTTATAATATCCATTTGTACTTTTCGATTTTATAATTATTCTACTATTTTTTTATAGGAGTACCATTATCTATATTAATTTGTCCGCTGGTAACTACTTCATCTCCAACAGATAGTCCCATTAATAATTTCTACTTTGTCTCCAAAGTTACGACCGCTTTTTACAATTACCATTTCAGCTTTTCCGTTAACAATTTTTGAATATTTTGTTTTTGGCTAATACTCCCCACAAAAAGCTGAATGAGGTACAACCAGTACACTGTTTTCATTATTATTTGTATCAAAAATGAGCTGTAGCATACATTCCCGGCTTTTAGTTTTTATCTTTATTAGGAACAAGTATTTCCACTGGGAATTTTTAAAGCTCCATCAGATTTTTGGTGCAATAAAAATAACTTTTTCCTTCAATAGTTTCAGAAAAAGTACTTGGTTTTATTTTTACTATTTCTCCTAATTTTAATTGGCTTATTTGATTTTTCATCAACAGTAAGTTTTAATTTTAAATTATCAATATTTACAATATTAAAAAGAGATTGCCCCGCTCCAACAAGTGTTCCTTCTTCAATGTTTTTACTGCTTACGATTCCTGATTGATTTTGGAACGCACTGAAGTATCTCCTGAAACGATAGAAGCAGAATTATAATTAGCTTGTGCATTTTTCAGTTGTAAGCGTGCTTTGCTCTAACTGTTGCGCAGTAACGCCTCCTGTTTGGAAAAGCACTTTCAAAGCGTTTAAGATCAGTCTTTGCTGTTTCAAGCACAGCTTTTTGCATTTTCTAATTGTACATTTGTTTTATCTGCTTTTTGTATTGGCTAATATTTGCCCTGCACGAACATAATCACCTTCTTTTACAAATATTTTTACTATTTGCCCACCTACTCTGAGGAGACATTTAGGTCTTGTTCTGCTACAAAAGTTCCGTTTGCTACAAAAGATTAGAAACTTTTTCTTCTGTCACTTTGGCTGCTCGGACAGCAACTTGTGCTTCTTTCTGAGCAACAATAGCTACTTCATTAGCATCGTTTGTTTGAATACAATTTATAAGCCATAAGACCTATTACGGCTATTACAATAGTTAGGGAAAAGTACCTTTTTCATCGTTATGAAATTTATTACTTATTTTTAAATTTGGGTGCAAAGTTAAAACAAAAACTAAATAAACAAAAAGTTTCCATATGTGAAAAATTATTTTTCTCTTTTTGTCTTATTTTATTAGCTAACCAACTCACATAGAAAAAGTTGAAAAACTGTGATAAAGCATTATCGGAAGAAGATAAAAGCACTCTTTCAGTTTCTGAAATGCCTAAAACCATTACAAAAAGACTCCCGTGAACCAAAGATTTTTGGAACCACAAAAAGTAGTTGTAATAATATCTTCATCTGAAAAATGAAGTTTTTGAGCTATATATTTTAATATTGTATAAACTATAAAAATAAAACGTCACTGAAGAGAAAAATATAATACCAAATATGGAAAAAGAAACCGATTGAAATATTTTGTTTTACAAAAAGCATCTGAAAAACTTTCATAAACGATTAATAAAATGACAAAAACGGTCAAATTCTCCTATCCATTTACTATATTTCTCGATTATTTTCTTAAAGGATTTAAAAACAAACCTAAAAACAATAGGTAAAAAGCACTTTTTAGTAATAATTGTTGAACTATTTCAGTTTGATTTACATCAGAAGAAGCATTTTCTAAGAAAAACCCATTAGTAATGGCGTAACAACAATACCTATCAACCCAGAAATAGAAAGCGTTAAATATTGCCAAGTAATATTCCCTCTTGCCATAGAAACCATTACCACCGAAGAAGAAAACTGTAGAAGGAAGGCAAGCCAAAAAGAAAAATAGAAAAGCCACACAAGCTCATAACTCATACTTTTTGCCAAACCATAAAAGATAAAAACAAGAAAAAGGAAAAAGAACAAACGTACCGAATTGTACCAAAAAGATGAAGTTTCCAATTACGAATATCCCGAAAAACTTCTTTAATATTTAGTTTTAGTCCATAGAGTAAAAATAATACAAATTCTCCCAATCAATAAATCACACTAAGATTGAAAAAACGTTTTGTATTCTTCTTTATAAGGAATAATTTTTGCTAAAATAATCATTCCTACAAGTGCAAAAAGGAAATTATTTTGTTTATTAAATAGTTTTTCATTTTTATTAAAATATTTTTAATTTATTCCCGTTTTTCCTAACCAATATTAAATAAAAACAAGAGCTGTAATAATACTAAGAGTAATAGCGTATAGCATTGGCTTTTCGAAGTTACAGGGAAAAAGCTAAAAATACTCTCCAACAATAGACACCCGTTCCGAAACGAATCATTCCTGTAATAGAATTTGCTGTCCCTGCTGTTTTCGGAAAAAGTTCTAATATTGAAGCATTTGCACTACTTGACACTACCGATGCCATACCCACTAAAAACCGCTATACCAATTGCCATTGACATAAACCAAGTTGGAAAAACCACAAATAAATAACCATATTCCTGCTAAAAATTGTACCATTGAGTCCTATTTGTAAGGCTTTTTCTGTTCCTATTTTAGAAATATACTTGCTATTGAGAGCGGTTGCCAACATCATTATTCCTATATTAAGAATAAAAGAAGTAACCAAAATTTTCTTTTTGCTACCCATAAATTCCTGTATAAACTAAAGAACCAGAAGTAAGAAAGCAAAACATACCCGCATATGAAAAAGAATTACTAAGAATATATCCCAAAACTTTTTCTATTTTTAGTAAATTAAGATAATTATGAAGAATGGTTTTCAAATCAAATTTTGAACGATTTTTCTTTTGATAGAGTTTCTGGTATTTTAATAAAAACTAATGAAGCACACAATAGTCCTAGGCACATTAATAAATATAGAATGCCAATGGAACCATTTTTGCTAAATATCCTCCTACGATAGGTGCCGCCAGTGGGGCTATCATCATCACAATCATTATCATTGACATCATTCGGGCAAATTCATTTTAAATAAATCTCGTAAAAGCGCCCCTACTACTACCGCTGGTGATGTCTCAAAAACCTTGTATAAAACGAAGAATGTGAAATGGTTTATATCTTGTATTTATGTGATTACCAATGAAATAATAGCAGCTATTACAACTCCTATATATAATTATTGGTTTTTCGTCCATAGGTGTCAGACAATGGTCCCCATAAAAAGTTGTCCAAAAAGCAAAACCAAATGTGAAAAGCGCTAAGGTTGTCTGTATTTTCTCTTCTGATACACTTAAATCAAGCGCAATATCTGCAAAAGAAGGCAAATACATATCAATAGCCAAAGGAGTAAAGCATTGATAATACTCCAGAATAACAATAAAAACCCAATCTGCTTTATATTCTTTTTCCATATTTTTAAGTTAAAATAAGAAAGCAAAAAGTAATAATTTTTGATTAAATAAAAATTAAATGAAATATTTTAGTTTTTCAAAAATATTTTTATAAAAATTTTTATTCTTATTTTTATTACTTTTGCATTATTATAAGATAATTTTTGATGAAAAGATATTTTTTTACACTCTGTTGTTTGGGTACAAATTGTAATATTAAGTATTGTAACGCTTTTTACTTTTAGGCAGAAATTATATTGATAGTTTTGTGTTTAATTTTGTTCATTTTACCCTTTTTGAATCTATGATAAATGGAGTAATAAATATTTTTATAATGACATATTATTTTTCTATTATCTCTGCCTCTTAAAATATTTTCTATCCATTTTGCCTTTATTACTATTAATAGTTTGTTTTTATCAATAAGTTTTTACATTAGGAGGTATTATTGGAGTTATTTGGTATTTTATTAGAAGAAAGTAAAAAGAGGCTAAAAACATCAAATTGGGTAAAAAACATATTGATTTTTGAATTAATTTTCACTTTTTCAGTGCTTATTACCTATTTATTATGGCTTATCCCTCATAATGATAGTTATTCTATAGAAAAATGATGAAACCTCTATTTTTATTTTGTTTTTATTTTTCTTAATAAGTTTTCCTATGTTGGGACAATTTTTAAGACAAAGAAATATAAAATTATTAGGAAATGCTAGCCTTATTTTAACCGGTATAATTCTTGTTTTTGGTATTGCTATATGGTTTTTATTCTTATCAAAAAGCAGATTCTTTTTATGATCCTACTAAAATTGAAAGTGATGATTATGACGATTATGATGGTGAGGACTATGAAGAGGAAGATAGGGGATTATGAAGACTATGAAGAGGATGTTATGTCTTGGGGATTTTGATGTTTTTAATGCATCTCGACCTACAAGAAATATTTGACAACAAAAACTACCTTTATAATGACAAATATTCTTACTACACGTTAGATAACTATTTAAAGCCTTCTGAAAATGCTGATTTTAACGAAGAAAATAAAACCCTTTTTCAAACTCTATGATTATGTAGATAGAAATAGTGAAATGCTGAGACTTTTTGGAATCATTTTGGAAATATGGTCGTAACATTCGTAAATGAAAACAAAGAAAAGTTTAATTTTTGATGAATTAGATTATCTCTTAAAAACTTATGAAATAGAGAGATAACAATGAAGATTTATTTGAAGATATTCTTGAAGAATTGAATAAACAAGAAGCGTATGAATGCCAATTATACTCACTGATTCCTATTTTTGAAAAACACAATATTCCTCAATACAAAAGAGATATAGAAAATTCAAAAATCGACAACGCTGATGTTCGTTGGGCTTATACCTTTTGGGCAAGAGCGTTACCAAGAGGAAAACATACAAATAACTCAATTGATTTTAGAAAATCTTAAAAAGTAGAATAACTAAATAGTTTATAAAAACGAGATGTAAATATCTCGTGTATTATATATATTCAAAAATGTAAATCCTACTCCTAAAATAGTTTGCTTATAATTATAATCTATTAAAGAATCTCCATACCCGTGAGATGCCTGCAAAATAACGAAGTTCTCTATTTAAAGGATAAATCCAACTGAGTTCTACGTGTCACTCTATTGGTATTAAAATTAAGATTATTTCGTACTACAAAAGAGAAAAGATTTTTCTAAAAAGGAACTGCACCTCTTATTTCGCAACGCCCTATATAGTTTTCTATTTCAGGATTATCGTCTTCTATTCGTTTTTCAGAGAAACGTTTCCAAAAACAGAGCCGTCAGCAAAACATCTCCCATTGGGCAACTCCCATCAATATAAAACGATTCCAACTACGAGAATGTGCGGCTTCCTTTCCATTAGACTGATGATTAACAGAAAGTCCAAGCATTTTTAATCTAAAATTTCCTACAGAAAGATTTGTTGGATATGTAAAAATCAATTCTGGCTCATAATTCAACTCTCTAAAAGGTCGAGAAAGTTCTCCATTATACATTTGCCAATAAGCCTGCTGAGTAAAAAGCTACCCATACATCCCCTTTTTCCAAAAAGCATCTTGCATAATTTTAGCTTTCAAACTTACCTGAAACTTTGTTTCCCACAGACTGATAATCTCTCCTTTCAGGGTATAGGACGCTCAGTGTTAAGTCCCTGAGGTTGCTCAATAGGTTTATGTGTAAAACGAAAAGGCATTACATACATAGGTAAATATTCTAAAAACGGAAAGTACTCGTTGGTCTTCTCGGTCTAGCTCCCATATTTTAGAAATGACTTTATCTAAGTCTGGTTTATGACTTTTTCTTCTTTATTTTCAAGGGATAAAGCAGGCTCCTAATAAAAGTATCTTTTTGGATTTCTTGCTGCAAATATCCCCAAGTGAAATACTAAATAAAAATTAAAGATAATAAACGCTTCATTTATTCTGTTTTTAAAAGGTGCAAAAGTACAGATAAAATCAAAATAAATAGATTCTACTTTTTACTTCTCTTTTTAAAGACAAAAATAAATTTTTATTGAGGAAAAAGAAAAAAATAACTTTATTAATATATTTTTGTTTTTGATATATTCCTGCTTTTTCCCTATCTTTGCCATAATTTATGGCAGACGATAAAAAGTAATTTTTCAATGAGTAAAGTTAGTAAACCTACTCTTCGACTAATAAACAAGTCCTGAAAGACATTTATTTAAGTTTCTTTTACGGAGCTAAAATAGGTATCTTAGGGCTAAATGGCTCTGGAAAAGTCTTCTTTATTAAAAATCATTGCAGGAGTTGATAAAAAAACTATCAAGGAGATGTGGTTTTTGCTCCAAATTATACCGTAGGGATATTTTAGAACAAGAACCTCAGTTTGGATGAAAATAAAACCGTTATAGAAGTCGTTCGTGAAGGTGTTGCTGAAATCACTAAACTATTGAGATGAAATTCAACCAAATTAACGATTTATTTGGTCTGGAAGAAATTACTCCGACCCAGACAAGATGCAAAAACTAATGGATAAACAAGCCGAATTGCAAGATAAAATTGATGCCTTGGAGCTTGGGAAATTGATAATAAACTTGAAGTCGCTATGGATGCCCTTCGTACTCCTGAGCCCTGATACTCCTATCAAAGTTCTTTCAGGAGGAGAAAGAAGAAGAGTTGCACTTTGCCGTTTATTGCTCCAACAACCTGATGTTTTACTACTTGATGAACCTACAAACCACCTCGATGTAGAATCTGTATTATGGCTAGAGCAACACTTGCAACAATATGCAGGTACTGTAATTGCTGTTACTCACGATCGTTATTTCTTAGACAATGTTGCAGGCTGGATTCTTGAACTTGATCGAGGTGAAGGTATTCCTGGAAAGGTAACTATTCTTCTTGGCTTGACCAAAAAGCAAAAAGACTCGCTCAGGAACAAAAAGCTGAAACCAAAAAGACAAAAAGTATTAGAACGAGAACTTGAATGGGTTAGACAAGGAGCAAAAAGGAAGACAAGCAAAACAAAAAGCTCGTTTGCAAAAATTATGACCGATTACTCAATGAAGACCAAAAACAACTTGAAGAAAAACTAGAAATATATATTCCTAATGGTCCTAGATTGGGAACTAATGTTATTGAGGCTCGAAAATGTTTCAAAAGCATTTGGAGATAAAAATATTATATGAAAATTTAAACTTGTATTACCTCAGGCAGGTATTGTGGGAGTTATAGGACCTAATGGAGCTGGTAAATCTACTATTTTCCGTATGATTATGGGAGAAGAAAAAGCCCGATGCCGGTGAATTTATTGTAGGAGATACAGTAAAAATAGCTTATGTAGACCAATCTCATAAGAATATTGACCCTCAAAAATCCATTTGGGAAAAACTTTGCTGATGGGCAAGATTTAATTATGATGGGAGGAAGACAAGTAAACTCAAGAGCATATCTCAGTCGATTTAACTTTTGAGGAAGCGAACAAAACAAAAAGTAGCTACTCTTTCAGGAGGAGAACGAAACCGTTTACACCTGGCTATGACATTTGAAAGAAGAAGGTAACGTATTATTACTTGACGAGCCTACTAATGACCTAGATATCAACACTCTAAGAGCTTTAGAAGAAGGTTTAGAAAACTTCGCTGGCTGTGCCGTTGTTATTTCTCACGATAGATGGTTCTTAGATAGAATTTGTACACATATCTTAGCTTTTGAAGGAGTTCTCAAGTACATTTCTTTGAAGGAAGTTTCTCTGAATATGAAGAAAATAAAAAGAAACGACTCGGAAAAGAAGTTATGCCTACACGAATAAAATACAAAAACTTATCCGATAATTTATTCATACTTTTTATAAAATGCTAAAATTTAATTCAGGTTACAATACAGCAAAAACATTATGTCGGGCGCTATTGGGCTAATGTTTGGTGCTGGATTAATGTCTATCGTCAATTATTCTAAAAGACGAGAACAGAAAAAGAAATGGATTTTTCTTAAAGAAGAAATTGAAGCGCTAAAAAGAACGAATAAGCCAAACCGATTTTTAAAGCACAAGAAAAAGCTATTATTAAAGTTGGATTACTAAAACAACTTGCTTGGATAGATGATGAACTCCACGACAAGGAGTATAAATTTATTGTTGAATATATTATAGATAACAAATTTCTTGAATCTGATGTAAAAATAATGCTCATTAAAAATATCAAAGAAGCCCCTCCCCTATTAGATACTTTTTGAATCCATTGCAAGCATTTTAGTAAAACATCTAAAATTCTTTTGATAGTGAAGAAGAAAAAATGGGCTTCATTGCTATTCTGGAACAATTGACACAAGCTGATGATGCTATACATAAAAAGAAATTCAATTCATTAAACGATTAAAGAATTTATAGAAATTTTGTCTTATAAGGAAAAATATTTTTATTTTATTCTAAATGATAGTAAATTATGAAAAATAACATCATATTCTTATAAAAATCTATTACGATTTTTGAATAACTATATTATTTTTCATATTTTGCTTTTTATTTGTTGTTTTTATATTTTTCATCTATTAAAGAAAAACAAAATATTCATTTTTAGATAGAGTATTTTAATATTCAATAGAAAACATATTATTATGTATCCTACACTTGCCATTCTATTTATCTCGTCTGTATTTTTTTATGAGCGGGAAAGTACGTTCAGATTTGGTAGCGATGTGTTCGCTTGTTTTATTAGTTTTATTTGGCATCTTAACTCCCAAAAGAAGCTCTCTCAGGCTTTTTCTGACAAAGTTGTAATTATGATGATAGGTCTGTTTGTAGTTGGAGGAGCTATTTTTCCAAACAGGATTGGCTAAAATGATTAGTAGCCGTATTCTTCGTTTGGCAGGCAATAGTGAAATAAAGTTATTTATTCTTCTTATGCTTGTTACTTCTTTTATTGGGGCTTTGTTAGCAATACCGGGAACCGTAGCCCTAATGATGCCTATTGTTGTGAGTATGGCTATGAGTTCAAATATTAATACAAGCCGTTTACTAATGCCTCATGGCTTTTGCAAGTAGTATGGGCGGAATGATGACGCTTATTGGTACTCCTCCAAACCTTATCATTGATAACAAACTTGTAGAAGCAGGTTATGAAAAATTAACTTTCTTTTCTTTCCTCCTGTCGGATTAGTTTGTTTATTAGTTGGTTTGGTCTTTCTTATACCTGTTAGTAAAATATTCTTAACCAAAAAAGAAAATAACAATACTGAAAAAGAGCAGGAAAATCTCTAAATGATTTGGTTGGTGAATACCAATTGGCTAAAAATCTTTATCGTGTTTTGGTGAAAAAGACTCTTCATTTCATCAAAAAGTCTAAAAAGAATTAATATTTCTCAAAAATATCATCTTTCTATACTTGAAATACGAGAAAACCTACCCTCAAACAATCCTCAAAACAGGAAACCAAGAAGTAATCAATGCCGATACAATTCTTTATGAAGGAGATATTCTTTATATACGAGGAGATTTTCTGAAGCACTAAAAATATGAACAGCCAAAATGGTTTGTCTCTTTTGGATACTCACCAAACGGAAGAAAAAGATGCAGATATACTAAATTTTCAGAATATTGGTATTGTAGAAGTATTAGTTATGCCTGCTTCAAAGTTAGTTAAATCTTCTGCAAAATCTTCCAAACTTCGTGAACACTTTGGGCTAAATATTTTAGGAATACAACGTGAAGACGAATACATATTACAGAATCTTAAAGACGAAAAATGTATTCAGGGGATATATTATTAGTGCAAGGAACGTGGAATGATATTGCCAAACTAAGTGATGAACGTAGCCAATTAGTGAGTTTTAGGACAACCTCTCAATGAAGCTGCAAAAGTAAAACTAACTCATAAAAGCCCCCATTGCAGGAATAATTATGAGTGCTATGATTATGGCTATGATGTTTGATTTTATTCCTATTTCTCCAGAGATAGCTATTCTTATCGCTTCATTATTGATGGTTATTTCAGGTGCTTTACGAAATGTAGAAGCCGCATATAAAAACCATCAATTGGGAAAGCATTGTTCTCATTGCAGGAATGTTACCTATGGCTTTGGCTCTGAGATAAAACAGGTGTTTTCGGGTATTGTTTCAGATATGTTAGTCAATAATTTAGGGTAACCATAGCCCATATATGTTATTAGCTGGGGTTATTTTACTACTTCTTTAATGACTTTATTTATAAGTAATACAGCTACAGCTATGCTTTTGGCTCCAATAGCACTGAAAGCCTCTGAGGGCATTGTACAGCCTCACGCTTTTCTATTTGCCGTTACAGTGGCAGCAAGTATGTGTTTTGCCTCTCCTTTTCTACTCCACCCAATGCACTGTTATGTCTGCGGGTAGACACATTTATGGATTACGTAAAAGTTGGATTACCTTTACAAATAGTAATGGGAATTGTTATGATTTTTGTACTTCCTTTGTTATTTCCTTTCTAAAATTATATGATTTATCTAATAAAGAAATACTCTTATTTTTGAAAGATAAGAGTATAAGTTATGCTTTCATAAATTTTTATTAAAAATAGTTGTAGTGTCAAATAGAAATAATCTAAGTTTGTAATGAATAATCTTATTCTTCATCTATTCCATCATCAAAAATGAAAAAATATATATCTGCCTTTCAGCTTTATTACTTTATTATTCTTACCTTTATTTAGTTTTGCTAATATGGCACAAACTTATTTTTGCTAGCTAGATCATTCTTCTTTATATCTTGTTTCTGACAAAGAAAATGATAATGGTTGTGTCGTAGAAAATCTATACATCAAAATTGATAAAAATAAAGAAAAATCAAAATTTTTCTGCCTATTTTTGCGAGATTTTACAACAAAATATATAATTAATTCTGATACAACGTATGTTTCATTGATTTTTATAGCTCAGAACATAATAGGAACGCATTCTATAACAATAAATGGGCAAAAATAAAAGAACATCCTCTAAATCCTGATGAAAATTACCCTTTTTGCAAAAGAAGTTAAAAAGAAAATATGGTTTTCTGTTTTGTAAAATTCAAAGATAATCAAGTTTATTTTTCAAATTATATTAACGACCTTATTTTTCTTTGAAGCCGATTTAACAGAAGGGAAAACGTCATTAACATCAACTATAATGCAAATTTGAGTATTGATACTTCTGGTTTTTACCCAAATGAACTCAATTATGCCATTTATCCTTCTCAATACTGGAATACTCTTCCGCCTATTGAAATAGAAAATGCAAATTCTGATTATCTTCAAGTAAAGTAATAATATAAGGAAGGTAAAGAAAAGAGAATATAATAAAATGGAAGTAAAAATCTAAGTATAGGTACACTTGAATGGTATTTACAAAGAAAAACTACTTGGCTTCAAGATTTAGTTTTACTGATTTCCCCTGTGGGTTTTATGTTTATTACTATATTTATCTGTTTTATTTTTCACATTTTACTTATAAAGAAATTACAACATTTTAAACTGAATTTATTAGATTTTATTGTTTCTCCTATCATAGGTTACACGGTTTATTTCCTTTCATATCCTTTTATAAGGTGGGTTATTGATACTAAAGGAGGAAACCACGGATATTTTTCTTATTCATTTTTACTATTATATTAGCAACTTCCATTTACGGGCTTTTTGTTATAGCTTTACTTTAAATATTTTCAAAAAGTAAAAATAAATGTTTCTGTAGGGTATAGCTGTACTTTGCTTTTTGCTTTAAGTTTTCTATTATTATTGGATAAAACTGAGAATATTATTATATGCAGTTTATTAATGATAGGTAGTATTTTGGTCTATACATTAAGTAAAAAGAACCGAGTGAAATCTTTCTACCTCAGGACTATATTCTTTATTAGTTTACTTATATTATTGTGGGAACTTATACAAAAATTTATAGAATTATTTACACTTTTTAAATTTGTCATTCCTTCCCAGAAAGGTACTTTTGGGGTAGTAGCAAATTTTTCTTAAAAGCAGAGATAAAAATGGCTTGGAGTGCTATATCCTAACTTTAAGCTGAGTTCATTAATGTTATATTTCACCACTTTGTAACCACTTTCGAGCAAGTTCCATTTTATAATCAAAAAGAAAATTATAAACCGATTCTCCGTAAATTTGCTTAAATCCTGTTTTCAATCAAAAGTAATTCCTATTCATCAGCCAATTCTTGCAAAGAAGGCGGGGTTAACATATTTTTAACAATAAATTCTTTTCGCTTGTCTTATAACATTCTCTTCATCTGAAAGAAAAAGGACAATTTTTCTGTATTTATATCATTTGTTTTATTAAAATACAAACATAATAACTCGAATATTTTTGCTTTTTGATATAATAAAAACATACTTGAATGAATGTTATTATACAACATTTGATGCAAAATTACAGCCATTTGAGGTGTTATTGTCCCATTAGAATAATATTTTTATCTTTATTATCCATATTAAGAAAATCTATACAACTTGATTCTTCAGAAAAAATAAAGGAATGAAATTTTTGAATTGAAATAAAAAGAGAAATAGTTACAGACTTCGGGTGCAATTTTTAAAAAAACAGGCAATATTTGTTGCGGATTATATAACAAAAAGCAATTGCATTTCAGAGATTGGTAATGAATAATTCCCTTGATTGAAGAGAAAAAATAGCATTACCTTTGGTACAAAAAATGAAGCTGAATAAAAATTTTGCTTTATTTCAGGGATTAATCTCCTCAAAATCAGTAGTTTGATTATCTCCAAAAACTAAATACATTCCCTCATCTACGTATAATAATGAAGTAGAACTTTCTGCGATATTTTTCTAAATTTTGTATAGGCATTTTACAATTATTTTATTTAGACTATTTATATATTTCATAGTTATCAACAATATAACAAATTGATAATCAATACATATAAAAATTAAAATGCAAATATAGCACTTTTTAGAGTAAAAAGTTCTTTTTAGCGTTATTTTTATCAACAATATACTATTATTTTTGCAGTTGAAAGATTGAAGTATAAATGGAGACTAAAAATAATTCAAAAGATACTCATTTTTATGTTATTGGGATTAGCTATAAGAAAGCTGATGCCAATATTCGTGGGCGTTTTAGCCTAGATATTGAGCGTCAAGAGCTTATTTTTAGAAGAAGCACAAAGCCGAACAAATGGAAGGTTTGATGATTATTTCTACCTGCAATCGTACAGAATTGTATGGTTTTGCCCAACACCCATTTCAACTAATTCAAAAAACTTTGCGCTCATTCACAAGCAAGCCTTGAAGACTTTGAAAAATTTGGCTACATTTATAAAAATAAAGAAGCTATTAATCATATTTTCAATGTAGGAACAGGCTTGGATAGCCAGAATTTTCAGGAGATTTTTGAAATTATTAGTCAATTCAAGCTTTCATTCTTTCAAAAATATAATTTAGTAAATGCTTTCATTGAAAGATTACAAAAACTCTGTAATTCAAAGCAAGTAAGCGTGTAAAAATGAAACCGAACTTTCCTCTGGTGCTACTTCTGTTTCATTTGCTTCTGTACAATACATTTTAAGTAATGTTAAAAATATTTCCCATATTCTTCTTTTTGGAACTGGAAAAATAGGTAGAAATACGTGTGAAAACCTAATAAAACACACTGATAATAAACATATTACACTTATTAACCGAACTAAAGAAAAGCTCAACAAATAGCTGGAAAATTTAACGTTTTTAGTGAAAAATTTTTCAGAATTGACAGAAGAACTATTGCAAACAGATGTCCTTGTAGTCAACAGGAAGTAAAACACCTACAATAAATAAAGACATTCTACCAAAGGATAAAGAAATGTTAATTTTAGACCTTTCTATACCTAAAATGTAGATGAAAAATGTAAAAACAATAAAAGGTGTTACGCTTTATTCATATGGATCATCTCTCAAAATGACAGATAGTACACTTGAAAGAAGAAAAACTATTCCTGATGCTCAGAGAATTATAAAAAGAAGTAAAGGCTGAATTTGAAGATTGGTTACAAAATAGAAGATTTGCCCCAACCATTAGAGCTTTAAAAATGGAATTGGAAAATTTAAAAAAATTCAGAAATAGACTTCCAACGATAAATAACTTTAATGAAGAACAAGCAGAAATATTAAGTAACCGAATAATTCAAAAATAACTACCAAGTTTATTAACCACCTGAAAGAGTAATTCAGCAGAAGATAGTTTGCAATTTATGCAACAAATATTTCAACATGATCAATATGCTCAAACAGAAGAAGTAAAAGATTTCTGCTTATTAAAATTAAGAAATTTTAACGCAAAAATCATATGAAAGATTATATTATTGTAGGTTTTGGATTTGCTGGAATAAGTATAGTTCATCTTTTAGATAATAAAAAGTTTTGTTGTTTTTAATGATAATCCCAATCCTGTAACTACAACTGCTGCGGCTTTATTTAATCCTGTAATTTCTCAAACGATTTACTCCTATTTGGAAAGCCAATGAACAAATGGAGCTTTTAAAAAGTTTTTATACAGAAATACAGGAAAAACTTAACATTCAATAATAGAAAAATTAACTGTTCTTAGAAAAATTTACTTCTTTAGAAGAACAAAATAATTGGTTTTCAGCCTCTGATAAGCCTTTATTAGCCTCTTTTTATATCCTTAAATATTGAAAAAGAAGTAAATCCATATATAGAAACTCCTTTTGGGCTAGGAGAAATTTTACAAACAGGAAGAATTCATGACAAAAGAACTTGTTTTTCATTATACATTGAAAGAAGAAAACATTTTTCTTTGAAGAAAAATTTGATTATTCAGCTTTAGAAATAAAAAGAAGATTATATAAAATATAAAAATATTTTAGCTAAAAATTATTTTCTGTGAAGGGGTACAATGTAGTTAACAATCGTTATTTCAACTACTTACCTATGCAAGGAAGTAAAGGGAGAGTTACTAACTTTTAAAGCTGATTTAAACTTAGATAAAGTAATAAAATCTGATGGATTTATCGTTCCTTTTTGGGAAAATATTTTACAAAATAGGAACTACTTATGATAATGTTGATAAAAAGCATTCAAATCACAGAAGAAGCAAGGGAAGAACTTTCAGCAAAATTAAGAAAATTGATTTCCTGCCCTTTTGAAATTATTGACCAAGAAGCAGGAATTCGTCCAACAATTATTGATCGTCGTCCATTAATAGGAACACATCCAAGAATAGATAAACTATTTATTCTTAATGGATTAGGTACAAGAGGTTCTCTTTTAGCTCCTTATACTGCCACAGCCTTATATGATTTTATTGAAAAAAACAAATACCTATTGATAAAGAAATGAATATCAGCAGGTTTGAAAAACGATAATACAATTAATTCCGTTTTATACTCAATCTTTATAAAGCTCTCATATAAGTTATCTAATAATTTATATAGAGTTATTTTTATTTATAACATATTGGTAAAATTTCTTCTTGTGCTAATCGATATTTTTCTATTTCTCATTGACGCAACTTGCTCACAATGAATAGGTAAGACTGTAAAGCCCTATTTCCTTTAGTTTATCAAAATAATCTTTACCATAAACACGAAGATAGTCATATTGTCCAAAAATTCGAGTCCGTTCTTTTTGGATCTGTAATTGTATTGTCAGAAAAAGTGACGTCTAAATCAAGATTTTGAGGCACTTGAAATATTCCCCAACCTCCATTTTTAAGTACTCTATACAGCTCTTGCATTGCTTTTTGTCATCTTCAATATGTTCTAACACGTGATTGCATAAAACAACATCAAAAGAATGGCTAGCAAATGGCAAATTACAAATATCTGCTATAACATCAGCCAAAAGGAGAATACAAAATCGGCAGTTATATAGTCCAAATTAGGTTGATTTTTAAATCTTTTTATAAAAAGCCTGTTCTGGTGCAATATGTAAAACTTTTATGTATCTGTATGCCTTTGTGAGATATAACTAGCAATCTATGCCGCTCAAGTGAAAGTGTGGAAGGAGAAAGTACATTGGTTCGTATTTTATTATACCCATAAGGGAGAAAGGTTCTAAAAAGATTTTTCCGTCAATAGGGTCTGTATAACGATTTCCTTTGTACCAAAAACTCTAATAATGGACGTACAATATAACTCGCCCTAATGAGCCAAGGGCGAGGTATAGTAGTTTAAAATTTTCTTTAAATATCTTCATTTTTAGAATAAAAATTCATCTTCTTCATTACTTTCTATTCCTAATGCTTCATAAATATATTTAAAGGTAGAAAGTAATTTAGGTTTGCCTTCAACCAAGGCTACATCGTGTTCAAAAATGCGCAGAAGGCTTACCATCAGCAGTAAGGGATTGTCCAACCATCACGAAGTTGTTTTATACGATGCGTTCCCATATTAATCATAGGTTCAATAGCAACGGTCATTCCTTCTACAAATACCACGTCCTCTTTTGCCATAATTAGGCATTTCTGGGTCTTCTGTGCATTTTTGTTCCTAAAGCCGTGTCCAACAAGCTCTCTTACAACACCATACCCATCACAATAATTTTTGAATAGCAAAACCTCACATCTTCTACTCTATTTCTAACCTAAATTCTCTAATTCCTATGTATAAAGATTCTTTTTGTTATTTTTTAACAATTGCTTTACTTCGGGAGTTACTTCTCCTACTTCAAAAGTATAGGCGATGGTCTCCATAAAACCATTTTTATAGCTCCACAATCTACTGAAACAATATCACCTGACTTCAATGGTACATTATTAGGAATACCGTGAACTACCTGAGCATTTGGGCTTACACAAAAGAGTATTCGGGAAATTATACAAACCTAAAAACCAGGTATTGCTCCTTGTTCTCTTTATAAATTCTTCTGCTAATTTATCTAAATATAAGGTAGTTACCTTCTTTTTATTTCTTTTGGCAAGTCATTCCGAGAGTACGAGAAACCACTAAGGCACTTTCTCTCATTATTTCTATTTGTTCTCGAGTTTTTATTTTTATCATTTAATAATTTTAGTAATAAAAATTGTGCAAATACTACGGATTTATTTTTGGTCTTTATGTGCTTGATTATTGAATAAATATTAACTTTTTGAAAACATCTGCATTTATATTAAAAATTAAATTCTATTTCAGATAAAGGTGAAGGCATACCTCGTATTATTTCTTTTATATGGTGATGTAAAGGAATGACAACCTTTGCCCCAGATGTGTTGCGAGTCTTTTTGGGTTCTACTTCTATAAATTCTACTTTTCGGGGTTAATGCTGGTAGGTAAATGCATAAAAATCAGAAACTCTCAATCCTGTCCAAATACCTCATAATCATTAAATCTCTTGCGTTTTCGAGATTTTTATTATCTGAGAAATCATAATTAAAAAGGGTTTCAATTTCACTTTCAGAAAGGACTACAGCTATAGTTTTTCTTTTCATTTTTAGTAAAATCTTCCAAGTCTGAACTAATATTGTATCCTTGTGCTATTTTTAATAGAATTTTGATAATAGAAACATATTGTCCTATTGTATTAGGTGAGTTTTTGCGTACGGAATAGCAATAATTAATAAAATTTGTATTTATAGAAGAGTTATATTCTTCTATTTTTGATTCGTTTTTAAATTTTGCTCAAAAATCGTTTAGGTATTACAAGTTTGAGTATATTGATATATTATAGATTTTGTATATATTTTTACCTGTATTTTTGATTAATTTCTTTTCGATTATTTTGTATAAAATTATCAATAAAATCGGTAAAAATGAATTCCTTTTGACATTTTTCGGGTTTAAATTGCTTGTCAAATGCTTTTTAGTTTTTCACGAGTAACTCGTTATTAAGTTTGAAATTATCTAAAAATAGTAACTAAGAAGTCGTTATATTGCATTATATAAGTAGTGATTTTCCGAAGTCTTGCGCCATCTTGTCCTTATGGAGTACGAGCGGATCCCAATCGGAAGGTGTATTACTTCTCCTGTGGAATATTTAAATATCATCAGCGATGTAATACTGAATAATGATTATTGTTTCTTTTGTCATATATTAGGTTCTTTTTAGATAGAAAAACATATGATTGATATTTTTGCAAAGTTAGAAAAAGAGTAAGTATAAGGGTAAGTAATTATATATATTTTAATATTTCGTTTAAATATTGCAAACCTCTTGTATTTCTTGTCTTTTCTATATATATATTCTTATTATATGAATCATATAATATTACATATTAATAAATTTAATATGAATATATTTTAATATAGAAAAACATATGAAAAATAATTTAGTTAATATTTTTGTAGTAAATTTGTAGAAAATTTATGATATGAAATTTAATTGGGGAACAGGAATTGTCTTAGCTATTTTAGCTTTTTGTAGGTTTTATTATGTATTATAATTACATTGACTGATAAAAATATGATCATCAATTAGTTACAGAAAAATATTATGAAAAAGAGCTTGAATTTCAAGGAAATATAGAAAAGAAAAAGCAACCATAGCTGACAGTATGCAAGTAGAAATCAAACAATATGAAGGAAAAAGGTATTGATTTGATTTTTCCTAATAAAACAAAAGATAAAATGGTAATTGGTTTAGTAAAACTTTATCGTCCATCAGACGAGATTTTGTTATCCCAATTACAGGACTTAATAATCAACAAATTATAAATATCCTGATGAAAAACTATTGCTCGCTGTTGATATTTCAGTAGAATATTCTGTTGATGAAAAAGATTATTCAACTTTCAAAATTAAATATTAGTGTTATATATAGCCTTTATGATGGGGCTTTTGGGTAGTTTTCTCATGTGTTTCAGATGAGTGGTCCCATTGCTTTTAATCATACCCTATAAAGCAAAATAATTTTATAATAAAAACAAGTCAAATACTTTTCTATTTTTAGGTAAAAACACTTACTTATAGCTTATTAGGCGTTCTATTCCGGAGTTTTGGGTAGAGGTCTTTTTATCCGAGAATATCAGCAGAATTTTTCATATTTATAGGAATGTGTATGATTTTTACTTTGGTTTTCTATTTTCAATATAAAAATCAAAAGTATAGAAAATCCAATACTTATAGCTTTAAGTTCTATAAAATCAGCATTAGGAAAAGAACTTCGTACATTCTTTTCAGTTTTTCAATTGGTTTTCTTAATGGATTTTTGCCTTGTGGCTTAGTTTATATGCTTTATTTAGTGCTTACTATGGCATATAGGGACAAACCACTTTGTATATGGCTGGTTTAGGAACAATGCCTTTAATGTTCATTTTATTTTCATTTAGAAATTTTCTTAGTCTGAAAGTAAGAATATATATATACAAAAAGCTATTCCTTTCTTTATTATTTTTTAATTGGTATTTTATTCATTATCAGAGGATTAGGTCTTGGCTTTCATTTTATTTCTCCTTCTAATACCAACCTACGTATTATACAAAAATAATCCTGAATGTATAAATTAGTTTATAATAAAAAGCAAAAACTCTGATTACTAAGAGTTTTCTGCTTTTTATATATAATTATTATTTTTCATCCATAGCTGCTTGAATTGCAGTAATAAAACCGTATTATAAATATCTGAATGGTAGCTCCTCTACTGAGGTCATTTACAGGCTTACGTAAGCCTTGTAACATTGGTCCTATAGCAAGCGCCCCAGTTTCTCTTTTGTACAGCTTTATAAGTATTATTTCCTGTATTAAGATCAGGGAAAATGAGAACAGTAGCCTGTCCTGCTACTGGTGAGTTTGGCATTTTTGTTTTTCCTACTTAGCATCAACAGCTGCGTCATATTGAATAGGTCCTTCTACTAAAATATCTGACGTTGAGATTTTTACAATTTGTGTAGCTTTCACGAACTTTATCTACATCTTCTCCACTACCTGAAGTTCCAGAAGAATACGATAAAAGAGCTACTTTAGGTTCTATTCCAAAAAGCTTTTTGCAGAATCTGTAGATGTTATAGCTATCTCAGCTAGTTGTTCTGCTGTTGGTTTAGGTACAATACTGCACATCTCCACTAAACTAGAACTCTCAGTCTTGTAAAAGCATAAAGAATACTGAAGAAACGGTTTTTACTCCTGCTTTTGTTTTACTAAATTGTATGAAGGACGAATTGTATGTGCGGTTGTATTTACTGCTCCTGGGATACCATTCCGTCTGCATCTCCCATAAAACCAATGCTTTGTTCCGTATAAGAATGGTCTAACATTAAATCTTTTGCTTTGTGTCTCTTCTAATCCTTTATCTACAGAAGTTCATAAAAGTAGCTATATTCGTATATTTGAGACTTTCTTTTGGTTGAACGATATGAATTCTTTTGTTCATTCCACTTCAATCCGAGTTCAGTAACACGTGTTAATATTTTGTTCTTCGCCAAGAATAGTCAATACTCGCCAATTCATCATTAGCAAGTTGAGCTGCAGCGGTAAGAATTCTATCATCAGTTCCTTCTGGTAAAACAATATGTTTTTGTAAAGATTTTGCTTTTTGAACCATATTGTACTGGAACATTCTAGGAGTAATTGTATCAGAAATAAAAGAAGATATTTTGAGAGTTAAGTTTCTCAATATCAACATTTTCAAATATTTCAATACACTAATTTTATTTTCTGTCTGCTTTCAGGATATACTCTGAGTTTATTTTATTCAAGCCTCTTACTGTTTCATAAGTTCCTTTATCTGAGAGCATTATAGGCATAAGATTTGGTGTTCCTTTGTAAAAGTTTGAGTACAGAAGGCTGAAGGTCAAAAACCTCCATAAAGTAGAATACCTGCCACACGAGGATACTTCCAGCCGAAGCGTGAGCCATTATTGTTCCTAAAATAACATCTGACCTATCCGCAGAAATAAGAGCGATACAGTCTTCTGTTATATGATTTAAAAATTTGGAACTTCCATTCCTCCAACAATAGTTTTTCTTGGAATTTGATGAATATCAGAGTTTTCAAATAAAAATTTAGCTTGAAAGCATCTGCTATTTCCTTTATCGTTGGACGACTTAATAAAGGCTCTTCTGAATAAAATAAAACTGAATATTAGAATATTTTTGATTCTAATTTTCTTTTTAATATTCTCAAATTTATTTATTGTTCTATTAATAAAAACACTCAAAAGGCGTACTCAAACCGCATCTACTTTCTATCTGAATATGATTAAAAAGTTCTTCTTCTGATGAAAAACAGTCTTTTAAAACCAAAAGTGTAGGAATATTTCAAACTTTGAGCCAAAAGAAGCATTGAAATAAATACCAAAAAGTATTCATTTCAGAGTCAAAATTACTTCCATCAACAAGTACAAAGTCAAATTTAGATTCAAGAGCTTTATATTTTTGATAATAACGTCATAAAGCCTCATTAATATTACCTTCATTTTGTAACTGACTTATTTCATTTTGAGTAAAAGCAAAAAGCATCTTCATATTCCATATTAAGTTTAAAATTGAAATCATAGTACGGATAAAATCGTCATTTGTATCCCCACTATTAAGAACTGGCTTAAATACCCTACATTGCTTGTGTTTCTGCATTATCATTTGCATTACACCTAAACTTACGATTGACTTCCCGCTGTATGTATCGGGAAGTAATCACATATACGGATTTGTTCATTTTTAATGGATTTAATTTGTTTGCAAAAATACAAAATCTAACTCAAAATTAGCTTAAAAACCATTTTTATTCACTAATTTTACTTTTTATTTATATTTCGGTTTATTTATTCAATAGCCATTCCCTGAAGAAATGAGCTCAGTAATCTATGTATCTTAAAAATTATGTATTCAATTTAATATTTTTGAAATTAATTTTTCTAAATTATAAAGTAAATGTGGTTTTTGATTTTTATATCGTTCAACGTACCTCGTTATATGCTTTTACAGCTTCGTCATATTTCAACCTTTAACTTCTACTTTTTGTTTTCTAAGTCTTTATAAACTCTAAAGAAATGTTCTATCTCTTTTAATTAAGTGAGGATTAACGTGATCTAATGATGTTAATTCCTCGTGCAATTGGGTCGAATACAGAACACAGATTACTTTTTCATCTCCTCCTTTTCATCTGCCATATAAAAAATTCCGATAGGTTTAACTTCCATTACACAACCAGGAAAAGTAGGTTCTGTAACCAAAACTAAAAACATCAAGAGGGTCTCCATCTTCTGCAAGAGTTTCAGGAATAAACCCATAATCGGTAGGGTACATCATTGATGAGAAAAGCATTCTATCAAAACGCATCAAATTCAAAAATCATACTCATATTTATTTCTGCTTCCTTTTTGGTATTTCTATCAATACATCAAAAAGATAAATTTGTTTACTCATTTTATATATAAATTTACCATTTTTATAGCTGCTACTGCGGCTTCTATCCCTTTATTTCCGATGTTTTTCCTCCACTTCTATCCAAAGACTGTTGCAAATTATTATCAGTTAATACACAAAATATAACAGGGAATATTTTGTGTGGCATTTAAATATGCTACTCCTTGTGTTACTCCCTGACACTGACAAAAATCAAAAATGTTTTGTTTCACCTTTATTACACAACCTATAACAATTATTGCATCTATTTGTTCTTTTTGAAAGCATGCTCCATTAACAAGCTCAAACTTCCCGAGAACATTCCATTGAATAATATTTTCAGACAACACTCCACAATCTAATAAAAGTTTCCTCTGCCCCTTTCTCATTCCTTCTGTTACTGTTTCATTCCATTCAAAGTAATTATACCAAACGCTTAGCAGTTACATTCGGGCAATGTTTCTTTATTATATTGAGATAAATTCTTATTTTTCAGTTGCCACTATTGATTTATTAGAGTTTTTATGAAACTTAAATCAATATCTATTGTTCTTGCTTCCTCTGATTTAGGATACTTTTTCTTTATTTGTTCAAAAATACCCTACTGCTTTGAGAATAATCTTTAGTTCAACTGCAGTTTTGTCCGCTTTTTCAAATAAATAGGGCTGTAAGGCTATTTTTACTCTTTTTGAAAGCCTTTGTATAATAATCTAATGCTTCTTTATACTGTTTCAATTGAGAGAAAGCATCTCTATATTACCAAGGCAAAGCACTCCAAAATTTCATCATCAGAGTTAAACTTGTCAAATAGGTAATTGCTTCTTTATATTTATTCAATTGTAAATATGCCATTCCTGCTGAATAATTAGCAATATTAGAAGCTTTTTGTACCACTATAATTCTTAAAAATATCTAAGAAGCTATAACGACCATTTGCTCCATTTCAAAAGATAAAGGAATAAAGAATCTTATCTTTGTTGTTTGAGCATTTAGAGCATCATTAAATGTTTGTAATGGTAGCAGCTCATTAGACGCCTCTTTTTCACGAGGAGAACTTACAGGTGTTGATAAAACAAATGGCCAAACTCCCAAAACAACAACAGCTGCACTAACCCCAAGTATGGTACGTTGATTTTTGTACCCAAGCTTCTGCTCTACCTGCTTTTATCATCTAAGGTCTGGAATACCTGCCGTTGTACTCTCGTGTACAAGTTGCTCACTGGTTTGCTAATTTCATTCTCCGGTTTCCGTGTTTCCTGTTTGGTCTGAAAGTATTCTTTTGTAAATCGACATAATTTATTGTTTAAAAAGATTTTGCAAAATAAAATATTTATTTCTAATAAATGGTATTTTTCAATAATTTTAATAATTTGCGAAACTTTTTATTACTATTCAAATGTTTTTAAAACGACTATCTATACTGAATTTCAAGAACATACAAGCAAAAAGAGTTTATTTTTACTCCAAAATTAATTGCTTCGTAGGTAATCAATGGCGTAGGTAAAACTAACTCCTCTAGACGCTATTTACCATTTAGGTAGTGGGAGAAAAAGCTACTTCAATCCGTCTGCAACACAGAATATTGCCTTCGGAGAGGAGTTCTATTTACTAGAAGGAACTTTCAATAGAGAAAAAGGGAGAAATCGTAGTATGCAGCGTTAAAAAGGACATCATCAAACGCAATGGTAAAACCTATGAACGGCTAGCTGACCATATTGGCAACTTCCCTGTTGTTATTGTTTCTCCTGCAGATAGAGATTTGATTACCGAAGGAAGTAGAAGAACGAAGAAAATTCTTAGATGGCGTTATCTCTCGAAATCAATAACTCCTATTTGCAGAACCTCATTACTTCAACAAAGTTTTTGAGCTCAAAGAAAATAGCTTACTAAAATGCTTCTTTGAGAATAAAACATATGATGATCTACTCTTTCTATATACGATGAGCAATTATCCTTCTATGGAAAATGCTATTTATGAAGAACGTATTAATTTTATCAATCATTTTATTCCTTTATTCCAATATCAGTATGAAACGATTTCAAAAGGTAATGAAAATGTTACTCTTGGATATGAAAAGCTCCCTTTCTAATAAAAATTTATAGATTTACTCTTGAAAATAGGCAAAAGACCTCTCTACACAATACACCACACAAGGAATACATAAAGATGACCTCATTTTTGAGATAAAACAAAAATCCTATAAAGAAGTTTGGAAGTCAAGGACAGCAAAAATCATTTCTTATAGCATTAAAATTTGCCCAATATCAAATCATAAAAATCAAACTATATTACTCCTATACTTTTACTTGATGATATTTTGATAAAATTGGATTCAAGTAGAGTATCTCAGATTATTTCACTTGTTTCGAAGAGAATTTCGGGCAAGTTTTATTAGTGATACGAGTTTTATCAGAACAGAGATGTAGTCAAGAATATTTCACGAATACACCATTATAGAATTCTAATTCTATTTCATATAAATAGTAGGAATTTAAATTGATTCCTAAAATAATCACTTTAACTTCAAATACGAAGTTAAAGTTTTTATATAATATTTACAAATGAATAGTGATACAATGTATATGATGATATATAATTATATATCTTTATCATATTTTTATTATTCATACTATTTTATTTCTCTAGTATAATACTAAAAATTATCTAGAAAGATTGAATTTCAAAATACATAATAAAGATATTATGCTAATAATTCCAGATTTCAAAATTATATTGATGATTGGCAGAAAGGAAATTTATATAATAAAATATAAAAATAATACTATTATGACTAAAAATTATTCAAAAATACTTTTGTAAATAGGATTAACTGAGATTCTTTATACATAATATATTTTTATTATATTATATAACATAAAAGATAAAAGAGAGCTTATAATAGCCCATTTTATTCCCCATTTCCGGTATAAAATCATATTCAAGAATACAATAGCTTAACAAAAAGAAATATACCTGAGTATAAAATATATTTATATGAGTTTGAATTGAATAAGATAGCATTTCCTGTCATATTCATAGTATCTAATAATTTTTATTAAACACATATAAAACAATACTACCATTTCCACAGATGAACTCATTATAGCATATATTTGATGATGATTAGATAATATAATTACAAAATTATTCCACTTATTAAGAATATAGTTTCTGTACTTTTCTTTATATATCTTTCTTCCTCACTTCTGTATTTCCATTATTCATATTCTTAGCCACAATTGGACTATGATTTGATAAATAGCCTTTGAGGTACTACGATGAAAGTAGCTATAAATACAGAAACTGTGTATATTCTTTCTTTCGTTCAGTTCTACATACTGATTGAGGGCATAAAGTTATCTATATCAATGAATAATGCCAGATATAGACCCTGATAAGATTATAAAAGACTATATTTTAATATAGAATTTCTATTTTTAAAACGATGTAAATATATTTTTAGGCATTTTTATTCTAAAAGATATATACATCATCAACAAAGTTCTTATAAAATATGAAAATAGTAAATATATTATGAATTTATCAAATGAATACCATCAAAATATATCCGAATATGAGAAATAAAAAGCTGAAATTCTAGGAAATACTTCTCTTAGAAATACTCTTCTTACAGTTCTTAACTGAACCTTTGCCCAAGCACAAAATACTTCAAAATAAGCTACAATAATAGATAAAAATTAATATATAATAAATATAATTTACCCACTTCTAGATTCTTTTTGATATAAATTCATATATTTCTACATAGTAAGCTAATTGCTGTTCCTATAATTATCATAATAATAGGTAATATAAACATTAATGTAGTGAAACCCATTTATCTCTATCCTCTTTATACGATGAATAGTATTTGATAAAAGTTTGATAAACTCCAAAAGCCATTAAAGGCATCAATATATTACTTGTAGAAAGTATATAACTTACTAATCCGTATTCTTTCTCTGATATAAAATGTCTATATATAAAATAGAGTATTTATGGCTCCTATAAAAGCCAATGTAGTAGGAAAATGATATTTTAGTTGATTGTTTATATACTATTCCCATCAGTATACTATGTATTTTAATTATCTTATATATATAATCTTTTATTCATTTTTAAATTTGAAATACATATATATATTATCTGTTGATATATATATAAAATAAATATAAAAACTTTACCAAATATAGAATCTGGTAAAGTATATTATATATATATTCCTAATTTTATATTTATATTATTGATTAATTTGAGCATTGATTTCTTTTTCTTAGAAAATCATCTCTTCTATAAAATATCTGCATAATAATTTCTTATGTTATTAATTATTGATAATATAGAAAACATAGTATTCTGATTCTTTTACATTTTGCTAAATGCTAATATATAATCTGCAAGAACTTTATACTGAGAAGTCATCTTTCTGCCAAATCTAAAACATTTTTACAGACATTTTTAGAAGAATTATATGAACGATGAGAGAATAACTCATTGAAAATCAATATTAGACTTCTCAAATGTATCTAAATTCTTTAAGTTTTAGTATATATATATATTTAGAACATTCCTCTTCTTTAAATTTATTAATTAGAGAATTTATTAATATAGTTTTGTTCTTCATAATTATTACTTTACTATATTGAAAAATTACATTATTCTAGCACCTATATGCTTTTTATAATTTTCATTTCTTGATTTTTATAAGCATTCAACGCATCACGGAAAGCTTTCATATCATCCCCTTTATGCTTATCCATTATAGCTAATGATTCTTCCTTAGCTCTTGCTTGGTTTAATGTTCTATTGAATGCAGGGCAAGTCATTATTTGGCCTTCGAACTTATTTTTGAAATCTAGTCCTCATCAAGACTAATATTTGATTTATCGAAATCTTCAAAAGACGAATAAGACTGAGCAAACTCTGCATTGTCTAATCGACTTACTTCATTATTTAATTTGTACTTTTTCATTTATTTTTATATTTTAATTATTTTTGCAGTTTATATTTATTTTTCCTAATAAACAAGATTTTTATATATATATAAGGAATATTATTTTAACATTTGATTATATATTTTATCTTTACTAAAATATATTAAATTTGAAAATATTTTAATATCATAAGTTCTATCAAAAACATTAAAATACTATCTTTTTGATTATTTTGATATATAAATATTTATCGTATGTCTATATTTAATATTTTTAATATTTTATATATCCATCATAGAACTATTTTATATATTTTACAGATTTGAAAATAAATAATTATACTAAACTATTTTAGATATTTAAAATATATTAAAACAAAAATATAACTTCATTTTATATAATTTTGATATTATAAAATATTGAACGTAGTCATTTTAAGATAAAAATAAAATAGAAAATATAATTATTAAACTATTATTATGATTTCATAAATCTATATAATGAACATTTTTATATAGTATAATAACATTAATCCTTACTATTTTTATTATATTAGTAATTTATATTTTCATCATATTATTAATATGTTTGTATTTTACCTATTTATTTAGTAAGTTTATATTTTTATAGTATATTCATTTCGATTTTCATTCAAATATATATATATTCTATTAAATAAATTGTAATTAAATCTTATTACTCTGAAATTATTTATTTATTTTGAATATCTTTTTGATTATATTTTACTATAAATAATGTTTTAATATATTTATATATCATATTTTAATTAATTTATATAATTATATTGATAACAATAATATACTTCTATAAATGATGTTATTAGATATTTTATTAAATTAATTCCAACTATATTAGAAAATGAAAATACCTTTCAAGTTTCTTATCAAAATACTCTCTGACATAGATATTTATTTTTATTAAATTTTCTTTATTTTGTTTTTGAAGCAAAAAGCTAATTATAAAAACATAATCGTTAAACAAAACCTCTCATAAAACACAACTATAATTTCAAATAAGACTTATGGAAAATTATGTCCCAAATCTTGATATATGCGCAAAAATAATTTAATAAAAATTTAACATTAAGTAACTCTTAACATTCTGTTGAAATTATATTTTACATTAGTACTATTTTAGAAAATTTAGCTTTGAAAGCTAATAAAATAAATTCCTGGAATGTGTAACGCTCTAAAATATTTCTTTGCAGATTAAAAATATATACATTTGCACTAAAAATATAAGATATTCTAATTTGTAGTGAAATCACAGAAATCAGCAATCTATCCTTGATAGTGATAGCCAATCCCATCAAAAACAACAAGATATATTGATAGAAAATGGTATCATTAGGCAAATAGGCTCAAACCTTAGTGATATAACAGCAGATAAAGTGATTAAAAACTGCTTTGTTTCTGCAAGGCTGGGCAGATAGTAGTAAGTTTTGGAGAACCAGGCTATGAGGAGCGAGAAACATTAGAAAATGGTATGAGTAGCTGCTAAGTGGCTTCACCCAAGTGATGCTTAACCTTGTACCTCTACCCATTACGGATACCAAAAAGCCAAATAACCTATTTGAAACACTTTTATACAAAATACTGTAAATGAATTGTTTCCACTGGAGCTTTAACCGTACTATAGGAGATTACCTTGTTGAATTATATGATATGGCTCAAAGGAGGCAGTAGCTTTTGGAGATTATAAAAATCATTAAATAATGCGTTTAATTTACTAAAAATAGCATTGCAGTATGTACAGCCCTTTGATGGTATAATTATTTCTTTCTGCTAATGAAAAGTATTGCGGAAAAGGTGTTGTAAATGAACATATTACTTCTACAAAATTAGGTCTAAAAGGTATTCCTACTCTTGCCGAAGAAGTAATTGTGCATCGATTTGGCTATTTTGGAATATACAGGTGCAAATTGCATATTCCAACTATATCTTCAGCTAAGTCTCTCGAAATCATAAAAGAAGCAAACAAAAAGGCTTGGATGTAACTTGCAGTGTAGCTATACATAATTTACATTTTTCCGATGATGTTTTAGTAGGGTTTTAGCTACAAATTATAAAGTTCTTCCTCCCGTCCAGAGATAAAAATACATATTGAGGCACTTTGAACGGCATAAAATGAAGGATTATAGATTTTGTAACTTCAGACCATTATCCCCTAGATAGAATGCAAAGCTAAAAGAATTTTGATCCGCTGATTTTGGAACTATTGGTTTGGAAACCGCTTTTGGAATTCTTATTCAGCACACCAATATTGAAAAAGCAGTAAACTACTCACAGGGTGCAAAAACGTTTTTCTTTACCCTCTTCTACTATTGAAATAGGAAATAAAGCGGGACTGTACTCATTTAGCCCCAAGAGATACATCTTATCTGAAAAATATCACTTGTCCTCTAAAAATTGTGCTTTTTAGGAGAAAAATAAAAGGAAGCATCATAGGATATCACTGAAAAAGGATTTTATTTAATTAATATTATTTACCTATCAGTAAAATCTTATTTTTAACTTCGAAATTAAGAATGAAGGGATTTTCCTTAGAACATTTTATTAAGACCTACTATGATAGAGCAGGAGAATGCAAATCACCTGCCGTGCACTAGCTACGGGAAACAACAAAGACGATTTGTTCTTCTTTCGCAACGAACTGCCGATATGCGTTATCTCTGTACAAGCACCTTATTCTTTATCGGATAGCAGAATATGCTTGTACCTATGGAACCTGATGCCACGCTGGAGTGATATCGTACAAGCTATACTGACTAGTGTAAATTATTGATTTTCTAGAACTCTGCAAAATATAGTTTAGATGAGCAACAAATTACACTTTTGGGCTTTTAATCAAAGGTTGTATTTTGAGTCTTTAATGGCGCTTTCTTTTCCCTATACAGAAAGTAATAGGAATTAGCGGGGTCTATTGATACTAAAAATATTAGCAGATAATTATCGAAAAATGATTTTTCTGAGTTGAGTATCTTTTAGCTCACGGAATTTCGACCAAATTATACCTGTTCAATGGGCTGAAGAAGCGGTAACTTTTCTTAAAGAATTAAATATTGATTGTACTTATGAAGAATTTTCAACTGACATAACATCGCTCCTGAGATTTTCTACTCATTCAAAAGAATGATTTAAACAAACATTAACTCTATCAAGAAAAATCTGAAAAGTATCATTTATTATGTCAAAAAGGAAACTTGAAAATTCAGTTTCCTTTTTGGTCAAAGTCTGTTTTACTCCCTGCCCTACTGTGAAAATAATTCACTAAAAATCTTTTTATATATCTTATTTTACTATCTTTTGCGGGATATGAAGATAAATGACAAATATTGAATACATAAAAATGCCCAAACAGGAATAGTTGAAAAGTCTATTGAGAATACCTTTTGCTTATCCGAAGGCTGTACAATTCCTTTTATTGCTCGATATAGAAAAGATAGAACCCAAAATCTGGATGAAGTTTCTATTGAAAAACAGCCAAAGCACAAAATGAATATGACAACCTTGTAGTGAAAGAAACCATTCTCAAAATCTAGTTGAAGAACAAAGGAAAACTAACCGATGATTTACAAAAACGAATAGAAGAAACCTTTGAAATCAGCTGAGTTAGAAGATTTATATTTACCTTATAAAAACGTAGAAAAACAAAAGGTGATGTTGCTAAAGAAAAATGGTTTTAGAACCACTGGCAGAGCAAATAATGAGCCAACGTGTCTCTGACTTAGAAACGCTTGCTTCCAAATATATTTCTGAAAAATGTAACTCTGAAAACCGAAAGTTTCTGTAAGGTGCTTCTGATATTATTGCTGAATGGATTAATGAAAATATGTTTATAAGACGTACCTTACGTAAAGTTTTTCAGCGCAAAAGCAAATATATCATCAGAAGTTGTATTAAAGCCAAGAAGAAGAAGCTATATATGAACAATATTTCGACTGGGGAAGAACCGCTTAGCAGAAGCACCCTCTCATCGTATTTTAGCTATCTTACGAGCTGAAAAAGAAGGCTTTATAAAAATGAAAATACAAGTGAGCCAGAAGACACACCTTTCATAGAAGACACAATTATTAAAGGAGATAAAAAGCTCGAAGTTGCTGATTTCCTTAAAAACTATTAAAGATAGTTATAAAAGATTATTAGAGCCTTCTATCTCCAATGAAACGCTCAAGAGCAAAAGACAAAGCTGATACCAAAGCTATTGCTGTTTTCGCTGAAAATTTATCTCAACTTTTTATTAGCCCTCTCCTCTTGGCGAAAAGCGTATATTAGCTATCGACCCTGGTTTTCTGCACAGGCTGTAAAGTTGTTTGCTTTAGCCAACAAGGAGACCTTCTACATAATGAAACAATCTTCCTCACGCTCCTCAGCACGAAGAAGGTATTTCTATAAAAAGATAAAAATAATGGTTGCTCAATACAACATTGAGGCTATTGCTATTGGCAACGGAACTGCATCGCGTGAAACAGAAAGTTTTATTATTGCTTTTGACAGGGACATACAAGTCTTTTGTTGTTAGTGAAGCTAGTGCATCTGTATTCCGCATCGAAAAGTAGCGGAGACGAGTTTCCAATTATGCCATGTCACTGTACGTGGAGCCGTTTCTATAGGAGAAGACTTGCAGACCCTTTTGGCTGAATTGGTAAAAATAGAACCAAAATCTATTGGCGTAGGACAATACCAGCACGATGTTAATCAATCTTTGTTAAAAGAAGAGTTAGACGCAACAGTCATTCGTTCTGTGAATAAAGTAGTCAATCTTAATACAGTCAGCAAGTCTCTATTGACTTACGTTTTCAGGAATTGGGAAAAATGGCTGAAAACATTGTTACCTATCGTGCAGAAAATGGAGCCTTTACCAAACGTGAAGACCTCAAAAGTTCCTCGCTTAGGCGAAAAAGATACCAACAAGCTGTAGCATTTTTCAGGTGCATAATGATAAAACCCTTTGGATAACTCTGCAGTACACCCAGAAGCCTACCCTATCATCATGGCTAAAGATTTAGATATCAATGAAAAGAGCTTATAGGCAATAGCTATTGACGCCATCAAAATTGAAAACTATATCACAGAAAATACAGGTATTCTATACCTAAAAAGATATGCTGAAAAGAGCTCGAAAAACCAGGATTAGACCCAAGAAAAGCTGCAAAAGTTTTTGAATTCGACTCCAAAATGTAAAAACTTTTGACGACGTAAAGACAGGTATGATTCTCAACGAATTGTTAATAACATAACTGCTTTTTGGATGTTTTGTCGATATAGGAATCAAAAGAAAGTGGGACTTGTTCACATCTCTCAACTAAAAGAAGGCTATGTTTCGATGTTAATGAGGTAGTAAAACTTCATCAACAAGTGCAAGCTAAAGTATTGAAGTTGATGAAAACCGCAAGCGTACTTTCTCTAAGTTTAATAATTTAATAGTTTTTATCATATATATCAACATAAAACAATAATAAAATGGAAAAACATTGCTAGTTATAATGGGCGGATATTCTAACGAAGCAGAAGTATCCTTAAAGAGTGGTTCCGTTGTTATTAATCACCTAGACAAATCCAAATACAAGGGTTTGCTGCATATTACAAAAGAAAAATGGGAGTATGTTAATGACAATAACGAAAGATTTCCTATCGATAAAAATGATTTCTGTCAATGTGAACGGAAAAGATCACATTCAATTGTATTCAACCCAATACACGGAACGCCTGGCGAAGATGTTACCTACGTTTGTTTCAAAACTTATTGGTATCCCGCTTACAGGATGCAGTATATGCTTCGGCATTAACATTCCAATAAAAGAGATATGCTCTGTATTAAAAACCTGTGGCATTCCTGTGCAAAATCTTTTTCTTAAAAACAAAAGGCGACATATTCAATACTTCTGAAATTATAGAAAGTAGGAATCCCTTTGCTTCGTAAAGGCTAACAAATCTAGAGTAGTTTAGGCGTTTATAAAGTAAATGAAGAAAAATCAGCTCTCAGAAGCTATCCAAAAATGCCTTTGAGTATGACAATGAAATACTAATTGAAAGCTACTTTTAAAAGGAACTGAAGTTTCTGTTGGCGTAATCACTTATAAAGGAGAAACTATTTGCTTTTACCTATTACCGAAATTATTCCTGATAAAGACTTTTTGATTATGAAGCGAAATATTAGGAAAATCTCAAGTCAACCCCCCTGCTCGTATTTCCAAAGAACTAAAAGAGAAAGTAAATACTGTCGCTTTGTGTCTATAAATTATTACAGATGAAAGGCTTCAGTAGAAGTGAATTTATTATTGTGATAATCGTTCCCCATCTTTTTAGAAATGAATACCACACCAGGCTTTTCTGAAGCAAGTATTTTGCCACAACAAGCCAGAGCCGCAGGAATATCTCTTCTGAATTATTTGAAAACGCTATTGAAGAAGCATAATGTAATTTAAATAAAAATCCTCCTTAGATAATTCTATTGAGGAGTTTTTCTTGCATATTTATTTCCCTTTTGGCAAAGAAAATTTTTCTATTTAATATTTTTACAACATTATATTCTAAAATACTTTTTAACAAATATACTTCATATTTTACAAATTTTATTTTAAAGTAAAAACCTTCTTTTCTTATACTAAAATTAATAATAATACATACATAGAAAAGATAATGTTAGTAATTTGTTCCTATCTTTAGAGCTCAACAACTTATCCAGCGTTGCAAAATAAAAACAGAAGTTATTAAGAAACCTATATAATATACAGATTCGTATAAACTGACACATATCTAAAAATGCTCGAAAGACCTCTGTTCTAACTGAGTAGAAACGCCTACCGCCGGAAGTAATTTTAGAAATGTGTTTTATCAAGGTACTCCTAGTTTAATCTCATAATAAACTATAGTATCTTCTTTCTTTACTTTTCGGAAGTTCTCTAAGAGAAACCATCGTTACTACAACACGAATATCCCCTTCATCTTTGCCACATTCAAAATAAGTTGCCCCTATCAAAATATATGTTTAAATCTTCCCTACATTTTCACATAACAAGAATTGACCTCCAAAGTCTTCTTTTCATATTTCTCTAAATTTGAAAAGTCTGCACAAATGTATTAGATACAAAAGAGGAAACATGACTAATAAACACTAAAAATAGATAATATACTTTCTTATATTTTATAATCATATTAAAATCACCTCAAACTTTTCAAAAGAACACCTTTCCTTTCCTATTGATTATATAAAGCTTTTTCTTGACTCAAAACAAACTTCACTTAGGATAATAGAAAAATACTTCTGTGCTATATCTGCACTTTTATTTGGCAAAGATCTAAAAACTAAATATACTTTGCACCATATACTACTTCCCTTACAATATTCCTGTTTCTACTTCTCATATATTTCTTTTCTGGATTCTTGGGCAAGGAAATTGATTTTAAGGAGTTTATTATTAGCAATATGTAATAGCCTCTATGTCTCGAATTAGTGCCACTAACTTGCCCAGATGTCAGGTCGGGTGTGAACTTTTATGACGATCCAGGTCTCAATGATAATTCAGCAGCTTTTTGTTTTTTTTTTGTTTTTGTTGTGGTGGTTTTTTTGGGTTGTTGTTTTTGGTTTTTGTTGGTTGTTTTGTGTTTGTTGGGTTGTTTTGTTGGTTGTGTTTTTTTTTGTGGTGGTTGGTTGTTTGTGGTTTTTTTTTTGGTGTTTTTTTGGGTGGGTTTGTTTTGGAACTTTTCCTATTCGTGTAAAAGTCCTGCTTGTTTTGCCAATTTAACATTTAGCCAATTCTGCGTCATTCCACAAAGATGAGCTAATTCACGAGAGTGTTGCAAGATTTTGCCCATAAGATGAACGATACTATTTGTCCAACAGCTTTAACTAACTCAGGATGAAGCCCGTGTATTCCCAAATCAATTATTGTATTACCTATTTCTACTATTTCTCAATTTGTTTTGTAGTTTTTTTAACTTTTTCAATACGGGTAGTGAATACGTCCATCGGTAACCAATTATAAAGAAAGACGGCTATTTCATGACGAACAGAATCAAAACAAGAAAGAATAATCTCAGGAGTATCATCAACAATAATTTAACACCTGTTGCGGCTTCTAAAGCACGAATATTTCGCCCTTCTGCCCCATAATTCTACCTTTAATATCATCAGACTCTAAATTAAAAACAGATACACAATGATCATTAGCTTTTCTGTTCCAATACGTTGTATTGTATTGATAATTATCTTTTTAGCAAACTTTTGTCTGGCTGTAAGCTTAGCTTCTTCAATTGTTGTTTTGTATATAAGCCATTGCATCAGCCTTAGCTTCATTTTTAAAAGAATCAACCAATTGAGTCTCTGCTCTTCTGTAAGTCCTGAAATTACTTCAAGCTGTTTTACTTGACTTTTATGAAGTTTTTCTATTTCTTCTAGTGTCAAGCATTTGCTATTCGGTATTCGCACTCCTCTGTTTTTGTGTTTAGCTCTTCTGTAAGTCGTTTATTTTTGAGCTAATTCATTCGAAACCAGAGATTCTTTATCACGAATACGTTTTTCTGTTTCTAGTAATTTTCTTTTCTTTTCCTAAAATTACTTTTTCGTGTTCAGCTTTTTAGCTCTAAAAATTTTTCTTTGGCTTGATATATTTTTTCTTTTTAATATTTTTCAGCCTCAATGTTTGCTTGTTTTAAAAATGTTTTTAGATTCATTTTGAGCATCTAAAACTATTTTGGATGCATATTTTCCTGTATTTTCTTCAATACAAGCCACGCACATGCGCCCCAATACCTACCCTATAACAGCACCTAATATCAAACTTATTGTCCATCAAAAATCTAATAATATAATAGTTATGCCTGCATAAGATAAAGTTTTGAATAAACTCCAAAAACACGCTTAGAGCTACCAAACCCTTCAAGTATCCGTATACGAAACGGCTCGCTTTGGTGGTTTTACTCGACTCTCCTGATTAAATTTTTGTTGAGTTTACCAAAATTTGATTCTATGCAGGCAGTAATTTATTTACTTTGTAATAATCTCGTCTAATAAATAATGAATTTTTCTAGTTTTGTTTGAGTTGTTTCTATTTTACATTTTCTTGTAAGATATCATTTGAAACTATTGTAGCAAAAGAAATAGCACACATAGCCGAGCATCTTGTCTCATCTTTTTATTGCATAATTCTCCTCAAAACGAACTTTTCATTAATTTTTCGCTAGCCACTCGGTATACCTCTTCGTTTTTGGGTCAATAGTTAGGTATATATACGATCATATATTTTTAAGGTAATACGTAATTTTTCATCCATTATCTTTTGTATTTTTAAGAAAGTTGAGCTATACAAGCATCTATTTCTCTGATAAGTGCATTTATTTTCAGTTTTGCTTCTGTTTTATCCTCATCACTGCCTAAAATTGTGTTTGCGACCTTCAAGGCATCATATTTTTCTTTATATTTCTGTACAGTCTCCTTCAATTGTTGCTTTTCTTTCATTCATTTGTACAATTTTAGCCTTCAAAGTATCATTTTCTTGCTCCAAACCCTTTATTTTTGTTACCAATAAAGGTAATTTGAGCTCTAACTCGAGCTACTAACGTATTTTATTTTGTCCATAACCGTAATCCTGATTAAACGGCACAAAATTAATATATATACTTCATATACACAACATTTTTAATAATTTATTTTAGCTCAAAAATCACAAAATATTGATTATTAATAAATTAAAAATAAAAACAGTGACAATTTATTTAATTTTATAAATATTCATTGTTAATTTTTAAATTAAAATTTTATCTTTGCAGAAATTTTTAGTTATGATAAAAATTATTTTCCCATCATTTTTATCATTTTTATTATTTCTTGTAATTTTATTTCAAAAAATAAAGAAAATGAAAGCAAAAACACTACTCTTTCAGAAGAAAAAGTATTTCTGTTGAGAAATTACAAGATTCTTTACAAAAAATGTCTTTTTACTTGATGATTATAGATATTTTTGATATAAAAAGTAATGAAGATGCTTTATATTTCTTTGATGAAATTTCAAATCCTGAACAATTCATTATAGACCAATTATTGAATACAAATGTAACCAAAGATGAAAATCACCCTCTTATTGATTATCGTCCTCGTCGCAATGCTAAATTTCAGATTAATAAAATTAAATTACTAAATCATCGTTGGATAATTTGTGATTTTTCAGATGGTTTGGACTGGGGAGAACTTCTTTTAAGATACGATTTGAATGATGATAAAACACTGTCTTTCAAAGTTTTTGACCAAACATTATATGTAAGTGAACAAAAGCCATAAATTTATGATAAAAATCTTTAACCATTACCACTCTTATGACGCTAAATGCCTCTACACAGAGCTTTTGACCCCTGAAAAACTTTGGGAAATAAAGCGAATTTCTCCTCTTGGCACTTCTAAAAGTGGGAGAAATTGTTTTTATAGTGTCTCAACTCAAATATTAAAGAAAATTCTTTTGATAAAAATTCTTTAAAATTTCGGTTATTGACAAAAATCTATTGAAATTTCAGGAATGAAATAGAAGAAAATACAAGAAAAGAAGATGCAACGAGGAACTTTAGTTCTACTTGAAAAATCAGTGAAATTACAACCCACTTTTGCAAAAGATTTTTTTATCCTGATTTAGAAAAAAATCATCCTGAGTATTTATCAATCAATGGATTATAGACATTGGGATAAAATGGAAACAAGAGACTTTTCTCGTATTTTCATTCAAAATAAAAATACAAAAAGAAGAAATTGATATATTAGAAGGATTACCTTACCACTGTCCTCAAGAGCCTTTTGGTGGTACAGAAGATTATATTTGGAGCAATGATGGGAAAAAGTTCTTTTTGTAACCAAAGCAAAAAGTAGGAAATGATTATGTAAATAGTACTAACTACAGACATTTATGAGTATGACTTAGCTACCAAACAAACAAAAATATAACTGAAGGAATGCTTGGTTATGATACTCATCCTCAATTTAGCAGCAAAAGATGTTTTAGCTTGGTTGAGTATGGAAAAAGATGGACACGAAGCAGGATAATTTATATCTACTTTTTAGAAGGAAAAAGAGTAAATATTACGAAAAAATTGGGATTATACTATACAAAGTTTTTCGATGGAATACAGATGGAAAATCTATCTCTTTGTATTGTACCAACAGATGGAACTATCCAACTTTTTGAAATTTTTCCCTTTTGAGAAAAAACTGAAAATCAACTAAAAATAACTGATGGTTTTTGATATCAATAGTATTGAAGGACAATATAAAAACACACTTATTGTTACTCGTACAGATATGAACCACGCTAAAGAAATTTTCACTATTGACCTGAAAACTATTAGACCCATTAACTGATATTAATAAAGATTTTATATATATAGCTCTATGTAGAAAACTGAAAAGCGTATATTGATACAACTGACGGGAAAAAGATGCTCACTTGAGTTATTTACCCTCCTTTTTGATGCTAATAAAAAAATATCCTGCTTTGCTTTATTGTCAAGGAGGACCACAATCTCCTCTTACTCAATCATATAGTTTTCGTTGGAATTTTCAATTAATGGCATCTGAAGGATATATCATTATTGCGCCTAATCGTAGAGGAATGCCTGGTCACGGACATAGCTTGGAAATGACGAAATAAGTAAAGACTGGGGCGGACAAGTAATGAAAGATTATCTTGCAGCTACAGATGCATTGGCAAAAGAACCTTTTATTGATAAAAAACCGAATAGGAGCTATTGGAGCTAGTTACGGAGGATATTCTGTATTCTATTTAGCTGGAATTCATCAAAAACGTTTTTAAATCATTCATTTCTCATTGTGGGGTATTTAACACAAAGTATGTACGGAACCACAGAAGAAAAATTTTTAATAACCACGAAAATAGGAGGAAATTATTGGGATACAAAAATGCAGTAGCTCAAAAATTCTTATAAAAACTTTTAATCCTATTAATTTTGTAAATAATTGGGATACGCCTATACTAATTATCCAAGGAGGCAAAGATTATCGAGTACCTGAAGAACAAGCATTTCAAGCATTTACCGCTGCATAAAGTAAAGGTTTAAAAAAGTCAATTTTTATATTTCCCAGATGAAAATCATTGGGTATTGAAACCTCAAAATGGACTTTTTGGCAACGAACTTTATAAATGGCTAAAAAGAAACTTTATAATTATGAAAAGAGAAAAATGATGTTTCTTTACTAAAAGATATTATAAATAAAGTAGTTACAAATAACAATCTTACTTATGGCTTAGATAAAATTCAAATAAAAGATGTTTGGATAGCAGGAGAAAGTATTTTTACGTTATACAGATGAAGTTCGCTTTACAAGGCACTACATTGATTATTAAAATAAATTCTGCTTCACTTAAAGAAAAATTTAAGTTTAGGAAAAAGTAAAAATTGTAGCTCAAATTAATGAAGAGTTTGAAAAAGAAGTTATAGAAGGACATTCTTTTTCTATAAAAACAAGAGAGAGAAATAATTATTTCTCTCTTTTTTATTAAATAATTTTACAATCTCTGTACCTCTTCTACTTCACTAGTGTACCTTTTAGCTTTTCCAAATTGGTAAGTAAGGTTCAACTTTACCTGTCGGCTTTCGCTATTACCGTATGCGTACAGATCTAAGTTAGGCAAATGGCTCTCCGCTATCCCAACGTTGAGTGTGAAAAATATCAGTAAAGCTAAAAGTAGCCGTAAGGCGGCTGTTTAAGAAAAGGCGTTGCAACCAATATCTATTCCCCTGAGGACTTAGCTATTTCGTTAATACCCGCCAACCTACGCGAATTGTAAACCGCTGTAAGCTCTCCTTTTTAGTTGGTAAGGCAAACGAAAATAATTTTGCATTGTCAGACTGTACTGCCACCTGTGTCAATGCAAGGAGCTCCCTTCTATTACCGCCCTTTGCTCTCATATAGCTCAGGTTAGGTGTAAGAGTTGTCTCGATAGCCATTGCCCCAATTCAGCTCTTTTGATAGAGTGAAAAAGAGCAAATGGTACTGCTTGCCTATATTCTTAGGGATAGAAATGATTTTATTAGCTTGAAAAGGCTCATTGATACTGCTAAAAAGTCGGTAGAGTAGCTATAAGCTCATTGTAAAAGAAGTCTTTTTGTATGAAGCCGAAAAAGGGTAGCTTTTTGTATCTTTTCAGGCAATAAAAACGGATTACCTTTTCCAATACGATAGTTCGTCCAAAAAGGTATTCAAACGGATTCAGGTTTTTGGTACTCAGGTCGGTTAATGCGAGTGCTATAGCCTGCAAATAGCTGTGAGTTATCGTTGTATTGGTACTGCAAATTAAGAGTAGGAAAGAAGTTTGTATAATGCTTTCGGTGTTCTTGGGGTGTGAAGCACCCCTTTTTCAGGCAATAACTGTCCTTTAGAAAAAGTAGTTTCGTTGCTATGCCCACCTCAGCAATCAAACGTTCGGTAATAGGGTAATGATATTGGGCATATCAGCAAAAATACGCTCTTTGAAGTCAAAAGCATTCGAGCGGTTTACATCTATGAGGTTATAGGTAGGCAATTGTCTAAAGAACTGAAAACTATTGTCCGAAAAACACTTGCGAATACTTAGCTCCTGCCGTAAGGCTACCACCCCTATAAGGGTAATTCTGAACGGAAAGAAGTAGCAAAAATATGTATCTTTCTATCGTTTTTCTGATAGGTAGGTCTCGCGAGAAAGTATGGCACCCGCTGGCGAACGATAGGTGTTAGGCTGCCTATTGCCAGAGCCTCCATCAAAAAGCGTAATCGATGTCTAACTGATAGCGTTCATTATCCGAAGGACCAAAGTATAATAAACATTAGCACTATAGCGATTGGCTTTCTGCATAAAGTAATCGTTATAGCCCGATAGCGTTTTTTCCAATACATTAGCTGTGTTGAAAAAGCGAGTAGTCGTGCTGGTCGTTCCTTTTCCAAATAGCGTATTAGCAGCCAGTTGAGCGCCTAAAGAGTGTCGTTTGTCAAGCCAATAATCACAGCCTATATGCCCTGCTATGGTCTTGCGCTTGTCAGTATCATCAGTCGGACTTTCGTACCGCAGTCCGTTTTGCACACGCTCACTGCCGTAATCCATTGTAATGTCCTAATTGGTGATTGTACCCCAAATGCAAAATACCTTTCTTCACGCTGTGTTGTAATTGTAGTTCGGTGTTTTTGTCGCAAATTCCACCAACATGATACCCCATTGTTCAGCGATAAGAACGTCCCTTCTATTGTCTTTTTATCGAGTACAATATTCACCGCTCCAGCCCCTCCTTGCGCTTCGTATTCAGCAGGCGGATTGAGCAGCAATTCCGTCTTTTTAATTTGTGTAATAGGAATAGATTTTAGATAATTTGCCAAATCATCAGGCTGCATATAGGTAGGTTTGCCATTGATAAGAACCAATACATTGCTTTTTCCGCCAATGCTTAGGTGATTTTGATTGTCTACTACCACATTAGGAGTGCTTTTCAGGGCATCAAGAGCCGTCCCTTGCTGATGAGTAAGACTATTTTTGGCGAAAAAATACTATTTTTCCCTGCTCCATATACACGGCGGACTTCCTTTTTGTAGCCGTTACCACTACCTCTTCCAAATTCAGTGAAGAAGCAAGAGGTATAGAAAGCAACTCTATGTTTTTACTTAGCAAGAAAGGTTCTCGGTATACGACAAGTAATCGTCTGTACTCTCAATATAAATACGCAAATTGCGTTTAGTAGAAGAAAAGCTAAAAAGCCCATTGTTTCCGGTGATAGGTTCATTCACTATTACATTAGTGTTAGCATCCAATACTTTTGATGGTGACGTTAGCAATACCTTCAAGCGAAGCATTATGCACAAAAACCTTTTTACGGTATATTGTGTTTGTGCACAAAGGGTAGTACCTCTAAAAGAAGACAAATATAAAGTTTTTCATTTTAAATATAGATTTTGTGGTTTTTCTTATATTTATAATTTTTTTCTATCTTTCATTATATTTTTCATAAGCCCGTTGTACCTTTTTAAACTTCTCTTCCGCTCCTTTGCGAATTGCTTCATCTTCGGTAACTACATGGTCTGGATGATATTTTTTTAGCCATATCACGATATGCTTTTTCACTTCGGCATCAGTTGCTGTTGGTAAAATACCCAATATTTTATAATCATCATCAGCTGTTTTATAAAACATCGCTTTTATACTCTCAAAATCTGATGGAAAAATAGAAAAAACTGATAAGCTATTCTTTGAATTCTTTGTAATTCCACCTCTCGTACACTTCATCAATATCTGCAACCTGAAATAAAAAGTGAATTATTTCTAGCCTTGTTTCATACTGAGTACGTACTGAACGTAAAGAGAAACACGCTCCAAAGAAATATTTTCTCTATTTATCTGACTAAATGTACGAAAGATATGGTTTGCTTTTTCTTTTCCCGTAAAGAGAAACAAACTTATGTCTCACATAATCTAATTCTTGACGAGAACCCGCACCATCTGCCCTGATAACCAATGCACAAAGAGAAAGTAAATTCAATTCAAAAATCGGCAGGTGAATAAATTTTTGTAGGCTTAGCTACTTTATTAGAAATTTTTATCAAAATAAAGAGTTTTTAAAACAATAAAAGCCGTGAAAAATCCTCCAATACCTCAAACACACTACGAGTTAGCAAAAAAACCAACAAAAAACCTACTAATACAAATATTACATTCATCTTTTTAATTATAACCTCCTGAAAATTTGTTTCTTTGAAAGAAAAGGCAAAGATAAAAAATAATTTTAAATCTATAAAAATATTTTTGAATTAAATTTTTTTCTATCTTTGCAGTGATTTTTGATATTTCATTCTATAAAAAAAGAATAGAAAAAAATTATAATTATTTAATTTTTTTAGATGTTTAAAAACAAAAATTAATGACAAAAATTCGTATTACAAAAATTTGATTTCGAAGCAGGACACGCTTTATTTGGCTATGATGGGAAGTGCAAAAACATTCACGGACATAGTTATAAACTATTTGTTACAGTAATAGGAGAACCTATTAATGATTCTTCTCATATAAAAATGGAATGGTAATTGACTTTGGAGATTTAAAAACCATTGTAAATCAGGAGATTATAAAACCCTTTGACCATTCTGTTATTTTTAACAATCAGTCTCCTCATAAAAGCTATTGGAGAAAAATTACTAGCAGAAGGGCATAATGTTATAATGGTTGATTATCAACCAACTAGTGAAAACTTAATCATTGATTTTGCCCATAAAATACAAGCGCAACTACCTAAATCTATCTCTCTTTTTCTTTACGACTACAAGAAACTGAAAGTTCTTTTTGCAGAATGGTTTGCGTCAGATAATTTATAATTTTTAACATAAAAAAATATGCTTTTAGCCGTTAATATAGGTAATTCTAATATTCGTTTTACGATAATGAATGGAGTAAAGGTAAAATACTCTTGGACAATCTCGACCAAACCTTATAAAACTGCAGGTGAATTTCAGCTAATTTTTCAAAAATTATGCTCATCAATTTGAAGAATTAAACAATGAAATTACAGATATTGTTATCGGTTCTGTTGTTCCTCATCAAACTTTGATTATATCAAAAGTATTAGAAAAAAATCCCTTGATATAGAGCCACTTATTGTAAATAGAAATACTTTAAGCCAAGTAAAACACAGCTCTAACCAAATGGGGACTGACCTTTACGCCAATGCCGTTGCTGCGCATTATTTATTTCCAAATAAGAAAAATTATTATTGATTTTTGGCACAGCATTAACCCTAACAGGCATTGAAGAAACAGGGACAAATGATAGGAGTAATCATAGCTCCTGGAGTAATCACTCTCTAAATGCTTTAGTTAGTGACACTGCACAACTCCCTGAAATAGAACTAAAAACCAAAAAGCTACTTTAGGAATGGATACCGAAACGTGTATGCAAAGTGGAATAATGTACGGATATACTGCAATGGTAGAAGGACTTATAGAACGAATAAAAAAACGATTATAACTCTGATTTTTATGTCATTTCAACAGGAGGTGTAGGTACTATTTTTTTCTGAATTAACAAATAAAAATAAATTTAAATGATAAATACCATACTATAAAAAGGATTAAGTATTTTATATCATTTACACCATAAAAAGATTTTTCATTTTAGATAATTTTTGTTAATTCCATTTTTATGAATAAAAAGAAAGGATACAATTTGCCATAGATACTCTAGAAGAGTTATATCCAAATCCGCCTGTACCTCTCATACATAAAGACCCTTATACATTGCTTATTGCGGTTCTTCTATCTGCTCAATGTACAGATGCAAGAGTAAATCTAATCACTCCTTTATTATTTGAAAAGGCTGATAATCCGTACGATATGATAAAAAAATGAGCAAGGAGGAAATACAAGATATTATTCGTCCTTGCGGCCTTTCTCCTATGAAATCAAAAGGAATTTATGAGCTTTCTCATATTCTTATCAATAAATATGGAGGTGAAGTTCCTGCAAGTTTTTGAAGCATTAGAAGCTCTGCCAGCAGTAGGGCATAAAAACGGCTAGTGTTGTAATGAGTGTTGCCTTTAATGAACCTGCTTTTCCTGTAGATACACATATACATAGAATGATGTATCGTTGGAATTTCTCCACAGGGAAAAAGTGTGGAACAAACAGAAAAAGATGCCAAACGATTATTTCCAAAAAGAAAAATGGAATGATTTTGCATTTACAAATTATCTACTATGCTCGTGAATATTCACCTGCACGAGGTTGGGATATTCAAAAAGATATAATCACACAGGCTATTGGTCGTAAAGAATTCTCTAAAAATAAATTATAAACAAAAAGCTATCTTAAACAGATAGCTTTTTATTTTCATAAATAATGTATTAAAATTTATAGTAAGTCCTGCACCAAAAGCCTCACGAATTTGGAATGCTTTTACTGCATCATCATCATAAATAGCTTGGAAGGTAAGGTTAGCTGAAAGATAATTATTTACTTTCATTGCTAAATTCATTGTATAGTCCATATCCACATTTTTGAGGTTTATCAAGATAATTACTATACAAAGACAAAATATTTTCAACAGAAACATTCTCTGCAATATTAAATTTAGCATATGCTGTAAGAGAAGCACCAAACTCATAACGGAAAGTTTTTCCTTGCTCTACCCCAAAGTGTGCTCCGTTTAAAGTATATCTACTTTTTGTAAAAAAATCATACGAGAAGTAGCAGGAGCGATATTAACTTTTTAGTTATCACTTTTTCCAAAGCATACCAGGACCAAAAGACAAATACCCAGGAGCCATAAAGTCTGTTTTCTCTGTACGTGTTTTACCATCTGAGCTATACACATACCCTCTTGTTATTTGAGTTTGGAAATTAGCAAAGAAAGAGTAATACCAAGTTTCTGTAGCTTGTTTTCCTAAAAGAGAAGTTATCGCTAAACGGTCATTTGTTTTTTTAGTAAATTCATCTCCATCTACTTTTGTAAGTCCATAATCTACAAGAAGTTTATTATCCCAAGCCCAAGAGTCTTTTTTTATAGTTTGCATCATAACTTAGAGATAAATTCCCTCCATAGTTATTAGTTCCTCCTCCTGTCCATTCTTTATTGAAAGCACTTTGGTTAAAAAGTAAAGATACATTTTCCTCCTCTTGTCCAGTTACTTGTTTTTACATCATCTTGTGCAAAAGCGCTAAAACCAGCCAATAGACTGATTGAAAAAAATAATTTTTTTCATTGTTTATTAAGAAATTTAATTTAGTTACTTCGTTCTGTTATGTTATTTTGAGGGGGCAAAGATATATATTTTTTATAACTCAAAAATTTTTTAAGAAATTTTTAACTTTTTCATATTTATTTTAATAAAAATTAAATTATTGGTTAATCGTTATTTTTCTAAAAGAATAGTTTTCTAAATATTATATGTAAAATTAGAAATATATTATTTATTGTAAATAAAAATTGTTAAAAGCAATTATAAATAACACTTATTTTTTTAACAAAAATCCTCTATTTTGCTTTTTGAAAAAGAAATTTAAAAATTTTTTACTATATTTTTCATTATTTTAGAAAAAAATCATTACATAATTAAAATGAACAATAAGAAATGTTTTAATTTAAATAATTTAACTTAAATAAAAATTAAAAAAATTAGTGTTTTCTGAAATTTAACATTTAAAAAAATTATAAAAATATACTCTAATTTTAATATTTTTTTGTATTTTGTGCTATTGAAAAAAACTAAATTATTATGCTTTTAGAAAATAATTCAGATTTTTAAAATTAGAAATCTTTCTCTTATAGAAGAAAATAAAAAAACAAACATTTAAAGGTCAATATCCTGTTGCTAAAAATGAAGAAAAAAATTATGGAATAAAAACCGAAACTATCATTAGCACCACCGATAAATATGGAACAATAACATTTTGCAAATGACACTTTCTTAAAGGTTTGTGAATATTCAAGAGAGGAACTTTTAGGGCAACCTCATAGTATTATAAGACACCCAGATATGCCAAAAATAATTTTTAAAGTATTATGGGACAACATTTTAAAAGGAAAAAAATTTTCACGGAATAGTAAAAATCTTACTAAAAACAGGAAAAATATTATTGGGTAGTTACAAATTTTTGTATTTCTCGTGGATATGAAAATGAAATAACTTCTTTTATGGCTATGAGAAAAGCTGTGCCTCAAATAGTTATAGATAAATATATACAGCCTTTATACAAAAATTATTGGATATAGAGCGTGTTGGTGGTATAGAGGCAAGTGAGAAATTTATGAAACATTTTATCGAAAAACAGGAAAGTCTTATACAGAGCTTGTTTATGACGGCTTATCGTGAATGTGGACAAAATACAGATTTTCTTTCAGATTCTATTACTTTTGGAAAAGAATCCTTTTCAGTTAGAATAAATTACTCCATTTTTAAATTTGAAAAATAGGTTATATATAACCTATTTTTTATGCAATAAATATAAAAATCTCATTAATTATCATTCAAAATTTGCCAAATTTCTTCTTGAGACAGTATGCCTCTTCCCTCCTTTTCTATAATTTCTAACCTTTCTATAATAGCTTTGAAGCTATAAAGTATCTTATTGAGCTTATTAATATCCCCACTAATGGTCAAATAAGCGCAATTTCTTTCTTTTCCAAGAATTTTTTTATATCAAAATCAATCCAATCTTCCTCATTTGTATATCCCTTAGGCTGACATTCTTGTACAAAATCAATATAATTGCTTATATCCACCTTGATGAACCAGCCAGGATTATCATACATATCTATCTGAACTCCTTGTTCGTGCTCCCAATCTCCATCTATTTGAGATTTTGTCCATTCTTGTAACCATTCTATAATATTCATAGTTATATCTTTTCCCATTCAATAAAAATCAGGCTTTACTTGTGTCTCGAAAAAGGATTGTGCAATCCTATAAAAACTCATCAATAGTCAGCACTTTGTCTTTACTTAGGAATATTTCTGTAGCCGTGTATATCCTCAACAAATACCTCTATCCCTTCACTTGCTTTTTCCTTTACTAATATATTGTACCTCTTCTTCTAAATAGTAGATAACACATTTATTTCTCCTGACAAATGCAGATAATTTGGGAAATCCATTTTCCTTAAAAAGTTAAAATAAAAATTGACCTCCTCTAAAAACGTTTTTAGTAATATTTCTAATTCATCCAAAAGAATCTACAAGGTATTCTTCACTAAAATCATTTAAGTACATCATTCTTACTAATTTTCAATATTTTAAAAGAGACTACAATACCTTCCAAAACATCTATAAGCAGTTCCAATATTTTCCCTTTAGGAGTTACAAAAAGCTCTCTACAGCCATCTTACTTTATCACATACCCAGCTGTGAGCCCTCGCTGGCTTTACCTTTTACTTGACTCACTATAATCGCTCCGCCATTGCTACATTAAGGCTTTCTGCCTGTTGTCGCCTACCAAAACGTGGTATGGTAATAGCTCCATTGGCTAAGGCAGCAACCTCTGGGCTTACTCCATTGGCTTCGTTACCCAAAAACAATCACACAATCCTCTGGAAAAGTAGTAGTATAAAGGTTTTCCCCTTCCAATGTAGCCACATATAGGGAAGTGCACAAGTAGCTAAAAAGCCTTCCAAGAGAGATAATGCACCTCCACCCGTGAGAGTGACCCCATAGAGGCTTGTACTACTTTAGGGATTATAGCAATCCACTGTCTGCTCACTACATAGAAGAGTTTCTATCCCAAACCAATCACACAGGCGAATAAGCGTTCCCAAATTACCTGGGTCTTGAATATTATCTAAGGCCAAGATAAGCCCTTCTTGAAGTATCCCCTTTCTCTTGGGCTGGCGAAAGATAGCCACCCCCTCATCAGGATGCTTTAGAGTACTTAGCTTAGAGAGTTCCTCCTTGCTAACAAGGGTTAAGGGTTGCTGCCCAAGACTTGTCAGAGAAGGTATCTGTAGCATAAATTACCTCAGCTTTGTAGCCTGCTTCGACAAACTCTACTATACTCTTCTTCCCCTCTACCACAAAGAGACCTGTTTCGCTACGATGCTTCTTTTGAGAGAGTTTTTGTACTAACTTGAGTTGGTTTTTGCTTAGCATATAGGGATAAAATAATTGCAAGGCAAATATACAATTATTTTTGGGAAAATATAGTATCTTTGCAAAAATATTCATCACTATGAAAATACTACCTTATCGCAGGGGAAGCCTCTGGCGACTTACATGGAGCTAACCTTATGCGCCCTACAGCAGATAGACCCCAAGGCGGAGTTTTGCTTCTGGGGAGGGAGATCGTATGGAGGCTGTTGGGGAAAACTCATTAAGCATTACCGCGATTTGGCTTTTTATGGGATTTTTGGGGAAGTGGTTACCAAATCTTAGGACAATTCTTCGAAATATTGATTTTTGCAAACGAGATATCATACAATTTCAGCCTGATGCGATTATCTTCATCGATTATCCCTGGGTTCAATATGCGTATCGCTCAAATGGGCTAAAGCAGCAGAGATTCCTACCCATTATTACATTTCTCCACAGATATGGGCTTGGAAAGAAAAACCGTATCAAAGCAATCAAAAGGGATGTAGATGCTATGTATGTCATTCTACCTTTTTGAAAAAGATTTCTATGAAGAAAGCACCAATATCCTGTACATTTTGTAGGACATCCTCTGTTAGATGCTATTGCAGCTCGTAAGGAGGTTAGTGAGGAAGTTTTCAAAAGAGAAAAACGGCTTAGATGAGCGTCCTATTATTGCCTTTGCTACCCTGGTAGCCGTAAACAAGAAATTGCCAAAGATGCTCTCAGTGATGCTCTCAGTGGTAGGAAGTTACCATCAGTATCAGTTTGTCATTGCGGGAGCACCTTCTTTAGGATATGATTTTCTACAAACAGTTTATCAAGAAGAAAATGTACATTTTGTCAGTGGAGAAAACTTACGACCTGCTCTCTCATGCACATGCAGCCTTTGGTTACCAGTGGTACAGCTACTTTGGAAACGGCTTTATTCCGTGTTCCTGAAGTGGTTTTGTTACCGTGGCAATTGGATTTCTTACCAGATAGCCAAGCGGGTAATCAGCCTCAAAGTATATTTCTTTGGTTAATCTGATCATGGATGCTCCTGTAGTCACCGAACTCATTCAGGAGACCTCAATACCCGAAACCTCAAAAACAGAACTAAACAAACTCCTTAATCCTGAGTTATAGAGACAAACTTCTCAAAAGATTACAAAGATATTACGAGAAAAAAATTAGGGTAATGAAGGCGCCAGTGAACGAACCGCATCACTTATTGTTTCTTCTATGATGAAATAGTTTATAGAAAATATTTCAATATACATCTTATCAACTCTATAAGTTACTATCACTGTTTTTGTGAAAGTAGCTTATATATAGAATTACAGAGTAATAAAATATAAAAAAACCTCCTTTATCTTTGTAGTTATTATTTCTACTCGATAAAGGAGGTTATTTTATAATAAATTAATTTAAAAATTCTGATATTTTTGTATTACAGCATTATCTGCTAATATTCGGCGATGTCCTAACCCCTTAGTAATCATTAACTCTGATGTCGGATATGCTTTATGAATACTGTGAGCACACTTTTACGGATACATCAATATCATCTTCATCGTGAATAATCAATGTTGGGAGATTTATTTTCTGGATAGCATTGGAAACAGAGTAGTCGTGTATTGATTCTTTAAGAATTTTATTCAAGTAATTATGAATATTATCCCATACTACCTTATTCATATTCATTTTTTTGACAAAAATCATCAATAATATCGGTTACCAAATCGCCTCCACTTATACAAACTAATTTTTTTCAGCCTTGAAGCCCAATCGTACAGCATTCACTGAAGACATAGCCCCTCAAAGAATGTCCTATGATAGCATAAAAGTCTTTATATTTTTTTGCCTATTTCCAAAATAGAAAGTACAAATTCTTTCATATAAGTCTTTTTACTTTCTGATTTGCCGTGCGCTGGGGCGTCAAAAACTAATGATTTTATAGCCATTTGAGACAAATTTATCCGCCATAGAAAAGAGTTGTGTCCCTCTTCCACTCCAACCGTGTACTAGTAAAATAAGTTTATCTCCGCTTCCGTATTCATAAATATTAATTTTTCCCGAGAGAAGGTACATCTAAAAGATATTGTGTACTTTTGCTCATTCATAGAATATTCTCGTTTAGGCATCGGGAATTTGATAGGAGTAAAAATAACCAAAGAGCGTATTTTTGATGCCCATTTATTAGAAATAGCTTGAAGAAATTGTCCTATTAGTTTATATATTTTAGGAATTTCTATTGTTGATTTTTGTTTATTTTGTTGCATTTTTTTATTTTTGAGGGGCAAAAATAAGTAATTTTAATGATTTTAGTTTATTTTTGTGAATATTTATGTTTTTTTAAATTCTTTAAAATAAAAATAATAATTTAATTTTGTCTCTATTCGCTTTATTCATAATTATTTGATAATAAAGACATTATATTTAATCCATTGTTTTATATTTTTATTTTTCGATTGTTCATAATATTTTTGCCAAAGAAATATATTAAAAATGTTAAAACAACAATTACAACTCAAATTAACTCAGAAACTATCTCCGCAACAAATTCAATTGATGAAGTTAGTACAACTTTCTACTCTTGAATTGGAGCAGCGTGTTAAGCAAGAATTGGAAGAAAATCCAGCTTTGGAAAGCTCTTCCGAAGAAGATGTATATGATAAAGATGAGTTTGAAGATGAATTTAACAACTCTGAAGAAGACTATGATGATGAGAAATCATTGAGGCAGATGCTATTAATGTCGATGAATATTTGAGTGATGATGAAATACCAGAATATCGATTACAAGCTAATAATTACAACGAAGATGATGAGTATGAAATGCCTTATAAAGAAGAAATTTCTTTTCATCAATACCTTATAGACCAACTTAATACCTTCCGCCTTGATGAACGCCAAAGAGAAATAGCAGAGTTTCTTGTAGGTAGCATTAATGATAATGGGTATATTCGTAGAGAAATGTCTGACATCGCGGATGACCTTGCTTTTTACTCAAAACATTTATACAGATGCCAAAGAGGTTGAGAAAATTTTTACAGAATGTCATTTTTGAACTCGAACCGGCAGGAATTGGCGCTCGTAATCTCCAAGAATGCCTTATTGTTCAGCTTGAACGAAAAACAGTTCTCGTTCTATTAATATTGCCATTCTATTCTGAAAGAAAGTTTTGATTTATTTAGTAAAAACACTTTCGAAAAAAACTTATACAAAAACACCTAATCACCCCTAGAAGAGCTTCGGGAAGCTATCCGAGAAATAGAAAAACTCAATCCAAAAACCAGGAAGCTCATACTCTGAAGGACAAAAATATGTAGAGCAAATTATACCTGATTTTACTATTCGGATAATTGATGGAGAGCTTGAACTTTCCTTAAATGGAAGAAATGCACCAGAATTGCACATCTCAAAAAGAATATACTTCAATGCTCGAAACCTATAAAGACTCCAAAGACAAAAAGACAAACAAGGGCAAAAAAGCGGTTCTGTTCATTAAACAAAAATTAGATGCTGCTAAATGGTTTATTGATGCTATAAAAACAAAGACAAAATACGTTATATGTAACAATGCACGCCATTATGCAACGACAAAAAGTATTTCCTCACTGGAGATGAAATGAAGTTAAAACCACTTATACTGAAAGACATAGCAGAAATGGTTGATATGGACATCTCTACCATTTCAAGGGTTGTCAACAGCAAATATGTTAGCACTCCTTATGGTACAAAACCTGTCAAAGATTTCTTTTTCTGAATCTATGAAAAATGATGAAGGAGAGGATATTTCTACAAAAGAAATTAAGCAAATTTTACAATCAGTTATTAATAACGAGGATAAAAATAAACCTTATCCCGATGATGAATTAGCTCAAATTCTCAAAGAAAAAAGGGTATCCTATAGTAAGACGAACGATTGCTAAATATCGCGAACAACTGGAAATTCCTGTTGCTCGATTAAGAAAAAGAATTACAATAAAAACATAAACGCATAGTTTTCAAATTAAATTCTGCGTTTTTATAGATTTTAAAATATTTTTTTGGAAAAATGAAAAATTTACTTCAATATTTAGAAAATTTCATCACAGAGGAAAAGAAAAATCGTTTTTACAGAAATTCTCTCATTACGAACCAATCATTTCACTGTAGCTGTAGAAGATATATATCAAATGCATAATACAAGTGCTGTAATACGCAGTTGTGAAATTTTTGGAGTACAAAATGCCCATTTAATAGAACAAAAATACGGAAAACGTTTAGACTCTAAAATAGCTATGGGTGCCGAAAAAATGGGTCACTACACACCGATACACGGATACTTTTTCTTGTATAGATAAACTAAAAAGCAGATGGTTTTCAAATAGTTGCTACTATCCCTCACCAAATGCTATCAAATTAGATGAATTTGATATTTCTAAAAAGTGCATTCTTTTTCGGAACTGAACGTAAAGGTCTTTCACTTGATGTACTAACAAAGCTGACAAATTTCTTACAATACCTATGGTAGGCTTTACGGAAAGCCTCAATATCTCAGTAAGTGTAGCTATTATTTTTACAAACTTTAACTACCAAACTACGACAATCTGATATAAAATGGCAGCTTTCTGAGCAAGAATTATTGGAAACCAGAATAGAATGGACTAAAAACTCTATTCGTAGCCTATCTGATGTATTAAAACGATATGAAGAAATAAAAATGAAAAATGAAAAACTAATATTCATTATCTTTTTCTTCTTCATTATATTGATTGTATTTTTGCCAAAAATAAAGTATGTGGACTGAGATTTTTCATAATATTGAACAATGGATAGAAACTAAACTCGCTTCTTGGGGTATAAATATAGAAACTTCAGGGAATATTTCTTTTTATTATCCTTCTTTTTGCCATTACAATAATGGTTATTGTTCTACAAATTGTTATCAGGTGGGCTATTCGAGGATTGTTGAACGAATAAAAGACAATTCCAAAATATTCTGTATTCAAATATTTAAGAGAAAGACGTTTTCCTCATCAATTAGCACAAATTTTCCTATTCTTTTCCTTTTTAGAAGTCGTTCCTATTGTTTTTCTCACTTCCCTAGGGCTGGGGGTTTTTATTACTAAAATGATTCAAGCTTATTCAGTCTTTGCTGTCATTTGGATTATCCTTGCTTTTGCCCGTTCTGTGATGGATTCTCTGAAAGAAAAACCTGCTTTTTAGAGAAAAAAACCAATGGAAAAGCTGGGCTCAAGTCATCTACATTACATTGGTTTGTATTGGTTTTTCTTCATTTATAATATTTTTACAGACAAATCACTTGGAGAGTTATTCACCCTATTTGGGGGCTGCCTCTGCTATTTTATTATTAATTTTCAAAAGATACTATTTTAGGGTTTTTGTAGCCAGTATTACCGTTACAACCAATGATATGGTAAGAATAGGAGACTGGATAACAATGCCTGAAAGCAATGCAGATGGCGATGTTATCGAGATAAACCTCAATACCGTAAAAGTACAAAACTTCGATAAGACTATAACTACCATACCTACGTATAAACTTATTTCTGCTTCATTTCAAAATTGGAGAGAATGCAGAATGCAGGAGGAAGACGCATAAAACGTTCGATATATATCATACAATCTACTGTTCGTTTTGTAGAAGAACCAGACCTTATCCGCCTAGCTAAAAATACAAGAAATTGAAGGATATATTACCGAACGAAGAAAAGAAATAGAAGAATACAATTCTGAAAAAGAGCAGACAAAAGAGTACTTATTAACGGGAGAAATATGACCAATTTAGGACTTTTCAGAAAATATACAGACTATTATTTAAAAATCATCCACGAATAAACAAAAACTTACAATGATGGTTAGACAATTGGCTGCTACTTCAAAAAGGAATTCCGTTAGAAATCTATGCTTTTACAGATACAACCAATTGGGTAGAGTATGAAACTATACAATCAGATATTTTTGATCATCTTATAGCTGCTGTACCTTTTTGATTTGGAAATATTCGAAGATCTTCACAATACTCCCTATAAAAAGCATTCTTTTGATATATAAATGTTCCTTTTTTTCAGTAAAAAAATATAAAAATAAAATTTATAGAAATAATAATGAACTATTTATCCGTAGAAAACATATCTAAATCATTTGGAGAACGCGTTTTATTTGAAAATATTTCATTTGGAATAAACAAAGACCAAAAATAGCTTTTCATTGCCAAAAATGGAACAGGAAAAAGTACACTTTTGAATATTATTACGGGCAAAAGACTTTCCTGATAGCGGTCAAGTAGTTTCACGTAATGGACTTAAAATAGCCTTTCTTGCACAAGAGCCAGATTTGCCTTCAGATTTAACAATAGAAGAACTCATTTTGCTTCAAGATAATCCTATTCTTAGAATTATCCAAGCCTATGAACACGCATTGGAGCATCCAGAAGATGAAACAGCGTACCAAAAACGCCTTTTGAACAAATGGAACGTCACCAAGCGTGGGACTTTGAAACCCAATACAAGCAAATATTATCCAAATTAAAAGCTTGATAAGAGTTTATCTACAAAAATATCTGACTTATCAGGAGGGCAAAAAGAGATTGGCGCTTGCCAATGTTCTAATAACAAAGCCAGACTTATTAATTCTTGATGAGCCTACCAATCACCTCGATTTAGAAATGATTGAATGGCTTGAAGTATTTTTCAAAAGAAAATATAACTCTCTTTATGGTCACACACGATCGTTATTTTCTAGAACGTGTTTTGTAATGAAATTATAGAATTAGACCATTATATAGTTATAAAAGGAAATTATTCTTACTTTTTAGAGAAAAAGAACAAAGACTCGCTCAAGAGCAAGCTTCTGTTGATAAAAGCTAAGAATTTATACACCAAAGAGCTTGATTGGATGCGCAGACAACCCAAAGCTAGAACTACAAAGTCTAAATCTCGTATTGATGATTTTTATATCATCAAAGAACAAGCTCATAAGCGCCGTCAAGAACATATTAGTACAGTTGGAAATCAATATGGAGCGATTAGGCAGTAAAATAGTAGAACTACACAATATAAGTAAGCGGTTTGAAGACAAAATTATCCTTGATAAATTCAATTACGTATTCAAAAGAGGTGAAAGAGTAGGAATTATTGGTAAAAAATGGAACAGGAAAGAGTACTTTTCTGAATATTTTGACAGGAACAACTCCTCCAGATACAGGAAAAAGTAGTCATTGGTGAAACTATTAAGTTCGGATACTATACACAACAAGGAATTTCTGTGCAAACAGGACAAAAAGTAATTGATATTATAAAAAAATATGGAGAATATATCCCTTTGAATAAAGGTAGAATTCTTTCAGCTGAACAATTATTAGAAAGATTCTTATTTGATAGAAAAACAATATGATTTTTGTAGAAAAACTCAGTGGAGGCGAACTAAAAACGTCTATATCTTTGTACAATACTCATCCAAAATCCTAATTTTTGATTCTTGATGAGCCTACAAACGATTTAGACATCGTTACCCTAAATGTTTTAGAGGCTTTTTGATGGATTACCCAGGTTGCTTGCTCATAGTATCTCACGATAGGTATTTTATGGACAAAATAGTAGATCATTTATTTGTTTTTCGAGGAAATGGAGAGGTGAAGACTTCCCAGGTAATTATTCTGATTTTTGTCTATGAACAAAGTACTCCAAAAGATTCTACAAAAGGAAAAACAATATTCAAGAGAAAGAAACTCCTAAGAATACTTGGAGACAAACCACAAAAGGGCTTTCTTACAATGAACAAAAAGAATATGCTAAACTTGAAAAAGAAATAGCTAAACTTGAAGATAAAAAAACGAGAAATTGAATCCTTATTTTCTGAAGGAATGCTTTCTAATGATGAGATTCAGCAAAAATCTATTGAATTAAATGACATTTTAACAGATTTAGACAAAAAACAGAACGTTGGTTTGAGTTATCTATGAAAATAGAGGAATAATTTGCATAATAATATTTTTTTATGATAAAATCTATTTTATTAATAGGTGCCGGAAGCTGTTTAGGGGGAATTCTACGTTTTTCATATCTTTTTCTCTCAAAAATATAAAGTTTATAGGTATTCCTATTGGTATTTTTATTGTAAACATCATTGGTTGTTTTTCTTATAGGTGCTTTTTTTCTCATATTTCAGAGAAAAAAATAACAGATAATGATATTTCTATTTTCTTAATGACAGGAGTTTTAGGAGGATTTACTACATTTTCTTCCTTTTCTTTAGAAGTTTTACAACTTTTCAAGGGAAATGAGCCTTTAAAAGCTGTTTTTTTATATGTTTGGAACAGCTATAATTGGTATTTTGGCTTGTTTTTAGGATATAAATCATATTATTTATTTAATTTTACATATTTTAATACTAAAAGACCTGATATGAGGCAAAAACAAATCTTAAAGTTTTACTAATATGAAAATAGAAGCAATTAACAAAGGTAGTGAAGCAAAAGCCCTTTGCTTTTCAGGAGTTTTTAGACTTTACCTTTGCCCGATGATTATTTTTAATTTTTTTGGCCCAAAATGACGGTGCTACCATTGATGAAGCCTATTTCTATGTAAAAAGGATATAGAGGAATACATTATGTTTGATCTTTTCTACGATATAAAAAGAATGTATAGAAACCTATGAAGAGTTCAGTGAGGATTTTCCCGAGCAAAAGCCTTGTCATCGGAGCAGATCCAGGAGGGAGCGATACTCCTTTTAGTAACCACAGACGTGGGGTGATTTTCTCCAAAGGGTATTTATTTCTATGACCATTCTCACTTTTTGAGGCTTCCAATAGCGATTGTAATACCTATTTTGTATGCGATACATTTAGCGAGTTTATAACCATTTTTAGAGCATACTACTTTTGTCATAATAAGTTATATATGAACTTTTTAAAATAAGATTGTTTTTATAGATACTAAAATCATAATAAAAAAATCTTTTTAGTAAAAAATATCTTTTTGCCTTTCGGAAAGTGTTGGTATGTGCTTTTATAATTGTAACCAAATCAGGAGAATAGCCTCCACCCATTGAACACTGAATTGGTATTTGGTATTTTTGGCAAAATTCAAAAACAATAGTATCACGCTCAGCTACAGCCTTCCACAGAAAGCGCCAATTTTCCTAATTTATCGGAAGCTAACATCAACTCCTGATTGATAGAAAATAAAATCTGGTTTTTCTTTTCTATCAATTTGTATAGAGTTTCTTTTAGCACAGAAAAGGTACTGATTATCTGTCGTTTTATCATCAAAAGAAATATCCAAATCTGATTTTTCTTTCTCAAAAGGGTAATTATTTTTTTCCGTGCATTGAAAAAAAGTGAAAACCTTTGGATTATTTCTGAATATTTCAGCTGTTCCATTACCTTGATGAACGTCCAAATCTACAATTAAAAATCTTTTTGCCCATTTATTTTTAAGCAAAAAAAGTAGAGGCTATCGCTTGGTCATTCAACATACAAAAAGCCTCACCCCTATCAGAATAAGCGTGATGCGTTCCGCCTGCTATATTAAAAAGCTATTTTTATTTTCAAAAAGCCAACAAAGCTCCAGAAATAGTTCCTTTGAACAAGAGTTAATTCTCTATCTATCAATTCTTTATCCTGAATAAATCCTATCTTTCGAGCTTGACTCTCTGTAAGAGATAAATTCAGCTTCGACATATTCTTGCCGATGAGCTAAAAAGTATCAGAAATTTCAACCATATCAGGGGTATCTGTCTTCTCTGCTATATTTTCCAATAATAATTTGTTCATACAACAATTCATATTTTATCATTGAAACCTATGATTTTCAGGCACTTTTATGAGTATAATTCGTATGATAAAGCTATCTTAAACATTTATTCTTATTATCTTAAAAGTGATTGGGTATAAAACCCATAATATCAGCTAAATAAGTAAAGTAAAAGAGATAAACAAAAAGAAATAATCGGGAGCTATCATCCACATCATAAAAACGCTTCACTTGTGTCTTTCTAAAAATATTCTTCGGTCCCATTTTGGCTACTCCTATTCCTAAAATAGCAGCTACATTTACCTGAACCAATGAAGAAGGAATCCCTTTAGTTAATGATGCCAATAAAAAGCAAACTACCTGATATAAAAGGCAATAATAACCGCTTCAAATTTCCCAAAAAGAATAATTTCTTTTCCTGTATTTTTACTATTTTATATCCAAAAAGAGAACTCCTATACCAAAAACAAGGCGCTACAATCAGTGAAGATAAAATAAAATTACCATAAAATCATTTTCATTCTGTAAGCCTAACTCATTGATAGTCATTGAGGCAATAGGTCCTGCTGCATTTGCCACATTATTTAGAACCAATAGCAAAAAGAAACATAAATAGACATTAATATCAAAATAGAATTCCAAATTGGCTTAAGATTCTCATTTTTGAGCACGTAACATCGTGAGTCCTCACCTTCGCATTGGTTTATAAATATACTTTCCACAAAGATAGCTCAATATATAAGATATTATTGGTAAAAATAAACCAAGCTGGAATTATTTCCAAAAACAACTTATCTGTATCTAATTTGTTGAAATACAAAGCACTTGCAGCTATTGACAATACCGCTGCCTGGCTTGTTGATTGTGGAATACCTGAAATATTAGCTATCAAAGAGTGATAGCTACCGAAAAATAAAGAAATGGATACTATCGTAAAAGTCATATAATTTGCCGATAAAATACCACTTCCATTGTTGTTGCTGTATTTTTTTCCAGCTATAAAAAGCTCCTAAAAACTGCTATACCAAAAATCCCTGGAATTAAACTCTTACGAATAACATTTTGCTCCATAACTTGCTGAAAAAGGCGAGGTGCTGTACCACTCCCACCCATAGTTATGGCAAGTACCATTGCTATAATATAAGGAAGAAGTAATTGGTTGTAAATTGGAGCATAACTTTATATATGGTTTATTTTTAATAATTAATTATCCTGAATATGATTTTTTGTTTGTAATAAAAACAATTATTTTTATTCTTTATTTATATTACAAAACTATAAATTAAAAAACTGCAAAAGTATGAAAAAGATAGTTTTGACAAATTTTTAATCCAATAAATTAAATTTTATCTTTTTAACTATTTTCACAAATATTTTTCTTTATAAAAGTATGATTAATCAAATTTTATAGATAAATTACACTTTATTTGTATTAAAAATAATATTTTTGATATGAAAAATATGATTTGATTATATATTAATAAATATATGAGATAATGATACATACCTTATTATATGAATTATATTTTATTCTAGTAGTAATATATTATTTGTGTTATAAGATTAAATACTATTTCCATACTCGGAAAAGCATTTTTACAATATGAAATATATAAGAAGCGATAAAGAAATTTATATTTTTCTCATAGGAAAAGTATATTTTACAATCACTTCTTATAGATATACTATGCTACAAACAGAAATAAAGAGTCACTTATTATAACTATACTATAAGACAAAATACAATCCATATATTCCAATTCTATTTTTTACTACAAGAAAAAATGAAGTTTCTCTATCTGTTTTTAGTATTTTTATATTAGTAAATATTCTATCTTTTCTCATTTCTTATACTTTCGAGTAAATATGAGTACTTTCAATCATCACTTTGAAGACTTTATTCATAACAACAAATACTTTAGATGATATTTTTTATATTCTTATGATATATAAAAATATTCTACCGATTATTTAAAAATATTTCTATATATTTCTAATATTTTATAAAATAATGTGAAAAATATTTTTATTAGAAAATATTTTCTATATTTGCACAAATAACTAATTTAATATTTTATTATATGGACTCTATTATCAAAAATCAAGAAAATTGGCGTTTCCAAACTTAATAACGCAGAATATACTCAATTTATGAGTAATGTGACTTATCGAAGTAGCTACTATAGAAAAAATAGGGTATTGATACCTTGCTATTTGATAGTTTCCAGAAAGCAAGTAGAAATATTAACAGACTTAGCTAACCATAACCAGAAGTAATTCTGAAACTGAAAAACTTAATATGCTTAATAAAAACGTATTGAAATGTTTATTTATCTACGTTCTTACATCTGTATTGAGAGAAAATCCCCAATTGAAGAGCATAAAAATCTGCAAATTACTTATACACATTAGCTAAAAAGCTATACAGGTTCTCAGGAAATTACCTAATAGACAAAGAACACAAGTGTATGAAGGCTTCATTTTAGACCTTGAAAAGAAAAGTACTAAACATATACAAAAATTAGGGATTATCAATAGCTTTAAAAAGAACTGAAAGAAAAGTAATTTGGACTATAAAACTCTTACTTCTGATAGAGCAGAGAGCCAATTGGCTAATACTATTGAGAATGCAAAAGAAGTTCGTAAGTTAGTAGATAAACAATATGATAAGATAAGCACATTAGCTTTTTGTTAAAAGTGTATCTCAACCTACAGATGAAGTTTTCCAAAATTTATAGCTTCATTGAATAAACTTATAGATGATACCTCTACCTTATAAACAACGTAATAAAATGAAAAATAAAAACTATTGAGGCTAATAGTTAATACTTCTCATCATATTTTTAAAAAGATACTCATATTTAGAGATATTATGTATATAATAATATCTCTTTCTTATATAATTATGTTATTTATTCATAGAAAAACATTATTTTATGATATATTTTTTATCCTTATGTACAATTCTTATTTTTCTTGCCAAAATAAGGATAAACTTACTCACAATTTCTATTATATGATACGAGAACCATATAATGATACAATATTAGTGCTACTCAACCAGCATAAAGATAGTTTCAGAGGATATATGTATCATTCATTTGTTAATGTATATATTAATAAAATTGCAGGAAAAAGAGTTAATGATACCATTTCAATATTTGAAACCATATATGAAAATACAGAATACTATCGTTATAGTATTTTCAAAGATAAAAGATACTCTCAAAGCATTCAGTTACTTAGGTAATTTTACAGACAAATACAATAATTTTACACTTGTTCCTATTTCAGAGAAGAAGTTTAATGACTTCCTGTATAAGAAAAATATAATACCTACTCCATTACCTGATATGCGTATGGATACGATTACTGATTTGTTTAAAATAGAACTCGTGGCAACTCATAGGAATAGTAATTATGAAAATAACAAAATAGTCATCACAATTCGTGATAAAACTACGAATGCTATTATACAAACCATTGAGAATGATTCTATATTTGTTAGGGATAAGTTATATATGAATTTGCAGGATATTTCTTTTGATGGATATACAGATATGAGCTTTGAGAGTGTCAATAGTGAGTTATGGAACATATAAATCTGAAGACTATATCTATTCCCCTATACAGAATAAGTTCATTTATCATAAAAAACTTAATGAACTCAATAGAATAAGTGTCTTTATAGGCTTAGATAGTATAAATCAACGAGTTTTATCAGAACAAGTATCTGGATATTCTTGGCATTTATCAGAAGCATATCAATACAAAGGGGATTCTTTGATGCTTGTAAAAAAAGTTTAGAAGCCGATGAAACAGATTATTTAGACTATAAATATACTATTATTCATTATAAAAATGGAGATAAAAATCTTCCATTTTAACCCATATGAAATAGATTCTGTACAACTAAAACATAAAATAGAGCATATCTATAAACAATATGAAAAGATTTTTGATTACTATTTTAACCTATATCATAGTTATAGAATTGATTATTGGGTATAAAAACTGAGGGAATTAATTACTTAAATCCCCAGTTTTTATTTATTTGTTTATTCTCCTTGTTTGTTTTTATAGCTACTATATCCTGAAAAACATAATAATAGCAAGAATAATACTCGCGATAAGCACTGAAATAGCTCCTCCAAACTCATAAATAAGTCCTACTATTCTATTTAGCTTAATCATACCCCTACTTCTTCAAATTTTAAGAGTTCTAAGTACTGCCATACACCATAACCAAGTATTAGTAAAGCAAATTACAATAGACCAAATTAGGGGTTTTAGAGGTTTTTATCACCAGGACCTCCATACATACTGCGTTCTACAAATCTTTCGTCTGACATTTTATATTATCGTTTTACATTCTCTATATTACCATAAGTACGAGCTTCAAATCCATTTTTGTATCTTTGAATATAAAAGATATTCTATCTTTATCCAATACTTGGAATTTTTCCTACATATGTACCATCTTCTTGTAGCTGTTCAAGAGCGCTTTTTCTAGTTTTACATTGATAGGTAATGTTTCCAATGGTTTAAAAACACAAACACTATCAGGGCTAACCTGTAATATTTCCACCCAAGTAGGATTTACACCTGCTGCTATAGCCTTTCCCATATTATCGATATGTTTTTGTGAGGCAAGTCTAATTTATATTGGTCACCTACTTCAGGCATTAAAAGTAAGCTCTGAATATGCTGTATTTTTCTTTATAGGATTCAATACAATCGTTTCAAAGACCTTCCAAGAGATAATTAGCATTATAACAATAGCTAAAATGGCAAAAATTTCCCAAATGTGAGTTATCTTCCATCCTTTATTAGGGTACAGGGCTCAGTGCTTTTTGCTCTTCAAAAACATTTCCATCTCCATTGTCCACTTAGAAGCTGGTATATCTTTCTTATCAGAAACTCTATAATATACCCTCTGAAGGCTTTTTATGTATTGCTTTATAAAAAGTAGAATCTGTAAGAAGCTGATGTAACACAAGTTTCATTGGCTCTTTCTCCTCAGATAGAGGACAAACAAGCTCTGTAGTTGTTATCTCTTTATAAGGAGTATACTTATTAGTTACGGAATAAAACATTTTTCTCTTATATTTGAAAATGATTTTTACTCTGTTATAAAATCCTGATATTCAGTCTTGAATTCTTTTGGTCTGTATATACGAGTAATATTTATTTTAGAGTTATCTTTGTTATACAAAGTAATATTTTCATCAAATGGCTCATTCAATTTATAATGGAAAGGTGTTCCTCACATCTGTAGCAATATAATAGCCTCCCTATCTTTTCAAAGGACCGTAATAAAGCACTCCGTCAATTCAAAAATCTATAAAAAGGCTTTGATACATAGTTACTTTCAAAAGGAATATCAGAATAGTTCTCTGCTACTATGATATATCTCTGTATTAGTAGGGTTTTAGTACAGAACCGTTTGATTTTTAGTGTAATCAAATTTCACTTCCTGTCCATCTTTGGTTTTTAGAGTATGGCTCCTTCTGTCATCTCTATCTCTTGGAAAGTGTTTGCTTGTAGTTCATAATCCTTTCCATCTACAGAACAAGTAATTGTTTGCTCAGTTGGGTTATCCAAAATAACCAATTGTTTCTCATCTCCACAAGAAACAAGCCCTATTGATAAGGCTAATAATACTAAATACTTTTTCATTTGTTAAAACAGTTTTTAATGAATAATAGTTTTTACGTTGGTATAAATAAAATAAAGACTTATAGAAAATCTTTGGTGCAAAGGTACATTATTTTTGACAAAAAGAAATCTAACAATAAAAATGTATAAATACAAGAAAAAATTGAAAACAAAATAGTATATTTGCCTCCCTAAAGCATATTTTATGAAAATAGCCATTGTTATACTCAACTGGAATGGGGTAGAATTACTCAAAAATTCTTACCAAGTGTAGTACAATACTCAGAAAAAGGCTCAAATTTATGTAATTGACAATGCATCAACAGACCATTCTATAACTTATCTATCAGAAAACTACCCTTTTATACAACTTATCCAGAACAAAAATAACTTTGGATACGCCAAAGGATATAACGAAGGCTTAAAATTTATTACTGCTGACGTATATTGTTTATTGAATTCCGATGTTGAAGTTACTGAAAAATTGGCTCTCTCCTATTGAAAAATTATTCTCAGAAAATGAAAAATATTGCTATAATACAACCTAAAATATTAGATTATAACAATAAAAAGATGTTTGAATATGCTGGCGCAGCAGGTGGTTTTATAGATAAATATGGTTATCCTTTTTGTCGTGGGCGTATCTTTGACTCTCATCGAAAAAGATAATGGACAATATGATGATGAAAGAGATTTTCTGGGCTTCTGGGGCTTGTATTCGTTCAGAGGTTTTCTGGCAAGCAAAGGCTTTTGATGAAGACTTTTTGCTCATCAAGAAGAAATAGACCTCTGTTGGCGTATTCATCACTTAGATAAACGTGTTTTTACACATAATCCCACTATTTATCATATTGGTGGGGCTACTCTACAAACAGAAAACCCGAAAAAGACATTTTTAAACTTCAGAAATAGCTTTCCTGCTACTAAAAACCTTCCTGACTATGAGTGGATTGGCATTATTTTTCTAAGATTATGTTTAGATGGAATTGCAGGGTCTCAAATTTTTACAGAGGGGAAATGGAAACATACTTTAGCTATCATCAAGGGCTCACTTCTTTTTTATTATCACTTCCTTTCTTTTACAAGAAAAAGAAAACAACTATCTATACGTAGTATCAACTTAAAAATTCTATTGTTTATCAATATTTTTATTAAGAGGTTTTTAAAGACAATTATTAATATTCATTACCTATAAAATCACTTTTAAATGTTTCATTTTAAGCAATTTTCTGTAAAAGCAAAAACCGTTCCGCTATGAAAATAGCACTGACAGTGTTCTTTTAGGAGCTTGGACTCCTTATTTTTCACCGCTTTCCGTCTTAGATATAGGCGCAGGAACAGGCGTTCTTTTCATTAATGACTGCCCAAAGAACAGAAAAATACTCTCATGATGCTGGTTGAAATCGACTCTGAAGCCTTTACAGAATGCTCAGAAAATTTTTCTAATAGTAAATGGACAAACCGACTCACAATGTTACCACAAAGATATCCGAGATTTTTCACAAGAGAGTAACAAAAATATGATTTAATCATCCAAATCCTCCTTTTTACAGAAAAATTTTCTCAAAAAATAAAAATAGAGATATCGCTCGTTTCACTGAAAAATCTACCCTTTGAAGAACTACTAAAAGCATTTTCTTTATTATTATCAGAAAAAGGTTTTTCTGTAATCATACTTTTAAAGAGGAAAATATATTTATAGAAAAAGCAAAATTCCTTTTTCTTTTTCCTTCTTTAATAACTCACATAAGAGGAAATTTTAACTCAGAGATTAAACGAAGTTTAATTCTATTTTCATTCAATAAAACAGAAAATATTTCTTTGATGAAATTATTATCGAAACAACGACACATCTATACTGAAAAATATATAAACTTAACTAAAAATTTCGATTTAAATCTATGAAAATCAACACCTTATTATAATAGTACTTAAATATTTGGTATTTAGAATAGAAAGTTTGTTACTTTGCACCCTGAGTTTAAATAATGAGATAAAAAGCATGAAATGGCAAGGTTTCAGAATTAACAGGGAAAATGGTAGGGAAACAATGTATCTCACGCAATGAACAAAACAAAAGAAGATTTAACGCTAATTTAACAACAAAGGTTTCTATATTCCAGAAGAAGACCGCTGATTACTCTTAAAGTACTACTTCTGCAATAAAAACTATTAACAAAAAGGAATATCAGCTGTTCTTAAAGAAGCAAAAGAAAAAGGATATTTAAAATAATATCATTAAAATTATTATACAATGGCTAAGAAAGGAAATAGAATACAAGTAATTTTAGAATGTACAGAGCATAAAGACTCTGGTATGCCTGATACATCTCGTTATGTAACGACAAAAACAAAAATATACTCCAGATAGAATGGAACTAAAAATTCAACCCTATCTTAAAAAGAGAACTGTACATACAAGAAATTAAAATAATATTTAGGAGAAATGGGCAAGAGACAGTAGCAACATTGCAAGGGAAAAATCAAAGAGATTAACAAAAAGCCATTAAATGGTAAAAATCTCCAAAAACAGGAGCTTATACTTTTTGTAGAAAGCGTAATGTCACCTGATTTTAGTAGATGAATTCTTAAAAAGAAATAATTAAACACCGCCCATAAAGGCGGTTTTTATTTTTACTCTTCATTTTTATTTTAATTTTAGTTAAAATTCTTCTTAACAACCTGAAAAATTAAATCGTAAAACTAGTTAAAAATCATATCTTATCTTTGTACGAATTTTTGATATTTAATTTTTATGGATTGGTTAATCAACTATTTTCAAATCACGAAAGTGTAGCTTTATACCGTCATTATTTATAGTATTGCAATTTGCGGTTGGTGTAGTCTTAGGAAAGGTTAAAGTTTTTGTGCTTTCGTTTGGGATAGCTTGTGTTCTTTATGGGGATAGCTATGTCACATTTTGGTTTTACAACAATGAAGAAATACAGCATTTTGTAAAAAGAATTGGGCTTATTTTATTTGTTTTATACCTATAGGGTTACGAGCAGGACCTGGTTTTTGCTTCTTTTCAAAAAGAGGGTATAAAACTGAACCTTTTACTCATTTTATCAGTTTTTGTATGTATCTCAACTGTTATTAGTATTCACTATATTACAGGTATGAATATGGGTACATTAGTTGGTATTATGTCTGGGTCTGTAACAAATACCCTGGACTTGGGGCATAAGCCACACTCGAAAATATTGTAGACGACCCTAGTATTTATTCATTATCAACAGCTATGCGGTAGCTTATCCTTTGGAGTATTCGGGATAATACTTGTAATGCTTTGGACTAAAAGCTATCTTAAAAAATAAAAATTGATGTAGAAAAACGCTTCATAATTGGAGACACCTGCAGATGTATCTGTTATTTCTCGTGTTGCTATAAAAGTTAACAACCCTACGCTTTTCAATACTTAGTGTTATAAAGGAAACTCTAAATCTTGACTTCATCGTTTCACGTGTTTTTCGAGAAACAATGAAATTATATTAGCTAACAATTCTTTATTTATTAACAAAGATGATATTATTTTAGTTGTTATTAATAAAAAGACATTGAAAAACTAGAAAACCTTGTAGGGGAACGTATGAGGATGATACACAAACTTATTTCCTGATGAAGACAAACAAAATATGTTTCTAGAAGAATTAATGTTACTAAACGTGTAGCTTATTCTAAAAAGTTAGCAGAACTAAACATTAGAGAACGTTTTGATGTTACTATCACACGTGTATAGAGCGGGAAATAGAATTTGTACCTAAGCGATACCAAAACTACAATTTGGTGATACTATTACTGTAATAGGTGACAAAAATAATATAGAACAACTCAGTAAAGAATTTGGTAACTCCAAAAACGTTTAGCAAGCCCTCACATAGCTGAATTATTCTTAGGAATTACTCTAGGGGTTTTACTAGGAAGTATTCCTTTTTAGTTTATTTGGTATATCATTCAAATTGGAAATTTTGCAGGAGGTCCGCTTATTGTGGCTATTCTTGTCAGCCGATATGGAGGTAAATTCTCTGTAACTCACTATGTTTCACAAAGTGCTAACTTAATGATTCGAGAGATAGGAATTGTTTTATTCCTTGCTAGTGTGGGGCTCGATGCTGGTAAAAAATTCATCGAAACAATAATAAATGGCGAAGGATTCTATTGGATGCTTCTCGAGCTATTATCACTCCTCGTACCGCTTATTATCACTGCTTTAGTAGCACTGATTTAAAGCAAAATTAGATTATTTAGAAGTTTGCGGGCTACTTTCAGGAGCACACAGACCCTCCAGCATTAGCATTCCCTCACTGATGTTACTAACTCAGATGCTCCAGCTCTTACCTATGCAAGTATATATCCCTTATAACAACGTTTTTAAGGATTATGGTAGCTCAATTCACTTATCATATTCTTTTATATGATAAAGTAAAAATATTAATCTAATAAAACATCAGTACTTAATAAATTGACTACTGTACAAGATAAATACACGATGGAGATTGTTTAATAAAAGTATCGTACTTGATAAACTGACTAATGTACCAAAATAAATAAACAATGGAGATTATTTAATAAAGCATCGTACTTAATAAATTGACTATTGTACAAGGATAAAATATACGATGGAGATTTGTTTAATAAAGCATCGTACTTAATAAATTGACTATTGTAGCAAGATAAATACGATGGAATTATTAATAAAGATTATCATGTGTCGAAATTGACTATTGCACAGATAAATACATGAGTGGAGATTATTTAATAAAGTATCGTACTAATAAATAACTCCTAGTGCTATTAAATAAAATATCTCATTAGATGAATATAATAGCCTATTTATAGAAATTCATATCCTATCATAAGACCTACTTTTGTTGTAAAGTAGGTCTTATTTTATGTTAAATAACCACCATGTTCCACTTTTACAGTTACCATAAGCATTCGCCATTCTGTCCAACTGTTTCATAATCTAAATCTATGCCTACAGCTAGCATTTGCGCCCAGTCTGGTAGCTCTCTTCTAATTCTTTAATCGCAGTTTCTTTAGCTTCAATCAACACTTTTTCATAAGTAGTAGAACGTCCTCGAAAAGTCTGTCAAACCAACTATAAAGTCTTTAATAGCATTTGCTCAATAATTGTTTCGCCTGTATGCAATCCCCAAATATTGTTTAATAAGCTTCCCTTCAAGGGTTGGTGTAGTTGATAAAATCATTTTTGAAAAATTTTTAATTAATATTCATTATCTACTTTATTACTTTAATCATCGAAAAACAAAAATAGACTATCTAGCTTCTTTTATATACTAAATAAAAATATTTTTAAAGCGTATGTTTCTAGCATATTCTATTAATTTCTTAATTAAAATAACAATCTTATTTGTTTATAAGAGAACTCAAATGCGCTTTCAGTTTCTATTTACAGAAATCTATTTTCAAATATTTGGGTTCTTTCTTTAAAAATAAATTATCCTATTATTCTATAATATATCTATCAATATAAAAATTATCGAGAATAATTAGGTGCTTCTTTGGTAATTGTTACATTATGAGGGTGACTCTCTGCAATACCACTGGTAGTAATACGAACAAACCTTCCTATTTCTTTTAAGGTAGGAATATCTTTTTGCTCCAATACCCCATTCCAGCACGAAGCCCACTCTATAAACTGATGCATACTCTCTTGTAACTCACCTTTTATAAGGAACTCGCCCAACAATACCCTCTGGAACAAGTTTTTAATATCTTCTTCAACATCTTGGAAATATCTGTCTTTGCTACCTTTCTCCATTGCCTCTACAGAGCCCATTTCCTCTATAAGATTTGAATTTTCTTCCTTCAAATATAATAGTTTCCCCTGGAGATTCTTTAATACCTGCCAATAATGAACCTAACATCACACAGTCTGCACCAGCAGCGATAGCTTTTAACGATATCTCCTGTATAACAGAATACCTCCATCCGCAATAACAGGCACTCCTTTCCCTTTCAATGCCTGAGCTACTTGCATCACAGCAGAAAGCTGAGGATAACCAACACCCGCAACTACACGAGTTGTACAAATAGACCCTGGTCCAGTACCTACTTTAACGGCATCAGCTCCATTTTCAGCTAAAAACAAAGCAGCTTCTGGCGTTGCATATTTCCTACAACAATATCAAGGTTTGGAAATTTCTGTTTTACACTTTTTAATACAGAAACCACTCCTTGTGTATGCCCGTGAGCTGTATCAATAATAAGAGCATCTACACCTGCATTTACAAGAGCTTCCGCGCGCTCAACAGCATCGGCAGTAACGCCCAATGCAGCCGCAACACGTAACCTACCTAAGTTATCTTTATTAGAAATGGATTTACTTTGTAACTTAGCAATATCACGGAAAGTAATCAGCCCCACCAATTTATAATCTTTATTAACAACAGGGAGTTTTTCTATTTTATTACGTTCTAATATTGCTTCAGCATCTTTCATTGAAATACCCTCCAAAGGCAGTGATAAAGGTTTTTGCTTGTCATCAACCTCAACAATAGGACGTTTAGAATCGCGTTCAAATCTTAAATCTCGATTGGTAACAATTCCTTTAGTATTCCATTTTGATCTACAACAGAATACCTCCAATATATGTTCTTTCATACATAATTTAGCCTCTCCTACATTTTTGAAGTAAGTAGAAAGTGTAACAGGATCGATAATCATACCGCTTTCAGCACGTTTTACTTTACAGTACTTGTAGTGCTTGTTCTTCTATAGTCATATTCTTATGAAGAACCCCTATACCTCCTTCTCTAGCAATAGCAATAGCCATAGTAGATTCGGTTACTGTATCCATAGCTGCAGATACAATAGGCACATTTAATTGAATATTTCTACTAAAAATAGGATTGGATAGAAACCTCACGAGGAAACACTTCGGAATAATTTGGGACTAATAAGACAGTCATCATAAGTTGGCCCCTCACCCATGATTTTTGAGCTTTGGATATTCATAAATACAACGTTCAATAGTTGCATGCAAAAATAAAACGAAAAATTGACATATGCACTATTTTTATAAAAATTTAATAACAGATTTTTCAATTTAATAAAGTAAGATTATTGAAAGTTTTTAATTATGACAAAAAGGAAAATATATTTTTTATTAATATTTACAAAATATTTGCTCTCCCATATCCAGCTGAATTGCATATTTATCAAAAAGTCACTTTCTGTACATAAAGAGCAAGTTCATAAATATCTTTTCCTCAGGCATTTGCATAATTCACCAAAACTAATGCCTAGCTTAGATGTACACCAGCATCTCCTTTTCTGTAACCTTTAAGACCACAAGAATCAGATAAGATACCTGCTGGAATTTTCTCACCTGAGAGGAGAAACCTCATAATAAGGCATTTGAGGGATATTTTTCCTGTAATGTTGAGAAGAAATTCTTTACTAACAATTGGGTTTTTAAAGAAACTACCACTATTTCCAAGTTCTTGAGGATTAGGCAATTTGACTTTGACAATTTGTATAATCGCTTGTGAAACTTGCTGGATTGTAGGATTTTTATTTCTTTTTGTTCTAAAACTTTTTGAATATCACCATAATTGATTTGCAAAGTATGTTTTTCATAAGACAAAGCAAATGTAACTAGAAGTAATTACATATTTATCTTTGGCTTCATTTTTTTAAAAATAGACTCTCGATAACCAAATTTACATTCTGCATTAGTAAAGGTATGAGTAGTTAAATTTTCTTATGCTATGGCTTTGCATTCGGTCATTATATCCTTTATTTCCCGCCATAAGCTCCTATATTTTGAACCAAAGTAGCCCCTACATTTCCATAAATAAGAGATAAATTTCTCGGCTCCACCATAATTATTCTTTAAACAAAATTGAACAAAATCATTCCAATGCCTGCTTGATGCTGTTACATATACTGAATTTTTATCATTTTTATTTTCTTTCGAAACAGAAATACCTTTTGTAGAAATTTTTATAATTGGTCGCTCTATATCTTTAGTAATCAGAATATTTCACCTCCTCCCCAAATATAAGCCTCTGGAAATAAAGAAAGAGCCTCTTGCAATTCTTGTTCTGATTTTACTTCTATAAAAGTGCTTTACTAAGGCTTCAATACCAAAGTATTATAAGGCTTCAAAAGAAATATTTTCTGTACATTCATCTTTATTAAATTAATTAGGCAAAGATAATTTGTTTTACGAAATCACAAATTATTCTTAAATAAGAATTTTATTTATTTTACAAAAATCAGTATTTTTAAAGATTTTCCTATTTATTTTTAGGATAAAAATATTTGTTACTTTGCATAAAATCTAAATTAGAATGTTGTGTTACAATCATTAGCTATTAAGAATTTTGCTAATTGATGATTTAAAAATATCATTCTCAGAGGTTATACAATCATTACCGGAGAAACAGGAGCCGGAAAATCTATATTATTGATGCCTTTTCCTCAATATTAGGCAAGCGTGCAGACCTTAGTGCATTGAGAGATTCTGATGAAAAATGTATCATTGAAACTGAATTTTACTATAAAAACTATAATCTTTCTTCTATTTTCAAAGAAGAAGAAATTGATTATGAAGCATTACAATTATCAGAGAGAAATACCTTCTGGAAAATCGTGCCTTTATCAATGATAGCCCCAGTAACATGATATTCTATCTCGTTTAGGTAAAAATTTTGGTGATATTCATTTACAACACGATACTCAACAACTTGGAGATGAGGATTTTCAGCTATATCACAGATATTAGTGAAAATGAAAACTTTTAGAAAAACTACCACAGAACTAAAACACACACACACTAAAACTAAAAAGAACTTTCTGATTTTCAGAAAATGCAGAACATCGATTATAATACTTTCATATTAGAAGAACACAAAAGCCGAGCTGGAAGATGGAATGCAGGAGGAATTGGAAGAATACTACGGACAAGCTTCTAATATTGAAGAAATAAAACAAAACCTCTCCGAAAACTTCTTCTTTACTTTCTAAAGAGAATAGTGGAATAATCAGTCACAATTGTTGGTTTACACTATTGAAGACCTTAGTGATTATGTGAGGACAATACAATGAACTTTTATGAACGATTGGATGAAACTTACATAGAACTTGATGATATTGCCAGAGAAATTTATGACCTTACTGAAAATGTAGATTTTGACCCAGAGAGAACTACAGTACAACGAAAACTACAAAAATATACGATTTACACATAATGTACTAGAACGTAGGGAACTTATTACTATTCAAGAAGATTTAGAGTTTCAAATTAGAAAATATAGAAGAGGAAATAAATACTCAGAAGTAGCAAAAATCTTTAAAAATAGTAACTGGAATGCGCTGAAAAATACACCTAAGCAGAGAAACATTACCTAAAACTCACTGAAATGTTACAAAATATGCTCTCAGACTTAGGAATGCCCTAATGTTAAATTTTTAATGGAACTCAAAAACGAAAATTTCTTACCAAAAGGAAATGACGAGCTTTCTTTTCTTATTTTCTAGCTAATAAAGGTGGAAATTTTGGAACATTAAAGACAGCTTCAGGCGGAGAGCTTTCTCGTGATTATGCTAACTATTAAATCTATTTTTAGTACAAAAATAGCTTCTACACTACTATCATTTTTGATGAAATTGACACGGGAGTTTCAGGAGAAATTTCTCACAAAATGGGTGAAATTATGAAACTTATGAGCCAGACAAGACAGGTAAGCCATCACTCACCTACCATAAGTATGTAAGTAAGGTGAGGGAACATATCAAGGTTTTCAAATCTGAAATAAATGGAAAAACAACCTCAATTTTAAAAATTAACTGAAAATGAAGAGTTGAAGAAATAGCTCAAATGCTTGGGGGTAAAGACATTACAGATTCTACACGTCAACACGCAAGACAATTACTTGAATGCAATAATATCTCCTTTTCTTAAAAGGAGATTTTATTTTACTAGTACACTATTGCTAATGTTCTATCATCGTGATTGCCTTTTGCTCCAAAATTTATCCATTGAAGAAGTTGTTGCTCTATATTTTCATCATTTAGAAAAATCTACTTTTGTGCATTCTTCATTTTTCCCGTCTAAATCTTCCAGAAATTTTCCCAAGTAGCAATATCTTCAATTTATTTTCCACGAAATTTGAGGATCATAAATACTATCTGTCCCATAAGTATAAGTTTCTGAAAATCAGTAAAATTATAGATTCCAAAACGATGAATCATATCAGGGCTACTATATATTTCACTCATCGTAATAAAACGAGGTTCCTCCCAAATTCACTGATATCCATTCTATTAAGTAACTCGAACTTCATTAGTTTCTGTTATCAAATTTATAGGGCAGTTCTCCTACTCCAAAAGTAGAGCACATATCCGAAATCAAATTTTTAGCTAAAACAAAATTAATGTTGTATTTAAGTCTTTCAGTTCAATATTTTTCTTGTAGAAAATTCAGATAAATAATCATATAAATTTTTAACTTCTTTTATATAATATTTTCTTAATAGAAATACTTATACTTTCTTCTTTTTGTCCAAAATATTGAATAACTAAATCTGATAATTGTTCTAAAATAGTTAAATTACCTAAATATTCTATTATTTTTCAGTAGTAAGTTTAGAGCCTTGTCTATGCAAATTTGGCTGAACCTGCACCATCTGCAAGAGCTACAATTTGCTCAGTCATTAAAAAGTTTCTGACAAGCAAAAATGATCATCACGAGTACTACCTTCGTGAGCGTGAGAACGACCTCTTTTTGAAGCTATTACGATTTTTATCTATAAATTCTCCTGAGAAAGAATCATCATCTGGTTTATGATAAAGCATCTGCGGATCACTTGGTATATCCTTCCAAAGGTCTTTGGGATCTGCATTTACTATAAAAGGATTTTTTATGAATTCTTCTTTTGGATATGAATAAAAAAACTATTTCAAGCTCAATAGAAGTAGCAAAGCGGGCACTCCTTTAATCGTAAAAACTCTGATAGTCATAAGTTAAACCTGAAATATTAGATAAATTTGGAATATCAATAATTTCTATATCAGGAAAAGCTGAGGTATCAAAGTATATTGATAAGGCTTTTTAGCATTAGCATTAGTTATAGGTATATATTTTTCGAGGAAAATTTCCGTTTGATGATACATTTTGAATTGATTTATAATTTGTTTTTGTTGAAATAGACTTAATAAGTTCTTTTTATTTCTTCATTTTTGTATGACTTTAGTTATGGTTTTATCTGTAAAATTATCTTTTTAAGATATGATATTCTGCTAATAATTTTCTTAAAAATCTTCCATAATTTAGATTAATTATTTAACTTTTTATGTTTTTCATATATTTTTCGAAAATTATTATTTCAATAAATAATAACCTGATGCAAATATACATAAAAATACTAATATTAACTTTTTAAAAAAGCTTTTATATTTTTCCAAAATAAATACTCAAATATTATTTTATGTTAATTATATAATATTTTATTATTAATTCACTATATTTATACTTAAAAACATATTTTATATAAAAAACAAATAACGTTTATTGTATTTAAATACTGGTTAAAATATTGCAAAATATTCATTAACTTATTTTTCTTAGGTATAATTTTTGTATTTTTGCAACTCAATTAATTTTGTAACACATAAAAATGAAAATATATACCGAAAACTAAATATTATTATGACTCTGAAAACACTTTCTTTTTAAGAAAATAAATAATAGCAAAAGACGGATAAAAACAAATTGTATTATTCTTTTGCAGGAACAATGTTTTTAGTTTAATTTTCATAACTATTCTATACAATATTAATATAATGTACACGCCATATAGAAATGGCTCAAAGAGAGAATTAAAGAATATGAAACTCAATATGCTATTTGGAATAAAAATTGAAGAAATTGAGCAGTACTGAAAAAGTATGGCTGAGCGTGATAATAATCTGTACCGAGACCTACTTTGAACTTTCGCTTATCCCAAATGAAGAAAGACAAGGAGGAATAGGTGGAGTAAATAAATATGAATACTTGGAAAAAATGCCTAATTCAAAATTATTAATTGATATGGCAAAACGCTTAGAATCTGTACAAAAACAACACTGTACAATCCAACTCCTTAGATGAAGTAGCCAATATAGCCAAAGAAAAGAAAAACTATTACACTCTATACCTGCTATACAACCTGTACAGAATAAAGACTTGAAACATATGGCTTCAGGTTATGGTTGTGAGTGACCCTTTTACAAAAACATTCCATTATGGAATGGATTTTACCGCCCAACAGGAACCCCTGTTTATACCTCTGGCGATGGTGTTGTAACAAGAGCTGACAGTAATTCTGCTGGTTATGGAGAACATATCCGTATAGATCACAGGTTTGGATATGAAAGAGCCTCTATGCGCATTTAAGTCAATACAATGTACGACCTGGACAAAAAGTAAAAACGAGGAGATATTATTGGTTATATAGGTAATAGTGGGCGTTCATCAGGACCTCATCTTCATTATGAAATTAAAAAGATGGAGAACACCTCAACCCTATTAATTTCTATTACGGAAGTTTAACTCCAGAAGAATATGCCGAAATGCTTAAACTCTCCGCACAAGGAAATCAATCATTGACTAATGGAAATACATTTACCTGAAAAAGATATTACTCCATTGGAGAAAGTAGCAAAAAGCATTTGGCGTAAATACCTCAAAAAAATAAGATTTTGGGAAAAAGAATTTGATATTCTCTCTCCTATAATAAAGGCACTCGAAAATTTACTCCAGAAAGATGTTAAAAATTTTGCAACTTATTTATCATTTGGTTGATGAACAAGGCTTTACCCTTGAAGAGCAAAAATAAAAACTAAAAAGAAAATAACAAAAATTCTTTCAAATATTGAAATTATGAAAACTACAAAAATTAAACAAACTCTTATTTCTATAAAAACGAATTATAAATTGTAAATTAATAAATAATGATGTATGGATTATCCTCGCTGCTATTGTATCTTTAGCAATTTTTGGAATAATGAAAAATAATACAATGGTCGAACTTCGTGGAGCTGCCGAAAAAGATTGGGCTAATACACAAAGTGCTTATCAACGTCGTGCTGACCCTAATTGGTAATTTAGTAAAAATAGTACAAGGAGCTGCTGATTTTGAACGAAATACTTTAAGAGATGTAATGGAAGCAAGGCAAAAAGCAACTTCTGTAAATATTGATGCCTCTAAACTCACCCTGAAATGTTATCTCAGTTTCAAAAAACACAAGCTGGACTTTCTTCTGCACTTTCAAGGCTTTTGGTAACAGTTGAAAGATACCCAGAGCTAAAAACAAGCGCCAATTTCTCGCAACTACAGTCTCAGCTTGAAGGGACAGAAAACCGCATCAATGTAGCTAGAAATGAATACAATAGCACGGCTACAATTTATAATATTTTTATTCGAAAATTTCCTAATAATATTATAGCAAAACTTTACAAATAATACTACAATGCCTTTATTTGAAGCACAAGAAAAAGCACAAAATGCACCAGATATTAATTTCAACTTTAATTAATTTCTAATAATATTTATTTTCTAAAAGAGTGGTAAAATTTACCACTTTTTACTATAATAAAATAACATTTTATCAATGAAATATATTTTTGTATTATTTTCATTTTTGACACTATAAAAATTAAATTTTAATCATTTTTATGAACGTATCAATAAAACACATAAAAACATCCCTTTTTGTTACAAAAACAAGTATTTTCATACGTTAATTTTTTTATTTTTCTTCATTTTTATATATTTCATTAAAAATTATTTAATTATTTTGTAAATTTTTATACATTAAAACCTATAAGTTTTATTTCATAAAACACTATTTTATCTATTTGAAATATTATTTTTTAATTATTAATTTTGCGTTTTACAATTTTTAACTTTAAATATTTGTATAACTTAAAATTTAACTAACATAATAGAAAAACTTTATTGCTCTTTTTGCGCTAAGTTATTTTAAGTAGCTGGGCTCAAAAAACAGTTACAAGGAACAGTAACTGAGCACTGAAGACCAACCTTTACCAGGTGTTTATGTACTCATAAAGGAACAAAAAGCAGGTACTACTACTGATTTTGATGGAAAATACTCCATTAAAGTTACTAATGAAAAGTATTTTGGTTTTTCTCTTTTAGGGATGAAAACTTTTGAAAAAGCGGTTGGCTCTTCTACGAATATAAATGTAAAGCTAAAAGATGATATTCAAAGAAATTGAAGGAGTTGTTGTAACTGGTTATCAGAAATTAACAAAAACTTTTTACAGGAAGCTCACAAAACACTGAAAGCTGATAATATAAAAATGGACGGTATCGTAGATATAGGACGTATGATTGAAGGAGCGTTCTGCTGGGGTAAACGATGCAAAATATATCAGGAACATTTGGTACTTCTCTAAAATAACCATTCGTGGAGGTTTCTTCTATTTTCGGAACACTAAACCTCTTTGGGTTAGATGGTGCTGTACAAGAAGAAGTTGTTAACTTATCTTTTGACCAATTGGCTTCTGGAGATTCTGCTACATTAGTAAGTTCTGCTATTTCAGGGATAAATGCTAATGATATTGAATCTATTGAAATATTGAAAGATGCTTCTGCGCTTTCTCTTTATGGAGCAAGAGCTTTGAATGGTGCTGTAATTATCACTACAAAAGGAGGAAAACGAAAATATGAAAAACTCAAATTTCCTATCAATTAGAACAATCTATTCGTACTATTCCTAATTATTCTCAGTATGATATTATGAACTCTCAAGAAACAATGGGTATTTATCAAGAACTTGAAAGAAGAAAAGGTTATTTTTCCCTTTCTTCTCATTCTCAAGCTCGTTATGGAGGAGTTTACAATATAATGTACAGAGCAATAGATACTTATGACCCTAAAACAGGTAACTTTTTATTAGAAAATACTACAGCTGCTCGTAATAAATTTTTACAAAAATATGAATATACAAATACTGATTGGTTCAAAAACTTTATTCCGTGAATCTCTTACTCAAAACCATACAGTAAAGTATTTCTGGAGGTGGAGAAAAATGCAAATATATATGCTTCTATTTGGTTTCTTTGTAGACCCAGGGTGGAGTATTGCTGACCAGTGTTACCTGAGTAACTGCTAATTTAAAAAACCTCTTATGACCTTTCCAAATCTATAAAAATAGGTATTTTAACACAAGGTTCTGTACGAGAGCAAAAAGCGCCTGGTGACTTATAACCGTTATGAAAATTTAGTTACTGGTACTTATGACAGAGAATTTGACATCGACCCTTTTTAGTTATGGACTAAATACGCCTCGTACTTTACGACCATATGGAGACAATGGAGAATATGAATATTACAGATTCAACTTTTGCTCCTATGAACATTCTTAATGAGTTGAAAAACAACTATATGGATTTGAATGTATTAGAATATAAAATACAAGGTGATTTAGAAATAAAAATTAGCCAAAGGTTTGAAATACAATTTCTTAGGTTCTCTTCGACACGTAAAAAAGTTCTAATGAACATTCTATGACAGAAGACTCTAATATTGTAGGAGCTTATAGAGCTAATGAAACTACTATAGTGGCAAAGAAAGTAATCCTTTTTAGCTAAAAGACCCTGACGACCCAGATAAACTACCAGAAGTAGTATTACCTAATGGAGGTATTTACAAAAATGACAGAAAACAACCTACAAAGTTACTATTTCCGTAATGCTTTGGAATACAAAAGTTAGTTTAACGACATTCACGATGTTAAACTATTCTTAGGACAAGAATATCGCCATACAGATAGAGATATATATTTTTCAACGGTTATGGCTACCAGTTCAAGGAGGAAGTGTTTTTACAGATTATAGAGCTATTCAAAAACAATACAAGATAACTCGAATTATTTTTGGAAAATCTTTTTACAAAAGAACGAGGCATCCTTATATTTTTACAAGGAACTTACGGATATAAAAGAACGTTATATTTTATCTGGAACAGCAAACTATGAAGGTACAAACCAATTAGGAAAAAGTACTACCGCTCGTTGAGTTACCTACTTGGAATATTAGTGGACGTTGGAATGCCTCTAATGAGAGCCTTTTTACTAGAACAACCCAACTGTTTCTAACCTTTCTTTACGTTTGAGCTACGGGCTATGCTATGGGATTAGGAAACGCAAGTAATGCTTTTACCTATTTTTCTAATTCTATTTCAAATCGTTTTTATCCTAGAGATAGAGAAAATGTCATCAATATTTATTCATTACAAAATAGTGAATTAAGTTGGGGAAAAAGTTTATGAAACCAATTTAGGTTTAGATTTAGGTTTATTCAAAAACAGAATTTCCTTATCGTTAGATGTTTATCAGAAAAATCGAAAAGATTTGATTGATTATGTTCGTACTTCAGGAATTGGGAGGAATTTATTAAACTAGCAAACAATGCCTCTATGACTACCAAAAGGTATTGAACTGGCAATAGATACACGAAATATAAAAACAGATAATTTCTCTTGGAATACAGGAATTAATTTCGCTTACTTTAACCAGAAATTACTTCTCTTTCGTTCAAACCTAATGTATTTAACTTAGTACGAGAGCTAGGAGGAAATGTTGTTGGAGGACAGAAATCTATTTATTCTTATGATTTTGCAGGGGCTTAATGAAGCAGGGTTACCTTTATTCAATTTAAAAATGGAAGTAGAAATTATGATGATATTTATTTTTCAAGAAATTGATGGAATTTTATCTTATCTGAAAAAGAAGGTCCTATTGAGACCAAATATAACAGGAGGTTTTTCTAATACTTTCCGTTATAAAAGTAGGAACTTAGTATGCTTATCACAGCACAAGCAGAGTAATAAAATCAGAAAACCTTCTCAATACTCTATATATTATAATGATTTAAGTGTATTTCCAAAAGAAATGAAAAATCGTTGGGTAAATTCAGGAGAGAAAATATAACCAACATTCCAGCTATCCCTTCACAAAGAACGATAACTGAAATAGGAAAAGCAGTTCTTGAAAAGGGTATAGTGCGTACAATCTTTCAACTGAGCGAGTGGTTGATGGTTCCGTTTTATTCGTATGAAAAATATTTCTTTATCTTATACTTTTTGACAAAGAAGTTTTTAGACCAATTACGTTTGAATAATCTTACATTGCGTTTGCAAGCAAGCAATCCTTTCTTGATTTATTCTGATAAACGATTAAACGGACAAGACCCAGAGTTTTTCCGTTCAGGAGAGTAGCTTACCCTATTACAACTCAATATACTTTAACTATCAATGTAGAAATTTAATTTTTAAAGATGATGAAAAATATATTATATAAAAATCAATATATTGGGGTTGGGAATATTATTAGCTTCATGTAATTCTTTTTAGATGAAACTCCCGACGCTCGTACAGAAATAGACTCTCCTGAGAAAGTACAAGAATTACTTGTTGGAGCCTATCCTGATGCTCTTTATATGGATATATGTGAAACAATGAGCGACAATGCAGGAGATAAAACCAATGTTTCTAGTACTCCAAATTGAATACTGATATGTATGCTTGGAGAACTAATGATGAAATAAATAAATTAGATACACCTACTTTCTATTGGGAAAAATCTTTCAAAGCTATTGGTAACGCCAACCACGCTTTAGAAGCTATGTGAAAATTTGGGAGGATGAAGAACTCAATTATCTAAAAGGTGAAGCCTTAGTGGCACGTGCTTATGCTCATTTTATGCTTGGAGTTTTTGTAGGTGTAAGCCTTATAATGCTACCACTGCAAGCACAGATTTAGGATTACCATATGTAACCAAACCTGAGAAAAAGTATTTGAGACTTACAGTCGTCTTCCTTTAGATAAATTTTATGATGCCATAGAAAAAGATATAAAGAAGGAATACCTTTAATTGATAATGCAAAAGTACACCAACCAAAATTCCATTTCACAAAAGAAGCAGCTCACGCTTTTGCTAGTCGCTTTTATTTAATGAAAAGGAGATTGGGGATAAAGTTATTGAACATTCAACAGCCGCTTTGGGAGACAATATTGCTAGGCAAATTACGTGATAGAAAAGCTGAGATTACCTCTTACGTATTATGAAATTCAATACAAATATTCTAGCATTAATGACCCAGCTAATATACTCATTGTAGGGGCAAACTCAGCTTATGCAAGATCTATTTCTTTAAATAAATATGGATTAACTTTTTGATATATCTCAAAGTTTAATAGATAGAAATCACCACCCTCTTGGAGGTAAATATCGTGTAAGTTGAGCTATAGATATTTTCGGAGGTACAGATTATAGAAATTATCCAAAAGTAAATGAATATTTTAAATACGATAATATTTCTACCAACGTAGGAGATGCTTATGTAATGGCTGCTATTTTTTTACATATGATGAAGTTCTTCTTAACAGAATGGAAGCCTATGCTATGAGAAAATGAAAAAGACAAATTCTTAGCTGATTTAAATATTTATTTCCGTCCTAAAAACAAAAACTACTGTAAATGGAGAAATTAGAGATGTCATAATCAATGAACGATACAAAGGTACAGGAACAGAACTTTGAACCTAACTATGAACTAACTACCACTCAAAGAGAATGGGTACAATGCGTAATAGGAATGCGAAAGAGTAGAATTCGTACAAGAAGGATTACGTTGGTTTGATATCAAACGTTTAGGAATAAAAAGTAACACATATTAAAGATGGCGAAATATTAGAACTTCTAAAAATGACCCACGTCGTGAGTTACAAATTCCTGTTGATGCTATAGCCAATGGAATGAGCTCTAATCCTAGATAATCTTAAAAATAAAACTAAATTATTCATAAAATAATTATTTAACTTATGAAAAATATTTATCTTAACAGCAATTGCTTTTTACTTTTTACCAATTGTAGTAAAAAGAAAAGTTATCCGAAGATAGTGTAATAGCAGACAATAATATCCCAAATGACCGAAATTGACGATTACATATACCAAAATTTCCAAGGTCCTTATAATATTAATGTTAGTTATAACTGGAAAGAATCAGATTTTGAAATGAAAAATATCTGTATCCTCCAACAGAAAATAAAATAAAAACCTGCTCTGGAAATTGTCAAAAATATGGATTGACGCCTACGTAGATATTGCAGGACAAGAATTTATGAAAAAGTAGCTCCTCGACAAATTTCTATTGCAGGAGGCTATAATGTTAATGAAGACGGCTCTGTAACTCTCGGTTTTGCTGATAGTGGAAACAAAATTACTCTTTTTAAAAGTGGATTATCTTGATATGAAAAACCATAAAGAATCTAAATTATTTTTCATACAATACACCACGAGTATTGCCATATCATTAACCAGAAAAATTATTCTACAGATTATAAGAAAATCACACCTTCTGGTTACACCTTCTTGGCATAATGTTAAGGATAGTGATGCCTTGAGAAAGGATTTATTACTGCATATTCTATGAAAGATGATATTGAAGACTTTGCTGAAATGACTTCTTCTATAGTTGGATATGACCAAAAACAGAATGGAATACAAAAATTAATGCTATTAAAAAAACAATGAAGCTAAAAACAGCTCTTAGAGAAGCTTTTATTGTAAATTATTTCAAATCTGAGTGGAATATCGATTTTTATAAACTTCAAGAAAAAGTAAACGAAAAAAGTTAGTTCTGTATTACAATAAATCTATAATAACAATGAAAAAATTAATATACCTATTCTCCTTTATTGCTCTTTTCGCTTGTCAGACCAATGAAGATAATATATTTGATAAAAATGCCTCTGAGCGTTTAACTCAAAGCTCAAAATGAACTAAGAAGCCTACTTTCTAGTGAAGAAAAAGGCTGGAAACTTTCTTATTTTTCTGATAATGAAAACTTTGGAGCTTACAATTTCTTAATGAAATTTACCTCTGATGGCTTTGTTGAAATGGTTTCAGACTGGGATACTAGTACCTTAACTCCTCAAAAAGTAAATATGAAATCAGCCAAGCACAAGGCATTTTCTCTTATTTTTCTACAAAAAAACTATTTACATAATTTAGCTGATGGAGAACTGGAAGAGAATTTTTTTAAAGGAAAAAGTTAAAAGGGAATTTATTTTTATCTTTTCTGGAAAAGAAAATGATAAACTTAAATTCAAAACATTACGCGGGAAAAATGAAAAATTCATTTATTTTGAGAAAGCAACTACCGAAGATTGGAACGCTATACAAACTTCCAATGAAGATATTTCTGTTTTCAATAAACTCCCTTTCAATTATTTTTCAGTACTACAACAACTTCTGGCACTGAGGGATTATGATATTTCAATATCTGATTATAGATATTTAACTCTTACATCGTTCTCAAACTCTTCCAATAAATTAAAAGCAGGAATAGGTATTTCTAAAGAAGGTATACTCTTTTTCTCCTCCTTTGGTTATTGATGGTAAATCTTTTTCTGAATTAAAACTTCAAAATACTTCGCCATAAAAACATATAAAGCAACTATTGACGGAGTAACAGCAGAAATTAAATATTCTCAACTACCTGATGAAGAACACCCTTACAGATGATTATCTTCAGTTTGTGCCTACTACAAAAAGGTATTGGACGTTTATTTCTATTTACCGAATTCTTGAAAAATACATATCATATGTCTCCTGATTTTTACAATAATATGTTAAAAATTGATGACACTAGAGATTTTGGACGACTTGAAATAGATTTTTGGTGATGGTCAGTTATATGCAAGTATTGGTTATGAATTTCCTAAAGATGGCGAAAAAAATAGGCGCTTCATTAGCTACCACATATAGTTATGAGGGTTCAAAACAAATTAATAGTTTTCAAGAAAAAGGAGAAATAGAACCCAGCAATGAAGATGTTTGGAATGCTCCTGAAAAATAGAGTTATTTTTAGAAAGAGCTAAACAGGCTCTAGACTATATAGGAGAGGTAGGTAGTCAAGGGTTTTTTATGTTACTAAATGTTAGATATAAATTCGTAAACTTAGAGTACATTTACATACAAAGTAAAAATACCTAACGTATATTTCCCAGCTTATACAGCATACAAACTACAATAATTTTTGATACTTTCATTCATTTTTTATAAAACTAAAAAGGCTTATTTTTATAAAAGTAAGCCTTTTTTCATTCTATTTCTTTGTTTTCTTTTTAACTTATATGTAAATAATCATATTCTTTTTAAACTTAAAAATAGTATCTTTGCGCTTTTTATTAAAACTTTTATTTTCAGTATGGGCAAATTGCTTACCGTCGGGACAATGGCTTTCGACTCCATTGAAACCCCTTTTTGGAAAAAGTAGAAAAACTATGGGAGGCTCTGCAAATTATATTTGTTTATCTGCCTCAGCTTTTTGATATTGAACAAGCTATTGTTTCTGTTGTTGGTGAAGATTACCCACAAGAGTATATACATACCCTTACCTCTCGTAGAAATAAACACAAGCCAAAGTAGAAATCATCAAAAGGTGGAAAAAGTTTTTATTGGAGCGGAAAAATATCATACCGATATGAACTCTCGTGATACACTTGATACTCAAGTTAATGTATTAGACCATTTTATCCTAAAATATCCTCAGATTTCTCTGATGCTCAATACCTTATGCTCGAAAATCTACACCCTCAAAATACAACTTAGGTGTCATTGAGCAAATGAAACGACGCCCCTACCCTCATTGTATTAGACACAATGAACTATTGGATAAATAATACTTGGGAAAAACTCTTGGAAGTAATAAAAAGTTGATGTTATTACAATAAATGACGAAGAAGCTATACAACTCACTCAAGAATATTCGCTCCCAAGAGCTGCTATAATGTCTTTCGGCGCAAAATATGTAATCATTAAAAAGGAGAACACGGCGCTATGTTATTCCATCAAGATGAAATATTCTTTATCCCGCTATTCCTATCCTTGATGTATGTGACCCAACTGGTGCAGGACATACCTTTGCGGGTGGTTTTTATTGGATATCTTGCCAAAACCGAAGATATTTCATTCAATAATATGAAAAATGCCATTGTCTATGGGGCTACCTTAGCTTCGTTTTTGTGTAGAAAAATTTGGTGCAGAACGTATGATTTCTCTTACCAAAGACGAAGTTCTTAGAAGACTTTTTACCTTAAAGAATTAACACAATTTGATATAAAAAAATAGCTTAGAATTATGAGCGATGCAATAAAACACGAATGCGGTATTGCGCTTGTGCGCCTACTGAAACCCTTACAATACTACAAAAGAAAAATACGCACCACTTTCTATGGCATCAATAAAATGTATTTGATGATGGAAAAACAGCACAATCGAGGGCAAGATGGTGCTAGGTATTTGCTAGTGTTAAAATTAGATATGAAACCTGGGCAAGATACATCAGTCGTATTCGCTCAAATGATGCTCAAACCTATTCAAGATATTTTTAAAACAAATCAATGAACGTATCAGCCTATTAATGGCTGAAAAATCCTGAAATAAAAAGACGACCCAGAGCTACAAAAACTATTCTACCCTATCTCGGAGAGGTCTTTTTAGGACACGTAAGATATGGTACCTTCAGGGAAAAATAGTATAGAAAATGTACATCCTTTTCCTGAGACAAAATAACTGGATGCGCTAGAAACCTCATTTGTTGCAGGTAATTTTTAATATGACCAATGTTACCGAACTCTTTGACCGATTGGTAGAGCTAGGACAACACCCAAAAGAAAAAGCTGATACTGTAACTGTTATGGAACGTATTGGACACTTTTCTTGACAATGAAGTAGAAGAACTTTACAGAAAATTCAAAGAGGAAAGGCATTTCCAAAAAGATGCTTCTAGAAAAATTGCAGAAAGAATTAGATATTGCGAAAAATCCTCAAAAATCAGCTAGAAGATGGGACGGTGGCTATGCTATGGCTGGTATTTTTAGGACACGGTGATGCTTTTTGTCATTCGCTGACCCTGCAGGAATACGCCCTGCATACTATTATAAAGATGAAGAAGTTGTTGTTGTTGCCTCTGAACGAGCTGTTATCCAAACGGCTTTCAATATTGAATTTGAAGCCGTGCAAGAACTTCCTCCTGCTCACGCTATTATTATCAGTGGTAAAACCTCTATTGAACAAATCTTAGAACCTACACAAAGAAAAAGCCTGCTCTTTTGAAAGAATTTACTTTTCAAGAGGTAGTGACCAAGAAATTTACCTCGAAAAGATTAGGTGCTTTACTCCTCCCCGAGGTTCTTCAAGCTATAGATAACGACCTGAAAAACACAGTGTTTTCTTATATTCCTAACACTGCAGAAACATCCTTTTTACGGATTGATAGAACAGGCTTCAAAAATACCTAAACAAACACAAAAAGAACAAATTCTCCTTCAAAGGAAATTCTATTACAGAAGATAAATTAGAGGAAATTTTATCTATTCGACCTCGTATTGAAAAAGTAGCTATAAAAAGATGCTAAACTTCGCACTTTCATTACTGAAGATAGTGGTAGAGATGATTTAGTTGCTCACGTTTATGATATTACTTATGGTTCGGTACAAAAATATAGATAATTTAGTAATCATTGATGATAGTATTGTAAGAGGTACTACCCTGAAAAAGAGTATTTTAAAAATACTTAATCGACTTTGTCTAAAAATCATTGTACTTTCTTCTGCTCAGCAAATTCGTTATCCTGATTGTTATGGAATTGATATGGCAAGATTAGAAGACCTTGTCGCTTTCAACGCAGTCCTTTCTTTACATAAAGAAAAAGGTACTTACAATATCATTGAAGAAGTTTATCAAAAATGTAAAGAACAAAAAGGAAAACCTGATAATGAAATCATTAACTATGTAAAAAGAAATTTATAATCCTTTTTCTGACAAAGAAATTTCTACTCGAATAACTCAATTATTACTACCAGAGAAATGAATTGTCCTGTAGAAATTATATTCCAAAGCGTAGAAAATTTACATCTCTCCTGCCCTCTTAATTTAGGAGATTGGTACTTTCACTGGAAATTATCCTACCCCAGGAGGAATAGAGTAGTTAATCAAGCTTTTATTAATTTCTTTGAAGGAAGAAAAAGAAAGAGCTTATTAAGTAATTATTTTTATTAAAAAAACAAACACTAATGAATCATCAACTAAAAATATTCAATTCCTTAAAAGGAGAAAAAGAAATTTTTGAGCCTTTTGCAGAAAAATAAAATAACCTTAAATAAAATAACCTTGAAAGTTTTTACTATCTGTAAGAAATGCTCTCAAGAAATTTTCTTACAATACAGATACAAAGTACCCGTATAGAATTTTGCTATGAAAGAAGGAGAATCTGTAAAAATTCACTGTCCTAAATGTAATTATGTAAGGGAATACACTCCTAATGATTTCTATACAAAACATTCAAAAATAGCCAAAAATAATAGCTTTAATACTCCTTATTGTAGGAACTCCTTTAGTGATTTATTGGGGATTTTTGACTTGTCAAATTATATAATCATAGGAGGTTTTTTTGCTGATACCTTTTTGCAGCTTATCAAATTATTGATATACAAGAAAAAAACAACGAATAGAAGCCTTTAATTCACTTAAGAAATAGAAGTATTTTACGAATTTTATAAAAAATATTTTTATAGAAACTGTTCTATTAATCTTACTTTTTGTACTTACTTTTTCATCTAACATAAAATTTGGATTATTAATGAATCATCAACTAAAAATATTCAATTCCTTAAAAGGAGAAAAAGAAGTTTTTGTGCCTTTGCACGAGAATAATGTAGGAATGTATGTCTGCGGCCCTACAGTGTACAGCAATGTGCATTTGGGAAATGTGCGTACCTTTATGTCGTTTGATTTTGTGTATCGTACGCTGAAATTCTTGGGCTACAAAGTGCGCTATGTCCGTAACATTACCGATGCAGGACACCTTACCGATGACGGCGATGTGAACAACGACCGTTTCGTGAAACAATCCCGCCTAGAAAAGCTGGAACCTATGGAAATTGTGCAAAAATATACGGTTGATTTCCATAAAGTTTTGGATATATTCAATCTTCTTCCGCCGACTATAGAACCTACTGCGACAGGGCATATATTGGAGCAAATACAGCTTACAGAAAAGCTCTTGAATGATGGTTTTGCCTACGAGAGCAATGGTTCTGTGTATTTCGATGTGCTGGAATACAACAAACGCGGACTCAACTACGGCGAACTCTCCAATAGAAATATAGAAGAGCTTTTGCGAACACCCGCGACCTCGATGGACAAGGCGAAAAAACGCAATCCTCAGGACTTCGCACTGTGGAAAAAGCTTCACCAGCTCATTATGCGCTGGGCTTCTCCTTGGGGCGATGGTTTCCCTGGGCTGGCACCTTGAATGTACAGTGATGAGCACCAAATACCTTGGTAATCAGTTCGATATCCACGGAGGGAGGTATGGATTTGAAATTCCCTCACCACGAATGCGAAATCGCACAAGGTAAAAGCAGGACACGGCGAAAGCCCTGTCCGCTACTGGATGCACGCTAATATGCTGACAATGAACGGACAACGAATGAGTAAATCGACAGGAAACTACATTTTACCAATGCAGCTTATCAATGGAGATAACACATTTCTTTGAGAAAGCTTTTGCGCCTGTGGTGATTCGTTTCTGCTTTATGCAAGCGCACTACCGCAGTGTACTTGACATCTCTAATGAAGCGATGCTCGCTGCCGAAAAAGGCTTTAACAGACTTATGGAAGCAATAAAAGCACTGAATGAAATCAATACCGAAAATAGAACATCCTACTGCGCTCCCTATATCTGAATGGAGAGAAAAAGTGCTACAATGCGCTATTGGATGATTTTAATTCGCCTATACTTATTGCTCATCTTTTCGAGGCGGTGAAATGGATTTTCCAAGTGAAAAAAACGGAGAAGAAAAAATATCCATCGATGAACTTCACGAATTGAAAACTCTGATGAAACGCCTTTGTTTTTCGATGTTTTGGGCTTACGAAATGAAGAGCAGGCAGCAGGAAAATAACGACAAACTCGATGGTGTGGTTCAGCTCCTTATCAATATGAGAATGGAAGCTCGCGCCAACAAAAGACTGGGCGCTTTCGGACAAAAATCCGAGATGAATTATCCGCAATCGGCATCCAGCTAAAAAGACGGGAAAAGAAGGAACGAGTTATTCTGTAAATTAAAAAGTAAAAATTATAAAAACTATCTAAATAAAATATTTAGATAGTTTTTTTATCAATCTCCTAAAGAATCGAACTTGGATCAAAAGTTTAGGAAACTTCTATTCTATCCGTTGAACTATGAGACCTTCCTATAAGTTTAGGATGCAAAGATACAAAAATAATTATTAATTCTCTGTTTTTAATCCTTTTTATTACTCAAAGTTTCTAAACTTTTAGTGAAATATTCCCATTAGTTTAAGAATTCTCTATTTGTTTTATCATTAAAAAAACTTTACAAAAATACTGTTTTTATTATGATACAAAAAGCACAACACCTAAACTTAGATATTGTGCTTTTTTATCTATTATTTATTACTTATTATTTTTCCTACTCTAGGATTTCTCCTACCCAGAGTACTACACTGGTAGCACCGATGATAATTGCCCAATCTACCAATTTGAGAGGCGTTACATTGAACATCTGTCCACCGAAAGTAGTGATGAACACCTGTCCTAATATAATAGCTAAGGCGATGAGCATAAATCCTTGACTCTTGCCAGGTTGTTGAAATGCACTCTTACCAGTGCGGTAGGCTTTGGCATTAAACATATTCCAGAATTGCAGAATACAAATATCGAGAAGAACAAGGAAAGTTCATAAGCTGATAAATTGCCTTCAGGGAGCTCCAAAATGGAAGAAATGACTGAAATAATCAGTGATTGAGAACTCGGTGAGACTCTCTGATGTTTTCATTCTTAAAAATACTGAATGAAACCAAAAGAGCAACAATACAAAGAATCCTCCTACCCCAAAAGATACCTTTTTGCCATTGGAGAGCTGATGATATTAGCGCCACGCGCACGTGGTTTGTCGTTCATCACGCGGTTGCTCGGTGGCAATGATGCTAACTGCCAAAGCAGCAAAGGTGTCCATTATAAGGTTCACCCAAAGCATTTGGGTTACAGTAAAGCGGTGATTCTACCCCTGAAAAGCCCCAATAAGCACGATGATACACGCTGCTACGTTGATGGTCATCTGGAAGAGGATAAAAACGCTGAATGTTCAAATAAAGCGAGCGTCCCCACATTACAGCTTTTACCAATACTGCTGAATGAGTTATCCAAAATGGTGATATCTGAGGCTTCTTTAGCTACCGAAGTACCATCACCCATTGAAAAGACCTACTTGGGCAGCTTTGAGGGCTGGAGCGTCGTTAGTACCATCACCGGTTACAGCTACTACTTCACCTTTTTGTTGGAGTAAGTTTACTAAGCGAGCTTTGTCAAGCGGACGTGCGCGTGAAATCACACGTAGGTCGCCTATGCGGTCTAAAAAGTTCGGCATCGCTCATTGCGGCAAACTCTACACCGGTAATTTGGTTGCGGTCGGTGCAAGTATCGTCCCACAAACGTATTTGGCGAGCGATTTCTCTTGCGGTACCAGGGGTGTCTCCAGTTACAATCTTTCACCTGAATGCCTGCGTGCATACATTCTTCAATAGAAGCAGGTACATCAGGGCGTACAGGGGTCAGAAATAGCAGTGATACCTATAAAGTGCAAAGCCGTTTTACTACGAGCTTGCCGTTTTCTGAATACATTGCTTTAGGGTCGTCAATCACTTTATACGCAAAAACCGATAGTACGCATCGCTTGGTTTTGGTATTGCAAGAGTTTAGCCTCGAAATCGGCTTGTGAAATATCAGAAAGGAATTTACCGCCTTCGTGGCAGAAAGTCATTACAATTTCAGGGGCTCCTTTTACGTACAACACGGGTTTGCCAAGAGCTAGGCGATTGTACCAAAGTAGCCATATACTTGCGTTCGGTAGAAAGGTGAGTTGTTGTAATACCTCGCTCTCTTCGCGTATCGGCAAGTAGTTAGTGCCTTTTGCCGTAAAAGCCACAAGAGAGAGCTCCTTCGGTAGGGTTACCCAATACGCTGGGTTTATCTTTATCGGTGAAATCGAGATAAGCGGTAGAGTTCACCGCCATAGATTCGGCTATAAGTTTCTCATCAATACCCGCGTTGAAGAAAGTTTCGTAGATGGTCATTTGGTTTTGGGTGAGCGTACCCGTTTTGTCGGTACAAATCACGGTAGTAGCCCCCATTGTTTCGCAAGCGTGCATTTTGCGAACGAGGTTGTTAGTAGCCATCATACTGCGCATACTATAGCCAAACTGAGGGTAACGCTCATTGGTAAAACCTTCGGGCACGGCTACTACTACTACGGTAATGGCAATCATCACGGTGTTGAGTAGGTAACCTCCAAACGATACCCAGTCGATTGTGTCTAAACTATGGTCAGCGCTGGTGAAATACACTATAAGGCGACCTACGATCACCAAAGCAGCAATCGCATAGCTGATTTTGGTAATCATTCCTGCCAAATGGTCTAACTGTTCGTTGAGCGGGGTTTTTATGCTATTGTCTATCTGTACACCCTCAAACACTTTACCGTATTCGGTAGCATCACCCACTTTTTTCACCTCAAAAATACAGTGTCCATCGGATACTGAAGTCCCGCGGCAGATGTAGTTAGAGGGATAAGTAGCTTCGGCTTCAAAATCGGCAGGATTGGTAGTTTTGTGTACCATAGGCTCTCCCGTAAGCGTCGATTCGTTCACGTGCAACGATACAGCTTCAAGGAGTTCTCCATCGGCTGGCACCTCTTCACCTGTTTCTAAGATAACCACATCACCTACAACAATATCTTTTTGAGTACTTGGGTAATGCGCTCATTGCGAATAACTTTATAGTAAATTTCATCGTTTACTTGATTGAGGATTTCAAATTGTTTTGTTAGCTTTCTGTTCAAAAATAAGCTACCCCAGTAACTAAGAGCACTGCAAAGAGGATACCCACAGGCTCTAGAAAAGGCGTGAATACCCATATTGTGTACCGTATATTCGTAGGCAGATACCCCAAATGAAAACAAGGGCTACCAACAAAATGATGATAATAGGGTCAGTAAATTTCTCTAAGAATTGCTTCCAAAGAGGTTCACCCTCTACTGATGAGAGAGTTTTTCGCCGTGTTTGGCACGACTTTTCAAGGACTTGCGCATCGGTAAGCCCTTTGTAATGGTGTTTTTCTGCCATAGTTATTATTCTAAAATTTTTAACTTTTTATTAATTTATAAGTGTTATATATAACAATCTTCCTCCTTCTTCATTGGACAAAAAGTATTTTTCTTTTTGATTTTTAATTTCTACCATTGAACCAATAGGTATTTCTTTATCTTCGGTTACATCTTTCATTCCTTGCACTCCTTGATTTTACCAAAACCCATCTATTTTTGATAAAAAGTAAAATAGCCTAACGGTTTTCTTGTCTTCATCTGTAAGGCTTTCATTTCTAATTATTTTCCGTGAAACGTGCCATTTTGAATAGATATTGATTATGATAAACCATAAGTCTATGATTCTCAGGCTTCCATACATTTTCTCGGAACTTATAATATAAATCAATTACAGGCAAACTTCCTTGATGAGAGTCCCACAAAATGGACATTTAGGACGAGATGTATTATCAAAAACATACCATTTTTCTGAGCAAGAAGGGTTACTACAAGGCTGAATCAAATCTACAGTTTTCAATAGAGCCGTTTCCATTCATTGGCAATGGGGCGCAACATAGGGTTATGCAATCCTTCTACAAATGCTCTACGAAACAGTTCAGAAAGATAAGGGACCTGTTATTGAATAAGGTAGCTTATTTTGGGTCTCCCCAAAGGAAATCCCATTTTCTAATTTGGTCAGTCTTTACTCTATTTGTTGTATCTGTGGGATGTTCTATAAAAAGGGCTTTTCACCCATTGCTAATAATTCATCTTTTTCAGAATCCAAATCCCAGATTTTTCCCTCCTCTAAGTGGATGTCTATGAAGTAAATACATATAAATTAGCACAGCCAAAGCGTGTAAATCTGTTTTCTGATTAGGCAAAATACGCTGAGGGTCTTTTTATATCAAGTGCTTAGTTTTCAACACTTCAGGAGCTATAAAATCTGCAGTTCAATTACTTCAGGAGGAAATAAACCCTAGGCACTACCAAGCCATCTAAATCTATAATATTAGCAGACTTGGTTACAGGGTCAATCAAAAATATTATTATATGAAAGATCTGAATGAGCAAGCCCCATTTGATGCATTTTTCTTTCAATCCTCGACAAACATTTATAGCTATTTGAAAATAACTTAGCCAATCTCCTAATTCAGATTTATCCAAACAAAGTGGATATTGTGGATTACGAAAGAGGGAGCGATGAACCATTTACCTACTTTTTCACCTCCTTTAATATTATCATTGTCTCTATTACCTTTGGTAAAAAGAATTTTTTTATCATAAATAGGCACAACAACTCCAGTAAGCCCGTTTTCTACGGCATCATAAGGCCAACGAAATATTTCTTGTAGAAAATAATCAAACATTACCTTTTTGATATTATCTAAATATAAAGTAACAATTCTCTTAATTCGTTCTTTTTGATTGTAATCCAAAGGTTTACGAAAAGCTATTACATATTTCCTATCAGGAGAAATAAACATCTTTTAACCCTCCTTGTTTTAGGCTCTCCATCATCTACATACTCATAACTTCGAAAATTATCTATTATAGAATGTACTTTTTACAATATTCATTTACTTTTTATCTAATAAAATAATAAATTTTATTTTACAACTTATCAGAGAGTTTCAAAAACGAATTTCTTTGATGTTTTCAGCATTTCATCTGTAATAAAAATACGATTTATATTCTTTTTCCGTCTATAAATACCTTTTTAATATACTTATTTTTATCAGAAGCATTAGATTTTTATCGTAATTTCTCCCTGAGGATAATACTTTTTATCTAAATGAGTGTAATCTCTGTAAATTTTGGTGAAGTAAGTGCGTAAATTGGTTGTGCAGGCTACAATAGGATAAAAAGCCCATCATACTATAAACAGCCCAAGCAGACATTGTTCCTGTGTCATCATTACCTGGCAAACCGTCTGGAGTATTTCGGAAATATTTTTGTTAAAAAGCTCATCTACATATTTTTTTGTGTTAGCCATTCATTTCCTTTTACAAAATTAAATAAATAAGGATAGCCCATATCAGGTTCATTTGCCATATCAAATTGATTGCTTTTCAAAAATATGATTAAGATTCTTAACAAATTTTTTTCTCCTTTCATAGCTTTGATAAGAAAAATCTATCATCGAGAAACCATAAAAGCATATTGCCAAGCATTTCCTTCTATATATCCAACATTATGTTCAAAATTAGCTCCACTATCTGGATTAAAAAGGCTCATACCAAGAACCATTTTCCAATTTTGGCTGTAATAAATTCCACTTTGGATTAAAAATGTTCTATAAGAAAGAGATTGTTTTTCTGTATTTTTTTATTTTGTGAAGCATTAGCTCCTATTTTTCTCCCTAATTGAGCAATTGCAAAAATCTGCAATATTATATTCTTGAGTGAGTAGATACAGGACCCTGCTATGCCACTTTCTACTGAAAGATAACCTTTTTAAGATACTCTTCAAGACCTGGACGAATAGGGTTTTCTTTTAATGTTTCAGCTCCTTTTAACATTGCTTTATAGGCTTTCTGTACATCAAAAATCAGTTAAACCACGAAGATAAGTATCTGCAAGAACAATACTTGCAGGGTCTCCTACCATTGTAAACGTTTCAGTAGAATTTAACTCCCACTTTAGGTAACCAACCACTTTCATCATAAATTTCGAGCATACTTTTAACCATATTTAGTTGTTGTTTTGGATACAACAAGCACATCAATTGATGATAATTACGGTAAGTATCCCAAAGGGAAAAAGTTGTATAACGAGGGTATCTGACTGTGTTTTTACCTATTTGTCCTTCTCCAGCCTTTGGATATTCTCGTTATAATCATTAAGAATATTAGGATGTATAAGAGTATGATATAATGCAGTATAGAAAAATTGTTTTTATCTTCATTGGCGTCATTTACACTTGCCACAGAAAGTAATTCATTCCAAGTATGTTTTGTTTTTGCATAAACTTGATTGAAATCATAATTTTTATTTCTTTTTCTAAATTTTTCTCTTGCATTTTTCAATACTTACATAGAAATTCCTCTCTCAATTCTACTTGTGTGGGTTTTTGGAAATGATAACGAAAATATGCTCCTATACTATCTCCAACAACTTCTCTAGTGAATTTTTTCTTTTAAACCGTGTTTTTCCATTATATAACATCCATTGGGCTTCTACTCCCTCATATTTTGCAGGTGTTTGCCATATTCCGTAAGTAGCAGGCACTTCTGATACTTTGGCTACAAAATATAAAGGGTAGGCTTTCTCTGGGCTATTATAACAGAAAGAACCCTACCATTCGTAAGCCCTCTACCTCTGTAGGAGAAACTATTTTTAGCATTCCTCCTTGTTCATTTGTTAAGCCCTAAACCTAGGTTAATCAATATATTAGCATCTCCTTTTGGGAAAGAATATCGGCTAATACCTGAACGAATATTTGCCGTTGCTTCTACTTTAACATTATATTTATCTAATTCTACAGAATAATATCCTGCTGATGCTTTTTCATTTTTATAAGTTGTCCCATATTCTAAATGATTAACTTTTAAATCTCCTGTGGTAGCATAGCCAAAATAACTCCCAACTCAGGACACCTACACCACTCATATTAGCTTGGGTAAATCCTGTTAAGAATTTGTTTTTCATTCACATAAGGTTAGACAACCAACGACTATCTTTTTCTAATGGATTTTGGATATTTTTGGTATCAAAAGCCACATTAAAAGGAGATATACTAAACAACCCACGAGTGAGTGCACCAGGGTGAGTAGCTCAAAATTAGACGTCCCTATAAAAGGATTTTACATAATCTGCAGGAGTTTTTTTGTCCTAATAAAACTTGAGAACACAATACAGTTATAAAAATATAATTTTTCATTAGAAAATTATTTATATACTTTTTGTTTTTATTATTTTTTACTTTTACCAATCTTTTCTGAGCGAATTGGTCTTCCTTTTTACTCTTTGAGCATTAATTTTTCCTGAGTTTTCTTCTCTTCATTACTCATAGCTTCTAATATACGCTTAGCTTGTTCAGGAGAAAGTTTGTTTTGAGAAGACTCACCAGGTTGTTGAGGTTTTGTTTTTCTTGTTTATCTCCCTCTTTATTGTCATTATTTTGATTATTTCCCTGATTATTTTGGTCTTTTTTTATCTTGATTTTTCTTTATTTTCGTCAGATTTATTATCTTTCTGATCTTTATTTTGGTTATTATCCTGATTCTTATCTTTATTATCCTGATTGTTTTGGTCTTTTTTTATCTTTATTTTTATCTTGATTTTTGATTATCTTGGTTTTTGAGGCGGATTTTTCTTCAACATTTCTTTAGCAACAGCTAAATTATATCGCGTTTCATCATCATCAGGATTGTTACGAAGAGCTTCTTTATAGGCTAATACAGCTTTATCATACTCTTTTTCTTGCATAGCAATATTCCCTAAGTTATGATAGGCTTTATGCTTTTCTTCTTTAGTAGCACCTTTTGCTTATTGAGGCTTCCTGATAGAATCCTGAAGCCTCTTTATAGACTCTGATTAAATAAGGTCACCCATATTGTACTGAGCTATGGTGTTATTTTTATTTTTTTGAGATTGCCTTTCGGTAATCCATTTCAGATTCTATTGTTTTTATTTTTATTAGCTTCAAAACCTTTATATGCAAAATGTGTTGATTCTGTTTGTGCTTTATGTAATTTTTAGTTCTTCTTTGGTTAAATTTTGTTCTTGTGCCCAACTTTTAACACTTAAACAAATGAGTATAAAAAATTATCATTTTTATTTTTAAAAGAAATTCCAAACAAAGTTACAATAATATTTTTATATTAAACTTTATTTTTGTCTTTATTTTTTAAGAAAAATAATTCATATTCGTAACAAAAGAATGCTACGAATATTTTTTTATTTTTGATAATTTATTTTTGCTATACCTGTTATTTGTAAATCAAAAAAATCAAATCAGCATTTGGCGGAATTACATTACCTGCGTCATTCTCTCCATAAGCCAAAAGCAGAAGGAATAAAAAAACACGAATTTTATCACCTACATTCATTGATAATAAAAGCTTCTTTAAACCCTGGAATTAATTGAGCTGATTGATTGTAAGGCATAGGGAAAGCTTCATGCCCTCCACCCATTTCTCGTCTTTTTGTCAAAAATACCATATTTTTTTGAGCTACTTCTGGCATATTTGTATCAAATATAATTCCATTAACTTTCAAATATCCGGCATATTTTTACCAAAACATTATCCTGATGAGTAGGTTTTTGTCCTGTACCTTCTGATAATTTGAAAATTTTAATACCAGACGGGAACTCTGTTGCAGATTGTTCTTGAGTTTTTATTTCATTTAAGAATTTTTTTCTGCAAGCGCTCTACTTTCTTCTTCTTTTTTTGTTTTTGCTTTTTCAGTTTCTTTCTTCATAAACTCATCAAAAACTCTTACAGCATTGAAAGATTCTGCATTTTTGCCTTTACGAATAATTTCTACTTTATTAATACGGATAGGCACTTCTGGTCTGTCGTGGTTTGTTTTTACTGCTGCAATGGAATCTATAACTACCTCTCCTTGAACTACTTGCCCAAAAATAGTATGCATTCCTGTAAGCCAAGCAGTTGGCACTTCCGTTATAAAGAATTGGCTTCCGTTAGTAGCCGGACCGGCATTAGCCATAGCTAATTGTCCTTTTTTTGTAAATTTAAGAGTATCTACAAATTCATCTGCAAATTGGTAGCCTGGGCTTCCTGCTCCTGTTCCTGTTCTATCTCCCCCTTGTATCATAAAAATCTTTGATTACACGGTGGAAAAATAGTTCCATTATAATAAGGTTTTCCTTTTAGAGAATCTACTACATAAGTATTTTTTTCCCTTCGGCTAAACTTACAAAATTAGCCACAGTAATAGGAGTTGCCTCATAGTACAATTCTATAAGCATATCTCCTTTATTTGTCTGAATATCAGCATACAATCCGTCTTTCAAATTAGGATATTTAGACTTACAACTACTGAATAATAAAGGCAAGATAAATGCCAACAATCCAATCATAAAAGATAATTTTTATAATAAAATGAAATTTATACAATAAATATTTATTCTTCTTGAGGTTCTTCTTCTTTTTACTTCGGTGATTTTCAATATATGAACCTGCACTTTTACGGGTTTATTAACTCCTATTTTGTTATTATCTCCGTGATAGCCGAAAGCAAGCTCTGAGGGCAGAAAGAAAACAGCTTCTTCTCCTTCTTTCATTCGTTTTAAGAGCCAATCGTAACCCTTGGAAAAAGTTCTTCTTTGTCCATATGATAAGTAACGATTTTTGTCATCTTTTGAATAGATTTCTTTCCCGTAAATATCTGATATACTATAAGTAAAGTCTATTATATCTCCAAATTTTGGGGTATAATCACTATTTTTATTTTCTTCTATGTAATAATACTTAAATCCATCTTTAGAAGATAAATAGTTATGTAAAGTATCTTTTGCAACAATGGCATCAATTTCAGCTTCTTGCTCTATTAAAAGTTTTCGATTTTTGAGCAGATTCTTTTAGGAAAGTATTTGTTTTTTTATAGTTACCGGTCGTCTAGCTTCTTTTTAGCACAAGAAATGACTATAAAAAAATATAAAAAAATATAAAAATCTATACATTATTGTTAAATATTATAATTTCTAGCATCAGGAGAAGCTAAAAACTCTGGTAAAATTTTTAAGAAATTTTTTTCAATTGTTTCTTGTAAAAGAATCTGTTGACATTCCGCCTGCTGCATTTATATGCCCATCACCATTAAAAATAGGTGCGAGCCAACAAATTCACATCTATATTACTTTTTGATCGAAAAAGAAATTTTAACAATTCCTTCTTCTTCATTTTTCAATAAAAAAATAGCCGCAAGTTCAGCTTCTTTTATCCGTAATCCATAATTTACAACACCTTCAGTATCTCCTTTTTAAAAATTATATTGTTTTTAATTCTTTTGGAGCTCAATGAGATATAAGAAGTTTGATAATCTGGCAAATATACTAAATTCTCTAAGGCTTTACCTAAAAAGTAAAAGTCTATCGTGAGTTTGACTTTCAAATATATTTGAACTAATTTGGCTACAATTGGCTCCTTTATCCACAAGAAAAAGCTGTTATTCTATGTGTAGTAGCAGAAGTTAAACTATAACGGAAGCCTCCTGTATCAGTCATAATACCTGTATATAAGCAAGTTTGCAATAGTTTTATCTATACTATTTTGCTCCCCAAAGCATATCAATAAATTTATAGATGAGCTCACAAGTGGAGCTTGCAGTAGGCTCTGAATACATTACTTCTGCATAAGTGTCTGGCTGTTGATGATGGTCTATCATAACAAACGAAGCCGAAGATTTTTTTGTAATAATTCTGTTAATGGTTTAGCACGAAGCAAATTATTAAAAATCCAAAGTAAAAATAAGCTCAGAATTTTCTATTCTTTTGCTTTGCTTTTTGTTCATCATTAGGAAAAAAATAATAATATTTTTCAACTCCTGGTAGCCATTTCAAAAAAATCAGGAAAATCGGTAGGAGAAACTATTTCCACATCATATTCGCGTGCTTTCAAGAAATGATACAACCCCAAACAGCTTCCTATAGCATCTCCATCTGGGCTTGTATGCGGAATAATACTTATGGTGGGGTGGTTATTTAATAGTTGTCTAATATTTTTATATCGTGTAAATTCATAGCGCAAAGATACAATTTTATTCCAAACTATTTTTGAGAATAATTCTATTTTTCATTCGTTAAAAATATTTTTGAAATGCACTATTTATTTTAAGTAAAAATATTTATACAAAAATCATTTTATAATCCATATTTTTATTATTTTTGCAGAAATTTTTATTGTAAGAATTTCAATGAAATATCAAGAAAAAGAAAAAGCAGTTGTATTACTTGCCGATGGTACGGCTTTTTTTACGGAAATTCAGTAGCTGGTGAAGGCACAGCCTTTGGAGATTTGTTTTAATACAGGTATGACAGGCTACCAAGAAGTATTTACAGACCCTTCTTACTTTTGGGCAAATAATGGTTAGTGCCAATGCTCATATAGGAAATTACGGAATCAATGACGCTGATAATGAGTCTAATGGAGTAAAAAAATAGCAGGGCTTGTTTGTAGAAATTTCAGTTATGAATATTCTCGCCCTTTGGCAGAAACTTCATTGGAAGATTTTTCAAAAAAATAATCTTTTTGCTGTTTGTAATATAGATACACGGGCTTTGGTTGCTTACATTAGAGATAATGGAGCTATGAATGCAGTTATTTCAACAGATGTTGATAATTTAGAAGAATTAAAACAAAAATTACAGGAACAGCCAAGTATGAAAGGCTTAGAGCTAGCCTCTCGTGTTTCAACAAAAAGAACCTTATTTTTTTGGAAATGAGAACGCTAAGTACCGTGTAGCTACATTAGATTTAGGGAATAAAGCAAAAATATTCTTCATAATTTAGCTCAACGAGATGTTTATATGAAAGTTTTCCTTACAATACACCTTTTTGAAGAGCTTGAGGCGTGGCAACCTGATGGGTATTTCTTATCCAATGGACCTGGTGACCCAGAACCTCTACACGAAGTTATTGAACTTGCAAAGAAAAATTATTGACAAAAATTATCCTCTTTTTTTGGAATTTGTTTAGGTCATCAAATCATTGCCTTGGCTAATGGTATTTCTACTTATAAAATGCACAATGGTCATCGAGGAATAAACCATCCTGTAAAAAAATTTAATTACAGGTAAAAAGTGAAATTACATCTCAAAACCACGGATTTGCAGTTGATAGAAACCAAGCCGAAGCTAATCCTAAAATAGAAATTACACATATTCACCTGAATGACAATACTGTAATGGGTATTCGGTTAAAAAGACAAAAAAATGTTTCAGCGTACAATACCACCCTGAAGCAGCCCCTGGTCCCTAATGATGCAAAAATATCTTTTTGACCAATTTATAACATTGATGGAGAACAAATAAACTCTTTAAAAAGTAATTTCTATATTTTTAACTTGTTAGCAAAATGTGCTTGCAAGCCTGCATTTTTGGCTCCGTTATAATCGGCTATTTGATTATCACCTATGTGTATAATTTTTGTTTATCAACAGGTTTTATCTGATTTACTTTTTGATAGAGAATTTGAAAAATTTCAGAATTTGGCTTTGCTAACCCAAGTTCATCAGAATAAATTTCAAAAGAAAAATATGAATTTAATTCATATTCACTCAATACTTTATGAAGTGTTTTTCCCTAAAATAAACGCAGTATTACTCAATATACTTATTGTTTTATTTTTCATTTTTATTTTCTTAAATAAATTAGAAATATTAGGATAAATTAACTCCTGGCTTGTACTTTAGAAAAAGTTGTTCTGTCTCTTGAGAAAAAACTCTTCCAAAGTAACACTATCTATTTTGGGAAATATCTTTACCTAATTGACTCAATATCAATAGATAAATTTCATTTCTTTTCTATGTGTTTGCCTGTTTTTCACTTATTTTTAGTGCATAAAACATCATAATATCGAATAGCTTGATTTACTTGTTCTTGGGTACTTTTTTTATATCGAAAAATCCTTAAAAAGAATATTTCGTTTAGGGTTTAAATTCTTTATGAGATTTGATGAGTGAAGCCACAAATCAAATGAAAAATGTATATAATTTTTGAATATTTAGTTTTTCCATTTTATAGAAAAAATTCCGAACCACAAAAAGTTCGGAATTTATTTTTTTATTTTATAATTACTTGATAATCTGCCCTTTATAATATTTAGATAAAAAAATAAGCTAAATCTTCTCGGTAACCAATTCCCTGATGCCTCAAACTTCCATTGCCCATTTCTTTTATAGAGCCTACCAAATTCTACACCTGTTTCTATAGAGAAATCTTCACCTAATTCATATTTTGCTACCTCTTCACCTGTGGTGTCATCAACTATTCTGATATAAGAATTTCTAACCTGACCAAAGTTTTGTTTCCGGTTTTCAGCTTCGTGAATAGTTACCACAAAAAGGATTTCGGTTACTTGGTTATCAACTTTTGATAAATCTACCTGAATGCTTTCATCATCACCTGTTGCGCTATTGCCTCCTGTTGGGTCATCACCTGTATGATGTAAAGCTGAGTCAGGAGAATCTGTATTCCCATAAAATACGAAAAATTCTTCTGAGGGGAATAAGTCTATTTTTCATTAATCATAAACGCAGAAGCATCCAAATCAAAAATCAAACCCTGTTCCTTCATTTGGGGTCCCACCCCAAACCTATTGTCATTCTACTTAAACCTAAGTCTATTCTTTTGTCCTTTTTGTAAATTAATTGCCATATAATATATATACTAAAATTACTTTTGGCAAATATACTTATTTTTAGCAAATTACAAACAGTTTTTATTTTTAAATCCCATAAAAAAATATTTCATAGTTTCTATTTATAAAAACTATACCATAATAGATTAATACAATACTAAAAAACAATTTATAATATTAAAATCTACTATCTTTGCACCAGAAAATTAAAATTAAAAATTATGTCATTAGTAGGAAAAAATTCCCAAACATTACCGTTGATGCCATTTCTGAAATGGGAGATAATCTTAGAATTAATATTTTAGAAGAGGCTACAAAAATAAGAAAAAGTTTTATTGTTTTGGTATCCAAAAAGATTTTACTTTTGTTTTGCCCAACAGAACTACACGCTTTCCAAGAGTCTTTTAAGCGAATTTGAAAAAGAAATACCATCGTTATTGGTGCTTCTTTGACGATACCAATGAGGTACATTTTGCATGGCTTAATACTCCAAAAAGATAATGGAGGAATTGAAGGGGTTACTTACCCAATCCTTGCAGATACTACTCGTAATCTAGCTAATGCTTTTAGGTATTCTTGAAGCAGAATATGTTTATAATGAAGAATTAGAATATTCTCTTATTGAAGGTTCAAACTGCACATACAGAGCTACTTACCTTATTGATGAAGAAGGAAAAATATTCCACGAAAGCGTAAATGATATGCCGCTTGGACGAAATGTAAAAGAATATATCCGCCTTATTGATGCTTATTCTCACGTACAAACTCACGGAGAAGTATGCCCTGCTAACTGGGAGGAAGGCAAAGAAGCTATGTCTGCTAATAGAAAAAAGTACTGCTGACTACCTTTCAAAACACTAAAAATTACCAATAAATTTCAATATTTTACCAATTTTAAATAAAAAGCTATGTTCATAGAATTAGAGTCTGATAATTTACAAGATGTTGTAAATCAAAATCAAAAAGTTGCTGTTCAATTTTCTGCCTCTTGGTGTGGAAATTGTCGTATTATGAAACCAAAAATTCAAAAACTTTCATCTGAAAAAGAAAATATTACCTTTGTTATTGTTGATGCTGAAAAATTTCCAGAATCAAGAAAAATTAGCCAATGTAAGTAATCTTCCTACTTTTTGCTACTTTCGTTGATGGAAAACTAGTAGGAGAAGTACAAAACAAACAAACAAGAAGTTTTTAAATGAACTAATCAATGAAATTACCGGTAATTAAGCATATTTCTCAATTTATTGAAGAAAAACGACGAAGACTATATTGTTGAAACTATTGAAGTACTTGAAAATTTAACAGAACTTTCTTCTTTAAAAGACGAAGAAATTGATGTTATAGCAGAGCTTATATCAAATATGTATGGAGCTCTTAGTACAAAAATGGTGAAAGAAGGTACTGAGAAAAAAAGAAGCTCTAAACCTCTTTTATGAAACGTGTTTTTAGGCTCTATTGACAAATAATTATCTTTAAAAGATTTTTGGACATATACAAACAAAAAGGCAAGTAATTTATTTTTACTTGCTTTTTATTTTTATTATTGAAAAAGCTTTCGTATTTTTGCACAGAAATATTTCAGTTTGGTATTTTTCTATATTTAAAACATAATGCTAAAAATACCTATTTAACAAAAATACAAACCCTATTTACTAGAACAACAACCATAATTTTTATAAAATGTTATCATATAGTATTGTAAAAGCATTGCACATTATTTTTGTAGTTAGTTATTTTGCCGGAATTTTCTATATGGTTCGGTTATTCATCTATCATACCGAAGCCTTGCAAGAAAGCGAACCGAAACGCTCCATTTTGCATCAACAATTCTCATATATGGAAGAAAGACTATGGAATATCATTACTGTCCCTGCTTTTTATTATTATGACTATTTCGGGTATCCTGATGATTTATATGGGCGATTGGGCTTTGTTAGAAATAGGTTGGTTCCACATCAAGTTATTTTTATTTTGGTATTGTTTTACTATCACTTTTGGTGCTGGAAAATGATTTCTAATCTAAAAAGCATACGCCACTTCCTCTTCCATCAAGCTCCGAATGATGAACGAAATAGCTACCATCATTTTATTCGGTGTTGTTTTTGCAGTTATCTTAAAGCAAGCCTTTATAAAAACATTGGTATTGGTCTTTAATATTTTTATCCTAATGGGAACTTTGATTATGCTTATTGTTAAGTTTGTCAATCGAAATAAAAATAATTCTTATTGATATTTATATTTTTAATATCTTTCCATTCATTTTGTTATGAAAAAATATCTTCTTTTTATTCAATTTCATCTATTTTTTTCAATTAGTTTTGCTCAACAAAAGACTGATTGGGAACTTTGGAACTTAAAAACGCCCTAAAGAGGTAACTTATATTTACAGACAAGCTCTTCCTGATAGTCTTATTGATAAAAAGATAAATTCATTCCAACAAACCCTTATTTTCAACAAAAATGGCTTTTATTACGCTTCAATCAGACAATTTTGGAGTTGATATTGGTATTTTTAAGTATGAATATGATGATTTTAATCGTATTATTAAGGGAAATTACCTCAATGCAAGCAAAGGTTATGACCGTTCTATCAAAAGCTTACTACAATAACAAAGGACAAAAAAAGTCCGACAAGAAATGTATGATGGGAATAAACTCACTTATCAGCGTAATTATTACTACGATCCGAAAGGAAACATCTCAAAAATGGAATATTTTTGATGAAGATTATGGCATTTCAAGAGAAAAACCATATAGTGTAACCTATGTTTATGACAAAAAATGGATTAAAAATAGAAGAAAAATATCCAAAAATACAACCGTTGTTAGATATAAATATGATAAAAACGGGAATTCTATTCATGAAGAATACTATGATTATGCCTCCGAAAGCTAAATAGTATAAATATTCTGGAATACGAGTACGATAATAAAAATAATTGGACTAAACAAACCCGTTTTTATAACAACTCACCTTCTTATTACACTTTAGGCCTGATAAAATACTCTCCTTCATCTGAAAAAAATAATATATTATTTAATAAAAATTACTATGAAATACTTTTTACTTTGTTTTATCCCTTTTTATTGATAAGTTGTAAAAACATCTGAAAAACGATTTACAAAAAGCAAAATATTCAAGGAGAGGTTAGTTCTATACGAATGATACCTTTATAAACCTATAGAAATTAATGGAAAAATACAAAAAAGGAGAGGTAGCTCAAGAGAGAGAACTCTCTGGTGAAATATAATAGCTATGGAAAACCTAACTGAAAAAGATTTTTATCAAAAACAATGATTTAGCTCGAAAATATACTTATGTATATAATGAAAAACAACAAAAGAACTCTAGTTGATTATTACAAAGTAGAAAATAACCTTAATTTTCAATACAAATATAAATATGATGAGCAAGGTAACCGTATCGAAATAACAGAATATACCAAAAATGGACTTCTTTATTCGCAAGAGAAGAGAAAAATTCGATGAAAAAAGGAAATCTTTTGGAGCAAAAATATATACAATGATAGAGGTTTACTACTTAAAAGAATTGTTTTTCTTTACAATAAAGATAATAATTGTATAAATGAACAACGATTTGATGAAAAATAATAAACTAACAGCTAAATATGACTATACTTACGATAAAAACAATAATCTTATAGAGCAAAAATACTATAATAGCACACAATTAGTACATACTAGAACCTATGTTTATACATTTGATAATGAAAATAATTGGATTTCACAGATTGAATATCAAAATAATAAACCAAATTATATCATTGAAAGAAAAAAATTACATATGTAAATGAAAAAGGAAAAGATGAAGAAAAAAATAACGACCAATCTACCCCAGATGAAGATAATTCTGACATTGCTGTAAGAGCTTCCCGCCCTTATTCAGAATGATTGGCAGGCTCTTAACCTTAAAGGAAATGTAAATACGCTCAAAAAGAACCCTTATTACCCAGATGGAAAACGAATTAAAGAAGATGGAATTAGTATTTTATATGTTTTCCAAAAATGGACTTCTTGAAAGCAAAAAGAGTTCAATAATAACAACAAAGAAACTAATGTTACCCATTATTCCTATGTTTTTAATGAATTTGGAAAACTTTCTCAAAGAAAAAGCTAAGAATGATAAATTAAATACTATAACCACAAACTACGACAATGGCAATCGTATTATAGAGGAAATAAAATGGAATAGAAATTAGTGATTTTCAAAATGATTATGAATATGATACGCAAGGAAGAATTATATTTAAATCCTTTTTGATACAGAAATCTATTACAAAATATAACAAAAACAATGAAATCATAGAAGAAATAACCAAAAACAGAAGGCAAAGAATATAAAAGCCTATTTGAGTATGACGACAAAGGTAATTTCATAAAGCAAACCATATATATTAATGGCAATTTTACCAACATTATAGAATATAAATATGTATATGATAAAAATAATAACTGGATAACAAGAACAGAATTACAAAAAATATAATTACTGAGATTATAAAATCTGAAATCACTTATTTTTTTAGACATTAATTACATTATTTTTCAACCAAACGGATAGAATATATAGATATTCTATCCGTTTTTAATTTAAAATTCATCATTTCACATAGAAAATTATTATATTTCAATTGAAAATATACCTTCTAACACATTATATAATATGTTTTTAAATATAAAGATTACTTTTTTTAACTTATAATTTTTATTTTTAATCATAAATATACTTTTTAGATATTTTTAGTTATAAATATATATATTATTATGTGTTTAATATATAAATCAATATATTTTCAAATCAAATGATATTATTTCTTATCTATAATAGTATATTTTTATATCATATCTTTATTAATTAAAAATATAAATGAAAAAAATTATTTTATATATTACAATTTATATAAAAAAATAATATATATCTTTGCTCTGAAAATTATTTATCTTATTTTTATAAAAATATTTAAATTCTATGGAACAACATTTAGACACACAACTACTTGATGCTAATGGGCAGATAATTGATAAGAATGGAAATGTAGATTTTGGCTAAAATTAATCCTTCTCAAACATCTAAGTATGAGAACATTGCAAAAACTCTTGAAGAAAAATAGCCCGAATTCAGTTATAAACTTTGGAGCAGAATTACAAAAATACTCTTGCTTCACAAAGTGATAGTTTTTAAACAATGTGAGACGTTCCAATTCTGAGAAGTAGGTGAATTAATAAATAAATTATTAATAGAACTTAATTATGTAAATGTTGATGAATTAGAAGGAAATTCTTTCAAAAATTTCTTATACCTCTTCTGAAAAAACTTTGTTACTTCAGTTGAAAAATATTTTTACAAAATATGACAAAATAATCAACAACATTACTGAAATTTCTAATAAAGTAAATGCAGGTATTATCAACTCTACAAAAGATAATGCCGTTTTTACAAACTATTTTTGGTAGTAATGTAGAGGCTATTAAAAAAATAGAAGATTATATTGTTGCAGGTACCTTACGCTTTGAAAAAACAAAGCAAGATCTTGCTTTAATGGAAGCCAATCCTAATGCTTATCAAGATTATCAAAATATCTGATAAAAGAGATTTTGCTAACTGATTAGACCGCCGTCTGGCTGACCTTAAAGTAGTGAGGTTCATTATGTTACAATCATTACCACAAATCCGATTGATACAAAAACAATAATGTTTCAATAGCAGAAAAAGGCACAAACTATTTTAACCACTACATTACCCATTTGAAAAATCAGCTTACTTTTGGCAGTTGCTCTACATAGACAACAGCAACATATTGAAATTCAACAAAGAGTATCTTCAACTACAGAAGAAATTCTTAGAAAAAATGCTCAACGTTTGGCAACAAAATACTATCAATGTTGCTCGAAAGCTAATGAACAAACTATCGTTTCAATAGATACCTGAGAGATACAACAACATCTCTTATTAATACCCTGAATGAAGTAAAACAAATTCAGCAAGAAGGTGAGCGAAAACCGTCGTTTGCTTGATAATGAATTACAAAAATTTGGAAACAACTCTTAAAAATCAAATACAAAATAGATAAAAAAACACTTGGAAACAGAAGTCAAAATACTGAATGATAGTAAAAGAAGGATACAAAAACTAAAAATATTTGAAAATTTTTCAAAACAACCAGACCTTCTAAGTATCGTTGTAAGGACAGAAATTATTCATTCTTTTTTGAAAAGAATAAAGAAAATATAGACCTTAATAAATTAGAATTATTTCATTTACAATATACTGATAGTTTATCTGATTTACTTATAAAAACAGAAAGAAAACACAATTATAAACATAGAAACAGAAATCAATGCTAGTAAATCTTTCATTGAAAGAAATATAAATAAAAGACGAGCAAAATAGTTTTGAGTTAAACGGAAAATATCATAACAATGAAATTTCTATAATATTAGATGCCGTATATAACACATTAACAGGAGTTTATAAAACATATCAAATCAATTTATACGAAGTTTCTAATCAATATGCAAAAAGAATTTTTCCGTGGAGAAGATGATATTACACATTTGTTAGTTACTCCTGACACAAAATTTTATATACTTGAAAACATCAAAGTAGAAAGATTATTATTATCAAAACTATCAGTAAAAATTTTTAAAGTTCGTTTTTGTTTGCGGATATAACGTTGATAATCAAATCTTTGAACTATTCCGAATTTTAGGCTCACGAAGATGAATTTATTTGGAATTTACAGACTAATAGTTTCTATCTTTTGAAAGAAGAATTCAAACACCAGCTCAATAGGGAGAAAAACGTAAGTAAATCTAATTTTTATTAAATGAATTAGATAATAACATTGCAAGAAAAGGAAAAATGAAGTTCGAAATTTCTTTTCCTGATGATGTTAGTGATTTACTAAAAATATAAGCAAACTATTGAAAATAATGATATTACTAATGAAAAACTAAAACATTGATGAAGAAAAATATTCTGAATTCTATGTTAAATTTAAATATTAATAAAAAGTAAAAACTATATTTATGGCAATTAATTTACAAAAAGGGCAAAGAGAAAGTATCAATGCACCAAAAATTTACAATCGGTTTAGGTTGGGATATCAATAGTTCTTCTACTGGGAAGTGCTTTTGACCTTGATGCTTCTGTATTTATTCTTGGAGAGAATAAAAATTAGTATCTGATAATCACTTTGTTTTTATAACAATTTGAAATCTCCTAATGATGCTGTTATTCATACAGGTGATAACCGCACAGGTGATGGTGATGGTGATGATGAGCAAATCTTGTTGATTTATCTAAAATAGGAAAATGATGTAGCAGAAATTTGTATCGTTGTTACTATACACGAGGCTGCTCAACGTGGTCAAAAACTTTGGACAAGTTCGTAATTCTTTCATTCGTATTTTTTTGATTCTAATACTCAATCAAGAATTACTTAAATATGAGTTAGAAGAAGATTTCTATCGAAACTGCAGTAGAATTTGGACGTATCTACAAACGTAATGGTGAATGGAAATTTGAAGCCGTAGGTGTAGGTATGAAAGGAGGTCTTGAAGATTACCTAAACAAATATAACTAATAGAATATTAATCATTTAAATTTAAAAATGGCAATTAATTTACAAAAAGGTCAAAAATTGACCTACGCAAAAGAATCTGGTGAAAAATTACAAAAATTTTTGTATCGGTGTTAATTGGGGAGCTATAGAAACCAAAGCTTTTTGGTCTTATGAAAAAATAAACAAGACGTCGATTTAGACCTTAGCTGTGTTCTTATTGATGACAATAATAATTTGTGTGACCATATATACTTCCTCTTTACAACATTCAAGTTTTGCAACAATTTGGCCTACCAAAAGGAAAAACTAACTACTAACGATGAGGCTATGCGACACACAGGAGATGATTTACAAGGAGATAAAGACGGAGATGATGGGCTTGATAATGAAATCATTACTGTAGATTTAAACAGAGTAGATCCTAAAATTTCTAAAAATTTTTCTTCTTCCTTAATAACGTTGGTAAAGAAGACTTTTCACAAATTCCTTATGCTAAAATTCGTATGTTTGAAGGTACCCTCAGCGTAAATTCTGCTTTTTCGCTTCTTATAATGTTTCAGCAGAAGCAGCTTTTGCAGGTAAAAGAGCCTTGATATTAGCTAAGTTATATAAGAAAAATGGTGAATGGAAATTTGATGCTATTGGAGATCCCAGTTGACGATTCTTTCCTTGGACAAACTATTCACCGTATAGTAGAAAAATTATTTATAGTATAATGAGTCAAGAAATAATAATTAAAAATATTGAAGGTTTATCAGAAAATCAAATTCGTGATTTAGTAAATAAGGGAGGTAAATTTGTTATCTATACTTATTGCATTTCCATAGTTATAATGACTTTTAAACGTTCAAGCAACATTCATTTCATTAAGCCAGGTAATTCTGCTATAACTCCTGGTTTAGGATTGTTATTTATTTCACTTATTTTAGGTTGGTGGGGCTTGCCGTGGGGACCTATTTATACTATTGGGAGTATATTCAATATTCTTACCGGAGGAAAAAGATGTTACTTATGAAGTAATAAGTTATATCAACCAAAATGACCCTAATTATGGCAATTCAGGCTATGGACAAGGGCTAAATTCTTCCTCTGAATATGGAGCAAATTTGAGAAATAACCCTCCTACTTATAATATTTCTTAGTTTATACAAAACTATGTTCATTCTTCTTTATCTTTTTATTTATTAGGTAAAGACGAATGAACATTCTTTTTATTTTTCAATATAAATATAATATCATTCATAATATGAGAAGACTACCTGTATACTTATTATTAGACACTTCTGGGTCTATGGCTGGAGAACCTATTGAAGCGGTTAAGAATGGCGTACAAATGATGCTACATTCTCTTAGACAAAATCCGCAAGCTATTGAAACTGCTTATGTTAGTATCATTACTTTTTGATAGTGTTGCAAAACAAATTATCCCTTTAACAGACTTAGCTTCATTCCAAATGGTGGATATAAATAGCATCTGGAACTACTGCAATGGGGGATGCTCTTAGACTTTGCTGATAAACTTAATACAGAAGTAACAAAAACAACTCTTGAACAGAAAGGAGACTGGAAACCAATGGTTTTCATTATGACAGATGGCATTCCTACTGATGATTGGCAAGCTGGCTTCAACTCTTTAAAACAATCTAATAAAGGAATTATTGTAGGTTGTGCAGCTGGACAAGGGCTGATGACCGCATCTTACAGCAAATTGCGGATTCAGTTGTTCGTTTGGACAATGCTGATGCTGATAGCATAGCCAAATTCTTCCAATGGGTTACTGCGTCAATATCCACTACTTCTGCAAAAGTAGAAGAATCTGGTATTGATTTGACAAAGAAAGACCAATTACCTCCACCTCCAAGTGAATTAATAATAGTTTCTTAGTACTATGAATAGACGACTCTTAGCGTATTTCCTTTTAGATACATCAGGTTCTATGAATGGCGAGCCCATACAAGCCCTTAATAATGGTTTTTATGGGACTTATTAGTATGCTTTAGAACTGATCCGCAAGCGATGGACTCTTTTTTATCAGCGTTATTACCTTTTGATAGAGAAGTGAAAAACCTTATTCCGCTTATTGATTTGGCTTCTTTCCAACCTGTTGGAAATAAAATGCCCAGAAAGTGGTCCTACTCACACCGGAGAAGCCCTTGAAATGGTATGCAATTTGGTTAATAAAGAACTTATTCGTGGTTCTGCTGACCAAAAAGGAGACTGAAACCCCTATTATTTATCTTTACAGATGGGAAACCCTCAGATATTCAAAAATATAGAGAATTTATACCAAAAGTAAAAGCCTTAGACTTTGGTGTTATTGTAGGTTGTGCGGCTGGACCAAAGGCTGAAGTTACTTATTTACAAGAACTTACTCACGATGTAGTTAAGCTCGACACCACAGATGCCAATATGCTTACTACATTTTTCAAATGGGTTAGTTCTTCTATCGAGATGGGAAGCAAATCTCAAGGAACGGGAGAGGCTATGACACTACCTCCACCACCAGCGGAACTGAATTTAATTGTTTAGATAGCCTTTTTCACTTACAGCAAAAGAGCCTTTTTACCCAAAAAAAGAAACCTTATCAAGCTAAAATAAGCCACTTTCTTGAAAGAAAATTAGATAAGAAAATAGGATATATTGTACAAAAAATTATCTTTAAAAATAACTAAACAATAAAAATATTTATTTCTTTTTAGGAAAGATTAGGATTTAAACAATAGCTTTTGTGATTTCCTTTGTATAGAGCAATATTCTATAAAACATTTCCTGTTTTCTATAATTAATGATATTTACTATCATTTATAGTAGTATAAAAATGAAGCATTTAGGAAAAATATCAAGGCTTTTCAATGAATAAAGTGAAGCTTTTTATTCTCTATATTCCGAGCTTTTTAACTAATATAAAGATAGAGAAAACATACTTTTTCAGCTTGATTTTATAGTTTTAACTATCTTTTTAATATATCTTTGGGAATACAAAGTGCAAAAACATCGTATTCCCTTTTTATGTTAATACACATACCATATTTAATAATAAAACAACATTAACATCAAATTTAAATACTTATGAGAAGATTACCCATCTATTTCCTCATTGATGTATCTGAGTCAATGATAGGCGAACCTATAGAACAAGTGCAAGAAGGTATTGCTACCATTATCAAAGAGCTGAAATCTGACCCTTTGCATTGGAAACTGTTTGGATTTCCATCATTGGTTTTTGCTGGTAAAAGTAAGATAATCACCCCTTTACAGGACATTATCTCTTTCTATCCGCCTCAAAATTCCTATCGGAGGAGGTACTTCATTATCAAGCGGACTAAATGAATTAATGAATGCCATATCTCGTGATGTAGTGAAAAACTACTTTCGAACGAAAAGGAGACTGGAAACCTCTTATATTTTTGTTCACAGATGGCGTACCTACTGATGATACTGAGCAAGCTATAGAGCGTTGGAACTCAAATTACAAAAATTCTTCTAACTTAGTAATTATTTCTTTGGGAGAAAAATACCAATTTTGAACTAATGGGAAGACTTAGTAACCAAGTTTTGAAGTTCAATAATACAAGCACTTCTTCTTATAAAGAGTTTTTAAATGGATTACCGCCTCTATAAAAACTACAAGGAACGTGTGAATACAGATAATAAAGATGGTATAAACCTGTAGAAAATCAATCCTGAGCTTATAGAAAGTATTGATACTACCAAAAACATCAAATATCAGATGAAAATTTTGTTGTAATACGAGGAAAAATGCTCTAAAAACAAATAAACAATACCTCATCAAATTCCAAAAATCATTCAGAGAATCCAGCATATATGGTATGAAAACCCGTAACTATATGCTTCGAAGGTGCTTATAAAATAGATGAAATAACATATAAAGAGCTCTCAAATGAAACTGATTATAGTCTAAAAAGTATCTGCCGATGAGCTTATTGGTAATCCTTCGTGTCCTTGTTGCGGAAATAGCTACGCTTTGGCTACTTGTTCTTGCGGAGGAGTACATTGCATCGTTGGCGAAGGACTAACTCTTGCCCTTGGTGTGGTACCGTTGCAAACTATGGTATGTCTGACGAGAGTTTTGATATAAACCGAGCATTAGGATAGCACTCTTAATCCACAGTTTCTATACAAAGAATTATCTTATATAGAAACACTTATAAAATATTTCATTTAATACTTTTTATCATAAAAATAAAATCTATTTTTAACAAGCAATTGTTTATTTACCATTGTATAAATATGTAATTAGGTCTAAACTTCATTTTTCTTATAAGAAATATAGAGTTTAGACCTAATTCTTTTATACACCCTCAAAGTAAAATAACTTTCTACTACTCTGAATACAACTACACTCATGAGTGAAAAATATAGTTTTAGAGTTACGTCTTATATTTTTCCTCATTGGAAAAATATAATTTACAATAGTAGATTTCATTTTTCCAATAGGAAAAAGTATTGAAGCGGTATTTGATTATATTTTTCAGCAAGATAATATTACTTCATCTCGCTCTATATCATAGTTTTGAATAGAATTAAAAATACAAAAATATATTAAAACACTATATTTACTGTAAGGAATATCTCACCTTTTTAGCAGATGATAGATATTTCCTGATAGACATAATATAAAAATACATCAAAGTAATTATATTTCTTTATGGCAAATATTGAGAAATGATATAATTTTTCATATTTATACCTTTAATTAAGAACATAAAAAGGCTGTCTAATCAGACAACCTTTACTAATATTTTTAAATTAATTATTTATAATAAATAAACTCTCTTTCAATTAATGCTTTGGGAAATCATTAACATACTCTATTCTTTTCCACCCAGCTTTTCCTTTTTCATCATACTGATATTTATAATTTCTTTCATCAATAAAGTTTCCATTTTCATCAAAGTTTCTAACATTAATTTCATTTCCCTTTGTTGTCATATTTTATAACTTGCTACGTTTCAAATCTCCGTTAGATTTAAAAATTTCTAATTCTACGATATTACCACTTTTTATCATATTTGTAAGCAGTACAGTTATCCAAAGTATTTGCATCTTTTGTATATTGGCAAGTTTTTGTTTGTCCTTTAGCATCATATTCAAAAGTGTATTTTAATCCAAATGTTTTATCAGACTTAGTCCATAGCTCCTGAATCATACGTCCTTATCATTCAAGTACTGATATGTATCGTGAAGTTTTTCCTGTTGGAGTATAGCTATTATAAGCTGTTTTTACTTCCTCTATCATCATACACATACATATACTTCATTTGAATTTTTCCAAAAAGAATTATATACATCTCTGACAATTCTTTTTCCCTTTGTTCATCATATTTATAGATTACCTTTTGAGAAAGCTGTCCAACTTTATTATATCTGTTAGTTTCTATTTTATAGCCTTTTCATCAAAACTACTACCACATCTCCTGTCCAGAAATCTTGTTTATCACCTTACTATTTTTACCAAAATAATCTACACAACTTTGTAAGGTGTTATTTTAAAAGTTTTAACATCTCCTTTAAGTCTCAAATCTTTTTGAAGTGATTTTTGCACATCTGTCCGGTTTTTCGTTTTGAGCAAATGTGGAACTTAAAGAGAATAATCCCAATAATATAAAAGCTTTTGTTTTTATCATTTTGTTTCTTTAATTTATCATAGAATAAGTATTTTCGAGCAAATTTACATAAAATAAAAGATACCCAAAAATAAAAGATAAAAATAAGTTAAAAATTCTACTTTTAATTTAATTATAAGCTCCATTTTTAACTTATAAATATATATTTTACTAGATTTTTATTTTCCTGTGGAGTTTGTACAGGTACAGAAGTTTGTGCAGGTTTACACCATCATATACATTTCTCCATTTACTTCTCCTCTTTATTATTTTTAAAAACAATATTAGCCATAAGGATAACAATAATAAGAGAAGAGCCTAAAACCCAAGTACTTCTATCTATCACCTGTTTTTAACACCTCCTATTAGCTTGAGACATTTCCTCCAAAATGAAGAAGACAAACCTCTCCTTAGGCTGTTGCACCATAATAACCAAAACTAATAAAAATGTAATCAAAAGTACCACTACTAAAAAGAATGTTAAATGTTACCATAACTATAAATCTTTATTTTAATTATAAATTATTTTGTTGTATTTTTGTATTGCTTTTTATTTGTTTCTATAAAAATCCTGATTTTTCAGGATACTTTAAAATTAATATTTGATAGGCGTGTATTGCCTCTGCATATTTTCCTTGTTCTAAATAAACTTTAGCAAGTGTTTTGTCATCAATTTACGCTCAACAGAGTTATTTTCACTCAAATCTACTGTGGAAGCGTAATCTTTTTCACTTCTATTTTTTGGATTAGTCTCTAAAAATTTATCTATCAAATCAAATTTTTAGCACGAACATCTCCTTCTTCAAAAACACTTTTTCCCTACATTTGGTAAAGGGTCAACTGTTTTTGCTTGATTTTCCTATCAATAGGTTTATAACGAGTAACTTCAGCCATTGAGAGAAAATGAATGAGAATCATTCTTTTTCAAAAATTTAGAGGTTTTCCCATCTGTAAAGATCCTCAACCTCTTTATTCTTATCTGATGAAGGGGTGTAGCTTTCCTATAATTTTTGTACATTTTCTGCACTTTCATCCATTTCCCTTTTTCCTGAAAACATCTTCAGTTACATACATTGTAAAGCCCGAAGGTATTGCTTCATCATAATACGCTTTAGGCATATTTGTTGCTAAGAAAAATTAGGATTTATTTCTTTAAAAGAATTTGATGTAATAAAATCAAATAAAACACTCCTATTTCCTATATGAGAAGCTGTGATTTTCAAAGCTTTATTATACCTGTAACTACCTTGCGTATATAAACCTTCAGATGAACGGCTCTTGCTACCTGAAAAAGGAAATTATATATAATATTCTCTAACTCATAGACTTGTGATAATGTAATGCTATTAGGGTCTTTGAGTACTGATGATAATTCTTGCGGTGTCATTACCAATTTGCTAATGAAGCGTTAAAAATATCTTGTGTTATTCGTTCAAAAATTTCCTCAAAAGCATTACTTTTCACTGCACTAAGCTCGTAAATTAGCGGGAAATCATAATAGTGAGAAAAATTGCTTTTCAAAATCTTTTTCAGGTTCACAACATTTGAAAATCTAACATTTATAGTTACTGACAATCGGTTTTGGGCAGCCTGCTGTTGAGAGTTGGCAGCCATTGGAGAAATAGTAAAATTAGTAATTTCACCTTCATAAACCAAATCTCCATTTCTATCAGTAAGAGATAAATTTGTTTGATTATTTATCAAATCTTGTAGATAAAAAGTAAAATTTTCTATCCATACCTGGTTCAACTAATTGAGCCTTATTTTTTGGAAGAAATTTACTTGAAAATGTTTTCGCTTGCCCTGTACCCTCCTGTGAAATTATAAATTCCGCAAGAAGCGAACAATATAGCTATTGATAAAAATAAAATCCATTTTTCAAGGAAAAATTTCGAGCAAAGATACAATATAAATACCAAGTCTTTCAATATAAAAATAATTATTATACTCTAAATCGTATTGTTTTATTTTTCTGTAAAGTGTTCTTTCTGATATACCAAGCTCACGAGCTGCTTCTTTTCTTTTCCCTTTATTACGTTCAAGAGCTTTTTGAATCAATTCAAGTTCTTTATCTTGTAAAGAAATTGGTTCTTCTTTCTTGAATTTCTTCAACAAAAATCATAATTTTTATGTGCTGTTGAATTTTTCTCGTGAGGATAATCATCATAGTAGGCTCCTCTATGCACAGAAGAATAATGAACGTCTGTATCTCCATAAATTTTATGAATTAAACTTTGATTTTCTTCACGGACTTTATTGGTATTCCTTCTTGCATCAATTTGAGAGTCAACTGTTTAAGATCGATTCAAATCATTTCTCATATCGAAAAGAACTTTATAAAGAATTTCTCTCTCAGAGCTAAAAATCATTTTCTGTTTTTGTTTGAGAAACAGGAACTGGAAAAATGAGGGCTCTAAATCAGGCAAATATGACAAAAGTGTTTCTGATGAAATTTCTCTTTTTGTTCTAAAAACAGAAATTTGTTCTGCTATATTTCTCAGTTGACGTATATTCCCTCCAACGATAACGTAATAATTCTGTACTCCACTCTCTCTGTTAATTGTATAGGAGGCATTCTGTACTTTTGAGCAAAAGTCAGAAGCAAATTTTCTAAATAATAAATGTATATCATTCTTTCTTCTCGTAAAGGCGGAAGATAAATTTCAACGGTACTCAAACGATAATATAAATCTTCACGGAAACGACCTTTTTAATAGCTTGCATTTTTGACATTAGTAGCTGCCATGATACGAACATTTGTTTTCTGTACATTAGAAGCTCCACTTTGATGAACTCTCCGTTTTCAAGCACTCGTAAAAAGTCTTACTTGTGTAGTTAGGGTAGCTCTCCTACTTCATCTATAGTTCCTCGTCTGTTTCTTTCAAAATAACCACTTCAGTAGAAGTAGCCCTGTGAAAAGCTCCTCATGTCCAAAAGTTCGGGAATCTATTGTACCTTCAGGAATTGCCGCCACAATTAACAGCTATATATTTGCCGTGTTTTCTATTAGACAAAGAATGTATTATCCTTGAATAGCCTCCTTACCTACTCCACTTTCGCCCGTTACCAAAACCGAAACATCTGTAGGAGCTATAGTATTGCTTTCTCAATAGCAAGATTGAGCATAGGGTCATTACCGATAATACTAAAACGCTGTTTTATTGTTTGAATATCCATTTTTATGGTTTAAATCTATAATATCTGCAAAAAGTACAGATATTGTCTAAACAAGTTTTTATAATTTACCCCTGCATTTTTCAAAAGCCAAATCTCCTCGCATCTCCCAATCCTGGCACTATATAGCTATGTTCATTAAGCTTTTCATCAACAGTAGCTATCCAAAGATGTGTATTCTCTGAAAATGAGCAGATACATTTTGTAAGCCTTCCTCTGAGCCTATAACTGCAAAAGATGAATTTCTTTTTGGAGTTCTAATTTTTAATGAATCATATACATTTATAAAAGAACGTCCAGTTGCAAAGCATTGGGTCTGCAAGTATAAGAATATGATTTTCAAGAGATGGAGAAGCTAAATATTCTACTAAAATTTACAAATTCAGAATCTGAAAGATGCTTACGATAAGCTGAAATAAACGCATTGTCTGCTTGGTCAAAATAGTTTAAAACTCCCTTGATGAAGCGCCAAGCCCGCACGAAGAATAGAACAAATAACTATTTTATCTTCTGGAAGTGATATAACTTTTTGTCCCTAAAGGGGTAGTTATTGTTTTGTTTTGATAAGGCATGTTTACTCATTTCATAACTTAAAATCTCTCCTATTCGTTCAAGATTTCTTTCGAAATCGCATTCTATCTTTTTGAATATCAACCTTTCTAAGTTCTGAAATAAAATTGAAGCAAAATAGAGTTTGACTCATCAAACGGGTGTATTATCATCGTATTAGGGTATTAAATGGATTAAAATTTGTATACAAAATAACAATATATTTGCGAAAAACAAGAAAATATGTTTAGTAAAATAGCCTTTGATATTTTCTGGGAAAGTATTAAGAAATATCATATTTTAGATGACGTTTATCAGCCTTTTGAAAATCCGTATCATTCAAA
>BNJS01002329.1_pt1 | contig 124476 bp, 185 predicted proteins | sample 8540461 | NCBI WGS metagenome assembly BNJS01 (sample SAMD00202454, study PRJDB9452) | human saliva metagenome | isolation source: human saliva | place: Japan | reverse complement strand
GCCACGTATTGGTTTCTAAAGGTCAGGAGAAATACCATTAGTCATACCCAAACGTCTGATTTCTTTATTTCATTATATTAAGAACTTCGTTTACATCCCTTGCCTTCCTTTATTGCAAATGTATTGAACCACAGCAGGATCTTATATCTCCTAGACACGTGTTCCTGCTCATGAGTCCTTCAGGTGGTGTGAAAGCCCATAGAAGAATCTACATTTACCACCTACAGAAGCTGATATCAAGTAACACCATTTCCTAAGTGGCAAACAACTAAACTAGCTATGTTTCAGGATCGAAATTACTCAAATTTAATAAGCCTCACCTGAATGCAAACACATGGCTTGAGCCAGTGGAGACATATCTCACGAACAGCATACTTTTCAAGATATTCATGAGGAATAGCAGGTGAGCAGTACAAACTAGCATAGACATACACAAAGCTGTAATCAGCCACCGCCATACTTGGAACACGCGATATGCTTCAACTGCTTCTATACCCATAAGGTTGGCCGGATTATGTGAGAGTCCAAGATCAAAGCATCTTTAATAACTACATCTTCTGTTATTATAACAGAATCGAGAATATTCTCATACCCGCGTGTACACTCTCAGCGTCCCACAGCAACAATTTCCATCAATACTACTACAACTCCATGCCTCTTTTATCTGTTAAAGCATCAAGAACAAGTTTGATTGCAGCTGTATGATTTGTGCCGTGATTCTATTATATATTTGTCTTTACTCTATAGTTTGATGTGTGTGTTTAGAAACCTATCGATGGGATAAGCCGCTCACATACAAACCTTTCGCTCAATAATTGCTCATTTTCCCATATCTATAAGTTTGATATTTGGTCGAGGAATTTACACAGTGTAATTAATCATTAAAATTTTCATTGTAGTTATCCTCCCTTTATATTTTATATTTAAAATTATTTTATTAATTTGCTGCACGCATCGTGCAGCCGTAATAGCTACTACTTCCTACTATATCTTGCCGCGAACAACCTCTGAGAGATCGATAATCAGTGACTGGCTCTACTCAAGTACATAGGTCCATGAGCATCAAGCTTCTTGCAAGTACTTTGAACTAATTTACCTGCTTCTGGCATTACCTGCCATCTGAGATCAGGGAACAGCAAGAACGTCAGCGCTTACCTGCAACCGTGGTAAGTAGGTGCTTTAGATGCCCTATTTCAGGTACTATAGCTGCATCTAGTGCAGTTCTCCATCTAATGCAAGATTTGGGCTGATCCTCAGCAACGGCAGTGGCAGCTTCTACTACTTTATCTACATCAGCGTGTGCAAATTTCCTTTGAGATGAATGGCTAAGCATAGCAACTCTTGGTTCTTCCTCCCTACTAGCGTCTAAAAGCTTTCTGCAGAAGACCATAGCTATAGAAGCTAATTTTCAGGGTCCGGATTTTGTTCAAGTCCGCACCTCAGCACAAAAGTGCCATTCTCACCATATTCATACAATTTGGAACTTCCATTAAAAGTAGAATGCTGAAACGAATTTTGTACCCGGGTTTTGTTTTTATAATTTGTGAAACTAGAATCTTAAAAAGTATCAGCTGTTGGATGACAGGCAGCACTAACTATACCTGTCAAGCCTCTCCATTTTAATCCTTAAGTGCTTACATTAAGCAATACGCGTAATCATGAGGTATTTTCATGGCTTCCATCGTAACGCTGACCTTTCGATTTTCTGAAATTCTACAAATAAATCTTCGTATAAACCTGTGCTTTCGCGTAAGCTATGTGGATTAACCAATTGTAGCTTTAGATATCATCAAGTCCTTTCTGAGTTTTAGCAACTTCTCCAGGTGTTCCGATGAGTAATAAGATTAGCTAACCTTCTTTTGCCCGTTGTTCATGGGCAAGAAATGCCTACTATCCAGTGACTGATGTACTATAGTTTGTATTAGCCACTTGTCTCCTTGCCTTTATACTATCCATGCTACATGGTAATGTGCTCCTTCATATACTCTTTGTCAGATCAATAATGATGACATATTGACTTAGTATAGTCCTATTTACTATATAAAATACAGATGATTTTTGGATTATTTGCCTCTACAAATTTATCATATGAGCGTTGTAAAACTGCTGAAAAGATACTAGGAATAATAGAAAGCAGAACATACTCCTTTCTATCTGGGACGAGGTATCAAATTGAGCTATCTCCGTGCTGATTACTCATTTGCTTAATAAGTGCAGGCTTTAGTTTGCCAAAGAGGCGAGCCGGCGATATTTTCTTCTTCTTTGAGAGAGCGAAATGGCATTTGGAAATGGGCTAATACTGCAGTCTTTGGATTCTGCCTATATTTTTCTACATCCAGTGCTGACACCTTGCTACAGATGGGCTTTTTCTCAAAATTAGGAGTGGATTATTTATCTTTTGGTGCTGAAAGTGCTCCAAGAGATGGTTGAGCTTTACATTGTAGATATTTAGATAAAAGTACAGTACGGACTTTAAGTTTACTAGCAGGTGAATTAAAAGGTATGTCGTATCCAAAGGCTCTGAAGAAGCTTATTTTAAAAGAAATTAATAAATATAAATTATAATAATAGTTTTGATTATAAAAACTTCTGAGATAGTCCTAATAATATATTGGCTATAGAATATGACAAAGCCTATCAAAGAAAATAAGAGTCAAATCTTGAAACTGCTTTGTATCATAAAAAGAGAACTAGTGATAATTATAATAAATGATATAGCAGAAGAAAATAAATTCGTCACTACCAAGCTAGTAAGAGATAGATAGAAGAGGCCATCGAGCTGAGGTCTAATTATGAGAATATAAAAGATTTCTTGTTCCAAACTCTGTTTTTCTGATATTTTAAATTTGAAACCTCTGTCAAATAATGATATTTTTACCTTATATAAATCTTGAACTTGAAAAGTATTCATATAAAAAATGAAGATTTAAGTGTTTTTCTAGACATTAATAAAGAGCTAAAGCAATAGAATCATAAATACTGGAGCTTTGTCTTATGAGGATTTTATTAATATATTAAAATCTAAGCAGTATACATATACCAGACTTTCCAGATCTCTTAGTCATATTTTACTCGATATAAAAAGATAAGTTTTGATATTTTAAATAAAAAGGAGCTACTTATGCTAAGTTACTAGGGTTTTAATAAAAGATGGCGAACTTCTCGTATATTAAAAAGAAAAAGTAAGATTCCTATAATTACTAAAGAAAAGATGCAAAAAGACTAGAAGAACTTGAGTTACAATTTATATAAACATAATGAGTTTAATAACAAAAATTTATAAATGATATTTATTACTATAAATATAGAAGATATTAAAAAGCTTAAAAATAATCTTTTTATACTTGAATAATTGACTTTAAATATTCTTATGATAAACTTGAACGATATAAAGATTTTCTTATATGAATATATTATAAAGGAGATTATTATGGGAATAAATTTAGATACTAGTATACCTGTTTTTACTGTACTTTCATTCAAGGTTTACTTAGTTTTTCTCACCTTGTGTATTACCTCTTCTACCACTTTATATATAGTTATTTTTCAGGTGGTGCCGTAAGATAGATGAAAAATGGAAATATTATATATCCTAAGGGAAAAATATTTTTAAATACAATATTTTTGTTCTAGGTATTAGCCTGACTTTTCTTTATTCTAGGTTTTAGTTTTACTGCTTTTTGGGAAGATTTTTAAATTCACATCAATTAATGTTTGCTAGAGTTAGCGGTATAATTATGATACTTTTGGTCTTTATCAATTTGGACTTTTCGGTAAAGATAAAACTTTAGAAAAGAGAAAAGAAGACTTTAATTTGACTTTTTCAAAATTCGGAACAGGGTATTTTGAGTGCTTTTTATTTTAGGGTTTTTACCTTTAGTTTTTCTTGGACTCCTGTATAGGTCCTATTATGAGTAGTGTTTTACTTATGGCAAGTTCTTCTGCTACTATTTTAAAAATCTATACTACTTATAGGAGTATATGTATTAGGCTTTATTATACCATTTTTATTAACAGGTTTATTTACAGCAAGTATATTAGTTTCTTTAGAAGCATCAAAAATATTGTTAAATATACGGTAAAAATAGGTGCTATATCTACTGATTTTAATGGGAATTCGACTGTTTCACTAGCAGGTTTTTATGAATGGGAATTAGCTCATATTTATCAAAGTTTGCACCTAGGTCAATCTTATGATAATCACTTCTTCTGATAAAGCAGAAAATAAAAAGCGAAGAAAAGGCTAATGAAAAATGCTGAAACAAAAGAAACTAATAAAAGCACTGAGAATGACAAGGAAGAAACCAAACAATTGCTGCTCCTGCAATAGACTTTACTTTTGTAGATCAAAATGGAAATACTCATAAGTTAAGCGACTATAAAGGAAAAACTGTATTTCTTAATTTTTGGGCTACTTGGTGTCCACCTTGTAGAGCTGAAATGCCGGATATACAAAAAATGTATGAGGACTATGGTAAAAATACTAAGGATTTAATAGTTTTAGGTGTTGCCGGAACTAATGTAGGTAATGAAACAGATGCTAAAAGGTGTATCTGAATTTCTAAGCCAAAATTCATATTCATATCCTGTTGTAATGGATGAAGGCGGTAGTCTTGCAAGTAAATATGGAGTAAGAGCTTTCCCTACTACTTTCATGATAAATGCCGATGGTAATGTTTTTGGATATGTAACAGGTTCTTTAAATGCTCATGCACTTGAAAGTATTGTTAAACAAACTATGGATAGTACAAAATAATATTACAAAAAGGATTGTCTAATATGTGACATATACCCTCTTTACTGAAGATCCGGTAAGGAGGGTATTTTTATGCGTTATAGTTATGAATTCAAGAGAAACTACAATGGAAGAGATTGGTGGATGTGCTAGGACCGGATTAATCTGATAAACGTCCAAAAGGAAAAATATCATTCTTACAAGGGTGAAGTTGAGATTGTTGATAATGTTATTATTTTGAGAAAGAGTATCTGAAGAATTAGCAAAGCTATTGAAGAATATATATATTATTATAATAATCAAAAGAATTCAGGTGAAAAACAAAATGGATGCCACTCTATTCAATTCAGGATAGCATCCATGCGTTCAGCTTAATTAATAAGAGTGTGTCCGAATTTTGGGTACATATCATACATATAAATATCTAGACTGTAAGATGCTTTTGGAAAAAATTAATTCCTTCACTCTTTTTCTTAGCTATTAAAATCCTAACTTTTCAAGTAGCTTAATTACTCAGTACTCTTTAATACTTTCCCCATTGAAGCAACTGTTTCATTCACAACAATGGTAGGCGTACTATAATACCGTAAACCATAACCTTTTCCATATCTGTGATATCTTCTCAATTCCCTAACCCTAGTTCTTTCAGTGGCCTTTTAACATTTTCATACTGATCATGACAGCTTTTACACCCGCACCCAGCACCCTTAATGCTTGTAACCTTATTATCTCCACCACAACAGTTTTCTACTTGTTGACCGCTACAGCAACATGATGATGCTTCATAAGTAGCTACTTCTCCATTGCAGGGACATGCCGGCTCTACCTTAACTTCTTCTTTTTCCTTTCCTAATCCAAATAATGACATAATCTTTTTCCTCCTGTTAAATAAGTAAATATTGAAATGCATTAAATGCATAACCAACAATAATAATTCCTACGGTACAGATTCCAATGAACAGACCTAAAAGTTTTGATTTTATTGCCTTTTTTAACATAATCACGGATGGAAGAGACAGTGTAGTTACTCCCATCATAAATGACAATACAACCCCAACCTTTGCACCTTTAGCAAGCAGTGCTTCTGCAATAGGAATACATCCAAAGATATCTGCATACATCGGAACCCCTGCAATTGTGGAAATAATGACATCAAATGGATTACCGGTACCAAGAAATCTCACTATAATATCTTCCGGTATCCAGTTATGAATAAAGGCTCCTATTCCAACACCAACAAGAATATATGGGAAGACTTTTTAATGTTTCAATAACCTGCTCTACGCATATTTTATTCTGTCTTCTAACCGTTAGTTCTTCCTGTGGAATATCGATTTGCTTTGCATTTCTGACAAATTCTTCTACCTGATCTTCAAGGTGAAGTTTTTTCGATAAATGTTCCACCTGCAACTGCAATGACAAGACCGAGTAACACATAAACCACTGCCACTTTAGTTCCAAAAATACTCATCAATAGTACCAGAGAACCAAGGTCTACCATTGGAGATGAAATAAGAAACTAAATGTAACTCCTAATGGTAATCCGGCACTTGTAAATCCAATAAAAGAGGAAATGGAAGAACAAGAACAAAGAGGGTGTAACTGTTCCTAGTAATGCCGCTAAGATGTTTTGCACCAATTCCGTGAAATCTTCCAAGTATCCTCTTAGTTCTTTCTGGTGGAAAGAAACTCTGGATATAACTAATGATAAAAATTAGCATACAAAGCAAGAAAAATAATTTTTATCACATCATAGATAAAAATTGAACACTGCCTCAATCTTCCTGGATGTATCAAGACCAATAGAGATAAGAACTTTCCAATCAATGAACTAAGCCATTTCATTCCTAAAATTTGATCTTGTATGAATATCCAAAGCGTACTCAAAAATTGCATATTTAACCTCCTAATAGTTTTTATAGTTTTGCATATATCAATGTATTCGTTTAAGAGAAAGGCAACCTTACTTGATTGTCTAATATATATTATTCACACTTGTCGCAGTTGCATTCACCATTTGAATCAGTGGTTTCAAGATAATGAGAAAACATATCCTTAAAACGATTTTTCCCTTCCACTGAAATTGAGTAGTGCATCCATCTCCCATCTTTTCTAGAATCGACAAGTCCACAGTCGCAAAGCAATTTCATATGATGAGAAAGAGACGATTGGGTAATAGATAACACTTCAAGTATAATGCAGTCACATTTTTCTCCATGATGCAAACATTCCAAAATACGAAGTCTGTTTTCATCTGCCAAAGCCTTAATCATACGAACATCTTCTTTATAACTCATAGTATCCACTCCCTCTTATAAATTTATACTTATTATGCCAAATACATTTTATACTTGTCAATATATCGAACTATGAAAATTTTCTATAAATGATAAACACACACTGCATTGCTGCAACGTGCCCTTATCGTATTCCGTGTTCAATTATCTCTTAAGTTCAATCGTCGTACTGGATTTGAATTTAAAATAAGCTTGTCATTAAAGACTATAATCTTATCAATGAGTATTCTTATAACCTGTTCATCGTATTCAGTCACTCGGCTTGACTGTGTCTGTAGGAACTGCTCGCATCTCTTCGATTCACTTTTTAATATTTCCTGCTCGGTATCCTTAGTTACAACTGCTGTATTTTTCCCTTAAATCATCAATCTCATTTGCAATAATATCGTACCTCAGTTTTCTTATTTACACAAAGCACCAGCTTTTCCTGTATTTTTACCGTCCTTTGTCCCTTTTTAATTCGGCTGGCACATCTCCATTTTTGTGAGATACAAAGAAGAATGTCAAAATTGGAATTGATAAATGTCATTTTTCTTAGCATAAAATGAAATACTTTTGTTATAAAAATTACTTTTTAAAGATACTTTAAAAAGCCTTTAAAGGACTTATAAAATAAAAATAATGGGGCTTTCGCCCCCTATTTACTAATTCATATTTTTCCTAAATCCGATTCTTTAGTATCCCATTTTTATAAACTCATCTTTATCTATCCAGTAATACTTACCTGTTATCTTATTTTCTACATAGCAGTATCTAGCCATTATTCCGTTTTATCTAAATAATAATTTTTTCTATACTTCTATTATGCTTGAATTTCCTTCTTTTTGCTAACTTCAATATTAAAATCTTTAGATTTATATTTATGTTTTGCAATATCTATCTCACATTTTACAGTTTCAAGGGCTATATCAGGATAATTATTCTCACCGGATAAATGACCCAAGAATATATGTTTTAAATTATCATGTAAGATAGAACATATCAATTTACCACTATTTTCATTTTGATAGATGACCATAATCGCCTAAAATACGCCTTTTTAAGTTCGTAAGGATAAGTGCCAAGTTCAAGCATACGTACATCATGATTTGCTTCAATTAACAAAGCATCTAAATTTGATAAATTCTTAATAGTATAGTCATCATAAGAACCTATGTCTGTAGCAACTGCTACTCTTTTAGAGGAACTTGCAAATCTATAGCCAAAAGTTTGTCTTGCATCATGATTTATATTAAAAGGATATATTTTTAAAATCATTAATAATATATTCTTTATTCGCTTCTATAAGGTTTATTAAAGCATTATCATAATCCCCCAGACTTTTACATTCAAGTATACCTTCCTTAGTTCCTAGACTTGTATACGGAATATTATATTTTCGTAATAGTACACCTAATGCTTTTATATGATCTATATGCTCATGTGTTACAAATATAGCACTCAAGTCTTTTTATATCAATATCAGCATTTTTTAAGCCCTCAACTATCTTTTTGTACTTATTCCGCATCAACCAATATATGTGTATTATTATCACCTACATAAGTGCAATTTCCACTACTTCACTGGCTATACTAAAACATTTTCATTTTTCTATCTTCTCCAAAATAAAATCTATTTCTTTTTCTAAATCTTCTATTGTAGTATTATTATATATAGTAAAATCACAAAAAGATGCAAATGCTTTTTATCAAGCTGACTTTTTATAATATTATCTATTTTTCATCACTATAATTTCTGGAAGATTTTTAAGCAGGGCTTTACTGAACTACATCATCTACATCTATGAATATTTTATAATCATAAATATTTTCATCTTCGTTAGGTAATATAGCTGCTTCTATAGCTATATTTTCTCCATTTTCCATAGCTTGTTTTATTTTAGTTTTGATATAATCCCATACCGGAGGATGTAATAAGGAATCTACAAAGTTTCTAGCCTTGGCACTATTAAAAATAATTTTGCTACATTCTCTCGTATCAAATTACCTTTTCATCTAATATATCTTTACCAAATTCATCTTCTAAGGTTTTAAGTAAATATTCATTTTTCTCTGTACAAATTATGGGCTATCTTATCAGCTTCAAACACAACAAAACCTTTAGATTTCAAAATGTCCAGTAAAACAGATTTACCGGAACCTACACCTGCAAATATACCTAAAACCATTCTACTCCTTTGCACTAAGCCAAGTTTTACCTATATGAGCATCTACTTCCAAACTAACTTCCAGTTTGACAGCAGTTTTCATACTATCTTCTACTAAAAGTCTTACAGCTTCTCTATCTTTATCTGCAACTTCAACTAAAAGCTCATCGTGTACCTGTAAAACTATTCTTGCATCATAATCAGACTCTTCTAAAGCTTTTATCTACTTTTAGCATAGCAAGTTTCACTATATCTGCAGCACTACCTTGTATAGGTGAATTCATGACTATTCTGTCTCCAAAAGCTCTTTGCATAAAATTAGAACTTTTTATTTCAGGAATAGGGTCGTATACGATCATATAGAGTTTTCTACACAACCTTTTTCTTTAGCATCTTTAACTTGTCTATCTAAAAACTCTTTACTTTAGGATAAGTTTTAAAGTAATTATTTATATAGTCTTTAGCTTCATTTCTGGATATACTTAAATCTTCTGATAGTCCAAAAGCTGATATACCGTAAACAACTCCAAAGTTTACTGCTTTTGCATTTCGTCTTAAATTTGGTGTAACTTTATCTAAAGGGACACCGAAAACTTATGAAGCTGTAATGGCATGTATATCTTTTCCTGATTTATAGCTTTCTATAAGTTTTTCATCTTCCGCCATGGAAGCTAAAACTCTAAGTTCTATCTGAGAATAGTCTGCATCAACAAAGCTATATCCTTTATTTGGGACAAAAACATCTCTTATCTTAGAACCTAAACTGGTTCTTATAGGAATATTTTGTAAATTAGGTTCTGTACTTGATATACGACCTGTGGCTGTTACAGTTTGATTAAATGTTCCATGTATTCTACCGTCGCTTTCTATATAAGAACTAAGGCCTTGTGCATAAGTAGAATTTAATTTTGTTAATTGCCTCATATTCCAAAAATTTTATTAACTAAAAAGTGATACTCAGGTGCTAATTTTTCTAAAACATCTGCAGCAGTAGAGTAACCTGTTTTTATTTTCTTGCCACCTTTTAAAACCTAATTTTTCAAATAATACTTCTCCCAGTTGTTTAGGTGAATTTATATTAAATTGTTCACCTGTTTCTTGATAAATTTCTTTCTCTATCTTATCTATGCGGCAAGAAGTTCAAGGCTATATTCATGTAGACGGTTTGCATCTATACCTATACCGTCCATTTTAGCAAGAGAAAAATACCAAAGGCATTTCTATATTTATATATAAATCATACATAGAAAATTCTTTTAACTTAGATAAAATAATATCTTTAGACTTAAATAAAAATAAGGCTGCGTTTTTGCAAAAATATTCTAAAATATCGGTATTATTTGCTTTTTATTTCTGTTGCAAAAATCTGCCAGTATATCTTCTTTTGTAGGAATACTCAAATCTATAAAAATCTCTTGCTATATCTTCTGAATTATAGCTATCCTTTAGAGGATTTATCAGATAAGCGGCTATTCCTAAATCATATAAATTATTCTTATATGAAGTTTTTGGTAAGCTTTTACTAAAGTCTTTAAATCTAAAAGTAAATAAACTTATATTTTTATCAAGTAAAAGTTTTACTAACTCTAAATTCTCACTATCATTAAGACTAATAATAAAGGCTTTATCACTTGATAAACTTAGAGGAAAGCTTTTTATATTTTTAGTGTCATTGGTGAAAGGAGCTTTAGTGGATATATATATATAATCTAAGGCTATATTTGTTTCTTCTTTTATACTATCAACTATAGAAAAAGGCTATATTTTTATCTGCAATATACTCATATTCAAATTCTAAGTCTGTTTTTATATCATTTAAATCAAAACGTTTTAATAAAGATTTAAATTCCAAATTATTTATAAGTTCGAAGCTATCCTTATTTTCCATATCCTTAATAAGCATTTCATCTAAACTTAATTCTAGTGGAACATCTATTTTTATAGTGGCTAAAAACTTAGAAAAACTGCCATGTCATAATGTTCTTTAAGTGCCTTAGCAGCTCTAGGAGGTTTTATATTATCTACATCTTTATAGGCACTTTCTATAGAATGATATTCTTTTATAATATTTGTTGCTGTTTTTTTCACCTATACTTGGAACACCCAGTATATTATCGAGGCATCTCCCATAAGTGCCTTAAGATCTATAAATTCTAGAGGAGTAACCCCGTACTCTTCTTTTGACATTAGTTGGATAATAATCTTTTATAATAGTTTGTCCCTTACTACTTTTTAGGGATGCGAATTTTTATATGTGTATCTGAAAGTTGTAAATAAATCTCATCTCTGAAACTATGGAAACTTCTAAAGTTTCATTTTGCGGTACAGCTTTACAATAGTTCCGAGTGTATCATCTGCTTCAAAGCCTTCTTTAGTAAGTATAGGAATATTCATACTTGCAAGAACTTCCTTTATAAAGGGTACCTGTTCTCTTTAACTCCTCAGGCATTGATTTTTCTGGTACCTTTATATTCTTCATATTCCAGATGTCTAAAAGTCGGAGCAGATAGATCAAAAGCTACAGCAAGATAATTTGCTTTTTCTTCATCTAATATTTTAAACATAATATTTAAAAACCATAGACAGCATTTGTATATTGTCCTTTTAGAATTTGTGAGTACCGTAAGCCAATAAAGGCTCTATTTAAAAATAGAATGGCCATCTATTAATACTAATTTATTCACTAAAATATCCTCCTTGCCACCAAATACGTATTTGTAATAAAATGGCTAAAGTAGTTCCTATTACCAATAAAGTATTCAAGGCATAATAAAAATTTTAGTAAGCCTTAGCCTACTAACAAAACATATTTGATGCTTTTAATCTTATTTGATAGAGATTTCTCATATCAAAATTTTTATCACTATAATCAGAATTTAAACCATGTTCTATGATATAATATATTTCAAGTTCTTCTCTGCAAGTTTTACAGGTCTGTATATGTTCTAAAAATCTTCTATATCATTATTATTAAGTTCATTTCTTATATAGGGAATAATCATATTTTGAATTTGTTTACAATCCATTTTCTTCCGCCTTTATATAAATATTATATAATTTACTGTATATTTTTCCTATAGTTATTATATTTCATTTTACTTCTATTTTCAACTTAGTATAAAATCAATGCTTTCAATCAAATTTTCTTGTGTACATAGTTTTAAAGACCACAAAATATAGTATTTGCTTGAAAACTATTTATTTATAGTTTATAATATCTTATGAAAAATTACACGAAAGGTTATAAATATGTTTAATATACTATTAGTTTTTAGCCGTGCAAGTATATTTTTCTCCACTATAAAACTTATCATTTCCTTCTTTTGCAGGAAATGTTATAAAATATAATAAAACTTGCAACTAAAGCTCAGACAAGTGAAACAAGTACAACTGAGCTCAGACAGCTACAGAAGAAAAAGTGTCATTCCTACCAGTGTACCACAAGGAGAATTTCCCGCTGAACTTAACATAGATGATGTTGTAGCAAATGCCGGTTTACTTGAGTTAGAGAAATAATATTCCTCCGATCCTATCTCTAAATTCTAGCACCTTGGATACATTATAGATTTACTAATACAGCTAATGTACTCTATATTGACAACTGAGGAGTTTAAATCAAACTTATTTATATGATAAAAATGGCTTTTTCAAGACTTTTCTTAAGTCATAATAGTGCTACCTCTATGGATAGATACTATTTTAGAACTTATACCGAAACTCCGTTGGACACTTTGGACCATTTCAAACAAAATCTCTCCTAGTGGGAAAAGATAAGGTTCAAGCGATACAGATAAGAGCTAAAGGTTATGTTACAAAAAGAGCCGATATATACTACAAAGTAGTTTTAAATGACGGCACTGTTCTTGGTTGGGCTAAGAATGGTCAGACTGTTGGTACTATAGGTGGAGACAGATATATGTTGTTTCTAAAAATATCTTTATGGAATAAAGATGTTCCTTTTACTGCAGCCACTTCACCACTTACTCAATCTGAACATTATGACGGTATGTATATAGATGAAAATGGCTCTGTAGCAATATTCTACCGCAAATGGTGCTCCTTATACCGGTTGGGTTCGTTATGATAATGATGAATATTATTTTAAAAGATGGAGTAGCTTACTTTGGCAATATATAGATGGTTATAAGTACTTTTTGGAGAAGATGGAAAAATTAGATAAGATTTGGAAGATAATATAGGATTAACCAATGATTATCAAATAAAATATAATAAAACTACAAGAACCATGTACATTATGTATAGAGATGGAAAGCTAATCGACTATATAATTCCATTTAAAACATTTAATTCTACAAGTGGTCCGCTACTCCTCTGGGTACATATAAAACTTATGTTAAATATCGTTGAAGCTTTATGCATGGAGACATATATTGTCAATTTTTAACCAGATTTAATGGGCCATATTTAATACATTCAATTCTTTATGAAGGTGCACCGACATCTTATAATTTGGATTCTGCTACTTATAATGGTATGGACGTAGCTCAGAGTGCCGGATGTATAAGATTACTTTCAGGAGATGCAGCTGTATATCATAATGTTCCGCTTCATAGCTCTATTACTGTTTATGAAGACAGATGGAATAAGGACCTGTAGAAAAATCAGCTATAGAAATGCCTATACCAAAATCTACAAACTTTTGATCCTACTGATCCTATAATTGTTGCTAAAAATGCAAGCTAATGTAGAAGATAGTCTAAAAGGCTTGCAGCAGAGGAAGAGGCTGTGGCAAAAGGCTGCATTAGAAGCTAAAAATAATGGAGATGCTGGAGAACGTACATTAGAATACATACTCAGTAATTTTACTGAGCTTTTTATACGCTTAATGTTAAAAAATATTTACATAGTAAATCTAAATAAGTATATACTTAAAGTAATATTTAACTTTAAAAATCTATAAGTGCAAAATAAGTCAAAAAGTAATTTTCTTTCACTAATAAAATCTTTATATAAAGGGTATCCTCCACTATGTATAAAAAGAGTTTTCCCTTAATATTTCCTAATTCTATTTCACTAAGTAAACCATAAAAGCCTTAGCTGTATAAATAGGATCAAGGTATAAAGAGAAGTTTTTATCCATTTCTAATATAAGTTTTTCTATTTCTGTATTTATACTTCCATAAGAGCTACCTATATACTTATCTATTATATAATTATTATTTTCTATATCAATTAATTGTTCTTTTCTGGCTATAGAAATACCATATAAGTTATATTTTCTTATATTTTTCTTCTTTAGCTTTTAATAAACCTTTAAAAAGTCATACCTGTTCCATAAGCTAAGACTATATTATCAAAATCCATATCATTTTTGCCAAACTATTATAAATCTTAAAAATAGGCATTTGTAAGTATATTTTCAGTTAGCTTTACTCATCTAAATCACCATATATATAATGGTTTCTCTCCTTTTTCTTTCAAGTTTTCTAATATTGTAGCTATAGTATCTCTAACTCATTTTTACAAAAAGTATCTTTTTGCTCCTACTTTATCAGTTAATTTTTCGTTAAGACATTTTTCTATTTATATCATAAATAAATCTCATATTCTTCATTACTGAGTGAACTTAGAATATAACATTTAATATTTAAAAAGCCTTACAAAATAAGCCATTATCCTGTTAAAATTAGATTCTAAAGAACCGTAACTAAGTATACAACTTGCTTCTTTTTCATAAAAGTCATATAAGAGTTCTATAGCTAATCTAACCATTACCACCATAAGAAAAATTTATCTTATCATCTCTTAATAGAAATATATCAGTATCCCTATACTTATATAGCGGTTCTACTTTTATACTTAAATCTATACTTTGTAGCACTCAAAATCTACTCTTGACATTTTTACCTCTTATATAAGTTCTGTAATATTCTATATAAAGTAGGGAATCTATATTCCATATTTATAAAGAATCTCCTTTAATCTAAGTTCTCTATAATACTTTTTATTATCTTTATTAAATATCTTCTATATTTTCTGGTATTTACTAAAAGTTAAAAACGTATTCTTTTATGGCACTTTCAATACTTTCATTAAATTTATAAGAAGAATATTCATTAAAACTATTATACATATTCTGCATATTAATAAAATATTTTTCTTGCTTTTAATTCATAATCCCTTCTTTTTGTAACTTAGTCCATGAGCCACTATCTCCCTATTCTGTAAACCGACATAGGCTCATCCATGTAATATGCATAGCCATAATTAGCTAATATTATTTGTAAGGGGTATCTCCTATCATACATTTAAAATAAAAATTTTGGTAGTTCTTTTCATACTCACTTCTAAAAATAGTGAAGAGGTAGAGATCCCGTAGTTTTATCTATAATTTCACTTGAATTTATAAGTCTATGTATGGTCGCATATTTTTATCCGTGAAAGAATTGTCCATATTTTTGTATCTTTGCACTATGTATACATAAAGAACATATCGTTATGACTTTCCATATAATCAAATTGTTTTTGGAGTTTATTTTCATCACAAAAATCATCACACTCGCACATTGCTATATTTACCTTTTAGCACGAGGGAAATTAAATACACCACTAGGATTTGTTATACCTTTTGAATACTGATTTTCACTATGATATAAAAGCTTTTTATGATATCAGGATATTTATTTTCATATTCTTTATAATATTTGTAGTTTCATCTGTACTGGCATCATCATTTATAATAATTTCATATTTAAAATTAGTTTTCTGTCTTAAAAGCTATCCAGAGCCTGTCTTATGAATTTTTCATGATTATAAGCAAGACAACATATACTTACTGATATTTTCTTCTGACACTATCTTCTCCCTATAAATAATATATAGCAAAAGATAAAATATTAAAATTTCATCTTATAAATAAGTTAAAAACTTATGCTACACTATATAATTAAGCTTGATATTTTCTTTTTATTATAGACTATTATTACTAGTATATCTATAAGAAAGTGTCAATATATATTTATTATTTTGCTCTATTAGCCATATCAATAGCTAATACTCATCATAAGTGCATCCAGTTCATCTTCCGGATAATCTATATTTATAGTATAAGTATCAGTAGATTGAAAATCTTTCTTATATGCACTTCTACGAACAATGACTATAAATATCATAATCTGAAGCTATCACCTATTACATGCCATTCTCGATAATCTAAATCATATTTATTAGAAAATAAGGTAAAAGCGCTTTTTAAGACTTCTATATTCTCCTCCATCATAAATATTAAATTCAGGTAAAATAGTAAAACAGTTTTTGTTTTATAATAGCTATTTCATTTCGTTTTAAGTCAAAGAGCTTTTAAGATATAACCAAATGAAAATAGCTCTAGCTCCGTTTGTATTTTTATATTCATATCTTCACTATATATGTCAAATGAATCTGTAATCGAAAAATTTTTGTTTTATTCTTAATTTCACTAAAACCCCTAAATATATTATAAAAAGATTTAAAAATCTTATTTATTAAAAAGACTCTTGGGAAATCAAGAGCCTTTTTGTTGTGTAGTGAGATGAGGAGTCGAACCCCTGTCCAAAAACCAATTCCTCGTTCTTCTACTATTATAGTTAATTATTTAAAATTCCTGCCATCTAACGAAAATTAACATTCTTTAGATTTTAGTAGCTTCATGATACGCCCAAAAAGTTCAAAGCTTTGCTTTTTGTCGTTTCTCACATATCTAATGCCATTATCCTATAGTGTAGAGTGCTATAGGGATGACAGCTGCTCTTAGGCAGCGTATGCTAAATTATTTTCAGCGTTTATATTTAATTTTGCCATTTAACGCATTGCATACGAATAGCTTCACCGACTGCATGACCCTGTCGAAACCAGTACATCCCTCGTAGAAGTATTGATAAATAACAAAACTGATCAATACTTAATAATATCAAATTATGATAAGTATTTCTATAGTAATTCTCTTACTAATTTATTACTTTTATCTATCTAAGCTTAGTTCCTCTATCATTCCTATGACCTAGTTTATACTTATTGATATTTAATTCCTTATCACCAACTAAAACAATACTTGTTTCATTAGAAAGATATAGAACTGAAATTTTTCATCTTTATTTAATTTCATAAGTTTCTCACCCTTTACTAATTTTTCTTTTAGAAGATTTACTTCACTTACAGAAAAATCTTAAAGTGTAATTTTTTATCTGAAATAGCAAAAACATCACTTTCTCTGGCTTTTAAGCTTTTTATAGCAATAAGTTTTATCTCCTTCAGATAGTTTTGTACTACTAACAGTCTTATTATTAGTAATAAATTCTTCCATAGAAACCTGCTTTATAAGACCAAAAAGCGGTAGCAAAGAGTACATTATAGGCTTTTTAAATTATCAAAGGAATCGAGTAATAAAATTTCTTCTTTAGATGAATCAAACTTAGATTTATTATCTATAGGAATACCTCTTTATCCTTTTAATTTCATTAAAGGTATATCACTAGCTTTTAATTTGATGTAAAAATCCTATATCAGTGAATATATATATCTTATCATCACTCATATATAGGAATAATATATTTATAGTCAGCTACTATACTCGCATTATCATATACAGACTTATCCAGTAATTTAGAATAACCGAACTTATCCATAACGAAAATTAACTCCCTTGCTTCTTCTTTTACTTCTTCTATTTCTACTTCTTTACTATCCTCTATCAAAGTTTTTCTCTGGGAAAAAGAATATTCGCTTTTTATTTCTTCTAAATCCTTTTATTATAAGTTCATCCATGCTCTTTTTAGATTTGAGTATTTTTCTCATACTCTTTTTATCTTTTTAGAGTTTCTTTTATAAGATTTTAGTAAAGCATCTATCTCAAGACCTATAAGTCTATGATAACGCATATCCAGTATTGTTCCGCCTGTCTTTCAGTAAAAATTAAGATTTCTTGCATCTTTTTCAAATTTCTTTATTTTTAAAACTTATCTTTTGAAGTATCTCCATTGACCAAACAAGCTTTAGCATCATTTATATTCTTTGAACCCCTAAGTATAGCTATTATTAAATCAATAACATCTGTGGCTCTAATAAGACCTTCCTGAACTTCTTTTGTCTAATTCATTATCTAATAAAACTTTATATTTTTGTATTATTCTCATATTGAAAATCTAAGTAGTTTTTAAGTATTCCTCTAAGTCCTAAGGTTTCAGGCTTACTCGTCAACTATAGCTAACATATTTATACTAAAAGTATCTTCTAACTAGTTTTCTTGTATAAGATAGCTTTGATTCTTTCTATATCTGCATCTTTTTAATTCCAAAAACTATTCTGGTTCCATCTTTATCTGATTGATTACTTATATCTGTAATATCTGCTAGGGTCTTATTTTTCAACCAGATTGGCTACATCTATAAGAAATTTATTTATACCTGAACCTATCATTGTATAAGGAATCTCACTTATAATGAGCTTATCCTTATCACTTTTTCTTCCCAGTTCAACTTCTATCTTTGCTCTTAATTTTAATCTTCCGAATCCTGTCTCATATATAGGCAGTAAGTCTGATTTATTGCTTATAATAGCACCTGTAGGAAAATCAGGTCCTTTTAAGTAAGTTAGAAGTTCTTTTGTACTAAGCATATTATTTTTTTAATATATTCTATACAGGTATCACAAACTTCTGCTAAATTGTGAGGTGGTATTGAGGTAGACATACCTACTGCAATACCCTCAGCTCCATTAATAAGCAGATTAGGTATACGAACAGGTAAAACTTCCGGTTCTGTTTCTGTCTCATCATAATTTGATATAAAATTAACAGTTTTGTCAAGGTCTTTTAAATATACATCTTGAGTGAATTTTTAAGTTTAGCTTCTGTATATCTCATAGCAGCTGCCCCATCACCTTCAATAGAGCCGAAATTTCCATGTCCATCTATGAGAGGCATGCCTTTTTTCCAAGCTTGACTAAGAACTACCAAAGTCTCATAGATGGAAGAATCACCATGTGGATGATATTTACCCATAGTATCACCTACTATACGAGCCGATTTTCTATGTGGCTTATCATAATTAAGTCTTAATTCACTCATATCATATAGAACTCTTCTTTGGACAGGTTTTAAACCATCTCTGGCATCCGGAATGGCTCTGGCTGTTATTACACTCATGGAATAATCTAGATAAGACTTTTGCATTTCTTCTGAATATTCAGTTTGTAAAATAGTTTTCTGTATAAATACTCCCCTAAATATCTACTATAGCTTCATTTGCATGCTCATAAATAAAAATTTCGCCTAGGGTGCTACATCGCTACCCATTAAAAGTTCGGTAACTTCACTGACTAATCTGGCATCTTCTATTGTTATTTGTTTTGAAAACTCTTCTTTCAGGATCCAGAGTTGTTTTCCCATAATTGAGAAGCATCCATTTTCTCCCAAAACCTTTATAACGTTGAAGAGTAAATTATTTCCGTGTTTTTCTATATTTTTCTAATTCTTTATCATCATAAAGATACTCTCGTTACCACGTTTAGGAATAGCTTTATATAAAAGGTGGCATAGCTATGTATACATGTCCATCATATATAAGTTCAGGCATAAATCTATATAGAAAGGTCAATAATAAAAGTATCTATATGGCTACCATCTACATCAGCATCTGTAAGTAAGACTATTTTGTCATAGCGTAATTTACTTATATCAAAATCATTTCCATAGCCTTCTGAAAAACCACAGCCGAAAGTTTTATCATGGTTTTTATCTCTGCATTTGCTAAAACTTTATCTATAGATGCCTTCTCTACATTTAATATTTTTCCTCTTATAGGTAAAATAGCTTGATATTTACGATTTCTGGCACTTTTTGGCTGAACCGCCTGCTGAATCTCCCTCAACAATAAATATTTCGCACTTGCTTGCATCTTTTGACTCACAATTTATGAGTTTACCATTGCTATCAAAACTAAATTTAGTTTTTTTGTAAGCATATTGGTTCTAGCTTTTTCTTCTGCTTTTTCTAATTTTAGCTGATTTTTCTGCACAAGATATAATAGCCTTTACTATTTCTACATTTCTATCAAAGAAACGACTGAGTTCATCTCCTATGACATTACTAACTGCCTTAGCAGCATCAGCACTGGCTAATTTTTGTTTTAGTCTGCCCTTCAAATATAGGATCTCTATGTTTTTATAGCTATACTAGCACTCATTCCATTTCTGTATCTGCACCTGTAAAATTACTATCTTTATCTTTTAAGATACCAAGTTCTCTAGCATAAATATTAATCATTTGAGTAAACTTAGTTTTAAATCCTACTATATGGGTTCCACCCTCACTAGTAAAAATATTATTACAAAATCCTAATATATTTTCCTCAAAAAGTATCAACAAATTGTAAAGCCATTTCAACTTCTATATCTTCGTTTTTCCACTGATATATATAGGTTCATGTATAGCTGTTTTTAGCTGTATTAGTTCTCTTACATAAGCAACTATACCCTCAGGTTCATGATATACTTTCTCTTCAGATTCATTTTCTCTATTATTGGTGTAATAAATAGTGAGCCCCGGATTAAGATAAGCTGTTTCATGAAGTCGTGATTTTAGCCAATCCTCTTTAAATCTTACTTTTTCAAAAATTAAATTATCCGAGTAAAATTTATCATGGTTCCGGTTTCTTTTGTTTTTCCTATAGTTGAAGTAAGCCTTTTATAAGGTCTGTTGTGGGTACTCCTTTTTCGTAACTATCATAATGAATATAACCATTTCTGAAAAATTTTTATTTCTAATCTGCTGGATAAGGCATTTTACGACAGAAGAACCTACTCCATGTAAACCACCACTAGTTTTATAGGAATTATCATCAAATTTACCACCCTGCATGTAAGGTAGATAGAACTATTCTTTCAGCTGCAACCCCTTTTTATGCATCTCTACGGGTATTCCTCGACCATTATCTTTAATAGTACAAGAACCGTCATTTTTCTAAACTTATCCATATTTTATCACAATAACCTGCCAAATGTTCATCAACAGAATTATCAACTATTTTCATATATCAAATGATTTAGACCTTTTGTACCTACACTTCAAATGTACATTCTCGGTCTTTTTCTTACAGCTTCTAAACCCTCTAGAACTGTTATACTATCTGCATTATAATTATTCGACATTAATACTCCTAAATCCTTTATAGAAATGAAAAGCCCTTTTTAAAGGCCTTATCATTTCCATATCTTAAATATTTTCTGTTTCTTTCTTAGGTTCTATATTCTCGGAGCTAAAACCATAGATTCTTTTTATTCTGTTAAGCCAAGTCTTTGTAATTATTACTGCTACACGGATGGATTAATCATATAGCCAAATGTGTTTTCCGGAACTGATAACTGTAACATCTGTTGAAAATCTAATATCTTCAAGTCTATGTCCATATCTTTTTTGAATCTTGTAAATTCCACATGGTCTGTAAATACAGGAATTAGAGTATTTCCGTCAGGTGTATTCATAATAAGTAAAGCCGGATTTTTGATTTCCACTATTCTCATCTAACTTTACTAACAGGAAGAAGATATTTAGCTCTCATAACATTTACCAACATTTCTTCTTCTAAACTTCTAAGTTTATCTTTATCCGCATTTTCATCATTTTTTCTAAGTTCTTGCATAAAGTATGCCATAGTTATAGCTAAATTAGGATTTTCAAATAATAAAATTCTTTGTCATCTCTGGCAGGTATTCTTACTATTTCTGTTACTTGATAGAGATAGGTATTTTCTTCATCAGTAAAGCTTATAGCATTAACTCCATATAAAACCAAAACTTGCTATTGCAGAAGCAAGTACATCTTGCTTTAGTTCTATATACGAAACATTATTTTTATCCTCATTTAATCTTTCTACTTCTACTTTTGCCAGTTCCTCACTTGTAAAAAGCTAAAACCTTATCATCAAAAGTTTCTATATCACAAGTGATATAAGGACTTTTTGTATAATCTGATTGTATTAAATAAACTTTTTCTAATTTAGGGTATGTTTTTGTAAAAATTCTTCTCTACTCATTATAATCTCCAATAATCTTTTAATAGTTGATATTAGAATAACATACTTTTTAGCTAAAATAAAGAGATTTTTAAAAATCTAGAACTAATGTTTTGATTTTTATTTTATAAGTTTTTATCTTGATATGATATTTAACATTAGATGGATTATTTTTAGAAGCTTTGACTTAGTATAGGAATTAGCAGATTATAAAATAAAAAGAACTAGTTTCCTAGTTCTTTATGACCGATCCGGAATCGAACCCGGCTATGCTGTGAGAGGGCGTCCCGTCTTGACCGCTTGACCAATCGGCCTCGGTTGTTAGTGTACATCTCACTCTACTTGGCAGAGTATATCAGAGGTAGTAATATTTGTCAATAGTTTTTCTGAAAATATTTTTCTGATTTTCTTACCAAGCATTATATAGACTTTATTATTATAATTAAAAAGGTCACTTAAACCTTATAAAACTCAAGTGACCTTTACTAGAGTATATTATTTTTAGCGCTTATGTATCCCTTTAGCTGTAAGTAGTTCTGCACAGAGAACTGCTCCACCTGCTGCACCTCTTACAGTATTATGAGAAAAGACCTACAAATTTGAAATCATAAATACTATCTTCACGTAAACGACCCATAGAAACTCCCATGCCATTTTCAAAATCAACATCTGCTTTTACTTGTGGTCTATTATCTTCTTCCAGATATTGAATAAATTGTTTTGGTGCGCTAGGAAGATTTAATTCTTGTGGTCTCACCTTTTAACTCTACTAAATCTCTTAATAAGTTCTTCTTTTGTAGCTTTCTTTTTGAATTTAACAAAAACTGCTGCTGTATGTCCATTTAGAACCGGGAACTCTTATGCATTGACAACTGATTTTTGGTGTAGTAGCAGGAACAATTTCATCTCCCTCAATGCTACCAAAAATTCTAAGAGGTTCTTTTTCTGATTTTTCTTCTTCGCCACCTATATATGGAATAATATTTTCAACCATTTCAGGCCAATCTTTAAAAGTTTTGCCGGCACCTGAAATAGCTTGATATGTTGTTGCAATTACTTCATAAGGTTCAAATTCTTTCCAAGCTGCAAGAACAGGTGCATAACTCTGAATAGAACAGTTAGGTTTAACAGCGACAAAACCTCTCGTTGTACCAAGTCTTTTCTTTTGTGCTTCTATAATACTACAATGTTCAGGATTTAACTCAGGAATAATCATAGGAACATCTTTTGAGTCCATCTATGAGCTGAATTATTTGAAACTACAGGAGTTTCTGTTTTAGCATAAGCGTCTCTATAGCTTTTATTTCATCTTTTTGTCATATCTACGCTGAAAATACAAAATCTACTAAAGAAGCTACTTTCTCAACTTCATTTACATTCATCACAACTAAATCTTCTACTGAATGTGGCATGGAGTAGACATCTTCCATCTATCCCCCACAGCTGATTTATAAGTTTTTCCCTGCACTCATTTGGACTTGCGGCAACAACAACAACTTCATACCAAGGATGATTCTCTAATAAAGATATAAATCTTTGACCTACCATACCGGTGGCTCCCAAGTATACCAACTCTTAACTTCTTTTCTCCATAAAATTCTCCTAAATAGTTTAATACAATCTTTTTAACAAGAACAATACTACTCCAAAACAAAATAAATTGCAAGTCTCTTCTATGCTGTACGATTGTATTTATAGAGCGTACAAATAAAGCGTTTTGTCACAAATTTAATATAATAAATATATGCACTTTTACCAAAAATAATATACTAATAATTAAATCCTATAAATACAATATTTATATAAATAAAGCTACCACATTAATATTAATGCGATAGCTTTTATTTTTAAATAATTTATAATTTTATATCATCATAAAGAAGAATCCTTTTCAAATAGAGAAACTACATAAGAACATATAGCTTTAACTTTTAGACTATTCTCTCTTGCAAAGCAGCAAGTTCATCAACTAATAGCTATACCTTGTCCTCTTAGGCTCTCATCTACAACAGTATGATTTACTGCTATAGTAGTTTCATTTATATAGACATAAGTTATTTTTGCAAGTTCTTTTCCATTTTATCTCTATATATACCTTCTTTTCTCTTGATCATATAACTCCTAACTTATCTCAACTTTCTTAGTGCTTCTTCAGGAAAAAGCTGGCTCTTAAATCATAAATATTATGTCCTGTAGATTCTCCAAGTACCCTACCTTTATAAGAATAGCAACGAATAAATCTATTTTTATCTATACTGGACCAATGTTCTATATCCCAAGTAATATAGCCGTCATCATCGGTCTTTTTCAGCTTTTTAAATATAAATCTACTTGTCTGCCCTTTTCTCATTATTTCAACTAAATCATCAGCACTATTAAATTCTATATCGCATTTATTTTACTGCATCAAATGCTATCATTGAAGTACCTTTCATTTATAAATTTTATCTATAAGTATTTAACTTTATACATTAATTATATAACTCAAAAAGTATTTTACAAGTAATATTTGGTGAAATCTACCTATAAGCTTTGTTTAAATTCTCTGGCAATTTCTCTTTTACTATCCTTAGCTTTTAAAGTATCACGCTTATCATAGTTTTTCTTTCCTTGACAAGACCTAATTCTACCTTAACTAAACCGGATTTTAAATGACTACTTAGGGAACCAAAGTTAGACCCTTTTCATTTTAACTTAGATGATAATTTTCTTATCTCTATCTTATGAAGAAGTAATTTCTAACTCGTAGTGGATCTTTACTAAAAAGATTACCCCTTTCTATAAGGATTTATATGCATACCCATTATATATACTTCCAGTTTATTATCTATTCTTACCCAAGCTTCTTTTATAGAACATTGACCCATACGGATAGATTTTACCTCTGTTCCGAATAATTCTATACCACACTCATATTTATCAAGAACGAAATAATCAAAGTAAGCTTTTTATTATTTGCAATAAGTTTAATTTTTATCAGACATAAAGCCTCCTAAATTTTTCTTAATAAGAGAAAAGTCTATAGTTTTTACTTAATTTATCCACATCAGTGACTTTAACTATTACACTCTCACCTATACTATAGCTTATTTTAGTAATATCCTACTATTTTATACTCATCTTCTATATAATTATAATAATCATTTTTAAACTTGCAATATGAACTAGACCCTCTATAGTATTTTCAGTTCCACATAAAAACCGAAGAAGCCATACCGGAAATAATCCCTATAAATTCTTCCACCATATGAGAAAGCATATATTCACATTTTTATACTTTATACTTTCTCTTTCTGCTTTCCAGCTTGCCTTTCCATAGTAGAAGATTTGAAAATAAATATCTTCTAAAATAGTATCATAATGTTCAAGACGCTTTTTATTTAATTTTTGGTGAATATTTTCTTTTATTATCCTATGTATTTGTAAATCAGTATAACGTCTTATTGAGAAGTAAATGTATAATATTTGGTTGCTAGACCGAAATGTCCTATTGACTCTGTTTGGTATCTGGCTTTTCATACTTCTAAGTATAATTCTACTAATAAGATTTTTGTTTTGGAGAACCTTCTAACTTATCTAATAGTTTTTGTAAATCTTTGGATAAATTTCTCCACCTTTATTATGTAGTACAAAAGCTGAAGTATTTATAAATCTTGCCAAAGCTTTCATTTTATCTGTATCAGGATTTTTCATGTACTCTGTATACAAAAGGTAATTCCTCCAAAAATACTCTTCTGCAACAGTTTCATTTGCAAGAAACATAAAAATCTTCTATAATTTTTGTGTTGCTATATTTCTCTCGTAAGGTTTTATATCAACAACTTTTTCCTTTTTTCATTAAGAATGACTTTACTTTCAGGAAAATCAAAATCTATAGCACCCTTTTTAAATCTTTTATCTCTGAAGAATTTTAGAGAGTATAGCCATATTTTTAAAATAAAGTTAAGCAAGAAGAATATTTATTTTTCAAATCTTCATCATCAGTATTTAATATCTTGGCTACATCTGTATAAGTCAGTCCTATAGTCAACATTTATTACAGTTTCAGCTATTTCATGTCTTAGAACTTTCCCTTTATTATCAATATCCATACTGCAACTAAGGGCCAATCTATCTTCACCGGCATTTTAAAAGAACATATACACGTTATTAAGCTCTCTTGGAAGCATAGGGATAACTCTATCTACTAAATATGCGCTGGTGCCTCTTTGTATTGCTTCTTTATCTATATAGCTATTTTTCTCAAATACATGAGTAACATCAGCTATATGTACAGCTAAAGTCCAAATCTCCCATTATAAGATAAACTAATAGCATCATCTAAATCTTGGCATCTTCTCCATCTATAGTTACTGTAAGTTCTGTTCTATAATCTCTTCTGTAAGATAATTCTTCATTTGATATAGAGGTATCTATATTTTTAGCTTCTCTCATAACTTCATCAGGAAAATTTATATCTAAGTTATAATTTTTAGCTATACTAAGAATATCAACACCCACGTCTTTAGTATTTCCTAGAATTTCTATTATTTTACCCTCAGGTTTTTCTTTTTATTTTGAACCAAAGTCATATATAGAAACTACTACTTTATCTCCACTTTTAGCATTCATATCAAAATTTTTGGATATAAAAATATCTTTTTAAAGATTTTTGATTATCAGGTATTATCAAAACCGAAGTTTTTACTCTTTGAAAAATTCCTACTACTCTTTCATTAGCATGCTCAAGTGTAGCTACTATTCTTCCTTCCACTATGTTTAGAACTACCTACATTATCTCATTTTCTATAATAAAGCTAACTTTATCACCATTTAAAGCAGTCATATTTTATCTTTGAGGTATAAAAATATCTTTTTCAATTTCTTCACATTTTACGAAACTGAAACCTTGGAACTTGCACCATATATACCCTGTATACGTCTTATTAGCTAAAAAGCTCTATCTTACCTTTTTAAATTTATGCTAATTTCTTTCCTTCATCTATTAGTTCTGTAAATAAGTTCTTCCAGTTCATATCTTTTATCTCTATGTATATCAGAAGTATGGCTAATTCTTTGATTTTCATAGGTTTATATATTTTTATCTGAAAATAATTCTAATAATACTTTTTCTTTCTCTATTTCTTGTTTGTTCATTCTACTCTTTTTATTATAAAAAGCCACTCTTTTAGAGTGGCTCTCTTATCTAATCTTATTTTACAATATTTAAAATAGAGGCTAACACAATAAATAGAACAGCTCCTATTGCATGTAGTCTTTCTAAAAAGACCTTCCATAGATCTACCTTTATTTTTCCCCAATATGTATCTGCTACACCATTAACAGCTCCAAGACCTTGAGAGTTTCCTTCTTGACCTAAAAACTACAAAAAGTTAAAAGCTGCACAGATGATAACATAAATAATTGTTAGAAATGTGTTCATTATCTTCCTCCAATGTCATAGCGTAAATCGCACTCACTAGCTAATAATTATACTATAAGATATAAGTATTAGCAAAGCATTATCATGCTCTTAGAATAACATCTCATTTTTCTAATTCTTTTTAGTATTTTATCCATAATAGAACTAACTCTTTTTCTTCCAAAAGTTCTATCTTTATGTCTAAAATTAATTTTATAAGCCATAGACTTTGTGCCTTCTTTATTTGATTTCCTTCATAAATATCAAATGAGCAAAACTTTCTAAAATACTTGTAGCATTATTTTTCAATTATATCTTCTATTTGACCCGGCTAAAACTGATTTTGGTACTACTGAGGCTTTATATCTCTTGACATACCGGATATTTAGCTATACCTACATACTTAGTTTGTTTAGCACTGGCACTTAAAATATTAGGTATATCAACTAACTGCTATATAAGTATTTTCGTGAGATTGTAATTATCTGCAACCTGTGGATGTAATTGTCCAAGGTAGCCTATATATAAACCATCTACTTTTGTCAGCCTGCCTACCCGGATGTAAAATGGTTTTGAAAGAATCTACTTCATAATGTGGTCTTGAACTATATTAATAATTTCTAGAATTCTTCTACAACACCTTTCATACTAAAGAAATCACCATCATCATAAAAAAGCCAAGGTGAATTGCTTACGTTCATCAGGTAATGCTTTTAAGGTAATTCTCAGGAGATAAATATTAGCTATCTCATATAGTCTAACTGACTTATTTCTACGATTAAAGTTAGTAGAAAGAGAACTTAATATACCATTTAAAGAAATAGTTCTCATAATAGAGAAAATCTTCCTAATGGATTCTGTATTTGTATAGCTTTTTCTTAATATACTATCTTCCGGTATAAGTAATTTATCAAATACTTTAGGGCTTTCAAAGAATAGCTCATTGCTTGAGAAAAACCACAAAAATCTTGCTACTTCTCTAGCTTTTTATTTCTAATTCCTGTTCACACGAATGTCCACCCATTGTACTTTGTCCCCACAGGTAATGTAGTAGGAATCTTATCATATCCAAAAGAATCTTGCTACTTCTTCTGCCATATCAGCCATATAGTTCAAGATCCTGTCTAAAACTTGGCAATTATAATTTCATTATTTTCTTTATCATAAGTTAAATCTATCTTTTCAAAGATTTTTAACTCATATCTTCTGCTAGCTATATTGGTTCCAAGCAAGGAATTGATTCTGTCCGGGTTCAAATTCTAACTCTCTTATCTACTATAGGATTTGGATATATACTCAACTATTCCACCGACAACTTCACCGGCACCTAGTTCTTCCACTAAAGCACAAGCTCTATTTATGGCTGACAAAGCGTTGTTTGGATCAAGTCCTTTTTCAAATTTAGATGATGAATCTGTTCTTAAACCTAACTTCTAGCTGAAAAGTCTTATATTAGTTCCACTCGAAAGTAGCACTTTTCAAAAATCATAGTTTTAACATCATCTGTTATTTTTGAGTTTCTCCACCATAATACCTGCTAGTAGCTAAAGGCTTATTAGCATCATTTATCATGAGTATACTACTATCTAATTTTCTTTCTTGTCCGTCAAGAGTTTCAAAGATTTCTCCATCTTTTGCTCTATCAACTATAATGCTCGCATTGTCTATCAAGTTATAATCAAAAGCGTGCATAGGTTGACCATACTCCAACATTATAGTTTGTTATATCTACTATATTATTTATAGGTCGTATTCCACTTGAAACTAATCTTTTCTTTAACCAATCCGAGATGGAGCTAATTTTGATATTTTTACCATTCTAAAGCACAATAACGTTTACAAGGTTTGTATCGTTAATTTTAACTTGTAAACATAATCATTTATTTTCATTATTTCCTGTATCTGGTACAAAAAGGAGGAATAAATTTTTATTGAAGGTAGCGCAACTTCCTCTAGCTATACCAAGTATACCAAAAGCAATCCCACTTCTATTAGCTTGTTACTCTCATATTCAAATACCGTGTCTTTGAGTCCTAAGAGTTCTACAGCATCACTACCGACTACGCTATCCTTAGGTAATATATAAATCCCATTTTCAGGTGCATCCGGATAAAGATTTTTATTAGCCCCCAATTCATCTATAGAGCACATCATTCCGAAACTTTCAACTCACGAAAGCTTACCTTTTTAATTTTGATTCCATTTTTCAGGTGTTTCACCGTTATGACCTCCGCCACTTTTCCACCATCTCTTACAACCGGAACTTTATCACCAACAGATACATTAGAGGCACCTGTTACTATTTGTATAATTTCTTCACCTACATTACATTGACAAACTATAAGTTTATCTGCATCAGGGTAGTTTTTCTATAGATAAAATCTCTGCAACAACTATTTTATCTAAATTTTTTATCTAATTTTATATATCCTTCAACTTTTGTACCACTAAGAGTTAAAGCATCTGTATATTCGCTATCAGTACAATTTAAGTCCGGCACATGTTTCTCTTATCCATGCTAATGAAGTATTCATTCTTTCTTTCCTTTCGTTTGTCTTTATCTAGAATTGCTTTAAGAAACGTATATCATTTTCTATATAATAAACGCATATCATCAATTTCATATTTGAGAAGAGCTATTCTCTCAAGTCCCAAAACCAAAAAGCAAAACCTTGATACTCATTTTTATCTATGCCACACATATCAAAAACTCTAGGGTGTATCATGCCACAACCAAGTATTTCTATCCAACCGCTACCTTTACAAAGTCTACAACCTGCACCTTTGCACTTAAAACAGCTAACATCAACTTCAGCACTTGGCTCTGTAAATGGAAAATGATGTGGTCTAAATTTAACTTTTGTTTCTTCTCCAAATAATTTTTAGCAAATTCTGCCAAAGTACCTTTTTAAATCAGAAAATGTTATATTTTTATCAATAACCATACCTTCTATTTGATGGAAACTTGGTGAATGAGTAGCATCCACTTCATCAGACCTAAAAACTCTACCCGGAGAAATCATTCTTATAGGTAACTCTCCCTTTTCCATTATTCTTGCTTGAACAGGTGATGTTTGAGTTCTAAGAACTATATCTTTATTTATATAAAATGTATCTTGCTCATCTTTTTGCAGGATGGTTAGCAGGAATATTTAATTTAGCGAAATTATATTCATCATATTCTATTTCAGGACCTTCAACTATCTTATATCCCATTCCTATAAATATCTTCTCAACCTCTTCCAATGCAATTTGATTTGGATGCTTGTGTCCAAGACTTAGCCTTTTGCTGGTAAGTTACATCTATAGCTTTCAGTCTTTATTTTTCATCTCTTATCTTTTTGTAAAATGATGTCCTTTGTTTTCACTTTAACTTGGACTCTATAAGCTCTCTAGCCTCATTTACAAGTTGACCTATTTTTAGGCTTTTCTTCATTAGGGTACATCCTTTAACGACTTTAAAATATTAGTCAATTCACCTTTTTACCAAGATAATTTACTCTAATACTATTTAAGTCATCACACATTAGTTATTTCTTTGATAGCTTTTTAAAGCTTCATCTTTTATTTTTAAGCTAAGTTCTCATTTATCATAATTATCTCCTTTATAGATATCTAATTAGAAATTGTATTCATTTTATAATTAAAAAGTCAAGGAAAATAAAGCACTTTTATTACTATGTAGTAGAAAATTGACTATTATATAATTCTTTATAAAATCCACTCTTTAGCTAATAAGCTGTCATGATTTCCTTTTTCTATTATTTTTCCATCTTTCATTACAAGAATTAAATCCGCCCCTTTTATGGTACTAAGTCTATGAGCAACTATAAAAAGAAGTTCTATTTTCCATTAATTTATCAAAAGCTTTTGCTTATTTTCAGTTCTGTTCTTGTATCAATAGAAGAGTGTAGCCTCGTCAAGTATAAGCATAGGTGGTAACATAAGCATAATTCTGGCTATACATATAAGTTGCCTTTTGACCTGCACTTTTCTAGACTATCTCCCCTAAAGCTTACTATGGTATCGTAGGGAATTAGGTAATCTTTTATAAAACCATCTGCATTTGCAAGCTTTGCAGCTTTTTGACTCTCTTCAAAAAGTAGCATTAGGCTTTTGACATAGCAATATTCTCTCTTATAGTAGTATTTTTCAACCATGTATCCTGGAAAACCATTCCATAAATTGTGTGTAAATTATTTCTTTTTATATTAAAAATACTATTTTCATCTACTTTATATCTCCCTTATCGATTTCATAAAAACGCATTAGAAGGTTAATAAAAGTAGTTTTTACCACAAACCGTAGGGACCAACTATAGCTATTTTTGTCCTCTTTTTACATCAAGAGAAAATCTTTAATAAAAATCTCTATCTTAGTATAAGAAAAACTCTATATCCTCTACTTTCACATCACCCGATATAGTTGCTTAATTCTAATGCGGCATAATTATCCTTTTCACATCTTTTTCATCTATGAATTCAAATACTCTAGTAGCACATGCTATAGAATTTTGTAATTCCGTTATAACCCCTGATATTTCATTAAAGGTTTTAGTATACGTAGAAGCATAACTTAAAAAGCTTGTTAAATTTCCTACACTTAAATAGGATCCCAAAGTAAATACTCCCCTATAACACCTATTACCATATATATATTAGAATTTTCACAGCTCTGGTAGATGGCATAGCGGCGGCAGAATAAAATATCGCCTTGGTACTTGGCTCTCACCCAAAGCTTTATCTATCTCATTAAAACGCTTTGATACTAAATCTTCTGTTCCAAAATTTTTAATTGTGAATAAACCTTCTATTATTTCATTACTTATAGAACTAAGCTTTGCTCTACAAATAGATTGCTCTTGAAAATGTTTGTAAGGAATATTTTGCAATAAAAAGTAGTTACTATTAAAGATATAGGAGTCAATACAACAACTAAAGTCGCTATAGTAAAATTTAATATAAAACATAAAAATAAGTGTAATAATAATAGTGAGTACTCCGTAAAGAAATTAGCAAAAACCAAGTAACAAACCTTCTGAAAACTGATCTATATCATTGACTATTCTATTTATTATTTCACCCTGTTGATGAGTGTCTATATAAAATACATCCAGAGTATGTATTTTAGAAAAAGCTTCGTTCTAAGATCTTTAACTAAATTATAGACTATATTGTTATTTATTATAGTCATTAGCCATTGAGAAAAACCCATATTATCAAGGCAATTAACATTTGTATAAGTATTCTAAATAATTTTGTAAATAAGATCTCTCCTTTACCTATAAAAGTATCAACAGCATAACCTATAAGTATAGGTATAAATAGGGTTGATACAACTACTGACACAGCTAATAAAAGAGACATTATAAATTTAGCTTATATTTGAATAAAAGCTTGATAATTCTTCTTATAGTATCCTTATTCTTCATTTACACCAAGCTCCTTTGCACTTAATTGAGATAAGCATATTTCTTTGTATATCACAAGTAGCTACAAGCTCTTCGTGCTTTCAAAACCCACTACTTTTCCTTCATCTAAGACTAAGATTTTGTCACTATTTTTACACTTACAACTCTTTGACTAACTATAATAGTAGTATTCTTTATCTCTTTTATATTTTTTCTTAATTTTGCATCTGTAACATAATCAAGTAGCTGAACTTGAATCATCCAATATAAGTATTTTTAGGCTTTTTAATTAAGGTTCTAGCTATACTAAGTCTTTGTTTTTGCCCACCTGAAAAATTCTTTGCAGCACTCACAACATTGCATATACAAACCGTTTTCCTTTGCATTTAAAACATCTTCTGCCACAACTAAATCTATTGTTTTATAAAAATCTTCGTCAACAGCTCTAAATTTCCCAAGCCAGATTATCTTTTATACTTCCTTCAAAAAGTCTTGCTTTTTGTCTCAACTAATCCTATATTTTTCTTAAAGAGCTTATATTATATTCTCTTATATCTTTTATTATCTAATAATACTTTTCCACTACTTACATCATAAAATCTAGGTATAAGATTTACTATAGTAGATTTACCACTACCTGTACCACCAATTATTCCTAAAATTTCCCTTCTTTTTAGAGAAAAACTTATATTACTGATAGCTTCATTTTGAGATTTAGGATATTTAAAAGCTTACATTTTTCAAACCGTAATATTTTCTTCCCCATTTTTTTATTTATCGGATAGTCTAAATTCTCATCTACTAAAAGAATTTTTGACAGCGAATATCTCATTAACTCTTTTTGCACTGGCACTGGATTTTTGAAATAATTATCAGTATAGCATGTTTTAATTAATTCAACAAGTATCTGAGACATATAATTAATTAAGGCTACAACTTCTCCTTTAGTTAATTTTCCTACAGATATATCAAAACCACCTTTGTATAAAATCAAAAACTACACCCATATTAACTCATTACATAGGGTTAAAGGATTCATGATAGCCGAAATCTTAGATACTCTATTTTGCTCTAGAAAAAGTTCTTCACTTGCTTTTTAAAAATTCTCATTATTTCCTTGATTAAAAGCTCCTTATAATTCTGACACCCTGCCAGATTATTATCACTTATTCCCAAAACTCTATCTAGTTTTTGATTGAACCAACTTATATAATTTTATACTTTTTATTCATAAGACTATATAATATAGAGAAACTAATTACAAATATAAAATAAAACTCATAGTGGGACTAATTATAAATGACATACATAAGGCACTTCCATACTATAAAAGGAGATCGCAATATTAATCTAAAAATATATTTACTCCTGTCTGTAACTGGTTAGTATCATTAGTAAGTCTAGTAAGCAGAGTATCTTTTCCTAAAAATATCTATCTCTTTGTGAGAAAAACTTAATATATGTTTAAAAAGAGCATTTCTAAGTTTAGTTCCAAAACCTACACTAAGAACAGCGCTATAATATTGTGCTGTTATAGCACTGATAAGACCTATAATTACAAAAAGTATTAAAAGTATACCCATCTTATAAATATAAACTTTATCAGAATTTCCTATACCTATATCTATTATTTTAGCCATTACAAGTGGTACTAAAAGTTCGAAACTTGCTTCTAATAACTTAAATAGAGGGGCTAAGATACACTCTTTTTATAATCTTTTAAATATTCAAGTAAATTCTTCATCTAATATGCTCACCTTCTTAAAATATGCTCAATACAAGTTTAAAGTGGCTATATCATTTTTATATAGTCTGTATACATTATATACTAAACAAAAAGAGGCTTTAAAGCCCCTTTTTATTTTTCTAATGATTTCCATTTGAAATTTGGAATTACATCTGACCATTTATTTATGCTCTATAATCTTTTTAGCAAACTCTGTTTTGACTTAAAGTCTGTGTTCTACTATCAATATTTTTAAATACTGCCCAAATCTTTTTCTATCAGTAGCTTTTAGATTTGTCCGTAACAGCTGGATCTGTATTCCATAAACCAAAGTATAAAGAATCTCTTGTTTCTACCGGATGATCTACCTGTCTACTCAATATAAAAAGAATCTATATATGGATCCGAATCAGCTATATAATATGCATAAGCAAAAGCTGCTGCTTGTAAGTCTTTATCTTCCGCTTTATCAGGACTCTTTGAAGTAAATCCTTGTTCTGAAAGAATAACTCTTCTAACTTTACCTGATGTATCTCTAAAATTTGCACCCTTTTAAATAATCTGTTAGTACATGTAAATTAGCAAAATTGATTATTGCAGTAGTCTCGTCTTGTTTTTATTTGTCCTGTATTAACATCATCCCAGAAATTAGCTGATGTGCTGGTAAAGGATATGGATGATAAGCAAGATTCCAGTCAATATTTCCTTCTGTATTTATATTCTCGCTAATTAAATCATATAACTTGTTTAGCTCTATATTTTAATCTATTAGCTTTAGGATAATTCCAGTCATAGTCTACAGAAAAGAATAATCTGGCATTCTTAGATTTTGCTTTTTATAGCTGTATAAAAACTCTAAAAGATCTGGCAAACTCTTTTAGAATATTTTTCTACATCCATAGGTCCCATATAATTCCAGTTTTCATTATTATTAATTTCATTTCCTATGACCCAATTTGATACTCTACCATAATTATAATTATCTCCGAATATCTCTCAGCAAGGAAAGAAGCTATAGCTCTGTTGTTTTCAACACCCTCTTTGTTTTTAGCATTAAATCCATAATAGATAGCTGTATTATTTTTACAACATTAGGATACATAAGCTCTTTATGTGATTATTCCAAGAATTTACTACTACAGCGGTAACTTGCATACTCTTATTACTAAAGGTGCTAACTGTAGTATCATAAGTAGCTATAGCATTTTTATTAAAGTGATATGTCTTACCTTCATAAGTATAATCTATACCTTCACCGAGTATTTGATCAAGATTAAAATTTACTATTGCATGTTTTACACTAGCTCAAAAAGCATCTGAAATCATATTCATATCTATAAGTAAACCTTTTTAGAGTTTGCATCTTTGATAAGGCAATTTACTCTTTTGCTATCTCTCCTGAATTAGTTATATAAATAGCATTACTTATTGGATAATATTTATTATTTTTCTTAATAGCATAAGGAACTTAGAATACAATCTGGTATTTTTCTTGACCTTCTAAAAGATCTATACTAGTTTTTATAGTAGTATTTCTATCAAGTTCGCTTATGTAATCAGTTCTAGTACCCAGATTGTCTTCATAAGCCTTTTAGTTCAAATAAATATAATTTATTATTATCTGCGGTATTATCACCTGTTAAGTTACCATTTATTTCTACTTTTAGTATTATTGGTAATGAGTGCGAATGTAATCTTACACTTTCTGCTAGGTCTGTATTCACCGGATGCATTTACTAATGTTGTAGAATTTGTTGCAAAGGCTTGTATACTAAAAAGCTGAAAGCATCAAAAATCCTGTAGCAATTAGAGTTTTTAAAATTCTTCTCATCTTATATCCTTTCATATATATAAACATCTGCCAATATAACTCAGATTTGTATCAGCTTTCAATTACATATGACTTACACTTCTTTACAATTTTCTTAAAACTATACAAGCTGTATCTTTAAATTTTCTCTTATTAAGAAAACGAAGTCGGCTTCTTTTTATCATTCTTTTAGCTTTTTCACTATATATATATATATCATCTCTTAAAACTTTATCTATAGGAATTATCCCACGACCAATTTCAATAATATATTTAATATTATTTTTATTGATATTAGGTAAAACTCAAGTGTCTTATTATCTAAATCAAGTTTTTATATTTAAGTAATTTAAAAATAAAAGATCTTGCATATTTTTCATTTTCAAATATAAACAAATACATTATATTTCAAAACTAAGGCTATCATCTATACTTAGTGCCATAGTTATTCCTCCGAGCTTTTGTTTTTATTTATTAATTTTTCTGGATAAATTCTACAAGCTGCTCTTTTCACATACATTATCAACTTTTACTATACTTGAAACAAAAATCAGAACTTGTAAAAATCTCCTTTTTACTGCATTTAATTCATCAGTTGAAAAAGAATTTACTTTCTACATTCAACTCATCAGCCAAATCTAAGATAGCTTGTTCATTCCTTTTTATATCTATACTGGCTATATATTTGATAGCCCTAGGATCAATGTTATTATCTTGTATAAAAGCGCTTAAAACGCTAAGATCATAGAGGCTGTATCCATATACAACCCACTCCTAAACAAAGGCAAGTTGGAACCAGCTTCAGTACACTCGTACTTACTTTCATCTTATATGTGATATAAATATCTTCATTTTCCTCTACCAATTTTATATCCTTATCTGAAATATTTTTATACTTATATCACTTCGAAGTAAAAATTTTTTGTTTTTCCAAAAATCTTAGCACTAATATTTTTAGCTAAATTTCTATCATCTATAATTAAGTTATTCTTTTTAGCCCAAACATCAACAGCCCATTTATTATTTACATCCGTAGCCGTAGTAATTACAGGAATAGCATTTAAGTATGTGGCTAAATTGAGCGGCTATCTCATTTGCACCACCTACATGTCCTGATAAAAATAGGTATAATAAATTTCCTTTTTCATCTATACATATAACTGCGGATCTAAAAATTTATCTTTAATAAATGGAGATATAGCTCTAATAGCTACACCTGTAGCTCCTACAAAAATTAGAGCATTATTAGTTATAAAATTCTCTTTCGTCCAATCTCTTAAGCTTAGTATTTCTTTAGTTATTTCGTCATTTTCATCTATGAATTTTTTTATAAGTGCTTATTTCTACTTCATCTGTTAAATATTCATATATTTTTGATAATAAGTATCCTTTTTTTAGTAAAACTAAGTATTTTTATATTTTTCATCATATTTTTAGGGAAATTTCATCATATAAAAGAGGTAGACTATGCTACCTCTTTTTATAGATTTTATTCTTCTACAGTTTCTTCTTTTTCAGGTGCTTGTAAAGCTTTGATACTTAAAGAAATCTTTTTGTCATCTTCATTAAAGTCAACAACTTTGGCTTCTATCATATCATTTACTTTTTAAAACATCAGCCGGTTTCTCAACATGATCACGACTTATTTGAGATACATGTAAAAGTGCATCTACTCCGTCTTCAAGTTCGATGAAAGCACCAAAAATCTGTCATACGAGCAACTCTACCATTTACTACATTTCCAAGTGCATACTTAGTAGCTGCATTTGCCCAAGGATTAAGCTCAGGGAATTTAAGAGAAAGAGCTATCTTTTCTCCTTGAATATCCTTAATGAAAGCTTTAACAGTATCACCTGCCTTATATACTTTCTTAGGATTTTCAACCCTACCCCAACTCATCTCTGAGATATGAAGTAAAACCATCTGCTCCACCAAGTTCAACGAAAGCTCCAAAGTCAGTAACATTTTTAATACTTCCTTCAATTACATCGCCAACTTTAATTTTGTCAAATAACTCTTTTGCAGCAGCAGCTTTTTTAGCAACTACTAACTGCTTGCGATCACCTATAACTCTTCTTCTACGTGGGTTAAATTCAGTAATAACAAATTCAATTTCTTGATCTTTGTACTTACTTAAATCTCTCTCAAATGTATCTGAAACAAGACTGGCAGGTATAAATACCTTTGCTTCTTCTACAGTTACACTAAGACCACCATCAAGAACTGCAGTAACTTTAGCTGTTAGAACTTCTTTGTTATTGAAAGCTTCTTCTAATCTCTTATTGCCTTTGTCTGCAGCAAGTCTCTTATATGAAAGAATTACTTGACCATCGCCATCATTTACCTTGAGTACCTTTGCTGTAATTTCATCACCGTCATGTACTACAGTTGTAAGGTCTAGATTACTGTCATTGCTATACTCATTACGTGTAACGATTCCATCTAACTTATAACCAATGTTTAATGTAATATAATCCGGTTTAACATTGATTACAGTTCCAGTAACAACCTCTCCTGTATGTATTGTCTTAAAAGACTCTTCTAACATTTGTTCAAAACTAAGATCTGACATTATTTTGAACCTCCTCGATAATATGTTTAGGGGTTGAAGCCCCTGCTGTAATGCCTACACTTTGCACATTTTCTAAAGCCTTCTTATCAAGATCTGCTAGTGTTTGTATAAAGATTGTGTTGTTACATTCTTTTTTACAAATCTCCACAAGTTTACTAGTATTAGAACTACTCTTATCCCCAATAACTATCATTGCATCTACTTCTTTTGCTATATCTATAGCTTCAGCTTGACGCTCATGTGTTGCATTGCAAATAGTGTTAAAGCACTTTATACTATAACCTAAATCATTAATTTTATCAACAATTTCTTTAAATTTTTATATGATTATATGTAGTTTGGGCTACTAAAGAGATATTTTTATCCTTTTCCAAGCCTAAAGCAATAAAAATCTTCTATATTATCTATTGCAATAGTATTATCATTTCCCCAACCTTTTATTCCCTCTACTTCAGGATGCTTAGGATTTCCTATTATAATTACAATATCCCTTCATTAGCCTTTTTTCTACTATTCTATGTATCTTTTTTACATAGGGACAAGTAGCATCTACAACATTAAGGCCTGAATTTTGACATTTCTCATGTACTTCTTTTTGTTACGCCATGAGAACGAATAACTATTGTTGCATGCAAGACTTAAATCATTTACATCAGCTATAACTTCTACCCTTTTTCATTCATATCTTTTACTACTTCTTGATTGTGAATTATAGGGCCTAAAGTATATACTTTTTATTTTTCTATTTCATCATAAACTTTCTCTACTGCTTTTTCTACCCCAAAACAAAAACCTGCTGATTTAGCCTTCTTTATTTCTCGCATTTTTACCTTTCTATTTAACAAAAAGAAATAATTTTTCCACCACTTCTTCTATACTTTAAATTTGAACTATCTATTAAAATAGCCTCTTTAACTTGTCTTAATGGTGCTATTTCTCTATTTGTATCTCTATAATCTCTAATTTCAATTTCTTTTTTATTTCTTCCGGATTTACATCTAAGCCTTTTTCTTTTAGCTCTTTATATCTTCATCCGCTCTCGTGTCTACACTTGCTGTAAGATATATTTTTAAATCTGCATTAGGTAATACATGACTGGCAATATCTCTACCATCCATAACAACCTTATTTTTTTCATAGCTAAATTTCTCTGTAAATTTAATAATTTACTTCTAACTTCTGAAAAACACTTATGCTACTAGCCATTCCACCTATTTTTCGGTTCTTATACTTTCTGAAACATCTTTTCCGTTTAAAAGAACAATTTGTTTTCCATCTTCATATTTTATATCTATATCAATATTTGAAAGATGAAAACTTACTACATCTTCTAAACTTATATCTATATCATTTTTCATAAAAGTATAGAGCTATGGCTCTATACATAGCTCCTGTATCTACATAGATAAAATTCAATTTTTTTACTGAGGTCTTTGGCTATTGTAGACTTTCCTGCTCCTGAAGGTCCATCTATTGCTATATTATACATATTCTATATTTTTCTCCTGCACACCAAGCACTAGACCAAGCTATTTGTAAGTTATAACCGCCGGTAAGTGCATCTATATCTAAAACTTCACCTGCAAAAAACAGATTTTTAACAAGCTTTGATTCCATAGTTTTAGGTTTTACTTCTTTTGTATCTATTCCACCTTTTTGTTATTATCGCTTCTTTAAAATCCTCTAGTGCTTGTAATAGTAAATTTCAATGCTTTTAATATTATTAATTAATATATTTCTTTCTTTTTACTTATTTCATTAACTTTTTATTAGAATCTATACCGACAATATCTAGAATTATAGGTATTAAAGCGGACGGTAATAAAGTTGTCAAAATATTTTTATACTCTTATTTTTACCCTCATCAAAAATCTCTTAATATACGCAATTTAATTTTTCAAAATTTAAAAGTCGGTTTTAAATCTAAATATAAGTCAAGATTAGTGTTTTCAAGTTCTTTAACTATGTATGAACTTGCTGATAAAATAAGTGGTCCACTAACACCAAAATGAGTAAAAATCATTTCTCCAAAGTCTTTATATATTAACTTATCTTTATATTTAATACTTATCTCTACATTTTTAAAGATAAAACCTTGTAAATTTCTTACTGTGTCTTCCTTTATATTAAGCGGAACTAAAGAAGGAGTAGGTTTTATTATATTATGTCCTAATTTCTTTGCAAAATTATATCCATCTCCTGTTGAACCCGTTGCTGCATAAGACATACCACGGTACAAAGTATAATAGAATCAGCATATATTCTCTCTTTGTTTTTTTAATATTATGCCTTTGACCTTTTATATCCGACTTCTAGTATAATCATCAACTATTATCTCACTTTACTTCTGTACGTAGATTAATATTAACATTTTAACTCTTTTAATTTATTAGTAAGAGCTTTTTATTATATCTGAAGAATGATCTGAAAGAGGAAATACTCTATTTCTCTTTCAATTTTTAGTGGACAGGAATTTTCTTCTATAAGCTGCATTATATTTTCATTTGTATATGATTTAAAAAGCACTATATAAGAATTTAGGATTACTCACAACTTTAGTCATAACTACATCCATACTGCTTGCATTTGTTAAATTACATCTACCTTTTGCCGGGTTATATATAATTTTTACCTAATTTCTCATTTTTCTCATATATACTTACTTCATGACCTATTAAAGCAGCGGATATAGCGGCAAGCATGCGGCAGCTCCACCGCCTATTATTATAACTTTGCTCATTATTTTCCTTTTTATTTATTAGTGAGTTATATATATTCACTCCTTAAAACTATCCTACAACTCTAATATTACAAAAATATTATAGATAGCTCTTATGGCTGTTTCAAAATCTTGCTCTCTAACACCTATTATTATATTAAACTCACTGGAACCTTGATCTATCATCTTTACATTAACATGTGCATGAGCTAGGCTGCAAAAATTCTACCTGCAGTACCTCTATTAGCTCTCATAGCTCTACCAACTACTGCAATAAGAGCTAAACCTGATTCCATCTCTACTGAATCCGGATTAACCAATCTATGTATTCCGCTACAACTTGTTGCTCTTTATTTTCAAATTCTGATTGATGTACTATAACAGACATAGTATCTATACCTGAAAGGCATATGTTCTATAGATATACCATTATCGTCAAAAACTTGAAGAACTTTTCTACAAAATCCAACTTCTGAATTCATCATAGCTTTATCTATATTGATAGAACAAAAACCTTTTTTACCTGCTATACCGGTAATAGTATAAGTTGGTCTTTTGCAGGTACTTTCCACTATCATAGTTCCAAAATCTTCAGGTTTATTTGTATTTTTTATATTAATAGGAATTCCTTCAGCTCTTACAGGAAAAATAGCATCTTCATGCAATACACTAGCCCCCATATAAGAAAGCTCTCTAAGCTCTCTATAAGTAATAGTTTCTATAGGTTCCGGAGTATCAACTATTCTTGGGTCTGTAACTAAAAGCCTGAAACATCGGTCCAGTTTTTCATATAAATCAGCTTTTAATAGCTCTAGCTACTATAGCGCCTGTTATATCACTACCACCTCTAGAGAAAGTTTTAACTTTTCCATTTATATCAATACCATAAAAGCCCGGAATTACAGCATTTTCCTTATCTTTTAATCTATTTGCTAATATCTCATTAGTTTTTCTGCATCAAAATTATCATCTTCTCCAAAGAAAATAACTTCTGCCGCGTCTACAAATTCATAGCCTAAATAATTAGCCATTATAATACCATTAAGATACTCTCCTCTAGAAGCTGCATAATCCCTTCCGCACCGCTAAAAACCCACTTTCTATAACTTCAAATTCACTATCCAAACTAAGAGCTAAAACCTAAGCCTTTTATTATATCATTATATCTATCTTTTATTTTATTAAATATTTTTATAGTCATCACCTGAGCTGATAGAATCATAAGCTGCATAAAGCATATCTGTAACTTTCATCTTTTGGCATCTCTTTACCTGGTGCTGATGGAACAACAAATCTTCTGGAATCCTCAGCTCTTATTATTTCTCCAACCTTCTCAAATTGACTTGCACTGGCAAGAGAGCTACCCCAAATTTAACAACTTTTTAACATAATATATTTCCTTTTTCTTAAGTAGTCTTTAGTATTTTACTTTTGTTACTATATACTATTTCTTAAAATATGTCTAGGCAAACCATTATATATTATAGGCTCAAGTTCACCTAATATAAGAGGTCGTAAGTATTCTATTCCTTTTTCAGTTATACCTACTCCGTCATCTGTTATAAATTCATCAGGTACTTTTTCTTTTCTTTATTTGCTACTTCATTAACATCTCTAAATCCATAAAGACAATTATACTCACTACTATTGTCTCTTAAAAGCAAACCATTATACCTGTTTTACCTGAATTTGCAAAAAGTAACTGCTATTTCACCGGCTAAGAAAGCTTCATCTATATCTGTAGCACTGGCATAATGTGCTGCACATCTTTGTAAAGTATTTAACTCCACAGCTCTAGTTTTACATTTTAATTTATCTTTGAGTATATTTGCAAGACAAGATGCTGTTCCTGAAAGTGCTACATGTCCGAAAGCATCTTTTTTTGCAGTTGTACTTTCTGAAACATATTTGCCATCAGCTAATTTTATGCCCTCAGAAACCGCTATGAGTAAACTCTTTTAGTTTTTGCAGTTTTTTTAACCTTTTAACAAAAAATCATCTACATCAAAAAAACTTTTTCCGGTAGATAAATCAAACCGTCCCTCACAATCTACATCCTTGGCTAAGGCTGCACTTGCTGTAAGCCAACCTGCATTTCTTCCCATAATTTCAACTATTGTTATTGCCGATATATCATATACCAAAGCATCTCTTATAAGTTCTTTTGTACTGGTTGCTATATACTTTGCAGCACTTCCAAAACCCGTGTATGATCTGTTCCTACTAAGTCATTATCTATAGTCTTAGGAATACCTACAAATTTAATATCAGAATTTATTTTTCTTTGCATAAGCTGACAGATTCTTTATAGTATCCATAGAATCATTACCACCTATATAGAAAAACATATCTATTTTTATATTTATCCAATATTTCAAAGATTTTTAAGATAATCTTTCTCATTTTTCATAATTTTTAATTTATATCTACAAGAACCTAAAAAGATGAAGGTGTCCTTTTTAATAATTCAATATCCATTTCATTAGTAAATTCTTTGTCTAAATCTATAATTTTTCAGATAAAAAGACCTTCTATACCATTTACCATTCCATAAATGCATTTATCTTCTTTCCACCTATAAATACACCTGCTAAAGAAGAATTTATTGCCGCTGTAGGACCGCCTGATTGACCAATTAATATATTATTCATAATATCCCTTTTTAATTATTTATATAACTTATATTTGCTTTATCTAAAAATATCAAGAATATACTTATCCCAAGCACTTTGGGCACCTTTTATCTAAAATGAAATCATTTAAAAAATATTCCATTTGTCAAAGTCAAAGCTTTATCTTCATATATTATATTTATAAAACATTCTTTTAATTTATCTTTAAAATATATCAAGAGCATTATCTTCTATAAATTTCTCTATATTATATTCATCCAATTTTAGAACTATCTTAAAAGATACCGTAAACGTTTGCCTTTTTATTAAATCAAAACACAAAGGCTTTTAAATCTTTCCAATATGAATAAGACTTACTTTCTTCATCTTCATAATAAGACTTTATTTATCAATCCATTTATAGAAAATGTATTATATGTACTTATTTCTATATCGGTAACATAATATTTATCAAATAATTCTCTTGAAAATAGCTCGGTAGTAAAACTTTTTAAATCATCTACTTTAATTGCTAACATCAAAAATTCTCCTCATAAAAATCAAAAATTTTAATATCTAAATCATCAGATATATTTTCTTTAATATTTTTTTCTAAGTCTTTAGATACAGATATATGCCTTTTCTTCGCAAAATCATAACAGGTTCTAGATAACTCGGATAAACTTTTTTTCATTTAATAAATGCTTCTTATTTTCTTTTGTACTAATTTCATCATAGGAATTTACCATCTTATATATATAATACTTACCTGAGCTTTTTATTATATCTGAAATTTGACTGTTTTCTAAGCTAAATATTTCGTTTTCTATCTCACCGAATATTCTCCTCTTTTTAGTTTAACATCTTTATCTAAGAAATATGTTAAATTAGTATCAATCTCTTCGTTTTTATCTAAGCTTTCTTTTGCATTTTTTTAGCACTAACTTCATCATCGAAGCTAAATCTATCAACCAAAACCACTCTAGCCTCGTTTTCACTAATTTCAAGCCCTGACTGCACAAGTAATTTTTTTCTTTCATTTTTAAAAGCTTTCGTATAAGCAGTAAATAAAGTATATAGGCTGTCCTTATCTATATTTTGCCAATTCAGAAATTTTACTTTTTATTTAATTCTTTCAAAATATCTTTCACTTATATTTTTAATTTTTCTTCATCTTTTAGTATCTAAGAGTAAATTTTCTTCTTTTTGCCATTTCTGTTAATATATATAATTCTATAGTAAAACTATTCATATCTTCCAGGAAAAAGTTCTTCAAAGCTATAATCTTCTCCTGAAATGCTGTATATGGTTGACCATATCTCTTTTCCACATACTCCCTCAATCTTTTTCTTTCTTAGATAAAACTAACAATAAAACTTCCTTATTGTTATAACTACTACTCATGGAAGTTTTTCTCCACAAGCCACAAGTAAGACTAAAACAAGCAAAGATATGAGAAATTTTATAATTTTCTTCATAATATACCCTTTTAAGAATTTATTAGAATACCAACTACTATTCCAAGTATAGCTCCTGCTAATACTTGAAGTGGTGTATGACCCTACAAGTTCTTTTAAGTTTTTCGTCAAAAGCTTCCAAACTGGGTATATTAAATATATCACTATCTAGAAGTATATTTAATAATTTAGCTTGCTTTCCCGTTTCTCTTCTAACTCCTGAGGCATCATACATAACTATGCTTTGCTAAAAATAAAAAGTAACAGCAAATTCAAATGAGGAAAAACCATATTTACATGCCGCACCTGCTACTAGTGCACAGACAGTAGCAGAATGTGAACTAGGCATACCACCACTAGACCACATTCTTTCTATAGAAAAGCTTTTTATATCTCCAAGCTTCTATGAAAGTTTTAAGTAATTGTGCTATAAACCAAGCTACTACTGAACCCTAATAAAATATTATTGGAAATAATTTCTTTTAAATGTATCATTAAAACTCCTAACCTATAAGCCAATCATATAACTCTTGATATTTTAGAGCTGAACTCGTCCAAGAATAATCCATTCTCATTGCTCTATCTATAATTTTTATTCCATTCAACTCTTCTATTTTTATAAATATGTTTAGCATATTTTATTTGATCCAACATTTCATGCGCATTATAATTTCTGAATGAAAAACCTGTTCCTTCACTGGTATATTCATTATATGGAATAACTGTATCTTTTAATCTCTGTCTCTCTTACAATAGGAACGCAACCATATCTAAGAGATAAGTTGGGATAAACCACAAGGTTCAAATAAAGACGGCATAAGAAAAAGCATCTGCAGCTGCATATATTCTATGTGATAATTCCTCCGAATAGTATATATTAGCTCTAACTCTATCATTATACTTCCAGTCATAATGTCTAAACATATTTTCATATTTAGGATTACCTGTACCAAGAATTCATGTTGTGTGTCTTCTGCACATATCTCCTCCATAACATAATCTATCAAATCCAGCCCTTTTTGATCAGTTAATCGAGAAACTATAGCTATCATAAATTTATTATCATCTTCTATAAGACCTAATTCTCTTTGTAGGGCACGCTTATTTTCTATTTTTATCTCTTCTGAAATTGGATATATTATAATTTTTATATATATCTTTATCCGTTTCGGATTAAATATTTCATAATCTATTCCATTAACTATCCCTCTAAGTGCATTTTGTCTTGCTTGTAGAAGTCCTTGTAAGTTCTCACCATAAAAATCTGTCTTTATTTCTTCAGCATATGTTTGACTGACAGTAGTTATAGCATCAGCATATACAAGGCCACCTTTTAATAAATTTCACTTCCATAAGCTTCTAATTTATCACTTGTAAAGAAATAGTCTGACAGCATACTATATCTTTTTATAGTATCTATATCCCAAGTACCTTGAACTTTTAAATTATGTATAGTCATAACCGTTTTTTTATATCTTTATAAAAATCTGATCCTGCAAATCTTTCTTTTAAATATACAGGAACAAGACCTGTTTTGCCAATCATGGCAATGTACTATATCAGGTTTAAAGCCTATTACCGTAAGGCGAAAGAGAAGAATAAGAAAAGAAAATAAATTTTTCTATATCATATAGCCAATCTCCATAAGGTCTATCACCACCAAAATAAGCTTCATTATCTATGAAATAAAAAGTTATTCCTTCATACTCTGTTTTAAATATACCAACATATCGACTTTGTCCATTATAATCAATCCAAAATTAGTTATATATTCTAATTTTTCTACATATTTGTAAGGCATACATAAATACTTTGGCAATATAACTGCACATTCAAAATATCTTTTATCAAAACACTTAGGTAATGAACCTACAACATCTGCCAAGCCACCGGTTTTTACAAATGGTACTGCTTCACTAGCCATAAAAAGAATCTTTTTCATGATAGCCTCCTATCTATTCTTATACTTATTTTGCCAATTCCTTCATCTCTTTTGCTGTGTCCAGAACAGCTTTTGTTATCTCACTACCACCAAGAAGTCTTGCAAGTTCCAGAGCCAAACTTTCATCTTTTATATTTTTCTATACTTGTTTTTAGTTTCTATACCATCACTGGATTTTTCTATCAGATAATTGCAATCAGCCATAGCTGCAATCTGAGGCAAGTGAGTTATACATAATACTTGATGTTCTTTAGAAATATATGAGATTTTCGGCTACTTTTTGAGCTGTTTCTACCACTTATTCCTGTATCTATTTCATCAAATATCAAGGTATCTATATCATCTACATTTGCAAGTACAGACTTGAAAGCCAGCATAACTCTTGATAATTCTCCACCACTGGCAACATCTTTTAAAGGGCTTTAGAGGATTACCCGGATTAGTAGAAATCATAAACTCTATATCATCTAAACCATTCACAGAAAAATTATCAAGTTCCTTAAATTCTATTTTAAATTCCACATTAATAAAATTTTAACTCTATCAAGTTATTCTTTATATTTTCTTCCAATATTTTTGCTACTTTTTCTGAGAAGTCTTAAACTATTAGATAAATCAGTAAATTCCATCTCTAAATTTTTCTAATTCCCTGCTTAACTTTTCTCTGTCTGAATCAAAATTGAGTAAATCTCTTAATCTTTCTTTTTAGATTTTAAAAATAAAAGCCAGTTTATCTGTATCACTTGTATATTTATTTGTGAAACGATTAACAAAATCTAATCTTTTTGAATTTTTCAAAATTCTCTTCACTATAATCAAGTTTATCAAAGTAAGCTTTTAATATCTCTATTTATATCACATATTTTTTTGCATCTAAATCATACAACTCTTCTTCAAATTCTTTAAGTTCAGGAGAAAAACTTGAAATTTCTTCCAAGCTGGTAACTGCACTTCCAATATCAGTATTATCTAATATTTCTATTACATCTGTTAGATTATCATTTATGTTAGATACAACTTTTAATTTTCTATAAGCCATATTTAGTTTTTCTTCTTCATTGGGCTTTTAGTCTAGAAATTTCAATTTCTCTTATTTCATATTTAAGTATATCTATTTCTCTTTCTCGTATAAAACTGTCATCATCTAAACTCAACTTATTTTTATTTCTTTATATCTATCATAAAGAGCTTGTATAGTAGCTTTTAAAGCTAAAGCTTCTTTATCTAACATACCATCTACTATTGATAAATGCTTAGCTTTTTGATAATAAAGATTGATGCTCATGCTGTCCATGTATATCTATTAATAATCCGGTAAGAGTAGATAATTTTTGCTATAGTAATGCTTTCATCATTAACCTTTAAGATACTTCTTGAAGCTGACAATTTTTCTACTTATTATCAAAAATACCGTCTTCTAAAATATTAAAATCTAAAGACTTTTATATATTCTATTTTTCCTTGTCCAAAATTTTTAAAAATAAGCTCAACATAAGCAAATTCAGCACCTTCTCTTATTATGTCTTTAGAAGTTTTTGCTCCAAGTGCAAAATTTATAGAATCAATCAAGATAGATTTTCCTGCTCCTGTTTCTCCTGATAAAACTGTAAAACCACTTCTAAAATCCAAATCTGCCTTTTTCTATTAATGCCATATTTCTTATATGTAATTCTAAAAAGCATTATCCTCCTATTCCGAAATAAGTTTCTTTATTTCTTCCCCAACAACTATTGCTTCTTCATCTGTTTTTAACCGCACAGAAAATAGTGTCATCTCCTGCTATACAACCTATTATACTAAGTATATTCATATGATCTATAGCAGCGGCGGCAGCCATTGCCATACCTGAAACCGTTTTAATAACTAGAATATTTTTGTGCTAACGCAAGATTTATATATGCATCTTTTAATATTCTAACATATTTATTTTTCTCATCATCTTTTATTTCTTTTTATGTATCTAACTGTTTCTCCTTTTTAGAGCTAATCTTTCCTAAAGTGTAACTGTTTTTATATCTCTTGAAACTGTAGCTTGAGTTACATCAAAACCTTCTTTTCTAAGAATATCTACTAAATCCTGTTGCTTTGAAACATTTCTGGTAGATATTATTTCTAAAATTCTTTCTTGTCTTTTTATTTCTCATTATAAACCCTCTCATCTTATTTCTAAGATTATCCATAAAAAGCAGTACCATTTAATTTTATAAAAATGTACTTTTACCTTAGACTCGCTTATAATTACATGATCACCTTTGTCCAGCTTAATAGTATTTTCACCATCAAATATAGCAATTCTTTCTCCTGTTTCTTCCCTATTATTTTCTATATCAACTATACTGTCACCACCTAAAACTATACTTCTTAAATTTTAGACTATGTGGACATATAGGTGTTACTATCATCATTCTGGCTTTCGGTTCTGCTAAAGGTCCTCCTGCACTTAGATTATATGCAGTCGAGCCTGTGGGTGTTGATATTATAATACCATCACTATTATATGAATTCAGATATTCATCATTAACATTTATTTTTACATTGTATTGTTTTTCCGGGTTAATATTCTATTAATTACAATTTCATTTAATGCTAAATACTTTTTTTGTTTGAACACCTTTTTATTGCATAACCTTTTTAGCATCATTCTCTTTTTCTATGGTAAAATCTAAAACTTAAAAGCCTATCTATAATATTTTCTACATCATCTTCTTTTACACTGGTTAAATAACCTAAATGTCCCATATTAATACCTAAAATAGGTATATTAAGTCCTGCTATATCTCTAGCTACTCTCATTAAAGTTCCATCACCACCCAGAGTAATTATACAATCAATATTCTCAGGTAACTTATTTTTATCAATGTAACCTATACTTCTAGATGTATTAATGCTCTTATCTTTCAAAAATAATATCTAGATTATCAGCATATTGCAATACCCTTCTTTGCTATCATTTAATACCATATAAAAATTTTTCATACTCTACCTATCTAAGCTTTTCATGTGCCTCATCTACTATTTTTATTATATCAATATCTTTACTATCTGATAAATTCTCATCTTTAGTAAGATGGTATAAATATTCAATATTACCCTCGGGGCCTTTTACAGGTGAAAAGCTAAGATTTAATATTCTAAAAACCATTATCTTTGGCATATTTAAAAACAGCTTCTATAACTTCTATATGAACCTTTTTATCTCTAACAACGCCCTTTTTTTCCCAACTTTTCTCTACCTGCCTCAAACTGAGGTTTTGATAAGTGCAGCTACTTCTCCTTTTATTTGATAATAGCTCTTTAACAGCCGGCAAAACTTTTTGATAAAGAAATAAAACTGACATCTATTGATGAAAAATCTATATCTTCACTAATATTTTCATGTGTAACTATAACGAATATTAGTTTTTTCCATACATACAACTCTTTCATCATTTCTAAGTTTCCAGTCTAATTGACCATGTCCAACATCTATGGCATACACTTTCTTTGCACCATTTTGTAACATACAATCAGTAAATCCTCCTGTGGAAGAACCTACATCCATACATATCTTGTTTTCCAAATTCAGCAAAAATTTATCTACAGCTTTTTCTAATTTCAAACCACCTCTGCTTACATATTTTAAGGTATTTCCTCTAACTTCTATAGGAAGATTCTCTTCAAAGCTGGTGCCTGCCTTATCTTCTTTTATACCATCTACATATACAATTCCTGACATTATTATAGCTTTTGCCTTTTCTCTTGAGGTGGCAAATCCCTTTTTACCAATAAAATATCAAGTCTTTCTTTCACTATATTAACTCCTTAATTTTGGTATATATAGACTCGGAATCCAAGCCTAAATCTTTTAATAAGCTAACATCTCCATGTTCAACATATTTATCATTTTATTCCGAAATGATAAATTTTTGTTATTATTATTAGAATTGATATAATCGGCTATTTTCACACCAACTCCACCATCTATAACATTTTTCTTCCATAGTAATTATGATTTTATGTTTTGCCGCCACTTTATCCAAAGCTTCTAAATCTAAAGGTTTTACAAAGCGTAAATTTATTAAACTAACATTCATACCCTCTTCTTTTTAATTTATTTCTTACATGCCTCCTGTACTAATCATAGTTCCTAGACAAATTAAAGCTATTTCACTTTCATCATATATAAATTCTGCTTTTTCCGTACTCTATAGGAGTATTAAATTCTGATAAACCTGTGTATGCTTTTCCTCTAGGATATCTTATGGCACTAGGTGTGTTAAGACTTAACAAAAAAGTTAATCCTGATTTTAATTCATTTGCATTCTTAGGTGCAAATATAGTCATATTAGGTATTAAATTCAAGTATGACAAGTCAAAAATACCTTGATGTGTTTCTCCATCTGCCCCAACCAAACCTGCTCTATCAATAGCAAAAACCACCGGTAAATTTTGTATACAAACATCGTGTATTATCTGATCAAAAGCTCGTTGTAAAAATGAAGAATATATAGCAACTACAGGTTTTAAACCACCTAATGCCATTCCGGCAGCCATAGTAACCGCATGCTGCTCTGCTATACCTACATCGAAAAATCTATTTGGAAAAAGCTTTAGAAAAACTCACTAAGTCCTGTTCCTTCAGGGCATAGCTGCAGTTATAGCAACTATCCTTTTCATCTTTTTGCTAATTCACATATATTCTCAGAAAAATATAGCTGAATAATCAATAACTTTTATTTTTATTTAAACTCTCACCTGTAGCAATATTAAAACTGGATACTCCATGATATTTCTCAGGCATATTTTCTGCCGGCTTATATCCTTTTCCTTTTTAGTTATTACATGTACTAATACAGCATGCTCGAGTTTCTTTGCAGCTTCAAATACTTTTTAAAAAGTGCCTTAGTATCATGTCCATTAACCGGTCCCAAGTAGGTAATACCCATATTTTCAAAAAAACATTCCGGGTATAAGAAACTGTTTTATACTATCTTTTAGTTTGTTTTAGACCTGCTATAGCGGCATTTCCATGTGGAACTTTATTTAAAATATCTATTATACCTTGTTTAAATCTATTATAAGGTCTACCTGTTCTTATGCTATCCAAATAATTAGACATACCACCTACATTATGTGAAATAGACATTTCATTATCATTTAAAAACTATTATAAAATTCTTCTTTAATCTGGCTGCATTATTAAGTGCTTCTATATGCCATACCACCGGTTAATGCTCCATCACCTATAACACTGATAACGTATCTATCTTCTTTTTAAATCTCTAGCATAAACTAAACCCAATCCTGCTGATATACTTGTAGAAGAATGGCCTGTATTAAAAGCATCGCATTCACTTTCACTAGTCTTAGGAAAGCCTGACATACCTTTATATTTTCTTAATTCATCAAATTCTTTTTTTCTACCGCTAAGTATCTTATGAGTATAACTTTGATGACCTACATCCCAAATTATTTTATCTTTGGGTAAATTAAAACTGGTAAATAAAGCCATAGTAAGTTCTACAACACCTAGATTACTGGCAAGATGTCCACCAACTTTACTTAACTTTTTAATTAGAAAAGCTCTTATCTCTTTTGCTAACCTATCATAATCTTCCAGTTTTATATATATCACCAGCTTCATTTATATTATCAAGTAACATCTTTACCTCTTAATTTGCTCTTTTTATAAAGTCAAAGCTACTATTTCTTTTAATTTAGAGCTATCTTCCTCAAAAAGAATCCAGTAAAATCAGAGCATCTTCCTCCATTTTTCAAGATATGCATACTCCAAGCCGTAAATACTTACATAAGTATTTTTTTATTATTATCTCTATCTGAATGAACAGGTTTTCCTAGTTCTTCACTTGATGATGTTTCATCTAAAATATCATCTTTTATTTGGAAAGACATTCCTATATTAAAGGCAAGTTTTTCACTTTCTCATAGTAAATTCATCTGCTCCTGCTAAAATAGCACCTATTAACATACTTGCTTCGATTAAAGCACCTGTCTTTAAAGTATAAATGTAATACAATTCTTCTTTGCTTTAGATTTTCTCCGGGTTTTTTGAACATCTAAAACTTGTCCTCCAACCATACCGTCTATACCGCTATTTTTCCCTAAAAAACATCTAGTGCTTTTAATATATCTTTTATAATACTTTCATCTTTTAAATCCAACATAGCGGTAGTAATGATTCTGAAAGCCTCTATAGATAAGGCATCACCTGCAAGTACAGCCATATCTTCTCCAAACTCTGCCCAAGTACTTTTTATTCCCTCGTCTGAGTTCATCATTATCTATACAAGGAAGATCATCATGTATCAAACTAAAGGTATGTATAAATTCTATTCCTGCCATAAATGGATGTAGAATATCTATATTCTTTCCGCCACATAATTTATATGTTTCTAAAAATTAATAAAGGTCTTACTCTCTTTTCCGCCATTTATAACTGCCTTATTCATAGCTTCTCTTACAAGCTTTGAAAGACTGTTTTCATTACACAAATATTTATATATAACATTATTAATATAAGTTATATCATATTTAATATCCAAAAATATCTCCTTTACTTATCCTCAAGTATAACAAGTTCTTTCTCAACTTTATCTATTTTTAGAACTAACTTCACTTATAAGTTTCATTCCATTCTCATAAATTTTAAAGCTATCTTCCAAACTGGTATTATTATTTTCTAAGTCTGCCAACACTTGTTCCAAGTCTTTAAATAATTCTTCTATATTTTTCTTCTTTATTTGGCATAATATACTCCTATTGTTTTATATTCCATATCCAATACTTTTGCACTAACTTTACCATCTATAAAACTAAGATTTATTATACTGTCTTTTATATCTTTTACCTTACTTATTCTATTTCCTAAATCATCAGCAACATAAGCATAACCATTTGCTATACGTTTTTAAAGGTGATAAAGCTTCTATTTTAGTTGCATAAATAGCTAATTTAGATTTTTGTATCATTTAATTTTGCATTAATCTTTTTATTTAAGCTATTATCTATTTCAACAAGATAAGTTCTGTATCCGTTAATTCTTTTAGTAGGTGAAAATGAAGCTAATTTTAATTTGTAAGTTTGTAATATATTATTAAGCAAAGCAAGTTTTGTTCTCAATGAATTTTTCATTCTTATATTAATATTATCTAAATCTGATACAAATTTAGAATATTCAAAGTTAGCAATTTCCGCCGCTTGACTAGGGGTTGCCGCTCTAATATCTGCGACAAAATCCGCTATAGTAAAATCAGTTTCATGCCCTACCGCACTTATAATAGAGCGTTTTGAGCCTCATAAATAGCTATTGCCAATTCTTCCTCATTAAAAGACCATAAATCTTCTATACTTCCACCACCACGTCCTACTATAATTACATCCACATCTATTTTATCTAAAAGCTTTTATACCTTTTATTATACTCTTATAGGCATTTTCACCTTGCACAAGTGCGGATACAAAATAAGTTCGACATAAGGATTACGTCTTTTACTAACATTTATAATATCCTGAATAGCAGCTCCTGTAGGTGAAGTTACTATACCTACTTTACTTGCAAATCTAGGTATAGTTTTTTTGTTTTTCATCAAAGAGTCCTTTTTCTTCTAGTATAGCTTTTTAGCTTTAAATATTTCTCATATAATATACTAAGACCTGCTTCTTCTATTCTAGATGCATATAATTGATATTTACCACCTTGCACATAAACTTCTATACTGCCACTTACAATGACTTTCATACCATCTTTTAAGGGCGAATTTCAGTCCGGTAATTCTCTTTCCCTTTAAACATAACCGCTGATATTTGAGATTTACTATCTTTAAGTGTAAAATATATATGTCCTGAACTATTATATGTACAATTACTAACTTCACCTTCTATACTTATATTAGAAAGACCGGACGACTTGAAAATAGTTTATTAATCCCTTCATTTACCTCTGTAACTGAATAAACATTTTCCATATTAAACTAATTTTCCTAAAATTGCATTTATAAAGGATGAACTATCATCTCCACCAAACTTTTTAGCTAAATTAATTTGCCTCATTTATGGCTACAGCTTCAGGTATAGAATCTACATATTTCATTTCGTAGTAAGCTAATCTAAGTATAGCCTTTTCTATCTTTGGTAATCGGTCAAAAATTCCATCCCTCTATAGCCGCCTCTAATTTTGTATCAATTTCTTCTAGGTGAGTATTACAGTCTTCAACTCTTTCTTTAGCTTCCGCTTTATCAAATTCATCAAATACTACTTCGTGTAATATTTTAGGCTCACCTTTAGAATCAAACTCATCTTCTCTAATTTGTTCAAAATATAAATCTATTTGTTCTTTCTTTTCTGTTTCAGGATAAAAATCCATATCGAATAACATCTTAAAAACAATGTTCTCTAAATAAAACTCTATTCATTTTCTTCCTCTCGATAGATATATTTAATTACTCTATTATATATGATTTTGTACTTTTAAACAAGAAAAAAAGAGAAGTATGCTATTTTTAGGCAACACCTCTCTTTTTAATTAAAAACCCTAGCTATTAAGCTAGGGTCTAATTACTGCATTAGTTGAATTTACGTTTTCTTGCCGCTTCTGACTTCTTTTTACGTCTTACGCTTGGCTTCTCGTAATGCTCTCTTTTACGAATCTCTTGCTGAATGCCAGCTTTAGCTACAATTTCTCTTAAATCTTCTGAGTGCACTATCAAGACTCTCGTTCTCTTTCACAATCACGTTTGACATCAAACACTAACCTCCCTCCGGTTTGTGAAATAAATACATAGTAAGTATAACATAATATCCATAGTAGTCAACATATTTTCTAAAAATATTATATATTTTTAGTATAAGTATATATTTTATACCTTTATGTAGCATTAAATATTATGTTAACCTATATATCATATAATTGAATTAACTTATTTAAGCCATTCTTTTTACAGTCAAACTTAACTAAATTTTTATTGCAACATAGCTTCAAGAGTAACTTTTACATTAGCTAAGGCTTCATCAATCTTTTCAGATTCTTTCCGCCGGCCTGTGCCATATTTGGACGACCGCCACCGCCACCGCCAACTATAGGGCGATGACTTTAATTATATTCCCCGCATTTTGCACCTTTTTTATAGCCTCATCACGGCCATAGCAAGCAGGTTCACTTTTTCCATCTACTATTGACGCAGAACAACTACGCCATCATCTGTACTGGATTTTAAATTATCACCAAGAGTCCTAAGTTCATTAACTTCAACTCCCTCAAGTTTTTTTACAAAAGAACTTTTACACCTTTTACTTCTATAATATCATTTTTCTACATTTGAAATACTATCTTTAGCTAACTTAGCTTTTAATTTATCATTTTTCAGCTTTTAGCTCTTTTTAACTCATCTATTAAAGCTTTTAATCTGCTTTTAATTTCATTAGTATTAGTCTTTAAAAGATTTGCTAAATCATGTAAATCCTCTTCCATACTCTTATAATAATTAAGCAATGCATCTCCTGTAAGTGCTTCTATACGTCTAACACCTGCAGCTATACCTGACTCGGATATAATTTTAAATGCACCTATTTCAGCTGTATTAGAAACGTGAGTACCTCCACAAAGCTCTTTAGAAAAATCTCCCATGCTTACAACTCTTACTTTACCATGATATTTTTCTCCAAATAAGGCCATCGCCCCACTCTTTTTGCATCCTCAAGTTCCATAATATCTGTTTTAACAGTATTTGAAGCTTTTATTTCTTTATTTACAAGTTCCTCAATCTTTTGCAACTCTTCTTTTGTAAGAGCTGAGAAATGAGTAAAATCAAATCTTAATCTATCACTGGCTACCAAACTACCTGCTTGTTCTACATGTGTTCCTAGAACAGTTCTAAGTGCTTTATGCAGTAAATGAGTACCACTATGATTTTTACAGGTACTTTCTCGTTGGCTACATCAACTTCAAAATGAACTGTATCTCCTAAATTAAAAGAACCTGAAACAACTTTACCTACATGTCCTATTTTATCACCTTGTAATTTAACTAACATCATCAACCTCAAATATACTATCTCCGACTTTTTATAATACCTGTATCTGCCATTTGACCACCCATAGTAGCATAAAAATACAGTTTTATCTGTTATTATAGTACCTATTTCATCTTCTTTTAAACTAGTAACTATATCATTTTTCCGTTGTAAGTGCAGTTATCTTTCCTTCACCTTCGTAAATTCCATAACCTATAAATTCTGTACTTAAACTTGGATCTAAAGACTGATAAACTGTTACATCAGCTCCCATATAATTTGTTGTTTTTCTTGCTTTTCTTGCTTTTTCTTTTTGTTCTTTCATAGCAAGATTAAAGCCTTCTTCATCTAAGCTTAAGCTTTTTCTTCAAGAATCTCCTTAGTTAAATCTATAGGGAAACCATAAGTATCGTAAAGTTTAAAAGCTTCTTCTCCACTCATTAGCTTTCTGCCTTCTTTTTGCATAGAATTTTCTATGTCAGCTAAGATAGCAAGACCTTGATCTATAGTTTTGTAGAATTTATCTTCTTCTTCTGTTAAAACTTTTTAAAAATCATAGCTTTCTTTTCTTCAAGTTCAGGATAACCATCTTTACTTGAAGCTATAACTCCATTTGCAAGTTCAGCTAAGAATTTTTATCTATACCCAACATACGTCCATGTCTGGCGGCTCTTCTAAGAAGCCTACGAAGAACATATCCACGACCTTCATTGCTTGGCATGATACCATCGCTAATCATAAATGTACAAGAACGTATATGATCTGTAATAAGTCTAAGTGAAATATCTTTTATATCATCATCTTTATATCTTATACCTGCAAGAGTCGCTACACTATCAAAGTAAAAGCTTTTATAGTATCTACCTCAAAAATAGAATCTACATCTTGTAGGGGCAACTGCAAGTCTTTCTAGCCCCTATACCTGTATCTATATTTTTATTTTCTAATTCTGTATAATTGCCTTTTCCATCGCTGTTAAATTGTGTAAATACATTATTCCAAACTTCCATATATCTATCACATTTCACAACCGACAGTACAATCCGGTCTATCGCAACCATACTTAGGACCTCTGTCATAATAAACTTCTGAACTGGGACCACAAGGACCTGAACCATGTTCCCAAAAATTATCTTCTTTTCCAAATCTAAAAATTCTTTCTGACGGAATACCTATTTCTTTTATTCCAAATATCAAAAAGCTTCATCATCTTCCAAATAAACAGAAGGATATAGTCTATCTTTATCAAGACCTACAACTTCCGTTAAGAACTCCCAAGTCAAGATATAGCTTCTTTTTGAAATAATCTCCAAAAGAAAAAGTTTCCGAGCATTTCAAAAAAAGTACCATGTCTTGCTGTTTTACCTACATTTTCTATATCACCTGTACGAATACATTTTTGACAAGTAGCCACTCTTTTTCTAGGTGGTATCTCTTGTCCTGTAAAATATGGCTTTAATGGTGCCATACCTGAATTTATTAATAATAAACTGTTATCATTATGTGGAACTAGAGAAAAGCTTTTCATAACTAAATGTCCCTTTGAGTCAAAAAGTCCAAAAACATTTTTCTTATCTCATTTACCCCATATTTTTGTCATATTCTGTTTCCTAGTTTTAAATAAAACATTTAAACTACAGACTATCAGATAAGTCTGTATTCCTTTCTAATTAAAATTTCTCTTCTTACTTATAGCATCTCTACTATCTCTAAATTTCTTACGCAATAATGCCTGCAAAAGCCTAAAAATCCAAAAATAATAGCCTTTACTATAGCTTCTACAAAAGCAGCAGTTAATCCCATAACATCACCTTCCCCTTTTAGAATATTGTCTTAATTCTAGCATAGAGAGTATAAAAAGTACAAGTGACTACTTTAAAGAAACATATAAAACAAAATAAATTCCAACAATATATTTTTGTCGGAATTTATTTTTAATATACTTATATATAAATTAACTTAATAATTATTTAATTAAACCTAATTCTTTGTTTAACCAATTAAGTGCTGAAACAGTAACATAATTGTATGGTTGATTGAAATGTGGCATAAAGAATATATCAAGTAATGCAAGTTCTGCCATAGTCAATTTCTTTTGTATTGCTAAAGAAAACATATTTATCATTGCAGATACATCATAATTTGAACCTAATTGAGCTCCTACTATAACTTTGTCGCTCTTTCTATAAACTATTCTTATTTTAACTTTAGGATTTTCCACTTCCATAAAGGCAGGGAATTGTGTATCCTCAAAATCAACATATTCTACTTCAAGACCTTCTCTAGCGGCACCATCTACACTAAGACCTGTACAAATTAGCTTATAACCATAGATACCTAAAGCACTTGAGCCTTGAACACCTGCAGTTTCTACAGCTGTACCACAAATATTATGGGCAGCTATGATACCTGATCTAACTGCATTTGTAGCAAGAGCTATGTAATTTACTCTATCTCTGGCATTATCATATATGGTAGCACAATCTCCTATTGCATATACATTCTCATCACTTGTTCTACCATTCTTATTTACAAGATATGCACCGTTTGCATATAAATCTAAATGTCCGTTTCCAAGTGAAGAATTTGGTTTAAAAACCAACAGCACAGATAACCATATCGGCATCGTATCTACCCTTATCTGTTACTACTCCTGTAACCTTTGTTTCTCCCTCAAATTCTACTACTTTTTCTCCAAGAGCAAATTTTATACCATGCTCTTCCATTCTATTTTCATTTCATCAGAAAATCTTGTATCAAAATATCCATTAAGAATATGATCTACCATATCTATAAGAGTTACTTTCATTCCAAGTCTTTCAAAAGCTTCAGCAAGCTCAACACCAATATAACCGCCACCAAGAACAACTATATTTTTGAATTCACTTTTTATTTTTTTAATTTTTCAATAACTTCTTTTGCATTTTGGTATAATTTAACCATTTGTACATTTTCAAGCTCAAAACCTTTTTACAGGAAGCTTATTAGGTAAACTACCTGTAGCAAATACAAGTTTATCGTAATTATCTTGTATTATACTTCCGTCAGCCAATCTAACTTTTAATGTTTTATTAGCATAATCTACTTCTAAAAACCTCAGAATTCATATTAACGTTAGCACCTTTTTCTATAAAGTTTTCAGGTTTTTGCATAAAATAGACCATCTCCTGAGTGAATTTGCTCACCTATCCAAAGTGCCATTCCGCAACCTAGAAAAGATATATTATCATTTCTATCATAAATTGTTAACTCATTACCCGGATATGAAAGTATAGTATTTGCACAAGCAGTACCTGCATGATTAGCACCAACCAAAAACTATTTTTGACATTAAAAATTACCTCCAAATAGATATTTAATAATTATTTATTTAATAAAAATAGAGTATTAAGATATATTACTCTATATATTATTACAATACTTAAAATCTCCTATATTTCAATAGAAAATTAAAATTTTTAACAGATTTTATTTTACCAAAGATTGTTGTATGCTATTTATTTTCCGGTATAGCTAAATATCTTTCCCTCATGGTACATAAAAAGTAGGCTGAAAAGCCTACCTTTCACTATATTTTTTAATTTATATATCTTCCAGCAAAAGCTACACCATCTGCTGCGGTAGTTGCTAGAAATCACACCTTTTCATTTTCTATATGACCTGCGTGTCCTTTAACCCAAACAAATTTAGTATTGTGTATAGACTTTACTTTTAAGTAGCCTTTCCCATAGATCTATATTTTTAACTTCATCTTTCTTTCCACGTCTAAAATTATTTTTAAGCCAAGAATCTACCCAATGTAAGTTAAAAGCATCTACAAGATACTTGGAATCTGAATAAATTTCTACATTACAAGGCTTAGTTAAAGCCTCCAAACCTATTATGCAACCCATTAGCTCCATTCTGTTATTTGTAGTAAGTTTATAACCTGCACTAAACTCTCTAATATGTTCTTCCCCCTTGGAATCAATATATTTAAGTATAGTTCCATAGCCACCTTTTCCCGGATTGCCTTTGGAGCTGCCATCTGAATATAATTTTACTAAAGCCATAAGCACCTACTCACTCAAATAAGCTTTTTTAACTGACTCATCATTTAGTAACTCACCAGCTTTACCTTCCAATACTATCTTACCTGTTTCAAGAACATAGGCTCTATCTGCGATACTAAGAGCTTTTTTTGCATTCTGCTCTACTAAAAGTATAGTAGTTCCTGCCTTATGAACCTCATTTATTATATCAAAAATCTCATTAACATATAAAAGGTGAAAGTCCCATAGAAGGTTCGTCCATAACTATTACACTAGGGCTTGAGACATCAAAGCTCTGCCCATAGCAAGCATTTGTTGTTCTCCACCTGAAAGTGTACCGGCAAGCTGAGATTTTCTCTCTTCAAGTCTTGAAATCTTTTATAAATACTCTTAATAGTATCTTCTATTTTCCGCCTTATCTTTTCTAGTATAAGCACCTAATTTTAAGTTTTTCAAATACACTAAAGCTCTGCAAATACTCGTCTTCCCTCCGGTACATGAGCCATACCCATAGTTACTATTTTTATGAGCCGACATTTTACTTATTTCTCTGCCCTCAAACTCTATACTACCACTTTTTGCGGTATAAGGCCTGTAAGAGTATGTAAGATAGATGTTTTTCCTGCACCATTTGCACCTATGAGAGCTACTATCTCTCCTTTATTCACCTCAAAAACTAGCACCTTTTACTGCTTGTATCATTCCATAATTTATATGTAAGTCTTTTATACTCAAAAATGACATTTTTATTCTCCTAAATATGCACTAATAACTGTTTTATCATTTAAAACAACATTCGAATTCCGCTAGTAAGTTCTTTTCCAAAAAATTTAAAAACAGTTAAATATTCGCAAATACCTGAAACCAACTTCATATCATGCTCTATAAGTAATATTGTTATATCATATTTCTTTCTTATTAGCATAATAGTATCCATAAGCTCAGCTGTTTCTTGAGGATTCATTCCTGCCGCAGGCTCATCTAAAAAGTAACAACTTAGGGTCTTGTAGCTAAAGCTCTGGCTATCTCCAACTTTCTTTGCTTACCATAAGGTAAATTTCCGCTAAAAGTATCTTTATATTCATCCAAATCAAATACTTTCAATATATCTAGAGCTATTTCATCCATCTTTTTCTTTCTTATAATATGAAAAAGATGAGTAAGTGAACTAAGTACTCCATATTTACATTCATTATGCAAGGCTGTTTTTACATTATCTAAAAACAGTCATTTTAGTAAATAATCTTATATTCTGAAAAAGTTCTAGCTATTCCTACACTATTAATTTGTTCCGAGATTTTCCACCTATTGAAAAGACCATCCAGTTTTATACTTCCTGTTGTAGGTTTTATATACACCTGTAAGAAGATTGAATACAGTAGTTTTTCCTGCACCATTTGGCCCTATAAGTCCATATAACTGTCCTTTTTCAATTTTTAGATTAAAAAGAATCTACAGCTTTTAAACCTCCAAATTGTATGCCCAAATTTTTACATTCTAAAAGTGCCATACTAACCATCCTTTCTTCTTAGTAATTTTGCAAAAACCTTATTATTCATAAGACTTGCTTTCAAATATGAATTATTAAAAATCATCATAAGTATAAGTACGACAGAATATAATAACATTCTAAATTCATCCGCACCTCTAAGTAGTTCAGGAAGTATTGTCAGAACTATCGCACTTATGATAGAACCTACTATATTACCCATACCACCAAGGACTACTATAACAAGTATTTCTATTGATTTATTATAATCAAAGGTGCTTGGTTTTATTATACCAACATTATGAGCATATAAAGCACCGGCAATTCCAGCAAATACAGCCGCTAAAACAAAGGCTTCTACCTTATATTTACTAATCTTAATCCCTACAGACTCCGCCGCAATATCATTATCTCTGATAGCTGTTATAGCCCTACCATCTCTTGATTTTACAAAATTAGATATAAACACTATAGTAAGTATAACAAAAATAAATACTAAAGTGAAATTTTTATAATCTGAATATAAAGGGATTTTTACTAAGCCCTTTTTGCTCCACCTGTTATACCGAGTACATTTATTATTGACTTTATTATCTCGCCAAAAAGCAAGGGTAACTATAGCAAGATAATCTCCTCTAAGTCTAAGAACAGGAACACCTATTAAAACACCCAATATAGCCGAAAGTACAGCTGCCAAAACAAGTGCTAGTACGAAAAAAACAGCCATAGGTAAATCTCTTAAATTTGTAGTAACTATAGCGGCAGTATATGCTCCTATAGACATAAATCCTGCATGTCCTAATGATAATTCGCCTAAAAATCCTGTTACCAAATTTAATGAAACAGCAAGCATTATATTTATTCCTATAGGTATTATCAAAGATCTATTTGTCTGCTTAAAAACACCTGAACTTAGCAATAAATATATTAAAAATATAAGCTATTAGTATACAAAGCTATATTCTTAATTAATTTAACGTTTTCATATCACAGCTCCTACACCTTTATAAATTTCTTTTTACCCAGTAAAACCTACAGGTCTAAACAGTAAAACGATTACTAAAACACCAAAAACTATGGCATCTGCCAATTCTGTACTTATATATGCTTTAGATAAGCTTTCTATTATACCTAAAACTATACCGCCAAGCATAGCACCCGGAATTGAACCTATACCACCAAGTACAGCCGCAACGAAAGCTTTTTATACCCGGTAAAAGCTCAAGTGTAGGTTTTAGTGATTCGTACTGAGCTATATATAAAATACCGCGATGGCTGCAAGTATAGAACCTATTGCAAAGGTTAAAGATATAGTTTTATTTACATCTATACCCATAGTTCTGCAGCCCTTTGTCCTCTGCTACCGCACGCATAGCTGAACCCGGTCTTTGTCTTATTTATAAACAAGGTTAAAGCTATCATAGATATTGCTGTAACTATAAAAAGTTACTATGCTTATACTTGAAATATGTATACCTAATATTAAAACTGTACTCTTAGGTATTACAGAAAGCAAATGGTATAGGATTAGCTTTAAATATTAATAAAGCTATACTTTGTAAAAAGTAGCTCATACCTATAGCTGTAATAAGAACAGCAGTGGCGGTGCTTTTCTAAGCGGTTTATATGCTAACTTTTCTATACTTATACCTAAGATTGCACATAAAATTATTGTTAACAAAATTGCAAGCGGTATGGGTAAAGAACAAAAAGTGCTATAAAAGGCATATAAAGCATAAGCACTACCATTATTACATCTCCATGAGCAAAGTTTATCATTTTTGCGATTCCATAAACCATTGTATAGCCAAGAGCAATAAGTGCATAAACACTTCCTGTTCTAAGACCATTTATAACTTGTTCAATGATATTTACTAACATTACTGTCCTCTCTCTTATTTTTATAATATAAACGTGGAGTAGATTTATATTCTGCTCCACGTCTTTTTGTAATTCAAATATAAAAATTACTTTTGAACATATTCTCCATCTTTGATAGCAACAAATTTAGCTGATTTGTCAGGTTCTCCTGAAGCTTCAAAACTAACACTTCCTGTTAAACCATCAACTTTAATCTCTGTCATAGCAGCTATTAAATCTGAACTTTCTATACTACCGGCTTTCTCCATAGCAGCTTTAATAACATTTACTGTATCATATCCATCTGCTGCAAATTGATCCGAGTTGCATTAAAGTTGGTTTTATATGTATCTACAAATTTCTTTACATTTTCTGCACTATCAGTAGCTAAGAAAGGACTGAGAAATACTGCACCCTCTACCGCTGACTTATCTGTAACCTGTGCTAAAACTCCATCCCAACCGTCAGATCCTATAAAATCTGTAACTATACCGGCTGCCTTAGCTTGTTGAGTAATCTGGGCAACCGCCTCATAATAAGCAGGAATAAATATTGCTTTTGGTGCTACTGCCTTAATTTTAGTTAATTGTGTTGAAAAATCTATATCTTGAGTTGTAAATGATTCTGTATCAACTACAATTGAACCTTTTCCTGCTTTTTCTAATTCAGCTTTAAATGCTTCATATACTCGGTAGAATATTCATCACTATTATTATATAAAAACAGCTACACTATCATAGTTATTTTTCTAATACATATTTAGCTATTGTTGAACCTTGTAACGGATCTGTAAAACATAAACGGAATACATTATCATTTATAGTTATGTCCTTTGCAGAACCTGTAGGTGTGATTTGTAAAATTCCATCTTTATTACTTAAATCAGTTATAGCTAAAGTCGAACCTGAAGTTGTAGCTCCCAGTAAAGCATTCATTCCTTCGTCCATAAGTGAATTATACGCCGTTACCGCTTTATCTTCTGTAGCTTCATCATCTTTAAAGCTAAGCTTGAGCATATAAGTATCTTCTCAACCTTTACGCCACCGGCTGCATTTATTTCATCTACTGCTATTTGCGAACCGTTTTTAACCGAATTTCCATATGTTGCAGCTCCTCCTGTAAGAGGTCCCATTCCTCCTATAAGGAAAAGTCTTTGCTCCATTTGCACTTTCTTTATCTGCACTTGCATTGCTACCTGGATTTTGAACAGGCACCAAGTCCTAAAGCTGACTTACTAAACCTGCTGTCAATAATACTTTTTCATAATACTTCTCCTGTAAATCAATATTTATAGGCATATTATATATACACTAATTTTTATGTCAATAACTTTATGCTTATAACAAAAGCATTTCGATATGCCTATTTTTTATATTCATTATAACCTGACTTATAAAAACTCTACATTTTTATCTCTTCCCATAAGTTCTTCAACAGCACATCTTGCATCTTTACCCTCAAATAGAACTTCTTCTATTTTATTTATTATAGCATCTCTACATTATATTTTCTAGCTAGATCTTTTTGTAGCTTTCTGCAGAATAAACTCCCTCTACTACCATACCAATTTCTTTTACAGCTTTATCCAACTCATATCCTTGACCTAATAATATACCTGCACGTCTATTTCTACATGCATACTTGCACAAGTAACTAATAAATCTCCAATACCTGAAAGTCCAAAGAAAGTTTTCTAATTTTTCCTCCATAGCTACTCTGAGCCTTGAAATTTCTGCTATACCTCTAGTTATAAGTGCAGCCTTGGCATTATCTCCATATCCCAAGCCATCAGCTATACCGGCAGCTAAGGCTATAACATTTTTACTTGCTCCACCAAGCTCTACAGCCAAAACATCATCTGTTGTATATAATCTAAAGAAAGTATTCATAAATAAATCTTGAACTTTTGAGGCTAAAAGTAAGGTCTTTTGAGCAACTACGCAACTGGTTGCCAAACCTTTTTGTAAGTTCTATAGCATGGCTAGGGTCCTGACACTAACAGCAAAATTATCTGTATTAAGTTCTTCTTTTTACTTGTTCACTTATAAATGCAAAGGCTACCATCTTCTATACCCTTTGCCACATTTATAATTGTTTGTCCTCTATAGTACTTCTTTAAATTTTTAAATTTTCTCTATAAAAAGCTGGAAGGAATAGCAAGTAATATATATTCACTATCTTCTAATGCCAACTCTAAATTGCTTGTATACAAAATACCATCAGGAATACTTATACCTTCCAGTCTATTATGTTTCTAGTTTCATTCACTATATTTGCAAGCTCGGCATTTTTCCCATACTTTTTATATTATGTGAATTATTTTTCAGTAAAAACACTAAGGGCAACTCCAAAAGCACCTGCACCCATTATACAAATATTTGCCATCTTCCCTCCTAAAAATCTTATTTTTCACTACCACTTAAAAAGTCTACTTATATTAGTTCTATGTTTCCATATAGAGATAAGAGCCACCAAAACTACCAAAGTTATAAATTCCAGTCTCAAAATCCCATCTATATCATATCTAATCAATATATTAAATGAAAAATAAACTCGTTAATAAAACAAAAAGTACACATTACTAAAATGGAAGCCAGAGAAACATATCTACTTATTGCAACTACTATTACAAAAACTAATAAAGCTGCAAGAGTTAATCTTAAATCTAAAAGCTACTAAAATACCTGCTGTACAGGCAACACCCTTACCACCTTTAAAGCCTAAGTAAAAATGGATAAATATGCCCAAGTACCGCACCTAAAACCTGCATATAAAAGATAAACATAAGTATGAGGCATATCTTTTTGTGAAAATTCTAACTATTAAACAAAGGTATTAAAAGCCTTTAAAAATCTCCTAAAAATACTAAAGCACCTATCTTCTTTCCATAACTCTTAGAGAATTTGTAGCACCTGTGTTGCCACTACCTGCTTACTCAAATCTATACCTAAAATCCTACTTATAAAGTAACCTGTTTTGTAATAAACCAAACATATAACCTAATAAAAAGATACAAAAAGTCTTATCATTATTTAGCATCTTCTCCTTTTTCTCTTATAATGAATCTGAGGATTGTTCCCCTAAATCCAAAGCTTCTCTTATTTTTATTTTCTAAATACCTTTGATATGAAAAAAATGCATAAGCTCCTTTATCATTTTGCGAAAAAATAACAAAAGTTGGAGGTTTAGACACTAACTTGAGTTGCATAAAAATCTTTAGTCTTTTTCCTTTATCTGAGGGTGGTTGTTTGCATAACGGTAGCTTCGCTTATAATTTCATTTAATACTCCCGTTTGTATACGCAATGTTTGATTTTCTCTAACCATATCTATAAGTTCAAACATTTTAGGCAATCTTTGTCCACTTAAAGCGGATATAAATACGTATTCAGCATATTGCATAAAAACTAAAGAGTATTTTTATATTATTCGTAAACTCATATATAGTCTTATCATTCTTTTCTATAGCATCCCACTTATTTACAGCTACTATAATACCTTTACCTCTATCATGAGCTATACCGGCAATTTTAGCATCTTGCTCTGTAATTCCTTCAGTAGCATCTATAACCAAGATGACTACATCTGCTCTTTCAACAGCTGATACAGTTCTTATTATACTGTATCTTTCAAGATCTTCTTTTACTTTTTGATTTACGTCTTAAACCTGCTGTATCTATAAATACATATTCTGTATCATTATATACTACTAGTAGTATCTATAGCATCTCTGGTAGTTCCTGCTATATTACTTACTATTACCCTATTTCCACCTGTTAATTTATTGATGATTGATGATTTTCCTACATTAGGTTTTCCTATTATAGCAACTTTAGGTCTATCATCTTCTTCATTTTCCAATAAATGCTCTTCTTTAAAATGTTTTAGCTACTTCTTCCAGTAAATCTCCTATACCCAATCTACTCGCAGCCGAAACCGAAACAGGATCACCTATACCTAAGTTATAAAATTCATATACATCATTTCCAAATTTAGCTACACTATCAACCTTGTTTACACATAAAACTACAGGTTTTTTTGATTTTCTAAGCATATCTGCAACCTTGAAGTCTTGATCTTGTAAACCTTGTCTTACATCTACTATAAATATTATTACATCTGCTGTATCTATTGCTATCTGGGCTTGTTCCCTCATTTGCGAAATAATGACATCTTTAGAATCAGGCTCTATACCGCCTGTATCTACAAAGAGTAAAAATTTGCATCAAGCCAAGTAGCATCGGTATATATTCTATCTCTTGTTACGCGGGTGTATCCTTAACTATAGAGATCTGGTCTCCGGCTATAACATTAAACAAAGTTGATTTTCCCACATTAGGTCTACCAACTATGGCAACTATAGGTTTACTCATTAAATTCTCCCTTTCCACTTAGTTCATAAGCTTTAAATACTGTTTTTGCATCATATTCTTTTACTAAGTATAGCATGGACTAAGTCATAGCCGCTAGTACCTACTATTAATATGTCTATACCCAATTCTTTTTCCACATCATCTTTAGTTAAATCATCTAAAAAAATACTTCTTCCCGATCTAAACATATTTACTGATAAAAGTAATCTATCACCTAAATTTTTATCTTTTAGCTGTGCTATCAAGTCTGTAGCAGTTATAAGACCTGCTACAGTTATTTTTCTCCAAAAAGTCGTTTCTTATAGTATAAACTTCTATAGTTTTTATTTGGTAAGGCTTTCCATTATTCTATCAGATAGTTCTTTTTATTATTGGGCTGCAAGCTTTCCTGTAGCTATACTTATATGTTCTTTTTTTATTTATATCATCTAAAAATACTTCTGATAAATGTTTTATGGCATCTAACACTTCTTCGTTTAGAAGTCTTAACATACCTACTCCATTTTCAAAGCTGTATATAGCCATCATATCTATCTTCTTCCGGTAAAGGTCTTTGGGCTAATAGGTAAAACTCATCACTAGCTTGTACAAAATGTATTCCATGCCTTTGCATAGCTATCTTTTTGATATTTTTCTATTATATCTATAGTTTCAGCACTTTTCTTTATCTACAAAGCTATATTTGCAAGTCCTTCTCTATATTTTGTAACTCCAAGAGGAACTACACTAAGACTTTTCCATAGTAGGTGCATAGTTAAATAAATCTGCTATGGTTTTTCAAACTCACTTACCATCATTATAACCTCTGCACATAACTATTTGCCCATTCATAGGTATATTATTTTCATATAATTTATCTAAATATTTTAAACTGCTTCCTGCAAATCTATTATGTAACATTCGTACTCTCAAATCCGGATTCGTAGTATGTACACTAATATTTATAGGACCCTAATCTAAATCTTATAATCCTATCTATATCAGAATCTTTCATATTTGTAAGAGTTACATAATTTCCTTGTAAAAATGATAATCTGGAATCATCATCTTTAAAATATAAAGGTTTCACGCATATTAGGAGCATCTGGTCTATAAAACAAAATATACATTTATTTGTACAAGACTTATAGTCTGACATAAGTCCTTCATTAAATTCTATACCCAAATCTTCATAATCGTGTTCTATGTCAAGCTCACTGTTCTCCATTTGGCTTTTCAATAAGCATGAGTGATAGCTTCTGAATTTACATAATATCTATAATCTAAAACATCTTTTTATTTCATTATCATCTATGGCTAAAAGTCTATCTCCGGCCTTATATCAAGTTCCCAGGCAATAGAATCTTTTGCCACCTTACTTATAGATGGCCTTCATTCATATCTTACCTCATTCTAAAAACAGTGTATAAAGTATAATCCATATAAAGTTTTTTTGTAAAGAATAGTATAGATTACTTGAATATCGAGGTGTAAATCTTATAATAAATCAAAAATAAAAAGCTTGCTAACTTTTACTAGGCAAACTTTTTAGTTTTTTATCATTCTAGATAATTTAAATTATATATATACATTTTCAACTTCAATATAACAGTTGTTCATTTATAGTTTTCAAGCTTTGGGCATACACGAATAATAGAAATATATAAACTATTCATTTACATCATACCCTTCTTCAATCAAAACTCTTAATATAACATTATCTTCTAATATATTGGTAAGTATCCATTTATTATCTACATCATTTTTATTATTCACATAAATATCCGGTCGTATCTTATGAGTATCTTGTACGCTTTTATTATATATGATAGGTAATTGATCTTCTATTCTAAGTATCAAATTAGTTTTTGGAAGTATAAAAATAGCTGGATCTTCACCCAAAAATTTCACTCGATGTAGTGCTTCCTATTAATGTAGCTATCTTTTTATACTTCATAAAAAGCCGCAAACTCCCCTGCCGAGCTACCGGTATTTTCATTTATCAATAAATATATTTTACCTGCATAGTCTATAGAATCCTCTGCTCTCTTTTACTTCATAGCTAATATCTTTATAATACTGGTACATATCTACAATTCCGGTATCACCTTTCAGATTATCCATGATATAATCTTTTCTACTGTCCATTTTTATATATCCATCAAAAGTCATACACTTTCTTTTTAATGTAGCAATATCAAAACTTATATCATTTTTATTAATCTTGGTAATACAATACCAAAAAGGATACTCTGTACTTCCTCCACTATTATTTCTAATATCAATAATTAAAATAGGGTAATCTTTAATCATTTCAATTATATTTTTATATATTGTTTATCATAATATATATTTTGTTGTATGAAACTATCTATTTTTATATACTTAACCTTATTAGGAATAATATCAAAACTATGAACATTACCTTTATATATATAACTCGAATTATGTATTTTATATTTGCCATATTTTTGTCTTATATAATTTTTGTTTTACTATACTTATATATTTTTCAAACATTTTGTTTCTATTATCTTTTTCATAAACATCTTTATATGTCGTTATTATATAATTAGACCATTCTTTATCACATACTCCCGTATGTGGAGACTTTAAAATTCTCCATAATTCATTATTAACTATGTTAACAAAGTCAATCTCGTTATCGCAATGTTCTAGTCTTTTCAACATTTTTTTCTTATCTTCAAATATCTTTTTATCTTTTGCATACCTAAATGCATATCTATCTCTAATATTATTATAAATATATATATAATCTTCTTGATATATATTATATTTTTCCTTATTTCAAAAACCATATAATATTATAACTATAAATATAAAAACTTAGTAATATTATAGTAGTTAATTTATATTTCATATGAAAAATCTCTATTTTATCACTTTGAAACTTTTTATTACTTATTTAAAATAATATTGTTTTGTCTTTTTATTTGTCAATGTTGTTTTTATTTTTAGTATTTTTGCCTTAATAATACATACTATATTTTACTTATAAATAAAAATTCTGATATTATACAAATAATTATTTTTGATTTATACAATTTGATGATTTTTATAATTATCAGATTATATAAAAGTATGAATGCTGTATTCTAACAAAATACTCTTTTAAAGTTTTTAATACCATAACTCCACTTTTATTAAAAATCCATATAAAAGTTTTTGTAAAGAATACTCTATATCTCTTGAATAATAAGCTTATAAATGTTATAGTCTTAAAGCTATATAATAGTATAAAAAGCTTTTTTATTTAGGGAGGACGTCAATGTCAAACAATTATGTTTTTAAAGATCAGCTACCACTAGCTCCTCTTAAAATTGCAGCCTTAGAAAGCTGTTTACCACTTGCAAATAAAGTTCACGAACACATCGTTGCATTCCCAGAAATGACTTGGAAGAATTAAAAAGTAAGAGCGAGAACTTACTTTATAGGGGCTATGATGCCGAATCTTATTTACTCGATATAGAATGTCCGAGATTTGGTTCAGGTGAGGCTAAAGGTGTAATCAATGAATCAGTTAGAGGTACTGATGTATTCGTAATGGTTGATGTTACAAATTACTCTCTTACCTACACAGTTAATGGATTCATAAATCATATGTCTCCTGATGATCATTATCAAGATTTAAAACGTATTATAAGTGCTTCTGTTGCTACAGCGAAAAGAGTTAATGTTATCATGCCTTTCCTTTATGAAAGTAGACAACATAAGAGAACAAAAAGAGAAAGTTTGGACTGTGCCTTATCTTTAGAAGAACTTGTTAAAATGGGTGTTAAAAATATAATTACTTTTTGATGCACATGATCCTAGAGTACAGAACTCTATTCCACTACATGGTTTTGATAACGTACTGCCTACTTATCAATTCGTTAAAAACAATTTTCTCCAATATTCATGATATAACTATAGACAAAGATCATCTCATGATTATAAGTCCTGATGAGGGAGCTATGCATAGAGCTGTTTATCTTGCCAATAACCTTGGTGTTGATATGGGTATGTTCTATAAACGTAGAGATTACTCTAAAGTCATAGATGGAAGAAATCCTATCATAGCACATGAGTTTTTGGGTGCCAGCGTAGAAGGTAAAACAGTTATTATCATTGACGATATGATAGCCAGTGGTGAGTCTATGATAGATACTGCAAAGCAATTAAAAGAAAGAAAAAGCAAAAAGAGTTATCGTTTGTGCTACCTTTCAGCTTATTTACCTCAGGCCTTGAAAGATTTGATACTGCTCATAATAATGGTCTTATAGATTATGTTTGTACTACTAATCTTAATTATCATACACCTGAACTTCTTGACAGATCTTGGTATCTTGAAGCAGATATGAGTAAAGTATTTGGCCGCTATTATTAATTCCTTTTAATCATGATGTCAGTATAGGAAAAACTTTTATCGCCTACTTATAAAATACAAAAATTTGTCAAAAAATATAACGAAAGTATCTGTTCTAAAAATAAATTTTAAAGAGCTTGTCGTATTAAAGACTTCCATCCTTATTGCGACAAGCTCTTTTTACTATACTTCTCTTAATTTAACGGCATTTCTTGCCCTTCTCCTTTTATCATCTTCAAGAGCCGCATAGTGCTTTCTTGTAGTGTTACATCTACGTGTCCAAGAACTGAGGGCAACCAAATAAATATCATCTGTTTCTCTATATAGATTGGTACCATACGTACTTCTTAGTTTATGAGGAGTTATTTTTCAGTGGTGTTACTATACTAGCATATTTTTAACAAGATTTTCTACACTCCCTGACATTAATTCTTTTCATTTGTAAAGACAAAAATAGTGCATCTTCACTACCCTCACAGGCTAATTGTTTTTCTTATTTCAAGATAATCAAGTAAAGCTTTCTCAACTTCTTCACCAAAATAAACGGTTTGTTCCTTTCCGCCTTTTCTATGCACCCTCACTCCGGATATATTAAAATCTATATCCGAAATATTTATTCCTACACACTCGGATACTCTTATTCCTGTACCAAGCATGAGGTTAAAAGTGCTAAATCTCTAAGTTTATTTTCATGATAAGCCTTTTTGAGCTTTGAGTTAGACTTTCTCCCATTTCAACTTCATTTCAAGAAATTGATAACCTCATCCACCTCTAACCTAATTATCTCCTTTTCTCTAAGCTTGAGCAAAGAAACCTTAGCCAAAGTTGATTATTATTTAATGCTTCTTTTTCATAAAAATATTTATAAAAACTTTTCAAAGAAGAAATCTTTCTTTTTAATACCCAACTCTTTATTAAAAACTTCTCTATCTTCTCCTACTCTATATTTCAAAAATTCCATATATTCTTCAATATCACTTACACTAAGTTCATCAAGTACGTCTAAAGAAATATCTCTTATTTCCTTATATTTTATTTTAAGTTGGGATTATTTTCCAACAAGTATGAAAAAGAATACTTTTAAATCATAAGCATAAGCTATTCTTGTCTTTGATTCCGTCCTGGGCTCTATACCTCTAAAAATCTTTACAATAATAAGTAAATCGGCTAATAATTCTCTTAATTTTATAATATTATTCCTATCTAATTCTTCACTATATGAAAGTCCCATAATCCCTCCTGTTTAACGAATACTTATAGTATAAAACACTTTTTATATTTATGTAAATAATTCTATTTATTGCACTTATTCTTTTTCTTATGCTAAACTTTCACAAAAATATATTTTTCGTTTTTGGAGTATTTATGACAAAATTATTGGGAAAAATACAAAGTACCGGCGATAAATCAATATCTCATAGAAGTGTTATGTTTGCTTCTTTAGCTAAAGGAAAAACTTATGTTAAGGGTTTCCTCGAAGGTGCTGATTGTTTATCAACTATATCCTGTTTCAAAAAACTGGGTATTGAAATAGAAAGAAACAAAGATAAAGTTATTATAGAGGGAAAAGGACTCAGAGGACTACAAAAAGCAAAGAAATACTGGATTGCGGAAACAGTGGAACTACAACCAGACTCATAAGCGGTATTTTAGCTGCACAAGGCTTTGATACCATCTTAACAGGTGATGAATCTATTAAAAAACGTCCTATGAATAGAATTATAACTCCCCTATCTTTAATGGGAGCTAATATAAAAAGTACCAATGATGGCTATGCTCCTTTATATATAAATGGTACTAATCTTCATGGTATAGACTATATATCTCCCGTTGCAAGTGCTCAAGTTAAATCTGCTATATTATTAGCAGGTCTATATGCCGAGGGTAAAACCGGATATAACCGAACCTCTACTTTCGAGAAATCATACAGAATTGATGTTAAAAAGTTTCGGAGCGGATATTGAAAGTATAGGTACAAAAGTTAGTATTAAAAATGTACTGAATTATATGCAAACAATATTGAAGTACGGGTGATATAAGTTCTGCCTCCTTTTTCATAGCAGGTGCAAGTATATACAAAGGATCCGATTTACTCTATAAAAATGTTGAAATTAATCCTACAAGAGATGGGATACTTAAAATTTCAAAAGCAAATGGTGCAAATATAGAATTATTAAATATTTCCGATACCGAGAGAGAGCAGATATAAGAGTTAAATATTCTAATTTAAAAGGAACTATTATTGGCGGAGATATTATACCTAGTTTGATAGATGAAATTCCTATCATAGCCGCTATGGCAGTCTTTGCAGAAGGACAAACTATAATAAAGGATGCAGGCGAATTAAAAGTAAAAGAATCTAATCGTATAAAAGTTATGGTTTCTGAGTTACAAAAATAGGTGTAGACATAGTAGAAACTGATGATGGAATGATTATAAATGAAATCAAATTACAAATTTAATTCAGCTGCTATAGACTCTCATAAAGATCATAGAATAGCTATGACTTTTTCTATTTTAAATTTAGTTTCTGATAATAAAATAACTATAATAGATAAGAATTGTGTAGATATATCTTATCCTAATTTTCTATAAAGGATTTACAGAGTATTTCCAGATAAATTTAAAATGATAAAAGGTAGAGCTAATACAACTCTACCTTTATCCATACTAAAAATATTATATTTTCATAATCTTTTTGAATAAGTTTTTCAAGTTCTTCCATTTTTTTCTTTTTAGAAGTTTCGTCCTTAGTTTCTACTGCTTCTACAACACAGCCTTCTAAATGTCCTGCTATAATTATAGCATTTATCTTATCTATTATAGCTCTGGTTGCTAATAGCTGATTAGATATATCTATACAATACCTATCTTCCTCTACCATTTTCATTATACCTTCAAGTTGACCCTTTGCAGTCTTTAATTGTCTGAGAACCCTTTTGTGATCAGCTCTCATTATTCCACCTCATATCCCACTTCTACTATTCTATTTTTTAATAACTCCTCATTTACTCTTTCATCATGATCTATGCTAACTTTTTTAAGTTCAAGATCAGCTACAACTAAAGCAACACCTTCCAGTTTTGCAAGCTCAGTTTCTACCCTTGATTTGCAATGTCCACATCATTCCATTTACTTTTATTTCTGTATTCATAAGTTTCTTTTCCTTTCTTTCTTCATACTTTTGTATTATACATATCATCTTCTTTGATACTATATATTTTTACATCATCATTATTAGATATTTCTATATTTTTCTACTTTACTTCTATCCACCTTAAAATTCCTAAGTCTTAGAGCATTAGTTACCACAAAATACACTGGATAAGCTCATAGCTAATGCACCAAACATAGGGTTTAGACTAAGTCCAAAAGTATGATAAAATACACCTGCAGCCAAAGGTATTCCAAGTATATTGTAGAAAAATGCCCAAAATAAATTTTGCTTAATATTATTTATTGTTGCCTTGCTTAAATCTATAGTAGCCACTACATCATCCAAACCGGAATTCATAAGAACTATATCTGCTGATTCTATAGCTATATCGGTTCCTGCACCTATAGCTATACCTACATCAGCTCTTGCTAAAACAGGTAGAATCATTAATGCCGTCTCCAACCATTATAAGTTTATGTCCATTTTCCATTAGATTTCTTACTTTTTCTTCTTTATCGGCAGGTAATACTTCTGATATAATATCTTTTATTCCAACACTATCTGCTATAGCTCTTGCTGTATTTTCGTTATCTCCTGTAAGCATTATTACATTAATACCACGCTTAATAAGTTTAGCTATAGCTATATTAGAGTCTGCCTTTACAGTGTCGGCAACTGCTATTATTCCTATAATCTTATCATTCTTGGTAAAATACATAGGCGTTTTTCCTTGCATAGCAATTTCCTTTGCTTTGGATTTTATTTCTTCTAAATTACTTTCTTTAATCACACCTGTTTCTATTAAGTTTTCTATATAAGATAAGTTACCGGCATTTAGCTTATCATTTCCAAGTACAGCTTGTATTCCTCTACCCTGAAATATTTTTAAAAGTCTTTTACTTCACTTATTTTCTATATTATTTAATCTAGCATAATCCAGTATAGCTTCAGATAGTGGATGTTCTGATAAACTTTCAAACTGGCTGCTAGTTGTAATAATTCTTCTTTTTGTTCCATTTATTAAAATTATATCTCTTACAGTTGGTTTACCTTCTGTTTATAGTACAGTTTTATCCAAGACTACTGTATCTATACTATGTGTAAACTCAAGAGCTTTTGCTGATTTTATCAGTATACCGTTACCGGCACCCACTCCTGTTGCAACCATTATAGCAACAGGTGTAGCAAGTCCTAAAGCACAAGGGCAAGATATAACAAGTACAGCTATAGCATTTGATAAAGCAAAATCCAGTGGTGCACCCAATAAGAACCATACTAAGAAAGTTATTATAGAAATAGAAATAACAAGAGGTACAAAAACTCCTGATACCTTATCTGCTAAAGCGGCTATAGGTGCTTTTGAAGATGAGGCTTCTTCTACCAACGCAATTATTTTTGATATAGTAGTATCTTCTCCAACTCCGGTTGCCCTGTATTTTAAGAAACCGTTTTTATTAATAGTAGCTCCAATAAGCTTATCTCCAACTTCTTTTTCTACAGGAATAGACTCACCTGTAATAGCCGACTCATCAACACTTGAGCTACCAAAAATAACTATACCGTCAACAGCTATACTCTCTCCCGGCTTTACTATAAGTATATCATCTTTTACTATATCGGAAGTATCCACTTCTATTTCTATCCCATCTCGTATAACTATTGCTTTCTTAGGACTTAAATCCAAAAGTTTACCTATAGCATCGCCGGTTTTGATTTTGATATTGTTTCTAAATATTTACCTAAAGTTATAAGAGTAAGTATCATTGATACAGACTCGAAATATAAATTCATATGCACATTCATCAAAGTATTCATATCCATTTTGCTCTCGCATAACCTATAACATATATAGAAATAACACCGTGTAAAAAGCCGCTCCTGAGCCTAAAGGCGATTAAAGAATCCATATTAGGAGCTTTATTAAAAAGTGCCTTAAAGCCATTTACATAGTATTTTTCTGTTATATACATAACAGGTAAAACTAATAATAATTGAGTAAATGCAAAAGCATGTATATTTTCTATACCTGATAAAAAGGTAACTGTAGTAATCCAAACATAGAGCCCATACTTATATACATTAAGACTACTAAAAATATGACAGAAACTTTTAATCTTAATTTCATATCATCTATAAGTTCTCTATTCCTCTTTTTTTATTTTTCTTCATCAGCTATTCGCCTTTTTATCTACTTTTTCTTTCCTTCAGCTACTTCTAAGAGTAGCTCCATAGCTCGATCTTTTCTATCTCTGAAAATAATATCCGTACTGTTTATTCTGCTATCATCAAAAATCTACTTGCATAGAATTAGTTAATAAATTTACACTACATTCCCTAACTGCATCCAGATTTAATATAGCTTTTTCTACTCTGGAAGAACAAAGCCGCACTAGGGACATACCACTTATATTAAATTTTTTTGCTTCATACTAGTACCTCCTAAATTATGAATACCCCTACCGAGTGTATGTGTATTTTAGGTCTATTTTTATAAATTGTCAATATATAATTTGAATTTCTATTTTTCCTATCAGATAATTATGTTTTATATCCTTTCTTATATTCTATAACTTAGCTACTCTACATTTTTAGCTTATGGTATAAAAATCATTTTATAGTATATGTTCATTTTTAATGTACTTAATACATCATCAATAGGGATATAAAGGTGATACTTATTAATTATAAATCTACAATCTTTAATATTTTGTATATTATAAAATAAGAATTATCTTATTTTTGTATAAAAAGCACAAAAAATAAAAAAATATTAAATATTTCTTATTTTTTGTTGCATAGCATATTGACTATTATATTGAGGTTATGCTAACCTATCCAATAGGTTGTTTTCTTAACCTCAAATTTTTACTATATTCACAACTGAAAGAGTGATAATATACCTTGATAATGGCTAAACCGGTGAGGGTAAACATTATAAAAAAATGTCGGTGGCAAGAGGAAACTAAACAATTCCTTAATAATTTAGGCTTTGTAGTTGGAGCTGAAATTATAGTTATTAACGAACTAAATGGTAATCTTATAGTTAATATAAAAAGGAACCAGAGTTGCTATTAGCAAGGATATGGCTACTAAAATCACCATTTTAATTCATCGTGAGTATCTGTTTTTAGACTCACTAAAAAAACTAGCAAAGGAATAGCGATATGCATACACTTAAAAGATGTTAAGGTTGATCAAACAGTTCGTGTTGTTAAGATTAACGGCGATGGAGCAATCAAAGAAGAATTATGGATATGGGTATCACAAAAGGGTGCGACTCTTTATATTAGAAAAGTAGCTCCTCTTGGGGATCCTGTAGAAGTAACTGTTCGTGGTTATGAACTTAGTATTCGTAAAGAAGATGCACAAAACATTGAAGTAGAATAATTAAAAATTTTAACATTTTAAAAGGAGAATTCATAAAGTCATGGGAATTAAAAATTGCTCTAGCGGTAATCCGAATACCGGTAAAACGACTCTTTTCAATGCCTTAACCGTGTGCAAACCAATATGTTGGTAACTGGCCAGGTGTTACTGTTGAAAAGAAGAAGGAAAAGTTAAAAATATAAGGATGTTATTGTTACTGACCTTCCAGGTATCTATTCATTATCACCATATACATTAGAAGAAGTTGTAGCTAGAAATTATCTTCTAAATGAAAAACCTGATGCCATCTTAAATATTATAGACGGTACAAATCTTGAACGTAACCTATATCTTACAACACAACTTATAGAATTAGGTATTCCAACTGTTGTTGCAGTAAATATGGCTGATGTTATTGCAAGAAATGGTGAAAAATTAAATCTTGAAGCACTATCATCTTATATTGGTTGTCCTGTAGTTGAAATATCAGCATTAAAAAGGAATTGGTGTAGATGAAGCTGCTAATAAAGTTGTAAGTATAGCAATTTCCGGTAGTAAACCAAATGCACAACATGGTTTTGATGGTAGGGTTGAAAAAGCTTTAAGTGATCTTTCAGAACAAGTTTTAGAAAATACGGATTCTGAGTTAAGACGTTGGTATGCAATAAAACTATTTGAACGTGATCAAAAAGTTTTAGAGCGTTTAAATATATCTGCAGCTACTCTTGCTACAGTTGAAAGTATCATAGCAGAAGTAGAAAAAGATTTAGATGATGATGCAGAAAGTATTATTACAACAGATAGATATAATTATATAGCAACTATTATAGATTCTTGTTATACAAAGAGAAACAAACAAAAACTTAGCTTATCAGATAAGATAGACCAAATAGTTACAAACCGTATACTTGCTCTTCCTATATTTGTTGCTATAATGTTCCTTGTTTATTATGTATCTATTTCAACTATAGGTACAGGTATGACAGACTGGGTAAATGATGTTGCCTTTGGTGAAAATGGTATACCTATGTATGTTGAATCCGCTTTAACTTCTTTAGGTACAGCTGACTGGTTATCAGGTCTTATTAAAGATGGTATCGTAGCCGGTGTTGGTGCCGTACTCGGTTTCTTACCACAATTAGTAGTTTTATTTATCTTCCTTGCTTTCTTAGAGGGTTGTGGATATGTAGCTCGTATCGCATTTATTTTAGATAGAATATTTAAAAAATTCGGTCTTTCAGGAAAGAGCTTCATTCCTATCCTTATAGGTACAGGTTGTAGTGTTCCCGGTATTATGGCTTCTAGAACTATTGAAAATGATAAAGATAGACGTATGACTATTATGACTACTTCATTTTATGCCATGTAGTGCTAAATTACCTATTATCCTTTAATAGCAGGTGCTTTATTTAACGGAGAATGGTGAGGTTGCTCAAGTGCTTACTTTGTAGAGTATAGTCGCTATCCTATTCTCAGGTATAGTTTTAAAGAAGACATTTATGTTTTGCAGGAGATACAACTCCGTTTGTTATTGAGTTGCCTGCATATCACATGCCTACTATTGGTAGTTTGGCCCGTTCAGTTTGGGAAAGAGCTTCAAGCTTTGTAAAAAGCGGTTCAGTTATCTTACTTGCACAACTGTACTCATTTGGACTTTATCACACTTTGGTTTTGTAGACGGTGCTTTTTCAATGTTAGAAGACGAACAATTAGACCAAAGTATACTTGCACTTATCGGTCATAGTTTCGCCTGGTTATTCACACCTCTTGGTTGAGGGACAATGGAGAGCCGCCGTAGCTGCTGTTTCGGTCTTGTTGCTAAAGAGAATATAGTTGGTACTTTCGGTATTCTTTATGGATTTGCTGACGCCGGTGAAGATGGTGCTGCGATTTGAGTAATTTACAAGCCTCTTTCACTCCGGCTGCCGCTTACGGTTTCTTAGTATTTAACTTGCTTTGTGCTCCTTGCTTTGCCGCTATAGGTGCTATGAAGAGAGAAATGAACTCAGCTAAATGGACTTGGTTCGCTCTTGGTTATCAATGTATATTTGCATATGTTGTAGCTCTTATAATATATCAAATAGGTTCTGTTATAACAGGAGAAAGGATTAAATATTATTGGTTTTAATAGTTGCTGTAATTTTTAATTGTAGTTCTACTATACTTCTTCTTTAGACCTAATAAGTTTGATAATACTAAGAATAGTGTTTCCAGTGTAAAAGCAAATTATTAATTTATAATTTAATATTTGTTTAGTTTAGCCTTTTATACAAGTTAACTTTTCATAAAAAGACCTTTAAAGAAAGGATAAATATATGTTAGGTAACATAGTATTTGGTGCTATTGTACTAATTTTAATAGGTTCAGCTTCTTATAAAATCTACAAAAACAAAAAAATCCGGTGGCAGTTCCTGTGGCTGTGGTGACGGTTGCGGTTCTTGTGGAAAAAGCTGTTCACATTAATTTATAAGATAAAAAGCTATATAGTTCTACTGCTATATAGCTTTTTAATTTCATTAAAAAACAAAAGAGATTACAGTTATAACTTTATCTCTTAACTAATTTTAAATTTTCACTTTTTTTATGAGTTCTATAAGTTCATTATTATTCTTTGTTTCAACAAAAGTTATTTAGAACTCTCTCTACCGCCTCTTCCGGCTTATATATATTAGTCATATTTCTAATAGTTTTCAACCGTCTCTTGTTCATCTTTAGCAAGTAATAAATCATCTCTTCTTGTACCGCTCTTTAGAATATCTATAGCGGGAATATTCTTTTTTTCTGACAACTTTCTGTCTAATACAAGTTCCATATTACCTGTACCTTTAAATTCCTCAAATACTACATCATCCATTCTGGACCCTGTATCAACTAAAGCAGTTGCAAGTATAGTTAAACTTCCTTTTTCTCTAAAGTTTCTTGCCACCAAAAATCTCTTTTGGCATATATAAAGCTGAAGGATCTAAACCACCTGATAAGGTTCTTCCACTAGGAGCAACAATGAGATTATAAGCTCTAGCCAATCTTGTAATAGAATCCAATAAAATAATAACATCTTCACCATGTTCAGCCAATCTCTTAGCTCTCTCTATAACCATTTCCGAAACTCTTTTATGCTTTTCAGGTTGCTCATCAAAAGTAGAATATATAACCTCTACCTTTGGTCCTATAATAGCTTCTTTTATATCTGAACTTCCTCAGGACGTTCATCTATTAGTAAAATGATAAGATACATATCGGATGATTTGTTGTTATTGCAGTTGCAATTTGCTTTAATAATGTTGTTTTTCCTGCTTTAGGAGGAGCAACTATCATACCTCTTTGACCTTTTCCTATAGGAGAAAGTAAATCTACTATTCTCATAGCGGTTGTACTTGGTCTTGTAGCTAAACTAAGATGTATACGTTCATTAGGGATATATAGGTGTTAATTCTTCAAAATTAGGTCTTGTATATACTATATTTAAGGGATAACCATTTACAGTATTTATGTATAATAAAAGCTGAAAACTTCTCTGCCATAGTCTTGATTCTTTTTGAACCCGATATTATATCTCCGGTTTTTAGCTTAAAGCGTTTTTATTTGTGAAGGTGCAACATAAACATCTTCAGAACCCGGCAAAAAGTTATCACTTCTTATGAATCCGAAACCATCGGGCATAACTTCTAAAATACCGGTGGCAGTTTTCTCCCAGATCTAACTCTTTCATTTTCTATGTTGTTCCTATCACCTAGTATTTCTCTTCTACTATTTTGGGATTTCTAAATTTAGATTCTTCTATTTCTTTTATTCCCTCTAAATTCTCTTTTACTTCTTCTCTTTCCTTTATTCTTCTTGTTGTTTTCTATCAAACTCCAATAATACATCTATTAATTCATCTTTTTCAAAGTACTTATCTTTTTATTCCATTTTGTGTTTGCGTATCTCTCAATTGCACTAGAGATAATGTTTCCAGCTTTTCTCTCATATTTTTCCTTTCATTATAACCTTCACAAAAACTATGTACTTAATCGTCAATTTTATGGATTTATGCAGGAAATTCCGTAATTATGTAATATTTTTAGCAGATCTAAAAGATTTTGAGTTCATTATAACATATGATTTTAAAAATGCAACATGCATTAATAAAAGATAAAAAGAGTATATTATCACCTAATATAAAAAGGTCGAAGTTTTTCTCAGGACCTTAACTTTAGTATTTCTTTTGAATATATTTTCCTAATATCAAGTGCAATAGCCACTACTATAACTATACCTTGAACTATATATTGATAGTTTGTATTTATTCCTAGAATTGCATTGAAGATTTTAATAACTCAAATACTAAAACACCAATTACACAACCTGAAATTCTACCTATACCACCATTAACAGATACACCACCATATAGTACAAGCTGCAATAGCTTCAACTCATATCTTGACCCATATTTACTGATGTACCACCTGATTTAGCACCTAATAAGAAACCTGCTACTGCATAAAGTATAGCTGCTGTTACATAAATCCAAATTTTTGTTTTCTTAACATTAACACCTGAAACCTCCGCTGCCCTTCATTTCCACCTATAGCATACATATACTTTCCATGTCTGGTCATAGTATAAATAAACCATAATAAGTCCAACTACTAAAGCAATGATAAAAGATATGGAATATGTAAAAATGCACCATTAGCAACATTAGTGTAGTCCGGTCTAAAACCACCTATAGGAGTTGCATTAGTATAAACTAAACAAATACCATAAACTACTAATTGCATACCTAAAGTACCAATGAAAGCCGGAACATTTAAGTAAGATATTATCCAACCGTTAATAAGACCAAATATAGCACAAATTGCTACTGTTATGAGTAAAACCACTACTATATTAAGTTGTGGTGAGGTCGGATAAAAGTTTAGCTGAATAATCAACTGTTTGCAATAATGTTCCTGCTATACAAGAAGAGACCTACAACACGACCTGCTGAAAGATCAGTACCTTTTGTAATTAAACAACCTGAAACACCAAAAGCAATAATAACACGTGCCGCAGCATTAACTGATATATTTTTAAGTTACTAACTGAAAGAAAATTATCCTTTAATATACCTGTTAAAAAGCACTAATATAAGTAATACTATAATAATACCATTATCTAATAATAATTTTTAATATCAAGATTTGATTTAGCTGTTACAACTTTATTTTCTGACATCTTTTTAAATCCTCCTTACTTAAATTTTAGTAGCTAAACTCATAATACTTTCTTGAGTAAGCTTCATCTTTATTAAGTTCACGGTAATTCTACCATTACATAACCATAATTCTGTCTGACATACCTATAAGTTCAGGCATCTCAGAAGAAAATCATTATTATACCTTTTCCTGCCCTAGCAAGATCTAACTAATTTGGTAAATTTCTGTCTTGGCACCAACGTCTATACCTCTTGTAGGCTCATCCATTATAAGAACATCCGGATTATTTGCCAACCATCTGGATATAATAACTTTCTGTTGGTTACCACCTGATAATGATTGAATATGTCTTATTACTTGGTGTCTTTATTCTAAAAGCTTTGCAATATTGTCATTTACAACTTTATTAATCTTAGCATGATTTAAAGATACCCCAAAATCTAAATAATGTCCTAAGGAAGATATAGTACATTATCAGAAATAGATAAGCAACCTCATACCTGTTCCTCTTCTATCTTCTGTTATCATTCCTATACCACTATCTATTGCGTCAGCCGGTCTTTTGTATTTTTACAGTCTTTCCGAAACTTTAATTTCTCCACTCTTTACCGCTCTAAGACCAAATATAGCTTCCATAAGCTCTGATCTTTGTCACCTACAAGTCCACCAAAGCCTATTATTTCACCTCTTTTTAGTTTAAAAGCTACAATCTTTAAAGAGTTATCATGTATCTTGTAAGTCCTTCCACCTCAAGTACAGACTCTCCTAATACAACTCTCCTCTTTCCAGGATATATATTTGAAAGTTCACGTCCTACCATTGCTATTATTTCAGCATCTGATATATCTTTCATATCCCAAGTACCTACATAGTACCATCTCTCATTATTGTAATCTCATCAGCTATCTCTCTGATTTCCGCCATTTTATGAGAAATATAGATAAGAGAAACTCCCTTAGAACGCAAATCTCTTATTGATAAATCAGCCCTTCTACTTCATTATCTGTAAGTGATGAGTGAGGTTCATCCAAAATAATAATATTTGCACCTTGAGATACTGCCTTTGCTATTTCAACTGATTGCATTTGTGATATAGAAAGTGTTTCGAGTAGAGATTTAGGATTAAAGTCCATTTTTACCTCTGCTAACCACTTCTTAGCCTCTGCATTCATTTTAGCATGATCTATCATCTTTATAGGTCCAAATGTTTTCATTGGATATCTACCTAAATACATATTTTCAGCTATACTTCTAGCCGGTACAGGTTGTAATTCTTGATGAACCATGGCAAGACCTTTTTTTAATGCATCTTCTGGATTTAGTATATGTAATTTCTGACCATCTACATATACTTCGCCTTCATCCATTTTATAAATTCCAAACAAACATTTCATAAGTGTGGACTTACCGGCAGCATTTTCACCCATAAGTGCATGTACAGTACCCGGTCTAACATTTAAATGTATACCATCCAGTGCTTTTACACCGAGCTTTTAGATACGCCACTCATTTGTAATCTGTATTGTTCAGCCATTCTCTACTCCTTTCAAAAAACGAGAGTGCCTATTTAGACACCCCCGATATTTTATATTTATCTTTCTGTCTTATACTAAGCTAAAGATTATTAAGTATTATTTAACTAGTTCAAGAATCTCAGGAGCTTTGTCCTTGAGTTACCTTTACATAGTCAACTCCAATCTTTGTTTTAACATCTTTGCCGCTTACAAAATCAATAGCTGCATCTGCTGCTGTATGTGTGATTAAAGAGTCATTAAATACTGTACCTGTCATCTTACCATCTGCAACTATTTTGACAAACTTCTGCAGAGCATCAACACCTACTATATAGATATCTTCTCCAACTTTTCTATTTGCAGCTGTTATAGCTTGTAATGCACCAAGAGCCATAGAGTCATTGTTTGAGAATACAACTTCTACATCATTACCAAATTGTGTTAAAGCATCTTGAGTAATTTGTTGACCCTTTGCTTGATCCCAGTCACCTCTTTGCATTAATAATTGCTCTGTTTTTCATTCGGCCTCTTCAAGGGCTTTTACTGAGAACTCTGTTCTATATTGAGCATCTACGTTCTCTGGATCTCCTTGGATCATTATATATTTAACTACTCCATCACCGTTTACATCACCCTTATTTGGTAATTCAGCTATCATTTCACCTTGGAATTTTCCTGATTGTCTAGCATCAGCACCTACATAAAGTAGCTTTGATTTTCTCTGTTCCCCATTTTTCTATTTCAGAAGCGTCTGGCTCTCTATTTTATAAACTACTGGGATACCGGCCTTATTTGCTTCTTCTGTTATAGTTGGAGCTGAAGAAGCTTGAACTAAGTTAAGAATCATTACATCAACACCACTTGTGATGAAGTTCTTAATTTGGTTTGTTTGCTCAGCTTGGTCATTCTTACCATCTTGAATAGTGATATTCTCTTTCTTAAATCCTTTTTCTACTAAATATTTCTCTAACTCTTGACGATATAGTGTCATGAAGTTATCATCAATTTATAGATAGAAAATACCAACTTTCATTTTCAGCTAAGATCTTTACCTTCTGAATTTGCCTTAGCTTGTTCTGCTACTGTTTCTGCTTGACTTTGTGCTGTTGTCTCAGCTGGCTTTGAGATGAACATGCACTCATTGAAAATACCATAGCTCCTACTAAAGTTGCTGCTAATACTTTTTGTTAATCTCATAATATCTTCCTCCATTATTTAATAAGATTATTATTTACGCTTTCTCTAAGCTTTATGTTCATATTCTATTCTTTTTCCATACATATTTCTATAGGATTTTTGAAAATTAGGATTTTTCATATCAATTCTTAAAGTATTATATATAAATTTTTATAAACTATCAAACTTCAAAACGCTATATTCTTAAATAAAACTAACAGTCATAAATATCAGTTCTTTATATCTTGAAAATATTAAACTTAAATACCTAATACTTTTTCCTACATTATCTATTATTATAGCTTTTTGCTCTATATAAAAATATTTATCATTCTCAAACCATTCTTTATATAAGTTGGAAAATCTCTATTGTAAGCTCTATATACTATGTCAATAATAACCTTAGCATAATTATCTATCTCATTTGATGCTCGTCCCATACATTGTCTTTCTATTTATCTGCTCAAGTGCCTCAGCAATACCATCTATACCAACCACTTTAATACCACGAAAATCTTTTTCACGCTCTATAGCTTCTATAGCTCCCATAGCCATAGAATCATTGTTGATATTACCAGTTCTATTTCTCCTGCATATTCTTCCTAACCATTTTTCCATAAGTGCAGTAGCCTGAGATGTATCCCAATTTGCTACTCCACCCGCAATTTTATTTATAGGAATAGCTTCATCTTGAAAGAGTTTTTACTGTCCATTTTGTTCTATTAATGAATCTTGATGACTGGCTTCACCTTCAAGTAAAACATAATCTATCTTTCCATCATCGTTTAAATCTAAGCTTCTTTTTATCTTTTTCTACAAATCAACTAACATCTTGCCTTGTTTAGTAGCTTCTCCCATTAGGGTCCGTACCTATGTAATATAATTTATCATATCTTTCATATCATCTTCAACCGGTTTCTGTTAAAAATACTAAAGGCAAGTCTTTCTTCATACACAAATCAATATACGGAAACATCGTCCCTTTCTACGGATTTACACATAAAACATCATATCCTAAAAAACAAATCTCTCTATCTGCCTATCCTGTAAGTCTTGATTACCTGAGGGCATCTAAAACTTCCATATTTATTTTATCTTATATGCTTTTCAAATTCTTTATGCATACTCTATCTCTTTGCTAAGATTAGATATAAATATATCATCTGCCTTATGTAAAAATACTATTTTTATATTCTTTTTCTATATGTTTTTCTGTATACCTAATGAGTAGTAAAAAGTAATAAAAATATAATACAAAGTATAGGAATTAAAAATCTTTTATTTTATTATCTATCATATCACTCCTATTCTATGGGATATAAAAATTTCATCTTTATCATCATTTTTAAACTATCTTTTTATCTGTATACTCACTATATCTTTTTCTATGCTACTTATATCTCTTTTTATCATATCTACTGCTGTTTTATAGATAAAATATCCTACTTTCATAATCATTAAGCCTCTATGCACGAAAATCAGTTTTCGTCCAGCTTATTTAATATATAAGTTGTATTTCCAAAACCATATACAGCTAAAAGTGTATCTGTATATACAGTGCTAGCTGATAATATCTTTGTAACAGAACTTAAAACTATACTTATCCGCAGCTATTATATAGCGGTTTATATTCTTTATCATTTTTATAACTAAATCTTCTAAACTCTCTCAAAAGCTCATCATCTTTATTATCTATAATATGTATAATGGACTCATCAAAATATTCTTTTATACTATTATATATCCATTATTTTCTATAGTATCTCTATCACTAACACATAAAATATATATTCTTTATGTTGTTATGCTCATCTTCAATTCTTTTTGCCAAATCCAAGCTTAGTTCTTTATATGAATATACAAGACTACTATGCCAAAAATTATACTTTTTCATCCCTATAATAACAAAGGAAAATCCTTGCTTTCTTCTTTTTAAGAGCTCTTTTTCAGAATTTTCTATGACTATAGCATTTGCACCTTCATTTTTCTGTATATATAAGTTTATCTTTTTCTATATCTTCTATTTTTTGAAGCATCTATTATATTTGTATCTACATTAAATTCACCTGCCGCCTTTTCAACACCTTTTTCTTAAAAATTTGAATACAAATCATCATCAGCATTTTTAATATTATGAAATTTGATATATTGGCTTTATTTCATCCTTTATTAATAAATCTGTGAAGATAATAAATATAATAAAACTAGAATAAAAACTCCACTTATCCATATAACTACTACTATTTCTACTCATTATCTCCAAACCTCCCTTACAGGTAATGTCAATCTTATCTTAGTACCCTCATCAGGTTCAGATTCTATACTGAGCCCATATTCTACTAAAAATATAATTTGATACGTTCATTTACATTCTTTACACACTATACCTGAGCCTTTTTACTTTTTGCTTGTAAAATCTTTAGATAATAATGAAGCAACTTGCTCTTTAGTCATTCCTAAACCGTTATCACTTAATATAAAATATAATTTATCTTCTTCTCAGTGATAGATATAAGACCATCTCCATCCATAAATTCCATGCTGGTATATAGCATTTTTCAACTAGAGGTTGAAGCATAGCTTTAAAGAAGAATACTCCCAAACATCTTCTTCACATTTTATTTCATAATTAAATTTGTTTTAAATCTCATCTGCTGTATCATTAAGTAATTCTTAACATGTTTCTATTTCATCTCTTACACGCATAATACTTTTCCCTTACTGAGAGATATTCTAAAGAGAATCTGGCTAAGGATGTAACAACTTTACAGCCTCTGATTTTTCATTTCCACCATCCATACGATAATATCTAGGGTATTATACAAGAAATGAGGAGTTGTTTGTGACTGTAGTATCAAACTCACTCTTTCTTTTCTCTTCATGTTCTCGTACTATAGTTTGCATAAGATCTTTCAATTCTGGCAGACATACTTTTTATCAAATTTTTCCCAAATGCATTATCTCATAAGAACCACCTATGATAAATATTTGCATCACATATTACCCTTTTCCAGCTCATTAACTGATTTTTCCAATTCTTTTTATAGGGTCGGTTATAATATATGAAATATAGGCATTTATACTGGATACCATAAATATTATGCAGAAACTATAAAAACCATAAAAAGTTTTGCTTTTTAACTTATCAAGACTAATGCCTTTTGTGCACTCACCTACTACTTTCCAAACAGTATAACCTACACTTTTGATAACTATATTTCTATTTAGCCTTCAAACTTTTCTTCCACTTATTCCATCGCTATATGAAGAAATTTCTATATTATTCTCTTTTCTAAACCTGAATATATTAATTGTAATTTAGGATGATATGCTACAATCACCTTTGGAATCTATTAAATATATGGATGGGTCCAAAAAGATATATTGTCTAATAATCTTGCTATACGGAATAAGCTATATCAATAAGTAATATAAAACACTCCTGCTCATCTTTTCATGTTATTTCTATAGCTCTGCATAGTTATAGCCCATTTATATATATTTTCATTTTGTATAAAAGCAAATTGAATATGTGGCTTAGAAAATATATACTGTCATTTTTAATTAATATTTCCACAAAACCATGGTTCAGCATTTAGTACATATTCTTTTCTTAGTCTTGCAGCAGGTACACTTGTAAGCAAATCTCCACTTTTACTGATAGTATATTCTCTATTATTTCCTTATTATTATCATATGAGGGTCATATCCTAGTAATACTTTTATCTGATATATCAGTATATGAAGTATTATAGTCTGGTGCGTCGGGATAACTTCATAACTCCTCCTAATATGTATCTATAGCTGCATTTACCTGACTAACCAAATTTATATTTTGCATCTTTTACATTCTCACTAAGTTCCAAAGATAAACGGCTGTATGTAGCTAAACTTATAAGTAAGGTAGCCACTATAGCCGTTATAGTAAAATATCTACAGCAAGATTTCTATACTCAATGGTACGCATAATCACCCACTATTACCCTGTGTTGTCCTTATTGCTTCTATATTTGACTTGGAGAGGCTCCATATCTCTAAATGCATAGCTAAAATAATTTTGTTCCACGCATAGCACCTACTTTATTCGCTATCATATAAGTTTTATCATCACCAACGTATTCAGAAGTTCTACTACTTTTAATCTCGATATCTGTTATATACGGCGATTACAAGTTTGACCACTTCTAAATAAAAGTGAAGAAATAAGCCGTAGAAAGATGTAATGACGTACAGTATCTGAAAAGCTACTAACTTTATCATAATTCTCGTAATATGCATTTTGGCTTCTACTGCTATTACTTGTTTACTAGCTGCTTTCTCTACTGCTTGCATACTAATATATAATCATGACATCTCTCTCTAAGCCATACTACTACGTTCTTCAAAGTTTTGCCAATTTATTTATAACATCTATATAACCGCTATCACCACTATCAGAAACTTAACTAAAGCTAATCTCATATTGTTGCATAAACCTTATAATAACTGTAATTATACTGAAAGCATAGACTTGCTTTTGACACTAAAATGCACTTTTAGATCCGTATATATATATATTATCGATGAGTAGTAATTTTTCTATGGGACCAAATTTTATGGATGAACTTCAAATTCTTCATCCTCTTTCTCATCGATACATAAGGTCCCACAAACTGTGACGAAACTCTACGTCTTTTATGTAAATAGCTTCCTCCCGATTTCACTGACATGTTTATAACCTACAGACTTCCAAACTCTCTTGATAAGATAAAAAGAAAGTTCTAAGATATCGTTTCTTTGTCTCCTAAACGAACCTATACTTACCCTAAGACTCTAATACTTTCTTTTACTGCAAATGGCTCCTAGAAGTAAATCTATCAAATCAATATTTTGTCATCTATCCTTCCTATAATTATTAGGATTCTATCATCTACAAGTGAATTAAATACGCTTGCACGATAATATTCTTCCATTTTATCTTTGATGCATTCATAACAGATGCCACCGCTCTTTACGCAATCCTGAGCAGGATCTATGGGCATCTTTTCATATTCTATATCTACACAAGCCACTTGATATTTGGAAAGCCACTTCATTAAGTCTATTTCATACTCTTTAGAGTCTTAAATCTATCTCCGCCTTAGCTTAGATTTTTGAGTTGATAAATTAATAAGAAATTGATATAATGGGTGCAGTGGTCTTATAATTTTCTCTAAGTCTGGCTCTCTCTTCTATTTTCTATTTCTAAATCCAGATTTTTCTTTATTTTATTAGAAAATTTCGCTAAGTTCTTCACTGTATGGTTTTCGCTATACACTCACGCACTCCCTAAGCGTATAGCTTCTTTTGCATATTCAAAATCATCAAAACCGGAAAAGATCAAAAATTTAACTGTCGGATGATAGCATATGGACTTTTCAATAGAGACTTGAGTCCATCCATATAAAGGCTTATTCGTATATCTGTCATTATAACATCCGGTTCATAAATATCTACTCTGAGGCATCTTCTCCATTTTCTCCATCTGGAAACAACTCTAAACTAATCCCAATCTACTTGCTTTATTACTACTCGTCCTGACTTCTTCCTCATCATCTACTAACATTATTTTTATATAATTCCATTTTGGGTTACATTTCCCTCTGTTCTATAAATTATTATATTATAATCTTTTCCTGTAAACTTATTTCTCAACTAATATCAAACTTAATTTTATCTACACGCCAAATAGCTTACATACTCATTCAATTTGGGATTAACTTTTTAAAATATTTAAATATTAATTTTTCCTTGAGACATTCTTCTCAATTTATACGTAACCATAAACTGAGTTAAAGTAAATACGCAGACCACATAACCAATATAGTAGTAGAGGCCTTGATTTCCGTTCACTGAAAAGCCCATTACCCATAATGCAGCACAAGAGCAATATTAACAATCCATACTAACCATTGTTCAGAAAAACGTGCTATCCGCAGAACCGTAGCGAATTAGACTTAAAACCGTTGATGTTGCATCTATAAATTTGCAAAATTTCCTCCTAACATTTTCAAAACTCCACAATAAAGCAGCAACCAGATAATATACAAATAATTATTAGTATAAGCTCGTAGCCTTTAGAACTTAAATTTCTTGCTAACTTCCTGCATTTATCCTCCGACCATATTTTTCTTCCAAGAAATCGCACCTATAATAATCATAGGAATCATCAGATTATACATTACTTCTCCACATGTTTTGAGATTTAAAAACAAATATAAGAATATATAGTGCTTGAATCATGCAAAAGCATAATTGATAAGTTTACCTTTTGCACATAAAACAACACTAATTATGCCTGCTAAACCACTTATAAGAGCTATAGGGCTATCCTTTCCTTTTTATAGATAATGCCAACATTAATAAAGTTGATAATAATAGCCAAAGTTTTCAAATAATGTCAATCTTCATCTTTTAATCTTTTCATAATATAATCTTCCTTCCTCAAATTCTCGTAAGTGTAGAGGCCTTTTACGCACTGCTGCGCACTGCTATTTGTTGAAGCTTGTTCTCTAGCAAATTCTAAATTTTTATCTTTACTAGACAAAGCTATTATTGTACCAACCATAGCTTTCTCCAAACTCTGCAGTATCAAGCACTCTACTAGCTTTGCAGGGTATAAATCCCTCTTTCTCTACTTGAATGATAAGCACCCTTTATCTCCTAAGGTAAGTATAACCCGTGCATGTAGTTAAGTTTCTTAAAAGTATCTGTAGCCTCTTTATAGCCAGACTCTTTTGAGTATTCCTTTCGCCTCTTTCATTTCAAATGTATTGTGGAGATAGTTTTAAAACAATCTTTTATGTCTATCTTCTGATATATAATAATTTATCCCTGGGACCCGATTGCATAGTATGTTCTAAATCTTTGGTATCCTCCTATCTAAAATTACATTTCCACTCTCTCGCTCGTTATCCCGAAATATGTACTTTATGCATGAGTTAATATCTAAACTATCAAACCATTCTTTTCTAAAATAACATTCTATTCCGGATAAAGTTATAAATGCTTACGTTTCTCCATCTGCCTCCACTGTGCACATACGAATAGCCATTATCCATATCTATATACTTTTTATAGGACTACTATATCCTTCTTCTTTTAGCTTATATTTCTATAAAACTCGCTACATTTCCCGCTGTCAATGATGTGCAAACAAAGGTGTAGGAATATCCAAAATGTTTAAAGTATACTTTGCAACATTATGTGCACAACCACCCAGCGCCATCTCTTGTTGTTTATGTGCATCACGCCTCTTACAGGTGGGCTTATCTAGGTTTGCAACTATATCTAACATAGTTGCACCTATAACCAAACATCATACTAATTTCCCCCTTATTGAGTACTGAAATCAGCATAAAACTAAAGTCTACATTATTGGCAGTTTTATGGTAAATCTGCTGTCTATCTTTTGGTATACCTCAATACCTTTTATAGCTCCTGGAAAATAGCACAAACCCTAGCTTCCTGGTATCTGTCTGTCTCCACCCTGAGTTGGCGCTAAGAAATTGCCGCCTCCATGCACATCAGGCACGCCATAATATGCTGTAGCTACAGCACGAGGAACTGAATCTACTGTATATTAACTCCGGCTCCCATCATAGAATATAATTCATTTAAAAACTCTCTCTGTCATTCTTTTGCTTCATTATAGCATATTTTATTCTAGTTCTAATGAAGCTGATGCCTCGCTGCCAACTCGAGACATAGCGCATACTCTTCTATGGAAGTATATCTTCTATCATTCTATCTTTTATCAGAAAAGTCAGTAACTGGAAAGAAACAGCCATAGCTATATAATACAAGCTGCTATTTAGCAATATCACTACTATGCGTTACTTTCTAGATATATTTAATACGTCAGTACATAATTCTCTTTTGACTAGCCAGAAAATACTTACCTATAGGTTGCAATACGCATCACCCAGCTCCGTTAGATAAAGCTGTATCCGAGATATAGGATCTTCTCCCTAGAGAAAACTTCAAGTGTAGCCCTATGATGTGGGACCAGGATAAAATATTCTCAAGCCTTTCTTTATGCCACTCTAATAAAGCTTTAGTCTATAAATTTGAATTTACTACAAACTCATTCTTCAACAAAGTATCTGCTATTACAAGTGCTTGCAGATGTATCATCAGTGAAGTTACCTTTTTATATTGATAAGATCTCGATCTCTTCATCTCCATCCATAAAATCTGCTAATATATCCATATTTCTCTAAAAGACGTTTCTACTCCAAAGCTCTGGCGGCATACCCATAGCATCTCTATTGCCATACCATACCACACACACCAAAAATTTTATTTTCATTATTACCTCTCCTTTCTTGGCTTATTATATTATTTTTATGCATAATATAATAATAATTCTTATGTTATAAAAGAAGAACTGTAATGTTTACAATTCTTCTACTACTATTTTCTGTATATTATTTCATCTCTTCGGGCCATTACTTACCATAACACTTGGAACACCACGAAACTCTTTTCGATAAATTCTATATATTTCTACCGTTTTCCAGGCAATTTATCTGTACTCTCTCTATACCACGAATTTCACATTTCCAACCATCTAAATATTCGTGTTATGCCGGCTTAGCTTTTTAAGTTTGCTGTAACAGGAAAATCTTTTGTAACTACTCCGTCTATCTCATATCCGATACAAACAGGTGGTTGTCAAATATCCGGGGTACATCTAAGACTGTACAAGTGCCACTTCAGTTGTTCCTGTGATACGAACTCCATATCTTGAAGCAACAGCATCAAACCAACCCATTCTTCTAGGACGACCTGTGGATTGCGCCGATTCCACCACACCATCACCGCCGACGACGTGCCAACTCATCTGCTTCTAGCTTCATCGCGCTGCCTTTCTGATACAAATTCACGGCACCTACCGGCACTGGAATATGCTTTTACTGTGAGTTACAACATCTTTTCAAACCTCATGTGAGCTATACCTGCACCTATAGCACCATAAAGCTGCTAAAGTATGTGAGGATGTAACCATAGGACATATACCATGGTCAGGATCTTTAAGAGAACCAGTTGCCCTTCTAAAAGTACTACCCTTGCAAAGCTTCATATAAATATACGCACATTACAAACGATGAGTTCTACCATATCCTATGCTTATGTGGTGTTTCCATGAGTTCCTCTTTATTAATTTCAGGTTTATTATATAAATGTTTAAACACAACATTTTCAAAGTACAAATCTTTCTCTACTTTTTCTTCTAATATTTTCATCATCAAATAATTCACTACCTTGTATACCAATTTTAGCATACCTATCAGAATAAAAAGGTGCTATACCTGACTGTTGAACCATAAAGCTTTTCATAGTGATCTAGCTTCTTCACTAGGTATCTTGTAAAATATGATATGGCATAAGTAATTGTGCTCCTATCTGAAACTAAAATATTTGGCTTTTGGAACTCCTTTTCTCACTACTGAATCAATTTCCTCTATAAGAGTAAGGAATATTTAAAAGCAACACCATTTCCTATAATATTAGTAATATGACTATGAAATACTCCTGAAGGAAGTAAATCGAAGTGCAAACTTACCATAATTATTAATTATAGTATGTCACAGTACTACTCACCTTGAAATCTTATGACTATATCTGCCTCTTCTGCTAGAGTATCTGTGATTTTTCCTTTACCTTCATCACCCCAGTTAGCACAACTAGCTTCAACCATTATACTGTCCTCCCTTATACATTAATCTCCAGCTTTTTCACAAGAACTTCTATATTCTTCTAAAATAGGTTTTTATAAATTCTTCTATAAATTCTTTTGATCTGATTTGAACTTCTTCCTATATAATTAGTTGAATCAAAACTCTTTTCCAAGTTCTTCCTTATTTAATTTAAACATAGGATCTTTGGAAATAAGCTCTATTAAATTATTATCTAAACCTAATTCTACATCCTGCTTCCATAGCTCCTTATTCTTTCATGTGGCTCTGTCTATCTCCACCTGCTTTAACAGCATCCATCATTATATTTTCAGTTGCCACAAATGGGAGTTCAGAAGCAGACAGTTTTCTATAACCTAGGATATACTATAGCCATCTACTACATTAAGATATAAATCTGAGATAGCATCTATACTAAAGAAAAGCTCAGCTACTCAAGCCTTTTATTTGCCGAATCATCTGAGTTCTTTTCAAACCATTGTACATGGGCAACTAACATAGGACTTGATGAAAGACTCATAACAAATTTTTGCTATAGATGATATTCTCTCACTACGCATAGGGATTACGCTTATATGCCATAGCGCTTGAGCCTTTGATCAAATGGTTCTTCACTTCTTCATAGTTGTAATAATCTTATATCATTTGTAAACTTATGAGCGCTTGTAGCTATACGGCTGCCAGAATATTAACTATTCTTTTTGATCTAACTTTCTTGAGTAAAGTTTGTCCTGATAGCAGGATAACAAGCTTTTATATCCCATCTCCTTTTGCAATGAAAGTTTTATCCAATTCTTTTATTTTCTCTTCATCGCCTGCAAAAAGCTCCATAAAATGAAGCCAGGTGCCTGTTGTACCCTTACACCCAAGTAATTTTAATATTATCAATTATATGGGATAAATCTTCAAAATCCATTAATAAGTCATTTTATCCAAAAGGCTGGCTCTTTTACCAACTGTCGTAGGTTGAGCAGCTTGAAAGTGTGTAAAGGCTAAAGTGGGTAAATCTCTATACTCATAGCAAATTTGCTTTAATAAATCTATTACATTTACTAACTTAATTCTAACTAATCTGATGCTTCATCCATTATAATCGCATCTGTATTATCTCATAGCAACTGGTAGCACCATGATGTAGTAGGCTTTGGCTTTGGACATGCAAACCATAAGATAAAGATGACTCATAACATCGCCTCGCTTTCTCTCTCGAAGCAACTTCAAAGTTTATCTTTAAAGACTCCACCTTTTATTTGTTCATCACTGGTATCAGGCCCAGTTTTTCTGGCACAGCTAATGCAATCAACTTTCCAAGTTTTAAATTTCTTTTCATTAGAAAATATACGCGTTTTGAGCGCATATCTCCCCCGATAGAGGACCACGTATTTATCGTACCCTTAATTACACCTTTCTTTAATAGACATTAACTTTTTACCACCTTATATAATACACCAGCTTTAACTTTGCGCTAAGCAAAAGCGATTAGATATGATGTTTATCAATCGCTTTTTGTATTATTTTTCAAAGCGGTCTCATAAGTAGCATTTTACTATCCTACAATAAAGCCTTTCGTCTTCGCCTTCCTGTATGTTTCAAAGGTACCACTGACTTCACTTTTGACTCATTAGCAGGATATTCAGTCGTCCGGATATCATGAGCTCTCTCCCCAAACAAACTCAAACCTTCCAGAGCACAACAAGCTGCGGCATCTTCTATTATAACATAATGATAATATTTATTTGTAGGCTCATAAAATGTAGAATAATATGTTCCTTGCATTTTAAAAGTTTTTCCAACATAAGTTTTCGGATCTACATAGCTGATATCACTGGCATATACCATATCACTATTCATAGTAGTTAAATCATAACCACACCGTACTCTTTTTGCTTTATCAGTAGTTTATTGCCTTTGTGCTACTTTTAATGTCACTTTCTTTGTTTCACCTATATTTTCTTTTGTTTTACTTATACTTTCTTTTGTTTCACTTATACTTTCTTTTGTTCCTTATACTTTCTTTTGTTTCTCACTTATACTCTCTTTGTTTCGTCTGCTTAGAATTGTTGTATTAACCCTGTCTCTCTTCTATTTGTTCATTAACAACATTTGCTACTTTGTTATGTTTTATCAGCAAGTTTATACTCTATTTTCCCTTTAGCACACACTAAAGCAAACTTACATTAATAAAAGTCAAAACCGATACTATTCTTCTCACTCTATACTCTATACTCTAAGAAAATGTCCTACAAAAATACAAATTATAAAAATAAGCATATTTACAGCTATCTATGGTTGAGCCTACAGGTGTAGAAAATGATCGATAATACCATGCCCAAAAAGCACAGAAAACTGATAATATACTTGATCCCACTCCTCCTTTAAAACTATGTATCACTCTCACTAGCTGATAGGAGGAAATATAACTAGTGCTGATATAAGTAAAGAGCCTACTAAATTCATTCCTAATACTATTATAACAGCTATTATAACAGCTATCAATAAATTATAAAAAATCATCAAGTCCACTTGCTTTTTGCAAAAATCTCATCAAGAGGTTAGAGAGAATATTCTATTATAAAAATTATATATAATATATTATAGTATGATAAAACCATGCAAACTATACTCGCTGTAAGTGTTAAAATAGAGTAGAACCAAAAAGTGTAGAACAAACATCACCTGATATGTTTTGCAGAAGTAGGACATTCATTAACATATAACCTATAGCTAAAGCTCCTACACTAAGTATAGCTATCACGTGGCATCACCCTTTATTTTTGGTACTTGTTCCTGTTTTCAAAAGTAATATCGCTACTATAATGGTAACAGGCATTATAAGTAGATCCGGACAAATCTAAAATAGTTGCCTATCTGCCGCAGCCCCCAAAAAGCAACATGACTAAGTCCATCTCCTATGAATGAATATCTTTTTCAAAAACCAAAAGTTACACAAGCAAAAGAAGAACAAGTGCTATAAGTACACCGACAATTAAGAGGCGTATCTAACAAGGGATAGTTAAATATATGATAACTCTTTTCCATAATTCCCATATTATCCATTTATGTCCTCTCAATCCCTTGAAAAAGAAGCCAAGCCGGACTTTTCATATAATCTTTTTGTTTCACCAAAAAATAGTTTGTTTTTACCTAAATGAAGAATCTTATTTGCATATTTTACTAGAAGATACCATATCATGGCTTATCATTATAATTGTTAGTCTGCATCATTTAATTCTTTTACAAGACTATAAAAATCATGCTGTTGCCTTTGAATCAAGTCTCCTGTTACAGGTTCATCTAACAATAAAGACTTCATTGGTAGCATATAAGGATCTGTAAGTAGAACTCTTTGTTGCTGTCCACCTGATAAATTCCTATAACTCTTATTTTTAAGTTCAAGAATATTCATTATTTTCATATTTTTATATGGCTAATTCTTTTTGACTCTTTTCTATAGACCCTATTATTCATTAAAGTTCCTGACAAAACTATTTCATACACTGTAGCCGGAAAATCTCTTTGTCTACTTTGCTGTGGAGATAACCTATTCCTCCAGATGTCAAACCATTTTCAAATTTAATTTCTCCTGAAAGCGGTTTAACAAGACCTAGTCAATGTTTTTAACTAAAGTAGATTTTTCCATGCTCCATTTTCCCCGATTATACATATATATCGCATTTGTGCAATTCAAAAATTTATATCTGAACTAACTACACCTATGCTCATAGCCTATACTCAAATCCATTAGCCTTAATATATATCATAATCTCTCTATCTTTCTGTATTTAAGTACCTTTTATCAATACTTCCAGTTACTTTTGCATTATCTTCATAGTAAGTTTCTCCGAGCTCCCACATCTTTAGCTGTAACTGGTGCATAGAATTTAATACATCTACATATTCTTATCCTTTTGTATTATCTATTATTGTCTTAGCTATCTTTCCATCTGAATTTTCTATAGTCAAAACATCACCTAGTTTAACTCATCCGCTTTATTAGCAAGAAATACTAACGTATTAAAGCTTGCTTCTGTTTCAACTTTTCTACAACCTACAGCTCGCATAGTATTTAGGTCCATAATCATCAACTAAATATCTAAATGGGAATCTATCTCCAAATAAGACGGTTTTTATTTGTTGAAGCATCAACAACATCTTTATATATTCTTTATCTAAATCATTCAACTTAGAAATATAATCAGTAGCATTTTTCATATATAGCAGCATTTTCTTATCTATATCAGCTAAAAGCTTCCTCTATAGATTTTACATAGGTTGAAGCATTTTTAAGTGATAACCATACGTGCTCATCTATTTCATTTTCTTCACAAGCCTCACCACCTTCAGCAATTTCACGGAATGCTCTTCTTCCTCTTCCTGCATTCCTTCTACTACCTCTTCTGTCTTAGCTTTATCTCCCAAAACTTCAACAAGATTTATAACTTTCACTATCTTTGTTGGTAGCTACTTTTAAAAGCATCATCAACCCAACCATCGCTCTCACCACCAACATAAATAAACTAATCGCCTCTGCTATTTTTGCTATATCATCAGCAGTTGGTTGATAACTATGTAAATCTGTTCCTTTATCTGGTCAATGTGAAATCATAGAATCTTTCAAATCTCCTACGAACTTCTTTTTGCCCAATCATAAGATGGAAATATAGTTGAAACAACTTTAATTTTCCTTCTCCCTCAGTAGTTTTAGCATTTGCACTTTCTGTTTCTGTACTTACACTGCTTTCTACTTTACTTTCTGTCTTTGTCTCAAGCTGTAAATGCACTAAGACCAAATGCGGCTACAAACCGTAAGTCAAAATCTTATTAATTCTCATAAGAACCTCCTAAAATATTTATTTTATATAATTAAATACCAAAATATCATATTAGTATTTAGTTAATTATTTTTCACACACGCACAAAGAAATACAAAAGTCCTTGTAAACTGGAATTTTCACATCTAAATAAAATTATATTTAAGACAGCAAATGTTCGTTGAAATCTTTCATCACTTCATCATCTATATGTAAATCTTTCCACATTTACTACATTCTATATGTAAATGTTCATGACACCCTACTCCGAGCTCATTATATTGATATACATTAAAGTCCTCTTTAGTATTCTTGAACATCAATAAAATTCCATTCAAACTAAGTTTATCAAATTCTCTATATAGTTGTGAGTTTCTATTTACATCATTTTCAATTAAATATTCTTGTATACGTTTTGCTAACTACAAACGTCTCTCTTTATTATTTTATATACTCTAAAATATAGTCATAGCTTGAGTTTTATATTCTTTTTGCATATCTTACCTCTACTGAGGATAATAATTCTTTAGTATATTCATTTTTAGGTGTATTAAGCAATAGTTTGCTACTCTCAGGTTCTACTATCTTACCCTCTTTCATAACGGCTATCTTATCTACAAAATTCTTACTACAAAAGCAATATCAGTGTGATACAGAAAATTATACTCAAATTATATTTTTCGTAATTTTAATAATATTTCTACGATTTGCCGCTGTGAACTCACATCCAAAGAAGAGGTCGCTTCATCACATAAAAAGTATTTTAAAGCTTAGTAGAAGTACTCTGAGTATTGCCATTCTTTGACACTGTCCACCACTAAGATTTTACAGGATATCTTTTACAGTTCTTCTTCCAAACCCATATCCTTTCAGCAAATCTTTTATTATTAAATCAACTCTCTATCTCCCTTATGGTCATAAGAACAACGCTTATCTTTTACACAACTCTTTTTAATTTTATGTAGCAAATTTTTATTTTTATGTTCTTCTATATTTTTCATAAAGTGATGTATGGTTTCATGTGATGCTTCTATCTAAGATGAGGGATCAAAAGCGATATGGGATCTTGACATACCACTTGCAAATATCCGGCTGCTTCTCTGGGTGTCTCCAAACATTCTCCTGATATAATTGTTGCCCACGGTGGGATTTTTCCAAACAGGATAATTGTCTAAGTAAAGTTGATTTTCCACTTCCACTTTCACCTACTATTCCTAAAATTTCCCTCCTCACTTCAAAATTTACTATCTTTTTAAAGCTTCTATATAAGTATTTTTCTTTTTATACTTTTTGCATATAGAGAAGCTTCTATAATTTTATCAGTACTATTGCTTCTCTACTTTCTAATTTCCAGTTTTAGGTGTATCTTTAAATAAGAGCTTAGTATAAGTTTCTCTAGGATTTTTAATTATTTCTTCTGTTTTACCTTCTTCCTATTATTTTGCCTTTATACATAATAGCCAATCTATCACCTATCCTGGCAGCCAGATTAATATTATGGGTGATAAATATTATGGATGTGAGAGCTTTCTTCTCTTAACTTAGTCAATTCATTTTCAACACTTTCACCACTGGAAATATCCAGAGCCGAGGCTTGCTTCATCACAAAGTAATAAACTAGGTTTTCAAAAGCATAGCAGCTGCAATAGCTATTCTTTGGTTCATTCCACCACTCATTTCAGTATGGACAAGAATCAATATTCTTTTTCCATCAATTAAACCTAATTTTTAAAAAATATCTAAAATAAACTTCTCCTCATATTTTACTTTATGACTTTCAAAAAGCTTCCTTATTTGCTTTCTATATTTTCTTATAAGTTGAAAGATGCACTTTTGGAGTTTTTGTGGAACTAAGCCTATCTCTTTACCAAGCACTTTTCTTAGTTCTTTTGGGCTTATTTTTGGGATATCTATACCATTTAAACTTATACTACCCGACAAAATATTCATTCCTTTTGCCTACCACCTAAAATGCTTTTTAAAGAGGTTGTTTTCCCTTCCACTTTCGCCTACAATGCAGAGAATCTCTCCTTTTTGTAACTTCCAGAATTGATATTATTATTTACTAATTTTTCCATCTTCATAGGATACTAAAAAGTTTATCTATCAATACCATACTAACCTCTATATTCTAAATAATCTCTAAGACTATCTCCGAAATAATTAAAAGCATTATGCTAAGTAATATTTGACAAACGCGGTGCTAATACACTCATAGGAGAGATTTGCATATATGCACGTGCTTCACTTATCATAGAACCCCATTCTGCATTAGGCGGACTAACTCCAAGTCCTAAAAAAGAGAGACCGGATATAGCCATAAGTGTTGTGCCTATCTGTGTTAAGGCATTTATTAATAGAGACGGCATTATATTAGGAAATATATGCCTTCTTATAATGCAAGAATCCGAACAACGATTCAACCTTGCAGCAGCTATAAAAGCTTCGTTTTTTATTCTTAATGTATGACTTCTGGCAAGTCTTGCATATAAGGTCCAAGAAGTTATACCTGTTGCTATCATCGCATTTACAAGGCTTCCACCTAAAATACCGGCAACAGCTATAGCCAAAACCATTTGTGGAAAAGCCAACATTATATCAACTATTCTCATAATCAAGGTATCTATAAATCCTCCATAATAAGCACTATAATCCCTAAAAGGTACCTGCTATAAAGATACAGATACAAGGAATAAGCTAGAAAAATATAGATATTCTGCCACCATATAATACCCTGCTAAGTATACACCTACCTAAGCTATCCGTTTCAAACGGATATAACATACTTAGTCCTTTTCTTATCAAAGCAGGATTGGTTAAATACGGATCATTAGGTGCTAATAGCGGTGCTGATAGAACTATAAGTATTAATATCAAAAACTTAGAAAGAGCAAATATATATATACTCTAATATATTTTCATAAAATCTCTAACTAAGTTCTATCCTTGGATCTAATAAATGATATATATCTGTAATTAAAATTTATTAATACATAAAGATAGTTATAGTAGTACAAAAGCTTGTATAATGGGATAATCTCTACTTTTATTGCATAGCCGACATTACCAAACTTCCTATGCCTCTCCAATTAAATATGGCTTCTGTTACTACACTTCCGCAGGTAAAGGTCCCTAATGACAAACCTACTATAGTTACTATAGAGGCAAGACAATTATGAAAAACATTATTATATATTATTAAATGATTTTTCAGCCCTCTTTGTCTAAGTCCATTTATATTCTTTACCCATCTCTGATAACATTTCGGCTCTTATTTGCCTTATAAATCTTCCTGATAAGGGTAGACTTAAAGATATGCTTAGTAAGTTAAACCTAATATATTTTCTTTTGCTATTACCGGAAATATTTTTATCTGTATAACCATTATATATATTAGTAAGACTGATACCAAAAATTAGGCATAGCATTTGTAATAAAAACTGAACAATTTTATTATATGATCAGATTAACTTATTTCATATAGCTGAAATCACTCCAAGTGGTATGGATATAATAATAGCTAAGTTTTAAACTGACAAATGATAAAATAAAAGTATAATATGTCGCATTTAAAATTTTATTTAATACGGTTTACCATCTCTTAGTACAATCACCTTGTAATGTACCTAAAGCCATGAAAAATATTGACTTGAAAAGTTGCGATTTAAACCCCAAACCCTCTCTAGACCTTTTCCAAAACTTCTTTTTCTACTACCACCCCTGTGAACTTAACATTTTCACTGCTACATCACGGTGCAAGATACATAGTCAAAAGACTATGAAACTAAAAGCACCAACAATATAGAATTAAACCTATTATTCTTTTTCCAATATATATTTATACATCTAATTTTATATCTGTATCAGCAGTCAAACCATAAAAATCAAAAGGAGAATTTTCGGAATATCCACTAATACCCTTTCTGGTAACGGTTATTTTGTTGAAAAGCGTTAAATAATTATAAGCATTATCATCTATTGCTATTTGTATAATCTTGTTGCAGGTTGCTCTCTTTTGTGTATCAGTTTCAACCTTCAACTCATCTATCAACTATGTAGCTTCTTCAAATTGAAACCACCTATATCAAAAGTATCCACCGTCCTTTAAGCTGGAGCTGATAAAATAATATGGGATCTCTACTTTATCAGCTATCATGCTAGCTCTAAAGCTATATCAAAATCTCTACTTGTTATGTAAGTTGAATCGGATCTTCGTAAGCTTTTAAAAGTGAATCAATTCCTGCTTTTTAATAATTGCTCATGCATAAGTGTTGCTATGGTATCAGGTCTCTTGCATTATAATATGCTATATTTATATTCAAAAGCTTTTCCGTCTTTTCTATATATCTAGAAAATTCTTCATATCCTGCTTCTTCAAGTATGCTCCCTCAAGATTAAATTCTATATCTTTTTGCTTCTCCATATTTACTATTTTGGGAGAAAGGTGAAGATGTCACACTATAGTTATCTCCCAAGAAAGTTTTATATTTTCTTTATCTATAGCTGTATTTATAGCTAATCTAAGCTTATCTTCAAGTCTATCTTCGTTTAAAATATAGAAGTTTAATCTTGTAGAGCTTTGTATTGAATTATAGTATAAGTATTTTTATCCGTAGAAAAATTTCTAAACTGCAATAGGTCGTATATGCATCACTTCGCCATTTTTGCATAGCCAAGAGCCTAGCCTCATCATCTTTTTAAATATATAAAATTAGCTTTTTCTAATTTTACATCTTTCTCCCAATAATTCTCATTTTCTACACTAACATCTCCATCAGGTATAAATTTATCAATAATAAATGGTCCTGTTCCTATAGGTTCAGTATCAAAATCTTTTTATATTAGTAATGTCCAAAATTCCGAATTCCGGACTGGCCAAGTCATTGATAAGTGTAGGATAAACTTCATTTGTGTCTATACTAAAAATTCAATTCATCTATAAAATAATTTCAAAAATCCTTCATATATGCAAATCTTTTATTTTCACTTGTACTCTTTCTATATTTTTAATCACTGTATCAGCATCAATTTATTTCCATTTGAAAAATTTAATATTATCCTTTAATTTTATACTTGTTAAAACTTCCTTCTGTCTTATACTCTTTTAGCTAATAATGGAACTATATTTAAGTTTTCATCTATCTTAAATAATGTCTGCGTGATTCCATACATACTGGTATACCAACCATAATATTCTTTATGTGTATCCAGACTGGGATATGCAAAGCTTGTTGCTACATTTATACTTTTTTCTTTGCTACTTTGCGCAGTTGTTTCTTCCGGTTTAGCTTGATTTACCTGCTTTCTACATTAGCATTTTTATTTCCACAAGCTGCTAATCCAAACGCAAGCATGGCAAGTAACGCAATTTTTGTGATTTTTTTCATAAACCCTCCTTATAAATTGCAAATACATTGCAATTTTAAGTCTGAGTTTTTATTTTGTCAAGAAATTTTGCAAATCTTTTGCAAATTAGACATTTGCTTAATGTAACTATAAGCAGAATCCTCTGTTTTATTTTAAAACAAAAATACTATCCATAAAATTATTCCGGATAGTATTTTATAATAACTAGATTATTCTACTGAAATTATACAATAGTAAACTGCTTGTCCACCGTGTTGTAAATCAAGTTCAATTCCTTCAAACTTAGATTCTATCTTATCAACTAATATATTAGCTTCTTCTTCAGAAATATCTTCTCCATAATATACAGTAACTAATTCACTATTTTCATCTATTAGTTTTTCCAAAGCTTCAACTGTTGTAATCTTCTTTGGATTTACCAACCCTCAACATACCGACATCACCAATTCCCCATAATATCGCCATTTGCTATTTCAAAACCATCAATATTCGTATCTCTTACCGCATAGTTACAGATAAAGTCTTGATCTTATCCATTTTCGGCTATCATATCAGTTAAATTTTCTTCATCACTCTTTTTCAGAATATAATTAATGACTAGCACTTATTCCTTGGTATAGTCTTCTGATTATAACTAATATTTTTATCTTCTTCTATACTTGCAGCTTGATTTGCGGCAAGTATTATCACCCTGATATTTGGCAAAAATATAAATAGTTTTAGCATTTACCTTAGAGATAGCATCTAATATATCCTCTGTACTAAGTTTCATAGTTTGTCACCCTCTATTATATAATCGACCGATTCCTTCAAATATATCTTTTCAGCCCTTCTCCTACTAAAACTGCTGTGAAAACCTACGTCTTTTTGCTCTGTCTGTTTCTCGTGTTTTCTTTTCTTTGCTTAGCGTATCTCAACTATCTTTAAAGAATCTTTTATAAGCCTTTCTTCATATTCTTCTCTCATATTATCAATTTTATTTTTGATAATTGACCATAAGTTAAAAGCTTTTGTGTAAAGCTAATCCCGGATCATTTGTATGACATGAATTTTAATTACTTCATCATCACACACACCAAACTATGGAATCTCTATACTTTCAGAAAATCCTTTTAGTTTATCTTCCCTCTTCTTCATCTACTTCTTTTCAAGCAATAATAAATTCTGTACAATATCCAAATTTAATATCAGCTGTATCTATATACTCTAAATCAATAGAACCTTTATCTATCTTTACTGTAACTATCGGTTCTATACTTAAAATCAGTTCTTCACCTGCAAGGCAAGCTCTACACCTTTTTAATATTTGCATACGTCCCTGTCACGGAATCTACTACTCCATTGCTTTTACAAAACAGGAAAGAATATCAGGTGTTGTAGAAAAAGAACATAATCACCATGTTCTACTAAGATATTACAAATTCAAAGTATATCATCTACTTGTTCCAACTATTTCTACAGCCTTATCACTTATACCTCTAGCTACAGTTAATATAGTACCTTCTTTGGGTTTTCATCGCCGCTTTATATACTGTTTCCGTTGCTTAACCGAAAAAGCATCTGCAAGAATCCCTAACATCTACTATCTCTTCTGATTTTACAACTCTTGTAAAAACCTCTTAATAATTGAGAAAGTATAACACCCGAGTTACCTCTTGCCCCTCTAAGTGATCCGGAAGAAATAGCTTTACATATATTTTTCAAAATTTACTTCTTCAACCCCTGCTACTTCTTTTGCCGCTGACATTGATAGTCATAGTCATATTTTGTTCCTGTATCTCCATCCGGAACTGGAAATACATTAAGTTCATTTTATCCATTCTTTTTGAGCTTCTAAGCTTTTAGCTCCTGCAATAAATGCTTTTTCAGCATTAATGCATCAATCTGTTTTTAATTCTACAGATTCCTTCCTCCTTAGTCTATAACTCTCACACCTTCAACATAAACATTTATGCTTTCAACTTGCATACGGTAAAAGATTCCAACTTATATTTTACATTTTTCTATAAGGTTATCACATACTGCTTTTATATGCTAACTCCGCAAGAAACTATAACATGAAAGTTGATATTTATATTGTCTTTTATCTCTACTTTAATACCTTTATTTAGGCTATCTTTTTCAGCAATCTGACAATGCCATCTCTAACATTTAAACTGCCATACTCGACTATGCCAAAAGCATTCTACTGCTTGTGAACCCGCATGATCAAAGCTACTACTTCGGACTTATTATAACATCACCTAAAAGAATTACTTATAATACCCTTATTCATAAATTCACCTCCGTGAGCTTTTTAATACCTTAAATATATATTTCTAGATCAGTATAACCTATTTATTCAAAAATACTAGATTTATTTATTTTATACTTGCAAAATAGTATATAATTTTGTTATTATACTTACGTTATGGATTTTGCTATATAAAAAGTCCAATTTGCATTTAGGGAGTGTATTCAATGGCAAAATGTGCAATTTGTGAAAAAGCTGCTCACTTCGGTAATGCTGTTAGCCACTCACACAGAAGATCTAACAAAATTTGGAAAGCAAATGTTAAGTCTGTGGAGAGTAAAGACAGAAGGCGGTTCTAAAAAGATGTATGTGTACATCATGCCTACGTTCTAACTTAGTAGGCGCGCATAGTATAATCATGAAAGTTAAGCAGTGCTTGTCACTGCTTTTTCATCTTTTTCTATTCTCCTATAATTTCTCTATACTATATTTAGTTAAATTATCAAATTTATATTTACATCTACTTAATCTATATACCTCAAGTATCAAATATTCCCCCTAATTTCCATCTATTATATAGCTTATATTTCATCAAAATAAAACCTCATTTTTGTTAAACTTTATATTTAAACAAAATGAGGTTTTGATTCATATATAAACTATCTTCTTTTTAATGCAAAGTAAGCCATTGAAACTATACCTAAACTCATAGTGAATACAAAATAAAAATATTATTTCTATCTACAGTCTTTGGTATTCTTAAAACTTCTTTATTTTCTACAATATAGCTTTTTGCTATATCTTCTTTTTAATTACCATACTTGTTTCGGCATATATTTGTTTTCTTCTATCTGTTTGGTCTTGAGGCTCAGTTTCTCTTTTACTTACTATTACTATATCAGGGGTTTTTCCAACACTATTATTAGACCTACTACCCGGTTCACTAGGTGTTGAAACTTCATTTGACTTTTTAGGTTCTTCCGGCTTTCTTGTTTCTTCTTTTTTAGGTTCTTCCGGTTTTCTTGTCTCTTCTTCTTTTTTGGGTTCTTCGGCTTTTTCTCTTCAAAATTTCCATACCCACAAATACCACATTCTTATCTTTTATGACTATCTCACTGGGATCCCATTTAGACCATATCCATTTTCCATCTTGAACTTCTAAGTCCGACTTATCAAAGCTTTCATTAGGTTTCACTGTACTTCCTATTGTCTTATCTTCTTCATCTTGTGGTATTCTAGATAATATCTCTTTAGGTAAGGCTTTGGAACTATCTGTACTAATAAACTCATAATGAGACATCATAAGTAAGTGCCGAATGTATAGCATAAACCTTTATATCTTTCACTTACCGTAGTATTTTCATCAAACTTTTCTCCACTTCCATCAGCTTTCGTATTCCAAGAAGAGAATTTATATACTATTCCATCTTTTATGATATCTTCCGGCACAGCAGACATAGTATCACCATAGTTAGTATTATCTGTACTAGGCAAATTCCCTGTATTTAGGCTATCTGTAGCCAAAGCCTCGTCATGTACTACATAAGAAGTACCCATATCTTGCTCACTATTATCGCCTAAATCAGTACTGTTTTTATTGAAACTTACCAGATTATATTTATAATCTAAAAGCTATGGATTTTAGCTTCTACCTTTTCTATATTTGTTGGTCCACCGATAGTAAAGCCCCAAAAGTTTGCGTCCATATAACTGGGCACCGCCACTTATATCCCACTAATCGCAAGAGGAGCAGCCTTTCCCCTATTTATATTGTTTTAATTCTTCTACTGTAATGTATCGTCATTAAGAAACTAAAAACCATATTAAAGTATTAGCTTCTTCAAAACTGGCATCAGAATTTCGCTCTTCTTTCTAAGTACAGTTCTAATTATAGAAATTCAGAGAATTTGAATCAAAAACTTATAGTAGCTCTACTTTTGTTCCGATAGGTGTTTCTATATTTGCATTTTCTGTTTGTATAATCTTTATCAAAGAACCATTAAAGGTCTAAAACTATAAGAATCAAAAGCAAATTTTATATTATTATTTATCTTAATTCTATCATCTATTTTTACATGTAAATCAATAAATGTATATTGCGTTTCCTATAACATCTTTTGAAGTACTTGTCAGAGAACTATACTCATGATTTCCATAAAACTGTGCTGTTCCAGGTTGAAAATAATGTTCAAGACTATATCTAGCTATAGCTTGAATAAAAAGTTCATAATAAAATTTGACCTATATTCACTTTCACGGTATCATTCAAATCATTAGCCATATAGAAACTTACACTTCTAAGACTCGAAGTATCGGAGTTTTCCTTTATTGCAAACTTATTATACATAATATCTTCATTTGCTAAATTTCTATCAATTGCTACATCTCACTGTTAGAGATGATGATAAGAACATAGCCGAAGATATGCTGCAAATACTGCGGATATAACACTATTTTCAGTCAATGCCATTAGGAAGGCCGTTAGATATAGGTTCTTCCGTATAGAAAGCTTTAGCTCCTGCTTCTATTTGGCTCTTAGAACCTGTATAATTTGGAATATTAGACCAAGCTATAAAATAAGCTTTACTAGCACCACCACCTATATCATTTTGAGATCGCTTTATTTCCATCTGCATCTGTATGCCCTATACTATCTAGCACTTGTAAATTTTACTTTTTGTACTTCCATCATTCGATAACAAACTAACTTCTCCATTATAGAAGCTGTATCTTCAAAAGCATTTACAAGACTAGCTCCGATGCGTATGGATGGTGTAGCTGTTATTTTCTGTATTTCCTGCAAAAACCAATAAATTTGTTATAATACGGCTGAGTAAAAGAAATTCTATAATTCTTTTTATACCTCTCATATATCCTCAAATTTTTATATATCTTATGTATTATAATACCTTATAATAAGATTACAAAGCCAGTATATACAATATAAAATTCCACTACAAAAGTAAACTATGTACCAAGTTCTAAAGCTTAGACTTTTTAGAAGCGACACATGGTTTTAGATATTATTAGTATATATTTAATTATATTATTAGGACATCTATAATTCCATCACCTATAGTATTTTAGGATTTTTAGGTTTTTCATCTGTCCAAATACCTAGACCTGGTGTTGGAACTGAACTCTTTATCTTTTACTGTTATATTAAACGTCTGCTGTATTTGAGTTATCATCAGAATATTTTATAATAACTTTGTAGAAATTCATTGAACCTGTAGCTGTTCCACTTATCCTATTACTAGAGTAACAGTCCATCAGGTAATCCATCCACTGTTATTTTGGAGTTTTTCCGCTATTATCTTTTGCATTAGGTACGTCTAGGGTGTTATTTCTTCACCTCTTATAATAGTTTTATCTTCAAACTAATTTTCACTGCTTATCAGAGTCTTTCTTTATCTTCTACTTTTCAACTGTTTTAACCAACCTCCGTACTTCCATCTGTATATTTTACATTTTATGCTTCTTCATTATCTCCTAAGTTTTTACTAACTTGTATTCCTTCTACATAGGTAAAGCTGGTCCCATCAGTATTTCCCTCTACTCCACTATCAAAACTTATTTGTTGTCAAAATCACTTGCTTGGGGAAGATGAGGCGTTATCAGCTATAGTCAAACTCTTACCGTAGTTCGTACTCATCTTTCATTAGCTTTTTAACTTGTAGTTCATCTTCTTTTTATTCTCCGGCGGAACTAAGGGGTAATTTTCTTCTCTCGGAATAGTAGAGTGCTATCTTTTTCGTCAGGTACTATAGCTTTTGAATTTCTTCTATTTTGTTTTTGGTGAATCTACATTTATCCTTTTTGGGTGAATCTATATTATCCTTTTAGGTGAATCTACTTTTGAAACATCCTTATTATTCTCATCTATTTCATTATCTTTTCTTTCATCTTTATTAGTTTTGTTTTCTAATACCGGTAATACACTCAAAAGTACCTTAGGAACCACCATGAGCTACTTCTAGAACCGCCACCCTCCTGGGCCTCCTCTAGAACCGCCACCGCCTCCTGAACCGCTTCTTGTTGCCTTAGCTAGTCCAGGTGTTACTTCTTTACTTAAACCAATATTTAAACCTTTAGTTATAAAAGGCCACCCTGCTATATATATAAACTTACCATCTTTATCTACCCATGCACCGCTATCACTGAGCATATATCCATCATTTTGTACGCATTTTTAGCATACATATTACCTTGCTCTCCAAAATAATAACAATATCCATCTATCCATTGCGAGCTTTTTGCACTTGCACCATAAGTCTTTGAATTAATATGTGTCATACCAAGCTCCATCTATTAACCTGCATTTTAGTTAGCATATCTCCTGTATATCCAAAATATACCAAGTTCCATTTTTGGATTTTAACACGGTTTGTACATTTCCATTAGCATCATAATACTTCATACGCCATTATTTTGTTGCCATTTCCCTGTTTCTGCTTTTTATCCTTATACCGACTATACTTAAAAGCCACAGTAAAAGCTAAAATTAAACTTTCTTAATCATAATTCCTCCTAAATACATCAATAATTTTTATTATATATTTTAAAAATATATAAAGTAAAAGTAAGGTATATAATCTTAATGCAGATTTAACTTTTCTAAAATATATGCTTTGCTGAGATTTAAAGAAATACTACTTGTTTGTTTATAATTATCAAACCACACCCTCGTGAAACCTGTATTGTTCCACGAGTCTTTCAGATTTGGCATAGCATAATCTCCATAAGTTAGTGCCTTGACGTAGAAACCATCCTCTGCTTTCCTGATATCCTGCAAGATTATACCAATGCCACTCACCATTATATCTGGAACTTTTATGTTTCGTAAGTGTAAATGAGCGTAACATTCCTTTATCTATCTGCTCTTTTAGTGATTTTCTTGCCCCTCATAATCTTCGTGTCCTGATATTCCGGAGAATTTTAACTTTGTCATAATTTCTGTCTTCTGAAACTCTTCATACCCTCTATATGTATGCTTTGGTTTATCTATTATTCCTGTCAACGTGGTCTTAAATAAGGTTTCATAATTTGCAGAAAAGGGTTTATATGACCTTCTATGTCTATATTATTTTCTATCGAAAGGATATAATCATCATTAATTCTGTCAAATATACTCATCTCCTGGCTGTAACAGCTGCTGACCTCCAGCTTCGTCAATAATCGGTAAAATAATCTTGGTTAAAACCTATTTCATGCTCCAGAGACTTATAATATTCCAATTCTTTACTACTAATTTTTATCACTTTCTAATATAAGACCTCTATGACATAGGCAACTCCATCTGTGCTTCATTGCTAAGTGTTGTAAAATCTGCACCTTCTGACTGCATCTACTGCAGTATGCCATAGCTACACCAAGACACTGCATGCTCTATATCATACTCTCTCCATTACGTCCATCACACAGCTATAATCTCCTCCTTAGAGTTAAACGCAAGTTTTTCAAGTAATTTTTCTATACTTTTGCCTTATCTATACCTTTGGGTAATACCTCCACTTTCAACTCCTATATACTTCAAATTTATCTCCTGATCTTTGAATATTTTCTCTCTTATCAGCAAGATAATCATATCACTCTTAATTGCTATACTATAATCAAGCTTATCCGGATATATCTTTTCTCTAACTTCTCGCTCATCTCTTCTTTTCGTGCATTTTCTTGTCATAAAACAAAAGCAAATTTAGGTACGGAGGAAGTTTAAATAATTTTCTATATCGAACTTCTTTCATTTCATCTTATTTCGTTCCAGTTCTGCTACATAAATATTATCAACATTGTTGGTAAGCAAAAATACTATCATTTTCTGCACGCATGAAGTCCATTTATGTTTCTTTGCAGAGTTCTAAAATTTCTGCCTCTTCTTCATATTTAATCGCTTGTTCATATAAAAGTTTCATGGTAGCAAAATCTGTTATTTTACCACCATTACTTATGTAAGTATATATCCACCCGCCTTTCTTTGAGGATTTATAGCCTCTGCTGCAGGTAATATGCCGAAATGCAGGTCTACCACTCGCAGAACTATCTTGACGCCTGCTTTCTTCTTTATCACAGCTGAGTCAGCTCACTAACCACTATTGCTTATTTTGCCCAAGTTCCTCTAAATCTAAAGTGATGCTACCTCTGCTCATCAAAATTCTCTTTTCTTTTTATTCATTTTACATATAAGAATATACAAAATATCAAGTTAAATATATAATTTATACTATTATTTACATTAATGGCTTTTTGTTAAAATAAATCAACACCTATTAAAAATAGTGTGGATGTAGTGAGAGATATGCTTATGAGAATTTCGACACGTAGCAGATGTCTTTACGCATGATGATAGAATTTATATGAATCCTATTACTAACGGGTGTTCAGTGGCTTTAAAAAATCAAGGTATCTCTATGAAAATACCTTGAACAAATAGTGTCTACACTAACAAAGCAGGCTATGTTAAGAATACGTGGTGCTTTTGGGTGGATATACTAGCTAAGCCTGCAAATAGAACATGGTGATATTTTCTAGGAATAACTTGAGGGGTCTCTCTCCTGTTTTTTGTTTAGATGATGACAGGTGAGCTGCGAAAAGATAATATTTGTGTGTTACCTAAACTTTTAAAAATCAGAAGATGCTGTAAATAAAGTTGTTGACAATATAAGTTTGGAGAGATCTATTAAATGAAGAGCTTGAAAGTATGGAAAGGGAAAGATTTGAAAGGTATTTGTTGTAGGGATAATATATAAACAATGTTGCCAAAGAGCTTGTAAAGACCTAGCTAAAAGCGCTTAGACCTTATGGTTTAAAACTGCTGAATGAATATTTAATAATCATATTTATTTTATAATCTAAAAATCAATTTATTAAGTAGTGGTCTAATATTTAAATATACAAAAACTACCACTATTGTTCCTACTACTGCATTAATAGCTGTTGCTCCTGCTACACAAGTAGACATTATTTTAGCCCATCCAGAGCACTCCCAAAATAAAGTTTATGTAATAACCCTAATATAGGATCCATTATAACATTAAAACAGAGAAACTATAGAAATATAGTCACTTTACAATAACTATCATTGCTCATTTATGAGCTATCTTATAAACTACTCAAAACCTACTATATATCTATAGAAAACTTTTATATAAAGGTCTTTGGTGCCACTGGTAATATATACAGGATCCAGTAAATCAACTGTGTCATTCGGACTTCGGCTACACCACCCTTATCCACCACCTATTATAGGGCTAGGGTACAAAAAGCATACCAATATGTAAAGCTGTCATATCTCGAGGAAAAGTTGGAAGCGGAATTCTCAAATAAAAACCTTTTATTTAGCTAAAACATAACTGTTAATACCAACATGCGTTCATTTCTTCTTTTCATAATCTTCTCTAACAAGTAATTTGATATTTTATAATATCAAAAAGTGGACTCTTCTCATGTCAATTTATGATATTTTTACAGTCTTCTTTTACTTATTCTGATATAGTAACTGTTCAGTTGTATCCTACTTACTACAAAGAATCAAACCTTATCAAATTTAACCGCGGCTTTCTCAAATAAGCTCATTACTTAAGTCAAGCTAGGATCAAGATGTTCAATGGTATAATTATTTAACTCATATTTAAAACCACTTAAAGAAAATTTTTAATTTTACTCCATTCATTGGATAAAAACACATATTCCCTTACTGATCTTTTTCTGATAAGCTTTTTATTTACAGCGTATATCTTATTATATTCATCTAAAATGTATATTTATACCCTCTATTTAATATGTACAACACAAATATGGGTTTGATAAACTATGAGTCCATTCTTTTCCTAAACTCCAAAAATCAAAATATCTCTATATCCAAGTTCTTCACATAAATTTATATGACTCAGTATCACTATAATTTTATAGGATTATGTTTTTGTTCCATATTTTTCTCTAATATCTACTCTAAAATATTAGTATTTACACTATCAAAATCACTAGATAATATTTGGAGTAATGTCCAAAGTATCTAAGAAATCAAACCTGGATCTACGCTGATAATTATATCTTCTTTTGATAGCTTTTAATTCTATACTCAAAAATCTAATTTAAACTACCTGCTATTAATATGCCTTTTCATAACCCTCTACATAAACTTCCTAAACTTTTCTATTTTCTTTATATCTCCTTTGAATACTGCAGAACCACCACATAACATAATCAACTCCGGCTTAATACTTCTTTTGTAATTCCTCGTTTACTCCACCATCAACATACAAGTAAATTCTTATTAAGCTCCTGCCGCAAGATATAATTCTTTTATCTTTTATTTGTCACATAATGAATATATTTTTGTCCACAAAACCAGTTTACTGCTCATGAAGTACAAATCCAAGTCTGCTAATATATTTTCAAAACTACGACAAGTGTGGCGGTTAGAACTACTCCCTTAACATTTCCTAAACTGCAACAGTTTATAATGATTTCTATCTAAATGCATGCAGGCTTCATAATGTACACTCAACATATCTGCTCCGGCTTCTTTCACATATCTTCTACATAACTATCCGGATCTACTACCATATGCACATCAAAATAAAATTTTTATATTTTCTTAAAGAAGATATAACAGGCATACCAAAACTAATACTGAGACAAAATTTCCGTCCATTACATCTGGATAACAAATACTTTGTTCTTCTTCCTCTAATATAGCTAATTGTGTCTTTGTCTGTAAATCTACAGATAGTAAAGAGGGCGATAAGAATTTTCATATATTTCTCTATCAAAATCAATATTCTTAATCTAGTATCTTCTTATAAACTTTGGTCTTCATAATTTTTTTTTGTAACTTTCATATCTAAGTTCTGGCTCAAGTTTTCTTCTTTTTACTTTAAGATGGCTCATGGTATGTACAAGCATTAAATTTACATTTACCTTCGCAGGGATAAAACTCCGGATAATGGGTTTTCAGGTCGTCAACTTCAAGCTTTCTATGCTTATGGATGTGAGCCGGAGTATCTACACAGAAAAAGTATTCTTATCTATCTACAAAATTCCGAATGTCTTGGTATGTTTTTCCTCTTTCTATCTTCTTATATCACCCGTTTCCATCACTAGGTATAAAGTAAATTGGTTATGATGCTTAACTCCTGAAGGGTCCAGGCTGACAACGCTTTACCTTTCATAAGATGCCAATGACTCATCTATGCAGCAGTTATTCTTTGCTGAAAGCATTAAGTTTTTCATAGCCTGCTTTCCTATGAGCTTCTATATGTGTAAGTTTCTATCTAATCTACTTTGTGAAACACATACCTTAATGTTTTGCATCTTCATACTTATTAAATGTTTATCTAATAAATCAGAGCAGGACTTTGGTTTTGCAACTGCAGAAATATCAGTATAAGTAAATCAATATTACTAAGTGCAAGGGTCTTATTATTTCATTTTTTCTTTCCAGTATATCTATGATATTCCTAAAAAATTTTTCATCTAAGGTTCTATAATAACGTATCTCAACAGAGGTTTTTAATTTCTTATTTCTCAAACTACCTTTTAGCTTTACATTCATATATCTTTTCACCACAAAGAAATATAATAAGCCTCTATTCGCTGGTATCACGCCTGCTATTTCAACCTTAAAAAAACTCACTTGCCAGTTTGTACTCTAGCCCCACTACCAGTTCTACAAAGCACTCCGCATAACCCTATTTCACCACCGCTGCTAATGAGCTTAAATCCTAACAGTGTATAGTATTTCCGCTGATTGTTCTAGGCTCCATTAAGGTTGTATATTTAGTTTCACCATTTATATTTTGTCTCAGTCTAACCATTATACTGACATTTTACATTACCGCCCGGTCAATCCGTCCTCTATATTATATGTGTATCTATAGACGCTATGTATTTATAGTTAGCTATAGTTTCTACTACTTGCCTACCTAGGCTGACAGTAAGTCTGTTTTCGTCTTTCTTTACAGTAGTATCTTTTAATATACTCTGTTGCCATAATTTTACCCTTTTAGGTAAGAAATATCACTATACTCTTCCTTAACATTACAAGAGAGAGAAAGTCCAAGGCAGTCAACATACTTTTAACATCTTGTATTGAATAGTTTATAAAATCAGGAACTACAACACTATGCTTTCTTTCCCTTACTTACACTTATAGCTAAGTCTTTCCTTTTTCGTAGTTGGAGCATATCTTATAACATAGTCAATCAGATTTCATCGTATTCTCTTCTACTATTTGAACACTAACTCGGCATCTTCTAACTGACTAACTGCACTTTCTTTATACTTCGTATTGAGATTAAATTTACTTAAATCTATCCCTCACTACCACTCACTAACAATTACCTCTATAGCGGAGAATTTAGATGCCTTCTTACTCGGATTTTGGATTTTGAAATTATCTCCGCTTTTACTACTTCATCACCTGTTCACTAGATTTTGCACTTAATTGTAAGTCGAGGGCCCTTGAAGTCTTAAAGCTCTCTGCTTCATCTAAACCTATTAAATTAGGGCATAGGTTTTGTTTCATCTTCTGAAATCTATACTTTCTAAGCTTTCTTGTGCGGCTGTTTTCGCTTTTGCAGTTTTATGCAATATCTCTGACTGGATGCCATCCTGCTAGCTGTTACTGAGATCAGTGCAATGACTATCACCCTAAAATATTAATCCATCTATCCAAGCTTGGTATTTTTCTTCAGTAGCTACCACTTTTAGTAGAATGTTCCTTATCTATATCTTTAATTTCTTTCGTCTTGATATATAGTATTCTTTCTTTTACTGTTGTAGCATTTTAACTCACTTTTGCACTGTTCTAGTCTCCACGGTCTCATTATGATAATCTTAGTCATAATCATATTTATGTTATATCTTCCGAAATCTTCTATTAAATCTGCTTGCATCGGCATATCTTTTATCCGGATGTCTCGGCCTGACAGTAGAATGCGGTTGTCTAATCTGGGACCTCAGGGGCATTAGATACAGAGTGCAGGCACACTGCTACTAAATGTGCCAAAACTACACCCCACTAACATCTCCTTCAAGGTAGACGCTTCCTGTAAAGCATTTCGTACATACGCCCTACCTGGAAAGATATAGATCACTTCTCTTATCACATTTTTCGCCTTTTAGCTTGTTCCAGGAGACATGTAGTGTAGAGAACCAGCTCCGGCTGTACTCAGTGTCTCTGCTGATAACTAACTTGCTATACTTTCGAAGTCCTGCTACTTTTATACTACCATCTTTGAATATTGTGCTCTTTGAGTTTAATATCTCTATAGCCACTATATAGTGCATCATGTGCTGATTTTATACCTCTTGCTACCTGTATACTTATACTGATAACTTCTTTTATATCTAAAATTTTCTTTTCTCTAATATATGTTTTTAAGGTGATTCCTTCACCATATTCCATTACTATAGTGTAAATCTCCCTCATCTATACATCATATACATTTACAATATTAAGATGTGATAAACCGACCGATTGTGCTTCCATTTTTAAATTTATAGACAAATTCATCATTTTTGAAAATTCATCTTTTAAGACTTTTATAGCAACAAGTCTAGTAAGTTTATGACATTTTGCTCTGTATACAAAGCTCATTCACGGAACCTATCAATTCAATATTTCATATCTATTTTTGCGGAAAATGTTCCTATTCTAAGTTGCATTTATATCACCCTACTCATCGCTAAGATCATATATTACAATTGCACTATATTATCTTTTGCCACCATTTTCATTAGCTTTATCTATAAGTTCCTAGCCATATCTGTGGTATTTTGGATACTTTTTAGATATTTCTATATCATCAACATATTTACTCAGTCCATCTGAACATATTAGTATCTTCATTTCATTTTTAAAGAAACTTCAAAATCAGCTTTAATATCTTTTTAGTTCCTAATGCTCTAGTAAGAATATCTTTATTTTCATTATACTCTTTAGTATATTTTTCAACTATATGATAATAACTCCTCTGCTAGAGTATGATCTTCTATGCCTGAGTTATACTATCATCTATAATATATAATCTACTATCACCTATACTGGCAAAATAAAAGCACATTATCTTTTTATTGTGTCAAAACCAGGTTGTGCCATTCCGGTTTATCTTTATCAAGCGTTGCCAATTCTAAAATTTTTATTACTGCTCTTCTGTTGCAGGCTTAAAATAAACTGATTATCTCCACCTTTATTAAGTTATGGACTTTTGATGTATTCTATTGCCATTTGAGGCTGATCTCCTGCATTTTCACCACCCATGCCATCACAAAGTATAAATAGATTATCTAAATCTCCTATTTTCTAGTAGTATAATCTATCTTCATTGCTTTTCTTACTTTCCCACATCACTATAAACAACAGCTTTCGCACTATTTTTCGTTATCCTTCTCTAATGTCGTCTTAGTATCGATACAGGCACGTCTATATCTCACCCATTTCACCTAATGAGTTACAACAACCCATTTCTTTCCAGTTTCATTCTGACATTCACTTATAGTGCCTTTTTAGAACTTTCTTTACTTTCATCTCTTTCAGCTATAGGATTTGCAGGCCTATGAGATTTATATGTCCTTTTCATGGGACTTCAGCAATTCTGTTAATCTTGCTAGCCTCTTCCTTGTGTCATCGTCGCTCCTCTAACTAAACTATGTTCATATGCTAACTCTTCTGCGGTTTTCAAAAATCATGGAACAGGCGTAGTAATATATCTTCATATTGAATAAGTTTTAGCAATGGGCATACCAGATTTCTTCTTGTTTCATCATTTGGAGCATGCAAGATTAAGTACTAATGTTGCTATGGCTAAGCCTGCCTCTGATTTTCTCATCGCCGGGAACTGTCCCACAGTAGATATGGTGCACACCTCATCTGACTACTATTGGCCCATCCGATGAGTGATAAGTCTAACAAAGTTTTACTATATTATCATAATTGTCCATAGAGTTCACCTGAGACCCATTGTAACTTATATTACTTATTCTTTCTCCTAAAGATTTTGCCTTTAGAATATACTTGATCTGTTTCATCTCTGCTGCATAAATGAAATTTCTAGCAAGTCCATCTATAGTAGAGGCACAAAAGTACAACCCATGCGGCTGACCGACTTGTGAAGATAACCACGACACTATTTCCATGCTTATATTTCATTAGACACTTTCAATAATATTTCCATCTTCTAATTCAAAAGATATTTTCTTGTATCATCTAATTTAGATGTTCTAACTAATTCTTCTTTATACTAGTTATGTGAGCTAAGGTTTTTAATTTTTCTTTCCGGACTTAATGAAGATTTGACATTTCATCAAATTTAGACCAACTGTGTAACCATTTTATATATTTGCTAGCCAGTCCTGAAGCAGCTTCACTATTTCCAAAATGAGACTTTGCAGTTCACTAATTTCTAAAAGATTGTGATATCAATCATTCGTCTTTTCAAAAATACTTATAAAAATCCATCAGATCATCTCTGCCGAACTAATTGTAGATAACCTTTCTTTGCTTTCTCTTTAAATTTTTCCAGGGAACTTTAGAACTAAAATCACAAATACTACTAAAATTCCAGATTTGCGGCGAAGACCTATATACATTATCAGCATTTGCGCATAATGACTTATCGTGCAAGTGCCTAAATGAAAGTTTTACACTGCTTTAAGTATCTAGAAACATTGTCAAAATATTTGGTGTACATCTGCCAATTCCTTACTGATATCTTCTGTAATATTTAATTTAATATCTGCTGCCTATAATGCGAGTCCTGAACAGAGTAAATCTGCCCACTATAAAAATCTGCTTTTTCCCAGCCTTCTTCATTATATACACGGCATCTGTCTGTTGTTATAATAAAATTTGTATATCTGGAATACATGGAGTACTATGTAGATTTTTAATTTTTCTACCTTTATATCACTTATATCAAAGAATATAAACTACCTCTTCCTGAAGACTATCTAAAACATTTATGCTTTTTTACCACCCGGTGCGGCACATACATCAAAAACAGCAATACGTAA